>Ga0075430_100004483_pt1 | contig 11766 bp, 11 predicted proteins | sample RhiMetdeltSRZDD4_FD_75294 | JGI IMG/M metagenome (GOLD analysis project Ga0075430, IMG submission 75294) | Populus rhizosphere microbial communities from Tennessee, USA - Rhizosphere MetaG P. deltoides SRZDD4 | ecosystem: Host-associated > Plants > Roots > Rhizosphere > Soil | place: USA... | reverse complement strand
CGGCCGGCCATGCCGGCCGCGCGCGCCACACGGGAGCCATCGATCACGAAGAACCGGAGGCGCTTGGCGATGAGCTGTGCCTGCACGGAGCGCGGGAGATGGCTCCACACGTCGAGCGGGCCATACGGCGCATTCAGCAGGAACACCGCGCCGGGCTCCGCCACCTTCAAGACGTCGACGCGATCCAGGAACGAGAACTGATGACAGGCGACGAACGTCGCGCGCGTGATGAGATACGTCGAGCGAATCGGTCGCGGCCCGAACCGCAGGTGCGAGACCGTCATCGACCCCGACTTCTTGCTGTCGTAGACGAAGTAGCCCTGCGCGTAGCCGCTTGTCTCCTCGCCGATGATCTTGATCGAGTTCTTGTTCGCGCCCACGGTGCCATCGGCGCCCAGTCCGTAGAAGACGGCGCGGACGGTGTCCGGCCGCTCCGTCGAGAACTCGGCGTCCCACGGCAGGCTGGTGTGCGTGACGTCGTCGTGGATGCCGATGGTGAAGTGGTTGCGCGGACGCGCCGCCCGCAACTCGTCGAAGACCGCCTTCACCATTCCGGGCGTGAACTCCTTTGACGACAGCCCATAGCGGCCGCCGACGATGCGTGGCACCGTCGCCAGGCGCGCATCTCCGGCGGCGCCGGCTTCGGTCACGGTGGCGACGACGTCGAGGTACAGCGGCTCGCCCGCACTCCCGGGCTCCTTCGTTCGGTCGAGTACCGCGATGGCGCGCACGGTGGGCGGCAGCGCCGCCAGCAGCGCGTCCGCCGGAAATGGACGGTACAGACGCACCTTGACGACGCCGACGCGCTCGCCGTGCGCGTTGAGAAACTCCGCCGTCTCCTCCGCCGTCTCGGCGCCCGAGCCCATGAGCACGACCACACGCTCCGCGTCGGGCGCGCCGGCGTACTCAACCAGCCGGTAGGCGCGGCCGGTGAGGCTCGCGAACCGGTCCATGGCCGACTGGACGATCACCGGACACGCCAGGTAATACGGGTTGGACGCCTCGCGGGCCTGGAAGAACACGTCGGGGTTCTGCGCGGTGCCCCGGACCACCGGATGCTCGGGCGAGAGCGCCCGCGCGCGCTGCGCGTGCACGAGGCGATCGTCGATGAGCGCGCGTAGCGTGGCGTCCTCCACGGGGACGACCTTGGCCACCTCGTGCGAGGTGCGAAACCCGTCGAAGAAGTGCAGCACGGGCACGCGCGACTCCAGGGCGGCGGCGTGCGCGATGGCGGCGAAGTCGCCCGCCTCTTGCACGGAATTCGAGGCGAGCAGGGCAAACCCCGTCGCCCGCGTCGCCATCACGTCGCTGTGATCGCCGAAGATCGACAGCGCCTGCGTCGCCAGCGAGCGCGCCGCCACGTGGAAGACGGTCGGCGTGAGCTCGCCGGCGATCTTGTACATGTTCGGGATCATCAGGAGGAGCCCCTGGGACGCGGTGAAGGTCGTGGCCAGCGCTCCGGCCTGCAACGCGCCGTGCAGCGCCCCCGCCGCGCCGCCCTCGCTCTGCAGCTCGGTCACGGTCGGCACGGTGGACCAGAGGTTCGGTACGTTCTGCGACGCCCACTGATCGGCCCACTCGCCCATCGTCGACGATGGCGTGATCGGATAGATCGCGATGACATCGCTCAGCCGGTAGGCGGCGCCTGCCACGGCCTCATTCGCGTCGAGCGTGACCCGCGCAGGGTCGGCGGTCGTCACCGAGGCTCTCGTCCTAGGCCCCGAGCCCGGCCGCCGTGTGGCGGATCATCAAGACGGGGACTTCCGCATGGCGCAGAACCTGCTCGGCGACGGAGCCGAAGAGAAGACGGCCAAGGCCGCTGCGACCATGCGTGCTCATGGCGATCAGGTCCGCGCCGGCATCGCGGGCCGCCGCCACGATTTCCTCGTCGGGCCGCCCGGAACGGATCGCGCACGAGACGTCCACGCTCCGGGCGCGCAGTGGGGCCGCGATCGACGCCAGATAGGCCTCGAGATCGCGCGTGTGGGCTTCTCTCACGTCCAGCAGCGCCTGACGCATACCGTCACCGACCAGCTGCGGGATGGGCTCCCGCACGCGAAGGAGGACGAGCGACATCTGGAGGGGGCTGGCGATTTCCATCAGGAACGGGAGGACAGCTTCGGCCAGCGGTGAGCCGTCGAGTGGCACGAGCGCACGCTTATACATCGATGGGCTCAGCGAGCGTCCGTGCCTCGTCCAGGGTGACCGACATCGGCGGTGCCTGAGAATCGCGCAGCAGCAGAATCGGTGTCGTCGTGCCGCGCAGGACGCTCTCGGCGACACTGCCGAGCACGAGGCGGCCGAGGCCGCTCCGACCATGGCTGGCCATGACGATGAGGTCGACATCGCGCACACGTGCGGCCTCGATGATGGCTTCGGCCGCCGGCGCGTACCACACCGAGGTCTCGATCTCCGTCACTCCCGCCTTCCGGGCCCACGCGGCCACGGCATCCAGATAGGTTTCGGCGTCGCGCACGACCTCGACCTGCCTCTCGGTGGGATCGGCGGCAGGCAGACGAACCGGCTCCGCCGCGCGCAGCAGCACGAGTGCCGCGCCGCCACGTGCGAGGTCGACGGCTTCTGCCAGAGCGATCTCGGCAACACTCGAACCATCCAGCGGGACCAGGATCTTCCTCGGTTTCATGCCGGCCTCCTCCGCCCGCTGAGGTTTCGGTCGGGCGGTCTCCCAGCGCCGGAGCAACGACAGTGCCAAAGGGAGCAGCGAGCAGAAACGGCCCCTTGTGGGTCCAGCCCGGGTGCCGACCGGGGCGGCAGCGCCCCAGGGCGTGGCGCCGCGACCCCGCGCCGAGCCGCGTGACGACGCTCAAACCACGAGAATGGCGCGCGTCACATTTGGCACCTGCCCTGCTCTTCAGAGCTCCGGCGAAAGGAGGCTCTTGTGAAAGTCCGAGAACTCATGACGAAGAAGCCGCTGACAGTGCCCGTCGACACACCCGTGGTCGAGGCTCGCCGAACGATGCTCGAGCACCGTATCCGACATTTGCTCGTGACGGACAACGGCCGGCTGGCCGGCATCGTGACCGATCGCGACATCCGCCTGAACATGCCGTCGCCCGCGACCAGCCTGTCGGTCTGGGAGATCAACTACCTTCTCGCGCGGATGACGGTTGGATCGGTCATGACGAAAAGCGTCATCACGGTCGATCCGAATCGCAACGTGGTGGAGGCCGCTCGCATCATGCTGGACCACAAGATCGGCGCGCTGCCCGTCGTCGACGGCGGGACCATCATCGGCATCATGACGGAGACCGACATCATGCGCGCCTTCGCCGCGATGGTGCCCGAGCTGGTGGCGGAGTGACTCGATGAAGGCGCGCGTCGTCTATTCGTGCGCGCCTTCACGCACCCGCGGCTTGCCAGGTGCATAGCGGGTCCTCTTCGAAGGCGTCGCCGGTAGCGGCCCAGGCGCGCGCCCGCGAGCCGCCGCACAGCATCCGGAACTCGCAGGCGCCGCAGCGTCCTTTCAGGCGCGTGGGCGCGCGCAGGGCGCGGAAGAGCGGCGCGTAGCGATAGACGTCGAGCGCGCTCACGGCGCGGACGTTGCCGGCGGCCAGCGGCAGGAATCCCGATGGCGTCACGTCGCCGCAGGCCGAGATGAACATGATCCCGTTGCCGTCGCGGACCCCCCAGCCCCGGCCCGCCGCCGCGACCTCGGCGTTGCTTCGTCCGGCGGCACGCATTCGCTGGATCACGACGCGGCGATAGTGCGGCGCCTCCGTGGTGCTGACGACGAAAGGCCATCGCTCGGCATTCATGGCAAGCCAGCGCAGGCGGCGCTCGCAGGTGACGGCGTCGACCGGCGGGAGGATCGAGCCGCGGCCAACGGCCACGAGGAAGAAGAGGCTCCAGCGGGCGGCGCCAAGCCCGGCCACCACCTTGACGGTGTCCTCCAGGAGCGGCTCGGTGTCCGCGGTGACCAGCGTGTTGATCTGCAGCGGGATGCCGGCGGCAACGATCCGCCGGGCCGCCGCCAGCGTCCAGCCGAAGCAGCCGAGCACCCCGCGCACCGCGTCGTGGTGGGCCGCCGTCGGCCCGTCGAGGCTCAGCGACATCGCGCTCACGCCGGCCTGCTTGAGTTCGTGGACGACCTCGTGCGAGATGCCGAGGGTCGCGCTCGGCGCCACCGAGACGCCGAGCCCGCGAGCCACCGCGGCGCGGACCAGCCTGACGAGGTCCGGCCGCTTCAGCGGATCTCCTCCCGTGAAGATGACGTGGGGCCTCGGACGCGACTGCGCAAGCCCGTCGAGAACCTGCTCGCACTCGGTGGTCGTCAGCTCGTCGGTCGCGCGCGCCCGCTGCGCCTCCGCCCGGCAGTGACGGCACGCGAGGTCGCACGCGCGCGTGAGCTCCCAGTACACGCGCGCGGGCGCGGTGCCGTAGTCAGGCGCCTTCATGGCCGGGCGCCCAGCGGCACGAAGTCGCGGCGCGGCGGTCCGACGTAGAGCTGGCGTGGGCGGGCGATCTTCTGCTCCGGATCGGCCAGCATCTCCTGCCACTGGGCCAGCCACCCCGCGGTGCGCGGAATCGCGAACAGGACGGGGAACATCTCCACGGGAAAGCCCATCGCCTCGTAGATCAGCCCCGTGTAGAAGTCCACGTTCGGGTAGAGGCGGCGCGTGACGAAGTAGTCGTCCTGGAGCGCGATCCGCTCGAGCTCCAGGGCCACCGGCAGCAAGGTGCTCGGCCGGGTGGCCGCGAACACCTCGTCGGCCACGCGCTTGATGATCCGCGCCCGCGGGTCGTAGTTCTTGTACACGCGGTGGCCGAAGCCCATCAGCTTGGCCTCGCCACGCTTCACGCGGCCGATGAACTCGCCGATGCGTGTGGGACTGCCGATTTCGCGCAGCATGCGGAGGACGGCCTCGTTGGCGCCGCCGTGGAGCGGCCCGTACAGCGCCGCCCCCGCCGCGGCCACGGCCGAGTACGGATCGACGCCGGAGGAGCCGACGCTGCGCATCGCGTTGGTCGAGCAGTTCTGCTCGTGGTCGGCGTGCAGCACGAAGAGCACGTCGAGGGCCCGCTCGAGCGCCGGGTCGGGCTTGTACTTCAGCTCCGTCATCTTCCAGACCATGCTCAGGAAGTTCCCGGGGTACGTGAGGTCGTTGTCCGGATAGACGTAGGGACGCCCGAGCGCGTGCCGGAACGCGAAGGCGGCCAGGGTCGGCACCTTGGCGATGAGTCGGTAAATTTGCAGCAGACGGTGGCCTGGATCGCGGTAGAGCTTGGCGTCCGGATAGAACGTGCCGAGCGCGGCCACCGACGAGATGAGCATGCTCATCGGGTGCGCATCGGGATGGAACCCGTCCATGAACTTCTTGACGTTCTCGTGGACCCACGTGTGATGCGTGATCTGCCACGTCCAGTCCTCGAGCTGCTTCGCCGTCGGCAGTTCGCCGCTGATGAGGAGACAGGCCACCTCGAGGAACGACGCCCGCTCGGCGAGCTGCTCGATCGGATACCCGCGGTACCACAGGACGCCCTCGTCGCCGTCGATGAACGTGATGGCGCTCCGCGTCGAGGCCGTGTTCATGAACGCGGGATCATAGGAGACCAGTCCCAATCGCCCGATGTCGGTCGCGCGCAGGGCGCCGTCGGTGATCGGCAGCTCGTACGACTGGCCCGTCCGATTGTCGGTGACGGTCAGGCTCTCCTTGGCCATGGCCTTGCCCTCCGTTGGCGCTGCCCTCACATGTAGATGCCGCCGTTGACGTTGAGCTGCTGACCGGTGACGTAGTCGCCGTCGGCGACGAGAAAGACGACAGCCTTGGCGACTTCCTCGGGCTCCGCGAACCGTCTCATCGGAATGCGCGCCTTGAGGGCCGCCTGGAAATCTTCGGGCACCTTGGCCAGCATGTCGGTGAGGGTGAAGCCGGGGACGACGGCGTTGACGGTGATGTTGAACTTGGCGAGCTCCAGCGCCGCCGTCTTGGTGAAGGCGATGAGGCCGCCCTTGCTGGCGGCGTAGTTGGCCTGCCCGAAGTTGCCGGCCTGGCCCACGAAGGACGCGACGTTGACGATGCGGCCGTAGCGTCGCTGACTCATCGCGGGCATGGCGGCCGTCGTACAGTAGAAGACGCTGTTGAGATTGGTGTCGAGGACCTCGCGCCAGTCGTCATCGGTCAACGTCCGCAGTGAGTGGTCGCGGGTGATGCCCGCATTGTTGACGAGGATGTCGAGGCGATTCCACACATCGAGCACGCGCCACACGAGGCCACGGGCCTCCGCGCCGTCGCTCACGTCGGCCTGAACGAGCATCGCGTCGCCGCCCTCGGCGGCGATTTGCTCGAGCACCTCTTTGGCCTCGGTCTCCCTCGTGCGGTAGTTCACGGCCACGCGGGCGCCCTCGCGGGCCAGCGCCATCGCGACCGCCCGCCCGATCCCCCGCGCGCTACCCGTCACCAGAGCCGTTCGCCCCTCGAGACGCCTGGTGTTCATCGCGGACTCCTCGTGCGCGGCTGCCCGCGCCCTGGGCGCCGCCTCAGCGGCGTGTGTCCTTGACGGTGAGGACCGGACAAGGCGCCATCCGGATGACCTTGTCGGCCACGCTCCCGACCAGCAGCCGGTGCACCTCGCCGCGGCCGTGCGTGGCCATGACGATGAGATCTGCCACCTCCTCGTCCGCGGCCGCCACGATCTCCTGATACGGCGTGCCCACACGCATCAGCGTGGCAACCTTGCAGCCGTCGCGCTTCCCCAGGCTCGCCCACTCCTCGACCTTGGCCGCCCACTCGCGGCCGGCCGCCGAAAAGTCCGCCAGGCGCTCGTCGGTGAACGGACCGGCATACGCGCGGGGCAACGCCGGGAGGTCCTCGAAGTCACCGCGCGAGATGCCGAGCTGGTGATCCGACTGACGCGTCCGCTCTGCGGCGCGCGCTTCCTCGAGCGCGTACCGGGCCAGGAGGTCGGCCGGCGTCGCCGGCAAGACGTGCATCAGGACGAGCTCTGCGCCCAGCGTGGCGGAGAGGCGACGGGCGATGGCCCAGGCGCGCTCGGAGCCCGATGAGAAATCCGTCGGCACGAGAATCCTCGCAATGACCCCTTCGGCTCTCATTCCGAGTCCTCCTTGAGTGAGAGCCCCATGCATCAAGCCCGCCGGACCAGCGCACGAGCCAACTACGCAATTTCAAACAGACCGTGCGGAGTGAGCGCCGGCGACGGTCCGGGGCGGCGGCGCCTCGCTGTGCGGCACCGCCACCCCATCGCGGCTCGACACGCTCGCGGATCCGTTCAGTGCCCGCTCATCGCACTCGGGCCATCCGGCCCGTGGAAGACCTCGGCATTCTCCGGCCCCTCGACGACGAGAAAGCCGGCGAGACCGCGTTCGAGCCTCGACAGCGAGTGGTCCACGAGGATGTAGCGGCCCGGGACCTCGAGCTTGAACTCGACGATCGTGGCGCCGCCGGCCGGGACCATCGTCGTCTGGACGTTCGTCTTGATGGGCGAGCCCATCGACGCCTCGCCGTAGACACGGTCGAAGATCTCGCCGATGACGTGGAAGGACGAGGTGGCGTTGGGACCGCCGACGCCGAAGAAGATCCGGACCGTCTCGCCGACCCTGGCCTTCAGAGGATACTCCGTGGTGAGAGCGCCGACGGCGCCGTTGAAGACGAAGTATTCGGCCCGCTCCGCCAGCAGCTTCTCGACGCTGAATTCGTCATGGCCGCGCTGCCCGAAGGGACGATCGGTGTAGATCTCGCCCTGCATGACGTAGAATTCGTGATCCACCTTCGGCAACCCGCCCGGCGGCTCCACCAGGATCAGACCGTACATACCGCTCGAGATGTGGTTGGCGACCATCGGCGTCGCGCAGTGATAGACGTAGAGGCCGGGATTCAGCGCCTTGAACCGGAACGACTTCGCTTCACCGGGCGGCGTCTGCGTCATGACGGCGCCGCCGCCGGGGCCGGTCACCGCGTGCAGGTCGACAGAGTGAATCATGCGGCTGTCGGCCTTGTTCTTGAAGCTCAGCTCGACCGTATCGTTGACCCGGACACGAACGAACGGTCCCGGCACCTTGCCGTTGAACGTCCAGTACGTGTACGTCGTCTCGCTGGCCAGCCTGCCGACGAGCTCGACCGCCTCGAGCTCGACCGAGACGACGCGCGGCGGGCCAGGCGGCAACGGTCCTGGCAGATCCGAGGCGGCGCGCGCGATACTCACCGAAGGGGGCAGCTTCACCACGGGCGCGGTGACGCCGCCGACGTTGATCTTTCCCTCCATACCCGCCTGCCGGTGACCCGGAAGCGTACAGATGTACGCGAACTCGCCGGCCTTGTCGGCGCGGAACACCGTGACGCTGCTGGCGCCCTTGCGATTGACACGGTCGGTGCCCGCGTTGAAGTCCGGAAATGCGACATCGTGCTCGATGCCGTCGTTGTTCACGAGCCCCACCTGGACGATGTCACCGACGGCCACGCGAAGCGTCGGGTTGACGACGCCTTCGATCGCCCCGCCCACGCCGACGAAGGCCATCTTGCCCTCCGCCAGCTCGGTGCGCAGGCGGAAGCGGACGGTGGGCGTGTACTCGGCGGCGGGACTCTTGCGCGAGACGTTCGCCGTCGCGGGCGCCGCCGGCTTGACCGGCGCCACCGGCTTGGCGGGCGCCGCCGGCTTGGACTGCGCCGTATGGCGGTGAGTGCCGTCCGCGGCCAGCGCAGCGGTGCCGGCCATCGACGTCATCAGAAAGATCAGCAGCGCCAACCCGATCGACTTGTGTGCTCGTTTCATCGGCGGTTCCCTCCTCGTCGCCCTCGAGCATGCCGCGCCCCGGCGTCGGCCGTTATGACGGGGATCATCCCGTCTCGCCTGGCGGGCGGCCGCATTCCGCGAGCGCGGCGACGTCCGCGGTGCACCGAGGTCTGCGACGACGGCGATTGCGATCGAGCGGGGGGTGCGTGTTAGAGTGTGCGCCGTGCTCCCGATCTGTCGAACGCCGACCGCCGCCGTTCGAGCGCTCGACTCCGTGGTTCGTCGCCTCGTTGTCGCCGCTCTCGCAGCGGCCGTGCTGGCGGGGACGCCCGCCGCCCACGCCCAGCAGCCGCGCCCCGCCGGCGAGCCATTCGCCCCATCGTGGCGGATGCTCGCGGGCTTCGACGTGTTCGCGGCCAAGGGCTGCGGCCAGTGCCACTCCCTCCGCGGCATGGGGCCGGTGACGGGGCCGGATCTCGCGCGCGTGGCCTCCGGAACGGGCTTCTACGACATCGGGGCCGCGCTCTGGAATCATCTGCCCCGGATGGCCGACGAGCTTCGGCGGGCGCGCATGGAACGGCCACATCTCACCCCGCGGGAGACGGCCGACCTCGTCGCCTTCCTCTTCACTGCGCAGTACCACGACGAATCGGGCGACCCGAAGGGAGGCGAGCGGCTATTCGCCGCGAAGGGCTGCGCGGAGTGTCACGCCGTGGCGGGCAAGGGCGGCGCCGTCGGCCCCGCACTCGATCCGCTCAAGCGCATGAACTCACCGGTGCTCGTGGCCGCTGCGATGTGGAATCACGGACCGGAGATGGCGGCCGCGATGAAGGCGCGCGGGATCGCACGGCCGGCGCTCGACGGCAAGGAGCTGCTGGACATCATCGCGTACGTCGGGACGAGCGCGCGCGACCCGGGGGGCGACACCGCCCAGGTAGTGCCCGGCACGCCCGCGCGCGGCGAGAAGCTCTTTGCCGAGCGACGCTGCGTGAGCTGCCACGCGGTCGGTGGCAAGGGCGGCCGCGTCGGGCCCGATCTCGGGCGCGCCGGCCATCACATGAGTCTCACCGCCTTCGCGGCTTTGATGTGGAACCACGGACCCAAGATGTGGGCGGCCATGAAGGAGCGCGGGATCGACGTCCCGAAGCTGAGCGGGCAGGACACCGCCGACGTGCTCGCGTATCTCTACACCGCGCACTATTTCGACCCGCGCGCCAGCGCCAGGCGGGGCGGTCAGCTCGTCGAGGAACGCGGCTGCACCACTTGCCATGCCGTGCGTGGGAAGGGCGGGACGGTCGCCGCGGACTTCGCGACTTCGAACGTCGTCGGCTCGCCTGCGAGCGTGATCGCCGCCATGTGGAACCACGGGCCTCGCATGGAGTCCGCCGCGCAGAAGCAGGGCGCCGCATGGCCGACGCTCACGGGCCAGGAGCTCGCCGACATCACGACCTTCCTCAATTCGCTCGGGAAGCGCCCCGCACCGAAGACTGCCCCAAAGTAGGCAACACGCCCCTGAGGCGCCGACGCCCCACCGCGCGGCACCCGTGCCCCTCGCCCTACCCGTCCTGAACGCCCAGACCGCCATATCGGCGCGCACTTGAGCGTGGCGCGGACATTGCGATATCCCTGGCGCGATGGGTGTGGGATCGCATCGTTCCGGGTTCATCTCGAGGCGACGGGTGCTCGTCGCTGGCCTGATCGGCCTGCCGGTTGTGGCCGGCAGCGGTCTCGCCTGGCGGCGCTGGGCGACCAACGATTCTCGCCCCGAGCCGCAGGTGCCCGGCGGGATCGGCCGCCGCGAGACGCGCCCGATCCTGGATCCCGCGCGCTTCACCGGCAAGGCCAGCCTGGCCCATCGCGCTGCGCAGGAGTTTCCAGACGTGCTCGACCAGCTCCACTGCTACTGCGGGTGCGATCGCACTGCCGGTCACGTCAGCCTGCTGTCGTGCTACGTCGACGGTCATGCGCCGACGTGAGACATCTGCATGGACGAGGCGCTGGACGCGTCTCGAATGGCCAGGGCGGGCACGAGCACGGCTCGCATCCGCTTCGCGATCGACGAGACCTACGGCCGATGAATCGGGCTCGAAAGGAGAGCATCATGAAGCGCCCGTGGACAATCCTCGTGACCTGCGTGGCGGTGACGGCGGGCCTCTCGCTCGCGCTCGCACGAACGGACCTTGAAGCGCAGCAGAAGAGTCCGCTCGTGTCCAAGAAGGTGGCGGCCGCGCCCGCACTCGATGGCTCGCTCGACGCCGCCTGGAAGAGTGCGCCGCCGCTCACCGTCAAGGTCGTCGGCGGCAAGAACCTGCCCGGTGGCACGACGGACGTGACGCTCCGCTCGGTCCACGCCGGCGACAGCGTGTACTTCATGTACCAGTACAAGGACGCCACCCAGAGCTTCCAGCGCAGCCCGTGGCAGAAGCAGGCGGACGGCTCGTGGAAGAAGCTGAAGGACGCCAACGACAAGGGCGGCGACAACAACCAGTACTACGAGGACAAGTTCGCCGTGCTGTGGAACATCTCGACCCCCGCCTTCGAGCAGCGGGGCTGCATGACCGCCTGCCACACGGGCGAGGGCAAGCCGTACGGCAACAAGTACACCGCCAATCCCGGTGAGCGCCTGGACATGTGGCACTTCAAGAGCGTGCGGACGGGCTCCGTTGGCCAGACCGACGATCAGTACGTCGACGCCACGCGCTACGACGCCGAGAAGAATCCCAACGCCGGACGCAAGACGGAGCCGAAAACCGGCGGCGGCTACGTCGACAACATGACGGACGACAAGAAGGGGCCGAAGTTCGCGCTCAAGGGGAACAAGCCCGCACCACCGTACTGGATCGTGGATGCCGACAAGGAGCCGTTCGACGACAGCAAGTACAAGGCGGGCGACGAGGTGCCGGGCATCATCGTGGCGCCGTTCACGGGTGACCGAGGCGACGTCCCGACCACCATGGTGTGGAAGGATGGCGTCTGGACGCTCGTGATGTCGCGCAAGCTCGTGACCGGCAGCGAGTACGACGTCCAGTTCACCGATCTCAAGAAGGAGTATGCGTT
>Ga0075430_100004480_pt1 | contig 11774 bp, 11 predicted proteins | sample RhiMetdeltSRZDD4_FD_75294 | JGI IMG/M metagenome (GOLD analysis project Ga0075430, IMG submission 75294) | Populus rhizosphere microbial communities from Tennessee, USA - Rhizosphere MetaG P. deltoides SRZDD4 | ecosystem: Host-associated > Plants > Roots > Rhizosphere > Soil | place: USA... | reverse complement strand
GCCGGCTGGCGCCGCCGCCTCACGACCGCCGCCGCCGGCGCCGCGGTGGCCGTGGCGCTGCTGACGACGCTCGCCGTCGCCAACGTCGGCCCTCTGGCTGCGCGCGAGCGCAGACCGGGGGTCGGCGTCGACGCGCACGCCGTCCCGGAGGGGGCTCTCGCATACCTCGACCGTGCCGGCGTGGCGGGACGCGTCTTCAACGCCTTCCACTTCGGCGGATACATCGCCTGGCGTGACTTCCCCCGCCGCGCGCCCATCATCGACGGACGCGCCTGGGTGCCGCGCGAGCTGGTCGAGGAGATTCACTTTGCGCGCGTGTACCCGGCGCATCTCGCCCGGCTTCACGCCACCTACGGCTTCGAGGCCGCGATCATGGACTATGCGAGCTTCGCGGGCGAGCCGCTCGATGAGGTGGCTCCCGGCGCCGACGCCGGGCTGAGCTCCTCCGCGTGGGCGCTCGTGTACTGGGATGACGTCGCCCTCGTGTACCTGCGACGGGCTGGGCTGTTCGCCTCCGTGGCCGCCCGCGACGAGTATCGCCATCTCCGGCCGGCCAACGGCGCGGCGGCGCTGGCACGGGCGCTCGACGGCGGTGCCCCCGTCGACGCCGTCGCCGCGGAGATTACGCGCAATGAACGCGACACGAACTCTGACCTGGCCCGGACACTGGCCGGCACGCTCGCACTCCACCGACGCGACTGGGATACCGCGCTGACGCAATTCGCCGCCGTTCAGGACGGTCCGGGGCGTCTCTACGCCCTCCAGGGACACGCGCTCGCCGCCGGTGGCAAGCGCGACTTCGCGCAGGCGCTGGCATCGTACGAGCGACTGCTGGCGGAAGCAGACGACCCGACCGTGTCCTACTACGCGGGCGTGGTCGCGCTCACCGCCGGGCGGGACCGCGAGGCCATCCGGTATCTCGAGCGCGCACGCCTGCGCGATCCCGCCATGGTCATCGTGTATCCCACCCTTCTCGAGGCACATCGCCGCCGGGGCGACGCCGGTGCCGTGCGCGAGGTCATGGCCGCGTACGCGCCGGCGCAGACGCGCGCGCAGGCGCGCGCGCACGCCGCTCGCGGGCGAGTGCTCCTTCGCGAGCGCCGCGGCCCCGAAGCCGCGCGTGAGCTCGAGGCCGCACTCGCGCTCGATGCGGGCGACGCCCGGGCCCAGAGCGACCTCGCCTATGCCTATGCGCTCACGGGACGCTTCGATGACGCCACCGCGGCGCAGCAGGCCGCCCTGAAGCTGGATCCGCGACTGGCCGCCGCGCACTACGGCCTCGGCCTGCTCGACGCGCGCCGCGGAGACACCGCGGCCGCTCGGCGCCGCTTCGACGCCTTCGTGCGGCTCCAGCCGCGCAGCTATGCGGCGTGGCAGGTCCGTCAGCAGATGGGCGGCCGCGCCGGGTCGCGGGCGCTCCCGTGATGCATGCGCCCGGCGGCGACGGGCCGCTGGTATCGGCGGTGGTCGTGAACTGGAACGGCCTCGACTGCGTCGACGATTCTCTGGCGTCGCTGCTGCGCCAGACGTGGCCCGCGCTCGAGATCATCGTCGTGGACAACGGCTCTCGCGACGGATCTCGCGAGCTCCTCCGGTCACGGTACGGGTCGCGCATCACGCTGATCGAGAGCCCGGTGAACCTCGGCTTCGCCGGCGGCAACAACCTTGGCATCCGCGCCGCCAAGGGCGCGTATGTCGTGCTGCTGAACAACGACGCGGTGGCCGAGCGGGGCTGGGTGGCGGCGCTGGTGGGGGCCGCCGAGGCCGACCCGCAGGTCGGCATGTGCGCCTCGAAGATCCTCGTGCTCGGGAGCAAGGGGCTCATCGACAGCGCCGGTCTTCTGATGTCCGCGGACGGCATCGGCCGTGGGCGCGGGCGCCTGGAGCCCGATGGCGAGCCGTACGCGAGCCCGGACGAGGCGCTCATGCCGAGCGCGTGCGCGGCTCTGTACCGGCGGGCGATGCTCGACGACGTCGGGCTCTTCGACGCGGACTTCTTTGCGTACTGCGAGGACACCGATCTGGGGCTTCGCGGGCGGCTGGCGGGGTGGAAGTGCCGCTACGTACCCGGCGCCGTCGTCCACCACGCCTATTCGCGCTCGACGGCACCGTACTCTGCGTTCAAGGCCTTTCACGTCGAGCGTAACCGCTGTTTCGTGGTGCTGAAGTGCTTTCCAGCCCGCGCGATACTGGCCAGCGTCCCTTGCACGCTCGCGCGCTACGGGCTCCAGGCGTGGGGGACGGTTCGTGGGCGCGGAGCGGCGGCGCGGTTCGCCGAGCGCACGTCGCCGCTGGCGGTGCTGGGCGTGCTTCTGCGAGCGTGGGGCGCCGCTCTTCTGCTGGCGCCGCGGATGCTCGCCCGGCGCCGCCGCCAACGTGCGCTGCGTCGCCTGACGGCGGCGGAGTGGCGGCGCGCCGTCCGACCGTATCGGCTCGGTCTCCGCGAGCTGGCGCTGAAGGACTGATGCGCTGCCTGATCTGCGGCTCGCCCAAGCTTGGCATGCTGTACGAGCACGTCCGCGATCGGTTCGGGGTCGCCCCCGGCGAGTACTGCTTCCTGCAGTGCCACGCGTGTGGCTCGGCCACTCTTGAAGCGCCCCCGTCGGCCGACGACGTGGCCGGTCTCTACCCGGAGCGGTATACATTCAACCGTGCGGAGGGCGAGCGCTCGGTCCTGCGCGCCGCCCTCGCATCGCTGGAGTGGCGCATCTTCTACGCGCCGACGTATCGACGGCGGGTGTCGATCTTTCGCCGTCTCACCGGCCTCCGGCGCGGTCGCGTGCTCGAGATCGGCTGTGGCTCCGGCCTGCTGCTCGCACAGTTCCGCGACGCCGGCTATGACGTCGAGGGCGTGGAGCTGTCGGCGGCCGATGCCGCCCACGGCCGTGAGCGCTATGGTCTCGCGATCCGGGAGGGCCGCGTCGAGACGCTTGCCCTCGAGCGAGACCGGTACGACGCGGTGGTGCTCATCAACGTGCTCGAGCACATCCTGGAGCCGGCCCCGCTGCTGACGCGCGCGTACGACGTGGTGCGCCCCGGCGGGTGGGTGGTGGCGGGAGTGCCAGTACTCGACAGCCCGTATGCGCGCCTGCTTGGCGCGCGCTGGGGGGCGGTGACGGAGGCGCCGCGGCACGTCTCGATCCCCTCGTTCAGCGGTACTGTCGACCTCTTCCGGCACGCCGGATTCGCGGAGGTGAGGAGTGCGCCGGCGCCGCTCGCCGAGCGAGCGGGTGGCCTCGTGCTCTCGCTGCTGCCCTCGGCCGCGACCACCGTCTCCTATCAACGCCCCTCGGCGCTAGTCGGGATGGCGCGACGCTGCCTGGCCGCGCTGATGATGGGCCCGGCCCTCGGGCTCGCGGCGCTGGAGCAGCTGCCGTGGCAGCGGCCGCGGCGCACGGAAATGATGCTGTTTTGTGGGCGCAAGCCCGACGGAGGAGCCTGCCGTGTATCGTGAGACGCGCGTGCACGTCGTCATCCCCGCCTATAACGTGGCCGACCGCATCGGCGCGGTGGTGAAGGCCATCCCGGATTACGTCGATGCCATCACCGTCGTCGACGACGCCAGCCGGGACGGCACCGTTGAGGCCGCGCTGGCCGTCTCGGACCGACGCCTGCGGGTCTTGCGTCACGACGCGAATCAGGGCGTCGGCGCCGCCATGGTCACCGGTTTTCGTGACGCGCTCCTCGACGGCGACGGGATCGTGGTGAAGATGGATGGCGACGGCCAGATGGATCCCGCCTTGCTGACCCGGCTCCTGGATCCGATCGTCGACGGCCGGTGCGGCTATACGAAGGGCAATCGCTTCCTGTTCGCGCGCGAGCTCGCCGCGATGCCGCGACACCGGCTGGTCGGGAACTTCATGCTGACCTTCCTCACCAAGGTAGCCTCGGGGTACTGGCACGTCTTCGACCCGCAGAACGGCTACCTCGCCATTGCCTCGTCCGCGCTGCGGCTGCTCGAGTTCGAGCGGCTCGCGCGCCGCTGGTTCTTCGAGAACGACATGCTCATCAACCTCAACGTGTTCAACGTGCCGGTGGCCGACGTCCCGATGCCGTCGCGCTACGGCGACGAGCGATCCTCCATGCGCATCGGCCGCGTGCTGGTGTCGTTCCCGTTCCACCTCTTCCTGGGGTACTGGTCGCGGTTCTATCAGAAGTACGTGTTGCGAGACTTCTCGCCGATCGCCCTTTTCATGCTGGCCGGACTTCCGCTGCTGCTGTTCGGCGTGGTCTTCGGCGGCTATACGTGGCTACAGTCCTGGCGGCTGAGCCGCTTCGCGTCGACGGGCACCGTCATGCTGAGCGTGTTGCCGTTCATCGTGGGCTTTCAGCTGGTGCTGCAGGCGCTCGTGCTCGAGATGCGCGAGAGCCCGGGACCGCGCTGAGGTCAGGCGGGGACGCGCCGGGCCGCATCGCCGGTCCGGATGGTGCCCTCGCGCAGTACGCGGGTGTACACGCGGCTCCAGCCCGGGTGGCGTTTCTGGGAGACGCGCGCGAATTCGCCGCCCACGAACGCCGCCTTGATGTTGAAGCAGGGGCTCGTGTAGCGGGTGACCTCGAGGAGCACGGTATCGCCGAGCCGCAGGCGGGTCCCCGGCTCGATGGCCGCCCAGTCCAGGCCCTCCACGGTCACGTTCTCGCCAAGCGTCCCCGGGGCGACCGTGTGGCCCTCGGCGACCAGCGCGCGGATCATGTCCATCGAGTACAGGCAGACGGCCCGGTCCGGGCCGCCGTGGTGCTCGCGATCGCGATGGGCGTCGCCCTCGAGGCCGGCGAGCGTGATCCGGGCGGTTTCGACCGGCAGCTTCGGCACACCACCCGGTGAGACGCTGATCTGCACGATGTGCCCCACCGCGCTCATGCGGCCGCCTTGCGTCGAATCATGCGCTGGATCTTGAGCTCCAGCACGACCTCGTCACGCTGGTTCAGCACCCGATGGCGGTAGGTGACGATGCCGCGGTCGGCCTTCTTCGTCTCCCGCTTGTCGACGACCTCGATCTCCACGTGGATCGTGTCTCCCTCGAGGACGGGCGCGATCACGCGCACCTCGCCGCCGAGCCACGCCATGCCGGTGCCATGGATGAGCCCGGTCTGCATGACCAGCCCCTCGGACAGCGCGAACGTCAGCGCGCCCGGTGCCGCGCGCCGGCCGAAGACCGACGCGCGCTTCACGTATTCCATGTCGTAGAAGAGCGGCTCGTTGAAGCCGCAGAGATTCACGAAGTTGACGATGTCCGTCTCCGCCACCGTGCGCCCGAGCGTGCGGTACACGGCGCCGATCGCGTGCTCCTCGAAGTTCAGTCCTTCGGTCCGCATAAAATTACTCTCCCAGGTAGGCGCGTCGAACGTCGGTGTTGTCGGCCAGCTCCGCCGCCGAGCCGGCCAGCACGATCGTCCCCGTCTCCAGGACATAGCCGCGGTGCGCGATGGACAGCGCCATGGCGGCGTTCTGCTCGACGAGCAGGATGGTCGTGCCCTGACGGTTGATCGAGTCGATGGTGGCGAAGATCTGCTCCACCAGCACCGGCGCCAGGCCCATGCTCGGCTCGTCCAGCAAGAGCAGGCGTGGGCTGGCCATGAGCGCGCGGCCGATGGCCAGCATCTGCTGCTCACCGCCGGAGAGCGTGCCGGCCACCTGCGCGATGCGCTCCTTGAGACGCGGGAACAGCTCGAAGACGCGCTCGAGGTCGCCGGCCACTCCGCCGTCGTCGCGGAGGTAGGCGCCCATGGCAAGATTCTCGCGCACGGTCAGCCGGTTGAAGATGCGACGGCCTTCGGGGACGTGGGCGATGCCGCGCGCCACGATGTCGTGGGCGGCCACGCCGGTCAGCGGTCCGTTCTCGAAGCTGACGGTGCCTCGGCGCGGACGCAGCAGCCCCGACACGGTCTTGAGGGTCGTGCTCTTGCCGGCGCCGTTGTTGCCGAGCAGCGCGACGATCTCGCGCTCGCGGACCTCCAGCCCCACGCCACGGAGCGCGTGGATCTCGCCATAGTAGACGTCGAGACCGTCGAGCCGCAGCATGCTAGGACCCGGCGCGGGCGGCCGCCCGACGGCCGAGATAGGCCTCGACCACGCGCGGGTTGGCCTGCACGTCGCGCGGCGGCCCCTCGGCGATTTTCTCGCCGTGGTCGAGCACGGCCACGCGGTCCGATACTTCCATCACCACCCGCATATTGTGCTCGATCAGGATGATGGCGATGCCGAGCTCGCCGACGAGGCGCCGGAGCAATGTCATGAGGGTGACCGCCTCCCCCTGCGTCATGCCGGCCGTCGGCTCGTCCAGCAGAAGGAGGGCGGGATCCGACGCCAGCGCCCGCGCCAGCTCCAGGCGGCGCTGATCGCCGTAGGGCAGGTTGCGGGCGACCTCGTTGGCCTTGGCGCGCAGGCCCACCCGGTCCAGCAGCTCGCCGGCGCGCCTCCAGAGTCCTCCCTCGACATCCCGGAAGCTCGAGCTGCGGACGAGCACGTCGCGAACGCCGAGCCGCACCCGCGCGTGCATGCCGACCAGCACGTTTTCGGCGGCCGTCATGTTCGCGAACAGCCGGATGTTCTGGAACGTGCGACAGACGCCCAGCGCGGTGATCTCGTCCGGTCGCAAGCCGACCAGCGGCTGGCCCTTGAATGCCACCTCGCCTTCGTCGGGCACGTAGAGACCCGTGAAGACGTTGAACAGGGTGGTCTTGCCCGCGCCGTTGGGGCCGATGATCGAGGCGATGCCGGCGTCGACGCCGAACGTCACGTTCTGCAGCGCGGTGAGGCCGCCGAACCGCTTGGTGATCCCGCGCGCTGCGAAGAGTCCGTTCACTTGCCGAGCTCACGCTGCCGGCGCCGGGCCGGGAAGATACCCTGCGGACGGAAGATCATCATGAGCACCAGGATGATCCCGAAGATCATGCGCTCGTACTTGGCGGGCTCGAGCTGGGTCGGGAGATTTGCGAGGTTGTAGCCGAGCACGGTCACCCCGGCGTTCTTCAGCTCGTTCAGCCACAGGGAGAGGCCCTTCAAAACCTGAAGATTGAGCACGGTCACGACGGTGGCGCCGATGATGGCGCCTGGGATGGAGCCCATGCCGCCGAGGATCACCATGGCCAGCACGCCGATCGACTCGAGAAATGTGAACGACTCCGGATTGATGAAGATCTGCTTGGCCGCGAAGACGACGCCCATGACGCCGGCGAAGGAGGCGCCGCAGGCGAAGGCGAGCAGCTTGGCGCGCACGAGCGGGATGCCCATCGCCTGCGCGGCGAGCTGGTCCTCGCGCATGGCCTCCCAGGCGCGGCCGATGTGCGAATCCTCCAGCCGCCGGTTCACGAGGATGACCACCAGCACGATGAGGAGCACCAGGAAATAGAAGCCGATCGCGTACGACATGTCCGCCGGCAGCGGCGGCCGCGCGATCGGCGTGATGCCCTTGGGGCCGTTGGTGACGTTGATGGGCTTGTCGAGGTTGTTGGCGAGCACGCGGATCACCTCGCCGAAGCCGAGGGTCACGATGGCCAGGTAATCGCCGCGCAGTCGCAAGACGGGCAGCCCCAGCACGACGCCGGTGGCGGCGGCCACCGCGAGACCGAACACGAGGAAGGGGTAGAACCACCACGCCGGCAGCGGGAAGGCCGTGCTGCCGAAGAGAATGTTCCCGTGCGGCGATCCGAAGATCGCCCACGAGTACGCCCCCACCGCGAAGAAGGCCACGTAGCCGAGGTCGAGAAGACCGGCCAGCCCGACCACGATGTTGAGCCCGAGAGCCAGCGCCACGAAGATGCCGACCTGGGTGGCGACCTCGAGGTAATAGCCGTTGTAGGTTCCGATGGCGGGCATGAGCACGCCGAGCGCGGTGGCCAGCAGGCTCAGCCGCAGCCACGTGGGAATCCGGGCCAGATACACGAAGACGACGCTCGACTGGAAGACGAGAAAGATGAGAATCGAGCGGGGGAACATCGCGACGCCGGCGCTGGAGAGCGCCACGAAGGCCACCGCCGCCGCCGAGTGAATCACGCGCGCTCCCGGACGACCTCGCCGAGCAGGCCCTTGGGCCGGAAGATGAGGATCAGGATCAGGACTGAGAACGCGAAGATGTCCTTGTACTCCGCCCCGAAGGCGCCGCCGGTGAGGAGCGACATGTAGGAGGCCGCGAACGCCTCCAGCAGCCCGAGGACGATGCCGCCGAGCATGGCGCCCGGGATGTTACCGATGCCGCCGAGGACGGCGGCCGTGAAGGCCTTCAGTCCCGGGATGAAGCCGGTGTAGGGGTTGATGAGGCTGTACTGGACGCCGAACAGCACGCCGGCCGCCCCGCCCATGGCGCCGCCGATGAGGAAGGTGATCGAGATGATCCGGTTCACGTTGATGCCCATCAGGCTGGCGGCGGCCTGGTCCTCGGCCACCGCGCGAATGGCGGTGCCGATGGTCGTGCGATTGACGATGACGTGGAGCGCCCACAGCATCAGGAGCGCGGCCACGATGACCACCAGCGACTTCATCGAGATGTCGATCGTCTCCGTCAGCTCGAAGCGATGGTTGAGGGCGTCCATCGACGGGTAGACGAGATTGAAGGCGTTGCGCCACAGCGACTCGAAGAGGCGGATGACGTCCTGCAGGAAGAACGACATCCCGATGGCCGAGATCAGCGGAATGAGGCGGGGGGCGGCGCGAAGCGGCCGGTACGCCACCCGCTCGATGGTCACCGCAAGCGCCCCGCTGGCGATCATGCCGGCCAGCAGCACGGCGAGCAGGACGAGTGGCCACGCCCAGGCCTCCAGCACGCCGGCCGCCTTGAGGCCGAGGAGCAGCTCGACGCCGACGAAGGCGCCCACGATGAAGATCTCGGAGTGCGCGAAGTTGATGAACTCGAGGACGCCGTACACCATCGTGTAGCCGAGCGCGATGAGCGCGTACATGAAGCCGAGCGTGATGCCGTCGAGCAAGACCTGCGGGAAGATCGCGAGGAGAAGCTGGAAGTCCATGCGGGCCGGCGTGTGCGCGCCGGCGGGGCTCCGGAGAGCCCCGCCGGCGGCGCATCGCTACTTTTTGGCGGCCGGGGCGGCGATCGTCAGCTGCTTGACGATCTTGTTGTCCCCCCACTTCTCCGGGTTGTCGCTGGCGACTTCCAGGACGAAGTAGTTGGCCTTTTTCCGGTCACCCTTGCCGTCGAACTCGATGTCGCCCGTGATGCCGTTGTGCTTCACCTTGCGGATCTCGGTCGCGACTCCTTCGCGGGCCGGCGTCTTGCCACCCTTGGCCGCGGCCTCGATGGCCTTGAGCGCGATGGCGGCGGCATCGTAGGCCTCCGCCGCGTAGGGCTCGGGGTTCTTTCCGAACTTCTTCTTGTACTCGTCCACGAAGCCCTTTGCCTTCGGGAGTGCCGAGGCGGGCCCGGCCGCCGACGTGTAGTACATGCCCACCACGGCCTTGCCGGCGATCTTGGTGAGATCGGAGGAGTCCATGCCGTCCGGTCCCATGAACTTCGCCTTGATGCCCTTCTCGCGGGCCTGCTTGAAGAACGGCGCCCCCTGGTCGTAGATTCCGCCGAAGTACAAAAGGGTCGGGTTCTTGGCCCGGATCGGCGTCAGGATCGGATCGAAGTTCGATTTCTCCTCGGTGCCCTCGAAGCCGAGCACCTCGAGTCCCTTCTTCTTGGCGTCGTCGCGGAAGAACTCGGCCACGCCCTGACCGTACGTCGTCTTGTCGTGCACGACGTACACCGACTTCGCCTTCTGGCTGGCCGCGAACTCGGAGCCCACCACGCCCTGGACGTCGTCACGGCCGCACACGCGGTTGACGTTTGGGTAGTTGCGATCGGTGACGGTGGGGTTGGTGTTGGCGGGTGAGATCATCGCCAGCGTGACTTCCTTGTACACGTCCGACGACGGGATGGCCACGCCGGAGTTCAGGTGACCGATCACGGCCATGATGTCCTTGTCGGCGATCATGTTCCGGGCGTTGGCCACGCCGACGTCCGGCTTGGCCTGATCGTCGAAGGGGACGACCTCCACCTTGTATCCCAGCTTCTCGAGCGGTCCCTTGAGCTTTTCGACCGCCAGCTGCGTCCCCAGCTTGATGCCTTCACCCAGCGCGGCCTGACCGCCGCTGAGTGGACTCTGGGTCGCAATCTTGATCGTGCCCTTGCCCTGCGCGTCGAGCCCCGACCCGAACGGCAGGAAGGCGAGGGCAAGCGTCGCGCACACAGCAAGGACGCCGCGGGTGATGGTCGCTTTCATGAAGTGCTCCCTCCTTGGACGTGGTGAATCGAGGAGTTGCGCGCCGCCATTATAGCGACCGCGCCCTCGTGGTCAAGACGGCCGGGCGTCCCGGATGATGTCAAGGAACCTCCGGGTAGCGACGGCGGGATCCGGCGCGCCGCACACGGCGGAGATGACCGCGACGCCATCGGCCCCGGCCCGGATGACGTCGGCCACGTTGTCGTGGGTGATGCCCCCGATCCCCACAAGGGGAACTCGGATGTCCGGTCGAAGTTTCCGCACGAGTCCCGGACCCACCAGCAGGAAATCCGGCTTCGTCGTCGTCGCGAACATCGCGCCCACGGCGACGTAGTCGGCCCCGGCGTCGCGCGCGGCGTGGGCCTGGGCGACGTCGTGCGTCGAGACGCCGAGGACCATCCCCGGACGCAGGAGCGGCCGCGCCAGGCGTGCCGGAAGGTCGTCCTGCCCGAGGTGCACGCCGTCGGCGCCCACGGCGACGGCGAGGTCGACGCGGTCGTTGACAACGAACGTCACGCCGGCGCGCCGGGCGCGGGCCAGCAGCCGCTCGGCCAGCGGCAGCAGGCGGCCGGACGGCGACTCCTTGTCGCGGAGCTGGACCATCCGACAGCCGCCCTCGATCACGGCCGCCAGCACGTCATCGAGGCTTCGACCGCGCGCCGCCGCGCGATCGAGGACCACGTAGAGGGTCGGATCCATCAGCCGGCGAGGCGGGTGGAGTCGGCGCTGGTGAACTGGCCCTGCAGGAAGGCGGGGTGCGTGAGCAGGCGCAGATGGAACGGAATGGTCGTCTTCACGCCTTCGACCACCGTCTCCGCGAGCGCGCGACGCATCCGGGCCACCGCTTCCTGACGATCGCGGCCGTGCACGATGATCTTGCCGAGCAGAGAGTCGTAGAAGGGCGGCACGGCGTAGGGTGCCATGAGGTGGCTGTCGACGCGCACACCGTAGCCGCCGGGGGGGATCCATCCGGTGACGCGCCCGGCGCTCGGCGTGAACGTGTCCGGGTCCTCCGCATTCACGCGACACTCGATGGCGTGACCGTTGAACCGGACCGCTTCCTGACGGTAGCCGAGCGGCTCGCCGGCCGCGATCCGGATCTGCTCGCGGATCAGGTCGATGCCGGTGATCATTTCCGTGACCGGATGCTCGACCTGAATCCGCGTGTTCATCTCGATGAAGTAGAACCGGCCCTCGCCATCCACCAGGAACTCGACGGTGCCCGCGCTGAAGTAATTGACGGCGGCCGCGGCCAGGAGCCCCGCCTTGTGGAGCCCGGCGCGCGTCTCCGCCGGGAGCGACGGGGCCGGTGATTCCTCGATCAGCTTCTGGTGGCGCCGCTGCACCGAGCAATCACGCTCGCCGAGGTGGACGCGCATGCCGTTACGGTCGCCGAGGACCTGGACCTCGACGTGGCGCGCGCGCTCGACATACTTCTCGCAATAGATCTCCGACGAGCCAAAGGCGGCCCCCGCTTCGGCCTGGCACGCGGCAAAGGCCTGCGCCGCCTCCTCGCGGGAGCGCACGATCCGCATGCCGCGGCCGCCGCCGCCGGC
>Ga0075430_100004475_pt1 | contig 11784 bp, 9 predicted proteins | sample RhiMetdeltSRZDD4_FD_75294 | JGI IMG/M metagenome (GOLD analysis project Ga0075430, IMG submission 75294) | Populus rhizosphere microbial communities from Tennessee, USA - Rhizosphere MetaG P. deltoides SRZDD4 | ecosystem: Host-associated > Plants > Roots > Rhizosphere > Soil | place: USA... | reverse complement strand
CGTCGCGCCGTTCATTGCCGCGGCCCCGGTCGTCGCCGGTCCGCGACTCCGCGAATTGCGGCTCGTCGTCGCGGGAGTCGAAGTCGCGGTCGTCGGACTCCGCCTCGGCCATCTCGTAGCGGTCCTCGGCCAGGTCGTCCTCGGTGTCGCGGCGCCCGCGGTCCCGACCGCCGCCGCGCTGGCCGGGGCCGGTACGCTGCTCGGCCGCCTGCCTGCGGGCGTCGAAGCGGCCGCCGTCACGGCCGCCCCCGTCGCGGCCCCCGCCGCGCGGCGCGCCGTGGGCGCGGGTGGCGAGCTGCGAGCGGTGCGGCGGGCCGCCGGCGAGCCCTCCGAGCTCGGGCAGGATCACCAGTCCGTCGCGCGAGTCGAACAGGTCCATGCGCACTTCGTCCAGCGCCAGCGACAGGTCCTGGCGCACGACGATGCGCTTGCGGCTGTCCAGCTCCAGGTTCGAGAGGGACGCCCGCTTCTTGTTCAGCAGGTACATCCCCACGTCCGGGTGGATCCCCAGTTCCACGCGCTGCACCCGCTGGTCGGTCGCCGCGATCGCCAGGCGGCGCATGACGTCGAGGCTCATGCTCTCCGGCGTCTTGACCAGCCCCGCGCCTTTGCAGTGCGGGCAGTCGAAGTACACCGCCCGCTTGAGGCTCGGCCGCATGCGCTGGCGGGTCATCTCGATGATGCCGAACTGGCTCATCCGCAGCATCTTGGTCTTCGCCCGGTCGCGCTTGAGCAGCTCCGTGAGGTGGTGCTCCAGCTCGCGGCGGTGCCGCTCGTAGCGCAGGTCGATGAAGTCGCAGATGATCACGCCGCCCAGGTCGCGCAGGCGGAGCTGGCGGGCGATCTCGTCGGCGGCCTCCATGTCGGTCTTGAAGGCCGTCATTTCCGCGTCGCTGTGGTCGCGGAACTTGCCGCTGTTCACGTCGATCGCCACGATCGCCTCGGTCGAGTCGATCACCAGCGAGCCGCCACTCGGAAGCGGCACGTGGCGGCTGTACATCAGCTCGATCTCGCGCTCGATCCCGTACTTGTGGAACAGCGGGATCGGCTCCTCGTAGACGTCGATCTTGTTCTTCGTGCGGGGGCTGGACAGCTTGATGACGTCGCGGACGCGCTTCGCCACGTCCTTGCTGTCGATGACGATCCGGTCCACGTCCGCGGTGTACAGGTCGCGCACCGTGCGGGTGACCAGGTCCCCCTCGGTGTACAGCTCGACCGGCGCCGGCTGGCCGTCGCGGACCTTCTTGAGGTTCTCCCACAGCCGGGCGAGGTATTTCAGGTCGCGCTCGATCTCGGCCTTGGTCTTGCCGACGCCGTTGGTGCGGATGATGAACCCGCAGTCGTCCGGCGGGGAAAGGGAGTCGAGGATCTGCCGCAGCCGTCGGCGTTCGCCGTCGTCCTCGATCTTGCGGCTGACGCCCTTGCTGCTCATGCCGGGCATCATCACGAGGATGCGCCCGGGGACGGAAAGGTAGGTGCTGAGGGTCGGGCCCTTGGTGCCGATGCCCTCCTTGATGATCTGCACGACGATCTCGTCGCCCCGCCGCAAACACCGCTGGATCGGGGGGCGGTCGCGGCGGGCCATCTTCTTGCCGACGGTCTCGACGATGTCTTCGCCCTTGCGGCCGAAGTACGTCGGCATCAGGTCCGAGATGTGCAGGAACCCGTTGCGGCCCAGCCCGAAGTCGACGAACGCCGCCTGGATGCTCGGCTCGACGTTGGTGACCTTGCCCTTGTAGATGTTGCCGACGTGTGAGGTGGAGCTGGTCCGCTCCATGTAAAGCTCTTCGAGCTTCCCGTCGTCCAGGAGGGCGATTCGGCATTCCTCGCCCTCCGAGACGTTAATCAACATTTCTCTTGCCATCGCGTACAGGGGAGGCGCGCGTCGCAGGTGGAGGTACGAAGGCACTGGGGCACGGAGGGTGGCTGACGCCGTTTGTCTTTCCCTTCGTGCCTACGTGCCTTCGTGCCTCATGCGCCGCACGCCTTCAACCCGTCACTCCAATCTGAAAACTAAAAGGCCTCTGGGATGATCTTCCGCGTTTCTTCGCGCAGGAAATGCATCACCTGTCGTTCGCTGTCGAAACTCATCACGCGACGCGCGACGTGCCTTGCGTGCTCCATCGTGGTCGAGCGGATGATCTTTTTCACCTCCGGGAGGTCCGGCCCGTTCATGCTGAAGATGGTCAGGCCCAGTCCCAGGAGCAACAAAGTGTACAGTGGGTCGCCCGCCATTTCACCACAGACGCTGACGCTGATGGAATTGCGGGCCCCCGCACGTATTACGTCACGGACGAGGGCGAGGACCGCCGGGTGCGCCGGGCAAAACAGTCCCGCCACCCTTTCATTCGTCCGGTCCACCGCCAGGGTGTACTGGATGAGGTCGTTTGTCCCGATCGAAAAGAAATTGACTTCCTTGGCAAACTGGTTGGCCATCAGGGCCGCCGAGGGCACTTCCACCATCATCCCGATGGGGATGTCCCGCCGGAACGGCACCCCCTCGTCTTCCAGCTCTTCCAGGACGTCGTTGAGGATCATCTTCGCCTGGCGCAGCTCCATCAGGGTGCAGATCATCGGGAACATGATCCGCACGTCCCCCAGCACGCTGGCCCGCATGATCGCGCGTAACTGCCGCTTGAACATGGGGATGTCGTGCAGGCACATCCGGATGGAGCGGTCCCCCAGGAACGGGTTGCGCTCCGGGCTGGCGCTCCTGGACTGGGTGTATTTATCGGCCCCCAGGTCCAGCGTCCGGATCGTCAGCGGCTTGCCGCCGAGGCGGCGGATGGCCTCGGCGTATGAATTGTAGTGCTCCTCTTCGCTCGGCTCGTGCTCGCTGGCGAGGTACAGAAACTCCGTACGGTAGAGCCCGATGCCCTCCGCCCCCTGCCTGACGGCGTCATCGGCGTCCTCCGGGAACTCGATGTTCGCTTGGACGCTGATGGTGTAGCCGTCCTTGGTCTGCGCCGGCAGCCCGGCGAGGGCCTGAAGGTCCTTCTCCAGCCGGACGAGCTTTCGCTCCGCCTCCAGGTGCTCGAGGCGCTGCTCCTCGTCCGGGTTGACGATGACGACCCCGCGGCCGCCGTCGATGATGACGGTGTCGCCGCCGCTCACCTCGCTGGTGATGTTCCCCAGCCCCACCACCGCCGGGATGCCCATGGCGCGGGCGACGATGGCGGTGTGGCTCGTGCGGCCGCCGACGTCCGTCGCGAACCCCTTCACGCGGATCCGGTCCAACGCCGCCGTCTGGCTCGGCAGCAGGTCGTGCGCGATCACCACCACGTCCTGCGTCAGGTGCGCGAGGTCCTGGTGTTTCTGGCCCACCAGGTTGCGCAGGACGCTTTTCTCGATGTCGTGGATGTCCTTCACCCGGTCCGCCAGATACTTGTCGGTCATCGCCAAAAACTTGTTGGCGTACTGCCGCATGACCACGCTGACCGCGTACTCGGCGGTGGCGCGGTTGGATTTGATCTCGTTGATGAAGGCGTTCTGGAGCGTCTTGTCGCTCAGGAGCCCCAGGTGGAAGTTGAAGATCCCGCCGATCTCCTTGCCGTGCTGGGCGGTGACGCGGTCGCGCAGGCCGGTGAGCTCGACGACGCTCTGCGCCACCGACCTGCCCAGCCGCTCGACCTCCGCCTGCACCGCCTCGGCCTCGACGTGGCGCTTGGGGATGACGAGGTCCTCGGCGTCCAGCACGACGGCCGTGCTGATCACCACGCCGGGGGAAACGCCAATGCCCTTCTTGATCTCCATGCGATAAACGGGTCAGAGTCAGGGTCAGAGTGTAGATTCCGGCAGGGCCGAGTCCAAGCCGGGGAAATCCGCCCGGTCTCGGACCTCCGCGTCTGCGCCCTAACCTGCGTCAGTCCTCTTCCCCGAACTTGCTTTCGAACAGGTCGGCGAGCTTCTGGACGGCGTCTGCGGCGTCGGCGCCCTCGGCCTCGATGCGCAGGGGCGTGCCCTCGGTGGCGGCGAGGATGATCATCTGCATCACGCTCTTGCCGTCCGCCTCGACCGGCTCCTCGCCGCCCTTGAACACCTTGATGTCGGACGTGAACTGGTTGGCGGTGTCCACGAACTGCATCGCCGGGCGCGCGTGCAGCCCCAGCTTGTTCTTCACGATGATGTCCCGCGCGGCGGTGGGCATGGTTGATCAGTAGGCAGTAGGCAGAAGGCCGTAGGAAGAGGGGGCAGCTCCTTCCTGCCTACCGTCTACTGCCTACCGCCTACTCACTTTCCCTGGTCCGCCTCGTCGAGCAGGTCGATGATCGCGGCGCGGTCGTGGCTCTGGCGGAGGAAGCGGCGGAACATGTCCTTCTGGAGGTTGCTGAAGACGATGTTCATCGCCTGCAGGTGCTGCTCCGGCTGGTTCTCCGGGGAGAGCAGCAGGACGACGCTGTAGACCGGCTGGTGGTCCAGCGCCGCGAAGTCGACGCCGGCGACGCTGCGGCCGATGGTCGCAGCGATCTTCTTGACCTTCGCGTGCTTGACGTGCGGGACGGCGACGCCCTTGCCGAACCCGGTGGAGCCGTTCTGCTCCCGCTTGATCAGCGCCGCCACCACCTCGTCCACCGCCGCCTGCGGCAGCGCGCCGGCGCGGGCCAGCGAGGTGACCAGCTCGCGGATCGCGCCGTCCCGGTCGCCGGCGGCCAGTTCGGGGACGATGGCGTCGGTGACGATGAAATCTCGAAGCTTCATAAGTGTGTTCGCCCTGGGCGTCTGGTGTCTGCGGCCGCGCGGCGGCTCGGTCGGCGGTCGAAGGCCGGGTTCGTCTGCACCCGCCCCGCCGCCGACCCCGCAGTATAGCAGTTGAAGGGGAAAGAACGTGCTCCGACCCGCGCCTCGCGGCGGGGCTGACGACCCGCGGCCCGGCCCGCGGGCGTGCACGCACGTCGAATGCGAGCGCAATCGTCCCGGCGCGTCGAACGGCTACTGCGACGTGCGCTGCCGCGTGTTCGCTTCCCGCGTCCCCGGGCCCGACGGGTGCTTGCGGTTGCGGAACTTTTCCTTGTGGTCCGTCAACTGCCGCTCCAGCTTGTCCACGCAACCGTCGATGCAGGCGTACGCGTCGCCCGAGTCGTGACGGGCGATGAAGACGCCGTTGTGCTCGGCGTTCACGATCATCTCGACCTTGGTGGAGTCCTTCTGTGCGTCGAGGACGACCTCGATCTCCTGGATCAGGTCGTAGTATTTACTGAGCTTGGCGGCCTTCTGTTCCGCGTAGTTCTTCAGGGCCTCCGTCACTTCCATGTGGCGGCCGGAAATCGTCACGATCACGCGTTGCTCCTTTCGTCCCCACTCCACTCCCGCCGGGCACGGCGATCCCGTAGTCAGTATCCAATACGCTCCGGCCGGGCTGCGGAACATTGTACAGTAAAGGTCGCGCGGCGGAGGAGGGGACATCCCTCAGTCATTTAGCAGCGTCACGCCCGCCGCCGGCACGCCGTCCGGCAGCAATTCCGGGGCCGCGGGCTTTGGCGAGGCTGGCGTCGCCAACTCCGGCACGGCGCCCCTCTGCGGAGCGGACGCTGCCGTGGGCGCCGCACCCGGTGGCCCCGGCAGGACGGCTGTCCCCGGCGCGATGACGCCGCCGCTCACGAGCAGGCGCATCGCCTCTTCCACCTTCAGCGGCAGCTCGACCACCGACTCCCGCGGCACGACGACGACGTACCCACTGAAAGACGTTGGCGTGGAGGGGATGAAGACGGTCACCATCTCCCGCCCCGCCGGGTCGGTCAGTCCCTGCACGCCGGCGCCGGTCACCAGGCCGATCGACCACACGTTGCGGGCGTCGCGCTGCACGGCGACCACGCGGCTGCCCTCGAATTTCACGGCCCGCTCGGCCAGGACGAAGTCGGTCACCTGCTTCACCGCCGGGTAGATCGCGCGGACCAGCGGGATGCGCATCACCGCCATCTCCGCCAGCCGCCAGATCGTGCGGCCGATCAGGTTGCCGACCAGCAGGCCGACCAGGTAGACCAGGAGCACCGACAGGGTCACGCCGATGAGCTGCACCAGCCAGTTCGGCATCGCCGTCCACCAGTACCACCGGGTGTAGACGGCGGGGCGGAACGGCATCAGCTCGCGCTCGACCAGCAGGTTCCAGACCCACACGATCGCGGAAATCATGTGCTGGCCGAGGTTCTCCCACAGGAATTCCCAGACCCAGATCAGCAGCCACAGGGTGATCAGCGTCGGCAGCAGCGCCGACAGCCCGCGCACGAAGAATCGCCGGAAGTCCTCGCCGAAGCCGACCTTCCGGCCGCCGTCCCGGTCGCGCCCCCTCGTTGCATGTCGGCGCCCCCGCCGCTCCGGCCCCCGGTACTGGAGGGACGGCTGCGGTTCGTCCGGCCTGTCGTCTGTCGTGTTCACGGCTCTGTCGGTGCGCCCGATTCGCTGGTGCAGGAGGTCCGTCACTCCGCGCGGCCGGGACCGGTGGCGTTGTCGCTGGGGACGCTCACGTTCGACGGCGGGCGCGGCTCGGCACCCGTGTCGCCGGCCGGCGTGGCGTCGCCGCCCGGCCGCATCTCGGCCACGCCAGGCGCCTTGGGCGGCGGGTTCTTCAGGTGCTCGACCGTCGCTTCGGCGAAGGCCCTTACGGTCGGGTCCGCGTCCTCGCCGGCGACCCGCGCGGCGATGTCGGCGTGGGCCTCGGGGCCCAGCGCCTCGCCCACCATCACGCCAAGCAGGCGCGCGAGCCACAGTTCGTCGGACAGCAGTTCCTTCACCGCGTCCTCGCGGCGCTGCTTCGAGAACTGGGCGACGAGGAACCGCGCCCACGCCGCGACGGCCGGAGTCTCGTCCTTCTGCGCTTCCGTGATGGAAGTCGCGAATTCGCCGCCGATCGTCCGAATCGCGTCTTCCACCTTCTCCGACCCTTCGATCAGCCGCACGTACGCGGCCATCAGGTCGAGGTTGCGGATCTTTTCGCCGGTCGTGCCGGATTCGACGGCGGTGCGGACGCGCTTGCGGGCGATGGACTGCGAGAGGGGGAAGCCGCTGCGGACGAAGTCGCGGTCGACCGCCTGGCGCTGCCCCCCGGGCGCCGGCCCCACGCCGCCCGCCATCGGGATCGGGTTGGTCAGGACGCTGGCGGGGACCTTGGCCGAGACGCTCGGGTTGGCGGCCAGCGCCTGGCCGAGTGCCCCCTGGTCCACGCGGACGAACTGCATCGGCACCTTCTGCCGCGCCCGCAACACGACGGGGCCGGCGATGCGGTCGTACGCGACGCCGGGAAACGCCTGCTGGTTGAGCCCCGCCACGCGGGCGTCGATCCACAGGTCGGGCCGGATGATCCCGTCGGGGCCGATCGTCAGGTCGAAGTCGGTGAGGTTGCGGATCTCGATGCCGACGTACAGGGGTTCCTTGTACTTGTGGGCCACCTTGTCGACGTTGGCGAGGAGGCGGTAGTACTTGTCGGGGCTGTTCAGGATCTCCAGCCAGTCCTTGGGGAACCGGTCCACGGCCTGGCGGACCTCGGTGGCCTCGGGCTTTTCCGGGGGCCTGGCCGCGCGCTCGCCGAGGCCGGTCCAGATCATGGCGGCGACGATGCCGGTGCGGTAATCGTTCAGGAGCTTGTTGGCGCGGTCGGCCGCCTCGGCCTGCGCCGCCGCGTCGTTGCCCGCCAGCCGCACGAGCCCCAGGGCCGCCAGCGGGTCGCGGTCGGCGACGGTCGAGAGCTTGGCCCTGGCGTCGTCGGGCTTGCCGGCGACGAGATCGGACCAGCCCTGCAGCCGCACCAGCGTCACGCTGTCCTCGGCCAGCAACTCCTTCAGCGCCGAAATCCAGGGCGCGGCGCCGGCGGCGTTTTTCGCGAAGAACAGCTCGAACCAGGCGAGGTCGCCGACTGCGTTGACGAAGGGCGCGCGCCAGTCTTCCGCCTCGCCGTCGTTCAGCTTCTTGACGACTTCGGCGGGGTCGGGCGGCGGGCCCGCGGGCGCGGCGGGCGCCGGGGCCGCGGGGGCGGCCGCGGCGTCACCCGGCGCGCCGGGGTTGTCGCGGCGCTGGGGCGCCGGCGGCTCCTTGCCGTTCACGCCGTCGACGACCGCCCGGTACCGCGCCGTCAGCGCCGCCCGCGCGTCCGTGAGCCGCGCCTCGGCGGCCGCGGGGTCGGCGCCGGCCGGCTGAACCAGCCGCATGAACCAGGCGTCGGCGTCTTCCGGGCGGGCCTTGAGGTAGCTGTCCAGCAGCGTGCTCAGCGGCTGCGCCTGGCCCGCCAGGAGCAGTTGCGCGCCGACCGACGAGATGAACCCCTCCGGGTACACGCGGCCGGTGCGCGGGTACACCCGCAGCGCCGCCGTGTACCACTCGATGGCCTTGTCCGTGATGCCCTGCGAGGCGAGCAGGTTGGCCAGTTCGGAGATCACGTCCGGCTGCGCCGGGTTGGACCGGAGCATCGCCAGCAGCACGGCGGCGTGGTCGGCCGGCGGGGTCTGGGGGGTGAGGGAGAGGTAGAAGAGCCGGTGCACTTCCGGGCTCAGCGGGTTGAGGCGCAGCGCCTCGTCCAGCATCTCCTCGGCCTCCTGCGGCGACCGCTCCAGCAGCAACGGCACGCACATCGCCGCCGCGTGCGAACGCACTTCCGCCGGTATGGACTCGCGCTTCAGCACGTCGCGCAGGTAGGACAGGCGGGCGTCGGCGGTCTGCATCCGCTGGACGTACAGGTCGATGAGCTGGATCTGCGCCACCTGGTCGACCGGCATGAGCCTGCGGTAGTTGGTCAGCGCCTGGATGGCGCCGTCCACGTCGCCCAGCTTCATGCGGGCCTCGATGAGCAGCCGGTGGAAGCGGGGGTCGCGGGGGCTGAGTCGCGTGGCGCCCTGGAGCAGCGACGCCGCCTGCCGCCACATCGGCTCGGTCACGGCCTGGCGGCGCAGGACGTCCTGGGCGAGTTCGTAAAACCGCTCGGCGAGGACCGGCTCGATAACGGCGTCGGGGTCGGCGAACGGGTCGATGGCGGCGGGGCGCTCGGGCTGCGGGGCGGGTTGCCCTTCCGGCGGTGCGGCGGGTGGCGGGTCAGTCGGCGGCGCGTCAGTCGGGGGCGCGTCAGTCGGGGGCGCGTCGGCGGGCGTCTCTGTCGGTGCCGCGTCGTCCGGAGGCGTGTCAGCCGGAGGCGCCTCTTCGGCCGGGGGCGCGTCGGTGACGGCGGGCTGGTCCGGTTCGCCCTGCGCGACCGCGGCGTGCACCGCGGTGAATGCGAAGAGGCCCATCGCCGCCGCCGCGAGGGCGAGGTACGTCCATTTGCTCGACTTGAACATCCGTCTGTCCTTCCGTGCCGCGGCCGAGTCGGGGGCCGTCATTCGACCGGCTCCCGACGGTGCGGTCTATCGGGCGAATCCCGAACAACCGGCCAGCGGTTTCTCCCCATCGACCGGTCTCGCGCCACCCGAGTTGCAGGCATACCAGCGGGCGGCCTTATTATCGCCCCGCCATTCCCAGCACGAGCGCGGCGGCCAGGGCGGCGAGGAACACGACGACGGCCGCGACGCGGAACACGTCGTCCACGAGGTGGCGGCGGTAGAGCCGCCCCACCACCATCACCAGCAGCACCGCCTGCGCCGCGGCGCCCGCGGCGAGCGCGGCGCTCTTGACCGCCCACTTGGCGGCGTACGGCTCGCGGGCCTCCGTCGCCAGCTCCGCCGCGTGGAGCCACGCCCACAAGCCCAGCACCATCAAGGCGACCGACAGCGCCGCCCCGCCGACCACCGATACCGCCCGCATCAGACCTCCGTGTCGAAACCAAGGATGAAGGAGGAAGGCTGAAGGATGAAAGGAGGACGCCGGTGGCAACCTCTTTTTTCATCCTTCATCCCTCATCCCTCATCCTTCGACCTTCCTTTCCCACAGCTCCCACAGCACCGGCCGGTCGGCCGCCAGCTTCTGGAAGTCGGCGAGCAGTTCGGCGCGGCGGCGGAGCCAGTCGGACCAGTCTTCGCGGCCGGTCTTCTTCGCCGCCAGCGCCAGCAGCGCCTGCGTCCGGGCGGCGGCGGCCGCGGGCATCAGCTCGGCGAGCTGCACCTTGGCCGTCACGCCCGCGAAGATTTCCGGCCACGCCCCCAGGCGCGCCTGGTGGTCGATCTGCACCGCCACCAGCTTCAGCACTTCCGCCAGCGACAGCCGCTGCTGGTACAGCGCGGCGATCGCGTCTCCGGCGCCGCGGACGTCGCCCATCTCCAGCAGTGCGTCGGCGAGCATCAGCCGCGCCGGCTTGCCGATCCCCTGCATCGAGCCGAGCTTCTGGCCCAGCAGCGCCCGGCACAGCACCGCCGACTCGTTCCAGTTGCGCTGGGCGTGGCGGAGCAGGGCCAGGTGGTGCAGGCTGACGACCTTCACGTGCCGGAACAGCGAGAAGGAGCGGAGCGCCTGGTCGATGCGCTGCTCGGCCTCCTCGAACCGCCCCGCCGCGATGAGCGACGGGGAGTCGGCCGTCAGGCGCGAGCCGCGGATGCTGCCGACGCTGAGGGCGAGGAAGACGCAGGCGATGACCGGCAGGACCATGAGCGGGTCCAGCCGGATCCCGGCCAGCGGCAGCACGAAAGCGGCGACGGCCGCGGCGACGAACAGCCCCTTCACCAGCCGCCCGAACGTCATGTCGCGACGGAATCGATGAATGGCTGTCTCGGCCGGTATCAACATCGCGAGTCTCTTTCAGGCGGCTTCGGGCGGCGCGGGGGCTGCTTGGTAGCGCCCGTAGAGCTTTTCCACTTCCGGGTAGCGCCGGTGCAGTTCCATCAGCGGGGACAACAAAGTCGCCTTCGTGTACGAGTCCTGCGCCTCCCCGGGTCGGGACATCAGGTCATACGCCCGAGCGGCCAGGGCGTAGGCGTCGCCGACCCGGTGGCCCAGGGCCTCGCGCAGCGCGGGCAGTTTTTCTTCGAAGATGGCGGCCGCCTCGGCGGGGTGGCCGGTCTTGACGTCGCGGTACATCTCCACCAGCGCCAGGCCCGCCGAGTCGATGCCGGCGTCGGAGGTGGTGCGGCGGAGCTCTGCGATGGCGCGGTCGGCGTCGAACAGGTGGTCCTCGCGGAGCATCGCCATCGCCCGGCCCAGCCGCAGCCCGTGCGCCGACGCCGGGTCCACCAGGTCGTGCTCCAGCAAATGGTCGTAGACCGCGATGGCGTCGTCGAACCGGTGGTAACGGGCCAGCACCGCGCCCAGGTACATCAGCGCCCCGCTCCGCAGCGCGCCGGTGCGCGAGGGGCGGGAGAGGATCTGCTCCAGCAGCGCCGCCGCCTGCGGCCAGCGGCGGAGCTGCACCAGTTCCGCCGCCGCCTCCACTTCCTGCTGCTCGCCGCGGTGATTGCGGACGGTCACGACGGTCAGCACCGACATGCCGACGATCAGGCCGAGCATGAGGACCGCGGACAGCAGTTCCACCAGCCGCCGGCCGATTTCGGACGAGTTGCCGAGCAGCGCCGCCCCCAGCACGACGGCCAGGAACCCGCCGCCGGCGTACCAGAACCAGCCCAGGCGCGCCCGCGGCTGGCTCGATTCGAGCAGTGTGGGCACGTCGAGGAACGGCGCCGGGGCGGCGTCCGCGGGCGTGGCGGCACTTTGGAAAGCGGAGGACTGCATCGGAACTTCGCGATTCTAGGGGGCCGGGCCGTGATTGAAAGCCCCGCCTCAGAAGCGGGGGCCTGACATCCAACCGGAGAGAAGGCAGCCAACGAGCAACGTGATCACGGCCGCCGCCAGGGCGCCCATGCCGAAAGCGACCGCGCGCGAGGCGTGGAGGGCGGCGGCATCGGCGTGGCCAGCCTTCCGGGCCCGTTCGGCGCGGACGGA
>Ga0075430_100004472_pt1 | contig 11788 bp, 10 predicted proteins | sample RhiMetdeltSRZDD4_FD_75294 | JGI IMG/M metagenome (GOLD analysis project Ga0075430, IMG submission 75294) | Populus rhizosphere microbial communities from Tennessee, USA - Rhizosphere MetaG P. deltoides SRZDD4 | ecosystem: Host-associated > Plants > Roots > Rhizosphere > Soil | place: USA... | reverse complement strand
GCCTGACGAACCGCGTGGTGTGGTCGCGGGTGCCCTCTCGCGCGGTGAAGTAGTACAGCGCGATCGACTTTCGTGTGCGACCGGGCGGACACTGCAGCGGCTCGGGGTGGCCGTGGAACGAGGTCTCGTTCGTGCTGAACACCACCATTCGGTTGAAGACGGGCTCCACCCGGTGGCAACACTCCGTCGCGTCCCGGTTCCACAGCTCGAGGTGCCCGCCGTAGGCGGCATCCCAGTCGCGATTGAGATAGATCAGCACGTTGAGCCGCCGGTCGAGGGGGAGCGTCGGGTGGCCACTGAAGTCGGCGTGGATGCTGAGCTTGCCGCCCGGCTCGATCTGATGGAATCCCCCGCCGTGGAAGTACGGGTCGGGGATCAGCCCTTCGATCCCCGACAGCTCCTCGAGGAAGGCCAGGAACGGCGCCGAGTTGAACTGGTAGAGCAGCAGCGACGCGGCATCGTCGAGGCGGTCCTCGCCCTGGGTCTCGAGCTTCTTCTCGAGCGGGTTGTCGTACACCTTCCAGACGGCGCTGTCGGGTTCGGGGAACACGTCGAGCGCGAGATCGAGTGCGGCATCGGGAAGCACGCCGTCGAGCACGACGTGCGGAAACGGCTCAGCCGACGAGTACGCACGCCGGTGTTCGCGTGCGATGCGCGCGAGTTCGTCATGGTCGAGGAAAACCTGCACACACGCCTCCTACGTCAGCCAACTCGAGAGATCGCGCCCGACGATCTCCTGCGTGAGCAGGATGTCTTCGCGGTACAGATCGACCAAGCGGCGACGGACGTCGTCGGGAAACTCGGGCACAACGCTGTTTCGACGGCGCAACAGCTCGCGCGCGCGGGCGAGGCCGCGCTCCGGCAGGAACCGGTACGCGATCGTCTTCACGGCACGCGCGCGGGCGAACCGATCGACGGCGCGAGATCTCGGTTCGTACTGCGTCACGTTGTATCGGGTCGCGAGATCGGGCGTGAAGGCCGGGTCGACGTCGAGAAACGTGAGCACCTCGTGTACCAGATCGATCGGGTCCGCGATCAGATCCTCGTAGAGGTGGATCTGGATCTGACCGCGGTCGAAGTGCTCGAGGTACCGCGACAAGAACCTGCCGTAGTACCCGAGCTTCACGTAGATGCGCTTCCGCCCCACGTCGACGCCGGAGTCGAGCTCCGCACTCACGGCATCCGCGAACGAGAGGGGCTCGACACCCCACTGTCGATGCATCGCATACGCGGAGAAGGCCCGTTCGGATGGGTTCCGAAGCACCGCAACGAGCTTGGCATCCGGGACAGCGGCCTTGATGAGTGGAGGGGTCTGCGGCTTCGAGAGGTACGCGGTCGACGACTCCCCGCGCACGCGTTCGCCGTCGGCGCCCGCGAACAACGCTCGGTACTCCTCGAGGTTCTCGATCACCTGGGCGCGGTTGGTCGCCCGCCACGCGGGGTCATCGCGGCGCACCTCGGGCGGTTCCGGCGCGAAGAACATCGGCTCCTTCACGGGGCTCATGTACACGTCGGGGTGCTGCGCGACGTAACGATGCAGCGACGTGGTGCCAGCCTTGTTCGCGCCGATGATGAAGAAGTTGGGCAGCAGGACGTCGACGGTGCCGGTCATCCCCTCCACCTCGACGCGACGACGGCACGCAACGCGAGGAGATCGTCGAGCACGCCGGGCAGCTCGTCGAGCGGCAGCGCGTTCGGGCCGTCGGAGAGCGCCCGTTCGGGCTCAGGGTGGACCTCGAAGAACAGGCCGTCACACCCGACGGCGACCGCCGCGCGCGCGAGGGGCACGATGAACTCACGCTGGCCACCGGAGGCGCCGCCAAGGGCACCCGGCTGTTGCACCGAATGCGTCGCGTCGTAGACGACACGGACACCAGGCTCCCGCATGATCGCGATCGAACGGAAGTCGACGACGAGGTCGCCGTAGCCGAACGTCGATCCGCGCTCGCCGAGGAGCACGTCACTGCAACCGCCGGCGCGGAGCTTGGCGACGATGTTCCCGGTGTTGTGGGGGTCCAGGAACTGCCCCTTCTTCACGAGGACGGGGAGCGCCGTCGCGGCCGCAGCGAGCAGCAGGTCGGTCTGACGGCACAGGAAGGCAGGGATCTGGAGGTAGTCCACGACGCCGGCGACCTCTTCCACCTGGTGCGACTCGTGGACGTCGGTGATCACGGGAAGCCCGGTCTCACGCTTCACGTCGTCGAGCACGGCCAGCCCCGTGTCGATTCCGTGGCCCCGGAACGACTCGCCCGACGTCCGGTTCGCCTTGTCGAACGACGCCTTGAACACCACGTCGATGTCATCGCGCGACCGGTCGAGCTCGGCCAGCACTCCGGCGACTTCGAGGCAGAGCTCACGCGACTCGATGACGCACGGACCTGCGAAGAGGAGCATCGGTGATGCAGGAGCGGGGGCAGTCATCGTTCGGCCCGCCGCGTGCACGTCCGTACCTGCGTCGCGCCGTCGTCGCGCTGCGGATGTCCGATGACCACCACTGTCACTCGCCCCTCGATTCCGCGACCAGCCGGTCGGCCAGCTCGCGCACTGCACCCCTCCCGCCCTCGCAACCGAGGACGATGGACGCCTGCGATCGCGCTGCGGCCGACGCGTCGACCGGTGCTGCCGACAACCCGGCCGACGCCATCAGCGGGACGTCGGGGTCGTCGTCGCCGACGACGCACACGTCGTTCAGCGCGACCCCCAGCTCGTCGCAGAGCTCGCGCAGCGCCGCGAGCTTGTCGGGGACTCCGGCGCGCACATGTCGGATACCGAGCTCGGTGGTCCGGCGACGCAACGCCGCCGAATCGCGCGAGCTCACGATCGCCACGTCGATGCCTTCCCGCAGCAATGAGGCGATCCCGTAGCCATCCTTCACGTCGAAGCCCAGCAGTTGCTCGTCGTCACCAAGGTACTGAATGCGTCCGTCCGTGAGGACGCCGTCGACATCGAGCACGACGAGGCGCACCGCCCTCTGCCCGGTCGTCGCGCCGGCGAGCGCTCGTTCGACGGCATCCACGTGCTCGGGCCGGTCCACGGCCTGGGTGTCCCCGTCCACTTCGATCGCCCCGATCCGCAGGTCGATCGACAACGCGCGCAGCTGTTCGAGCTTCTCGAAGCGCTCCAGCACGGACGGCTCGGCCTCGACGTACCGCTCGAGCGCGGCGCGCCGGAAGGCATAGACGCCGATGTGCTTCCACACGTGCGCTGCGCCTGATGGAACGGTCGAGCGCGAGAAGTACAACGCACGGCCGGCTTCATCACGCGCGACGGTGACGACGTCCGGCGACGATGCCGACCGTCGGGGCACCGACACGACCGGCGTCGTCACGTCGAACGCGGGGGTCGATCCGAGCCCCTGGACCAGCGCGTCGACGGCTGATCCGGGCAGCAGGGGTTCGTCGCCCTGCACGTTCACGACGATGTCGGCATCGATCGCTCGCGCGACCGACCACACGCGATCGCTCCCCGACGGGAGCTCCGGCGCGGTCATGACGGCCGTGCCCCCGGCAGACTCAACGGCCGCGACGACACGCTCGTCGTCAGCTGCGACGAGCACGTCGTCGATCGATGCCGCGGCCCGGACGTTCTCCATGACGCGGACGACCATGGGCACGCCGGCGATCAGCGCGAGAGGTTTTCCCGGGAACCGCTCACTCGCGTACCGGGCTGGAATGACGGCAACGACCCGCCCCGCCGACTCACCCACTCGCCTGCCCGCTCTCCCGGTGGTTGGCCGGCTCCTCGCCGGGAGCACCGGCTCGTTGCACGCCGGGCGCGGACGCGAGCGCGCGCTTCACGCGGCGGACGCGGCGCGTCAAGAACCACGTGCGGCCGCGGGCGTCCGTCGCCCGCAACCGCTTCGCGCGACCGACGAGCCGGCTCGGGTGGTCGACGTCGGAGATGTCGTCGCCCGAGAGGAGGCGCGGCTCGCCCAGCTCGTCGCAGAGCGCGGAGTACTCGTCGTCGGCATCACCCACGCGCAAGAAGGGCGACATGCTCACCAGGTCGACGCCACGGACCCGCAACGCCGACCGGACCTCCGCCAAGCCTTCGAAGTACTGCCCGTAGCGGCGATCCGGATCTGCTCCCAGCCACTTCGTGTGCTGTTCGTGCGCGTGGTGGTTCCCGACGAGGGACCGGTTGTCACATCCGACGAGCACGATCGTCGTCGCTCCCATGTTCGCCGCCAGGTTCACTGCGGTCTGGGAGATCGACGACCACTGGTACAGCTTGACGCCCGTCGGTTGCCGGATCCAGTCCAGGACGCGACCCTCGTCGTTCGGCTCGTCGGTCGGCTGGGTGTTGGGCTTGCCGTGCGACTCGTAGGCGTAGAAGTGTCGGTCGGCATACTCGAACTGCTCAGGTGTGAGCACGGCCCGCGCCTTGGCGCGCTTCGTGATCCACGTGATCTCCGGATGCGGTTGCTCACCGAGGAACTCGGGCACGTTGAGATGCGGACCGATCGTGATTCCGTAGGTCAGCGGCGCCACCTTCCACGCCATGTTCAGCCCGATGGTGATCTTGTCGGCGAGGAACCCGGTCGGGAAGACCCGCATGCTCGCGCCGGTCCCGACGACGTAGATCTCCGAGCCACGATGCCGGTCGTAGAGCTCGGTCACCGGTCGCATCGGTCCCTTTCGCCTCCGCAGTGGGTCGACCCGAACGGAGCCGACCACGGTAGCCGGTGAACCTCCGCGTCTCGCCCAGCAGGACCGCGCATCAGACACGCCGCTACGATCGACCGTCGTGCCGGACGTCGTCCACATCGGCTACCCCAAGACAGCCAGCACGTTCCTGCAGACGCACGTCTTCCCGAATCTCGACGGCTGCGCCTTCCTCACGCACTGGGGTGACGCGGCGGCCGAGCTGCGGCCCTTGATTCGCAACCTCTACTGGGCCGACGACGACCACTACCTCCAGGAGACCCTGCGGACGTTCATCGCCGAGTGGCGGACGGCGCACCCGGGTCCATTACTGCTCTCGGACGAGAACCTTGCCGGCGGGCTGTACCCGATCGACGACAACTGGGAGCGCAACGCCCGTCGCATCCACGATCAGCTCCCCGACGCTCATGTCCTCGTCGTGGTGCGCGAGCAGCGCGCGCTCATGCGATCCGCGTACAGCCTCCACGTGCAACGCGGCGGGTATGTGAGCTTCGCTGACCTCCTCGCTGGTCGCGCGGAGCGCGCACGCTTCGTCCCCGAGATCTTCTGCTTTCACCATCTCGTCGTTCGCTACCGGGAGCTCTTCGGCGCGGATCGCGTCACGGTGATGCCGTACGAGCAGCTCGCGAGGGATCCCGGCCGGTTCGCGTCCGAGGTCTCGTCGCTCGTCTCGGGGCGACCGGTCGACGTGCCGCAGCCCACCGGATCGCGAGCAAACGTGTCGCTGTCGCCCGTGTCACTGCGCATCATGCGGCGCACCAACCGGATGTTCCGTAAGTCCACGTACAACGCTCACCCGACAGTGCGCCGGGTACCCGCCGCCGCCAAGCTGCGGCCGGTCCTCCATGCCACCGTCGACCGGGTCGTACCGCCGTCGTTCTCGCGACGCATCGACGATGGCACGCCAGCCGACCTCGCGGACGTCCTGGAGATGTTCGCGGAGAGCAACACGATCCTCGAGCAACTCACCGGCCTGCAGCTCGGTGCACTCGGCTACGTGCTGGAGTCCGAGCAGGATGCACGCCGATCGACTCCTTCCCCGTGAGGATCGTCAGCGAACAGTCGCTGCTTCCGCTGGCGAACACCGACCTCCGCACCGACGAGCCCGGCCGCAGTTGGTGGGCCGGAATGCAGAAGCTCGAGGAAAAGGCCGAGGTCGTCTCGGCGCGCAGCATCTGGATCGACCCTCGGACCGGTGCGGGCTTCACCGCGAGCGGGCACCGGGTCCCCGACCTGGTGCACTGGCAGCAGCGCATGCACATGCCGGGACGCCGGGAGTGGCTCCGCGGCATCGGCACCGCGCAGCACGTCCGCGCCGCCGTCTCCCTCCGGGACTCTGCGATGGAGACGAACTGGTACCACTTCCTGGTCGACCTGCTCGGCGGCCGTCTGCGCCTCGTCGACTCGGCCATCGGCACCGGGCAGCCGGTCATCATCGGGCCGAACCTCCCGCCGCAGATGATGGACGCGCTCCGGCTGGGCGCGATGCGAGAACGCGAGTGGGTCGTGCAACCGCGCGACCGCTGGATGCGCGTCGGAAGGCTCACCTTCGCCCGCGCGCCACGCCACGACCCTGCCGCGATCGACTACCTGTGGGGCCAGCTCGCGGTACCGAAATCGGACCCGTCGGCGAAGGACCGCCTCCTGGTCGCGCGCGAACCAGGAACCGGTCGTGCGTGGTCCAACCACGCCGAGGTGATGGACGTGGCTCGTCGCTTCGGGCTCAGGTTGATCCATCCGGCGACGACCTCGCTCGGCGAGCAGATGGAGCGCTTCGGCAATGCGTCGCTCGTTGTGGGTGGGCACGGAGCAGGGCTCACGGGCATCGTGTGGCGACGTGAAGCGCCGCTGAGCGTCGTCGACGTCCAGATGCGTGGGCGTGCGCTGCCGATGCGCAACTTCGCTGCACTGTGCGCTGCGATGGGTGCCCGATACGTCGCGGTGGGCGAAGACCTCTGGCGCGGTCCATCGGAGAGACCGTGGGGTACGACGCAGCCGACGTGGAAGCAAGATCCGATCCACGTCAACCCGCTCGCGCTCGCCCGGGCGATCGAGTCCTGCCTCGACGGCTCCTCAGTCGAGCCGCTCTGAGCCAAGCGGGAGCGGTGGTCGACCACGGCCACACCCGTGACGCGAGCGCCGACGAGTAGCACGCGGATCATGCGGCAGCACCTCTGGTCGATTCAGCGAGCGCCGCGGCCCACTGCGCGACGAGACGCTGACTCGTGTAGGTACTCAGTACGTACGCGCGCCCATCCCGGACGTGACGGCCCGCCAGTTCGCGCTGCTCGGCGTAGAGACGGACGTGCCGCGCCCAGTCGTCGAAGAGCACCCATCTCTCGAACTCCTTGTAGCGCGGGAGAGGACTGGAGACAACGGGTACGCCCAACAGCAACGACGAGCGAATTCGGTTGTTCGTCTTGCACACGGTGAACGGGTTCAGCTCCACCGGCAGCAAGCAGATGTCGTGGCGCGTGAACACCCGGGCGAAGCTGCGCTGGCTCCATTCCACGTAGTGCGTGGGGAAATCTGCTGCAGCGACATGCCTCTCGAACAAGCTCCGCGAGTTGCTGATGACGGTGAGCTCGATCGGGAGCTCGCGCCGCAGTTCCTCGAGCACAGGGACAAGCCGACCGAGGTGCACGATACCGAACTCCGGCGCGTCGGATCCCCCATTGCCGAACCAGACCAACCGCACACGACGGACGCGTTCGTGGGCGCGACGGACACGGCGCAGTCGCCCCCATGCCGACATCGCCGGCCACGTCTCGAGCGCGTCATCGACGACGACGGTGAGGCGTCCAGGGAGCACGTCCGCGAGTTCGGGGGTCGACACCGTGACGACGTCGGCGAGATCGACCATCCGCCAAAGGCGGTCCGCACGGGCAGCGAGCGTCGGATCACCTTCAGGGTTGTAGAAGTGGTTGTCGCAAAGGTCGAGGACTACGGCAACGCCCCGCGCCTTGAACCGCCGCGCGAGCGCGATGTCATCGTCGCGGTACGCCTTCTGGAACACGACGACGTCGTAGTCATCGTTCGTCCCGTCGCGAGGAATGATGCTCGTTCGGTAGCCCGCTTCGCTGAGCGCCTCACACGGCATCAGCGCACGCAGACGAACGCTCGGGACGCTGCGCTCATAGGAGAACGGCTTCCATCCGATTCGCAGCGCCGGGTCGACGAGGTGCTCAGGCGTCATGCTGACGCGACGCCGTCGACCGAGGCCTTGCGACTACCGGTCCCCGGATACTCAAACGACGCGACGAGCGGTCCGCACAGTTGCTCGAGCCGCCGATTGCTCTCGACGAAGGAGGCCATGACCGAGTCGAGCCGTGCCTCGTCAGCGGCACTGAACCCGCGCATCGCGTCAGGGACGAAGCGGGGATCGACCCGGCGCTGCAGAAGATGGACAGGGCCGTCGTTGGCCAGTGGGCCCACGAGCGGGTGCTCGTTGAAAACCGAGGATCGAAAGAGCCGGTTGGTCCCGCGCAACACCCATCGTGATGGTCGTGAGAGCCCTCGATTCGCCACGCGCGACGCGGACTCCGGCGATGGCGCGACGACACCGATGAACTCGAGCACCTCCGTGAGGAACCGCGACGGTGCGGTCGTCAGCAACTCGTAGGGAATCACTTTCACGCGCCCTGCGCCGAAGAGCCCCTGGTACAGCGCTACGGTCTCGTCGTACCACAACGCTTCCAGCCTGAAGTCGCACCCGGGGACGTTCCCTCCGAGGAACTCCGCGAGCGAGGCGTGCCCTCCGCGCTGCACGTAGTAGTTGTAGAGCGACCGCAGCATGGTGCGCTGGTGGCGCACCACGACGAGGATCGAGGCGCTCGGCAGCACTCGATGCAGCCGCTCGGCGTTGCGATCGCGGTTGTACATCGCCTGGAACGCCGCGCCCGCGAACGCCTCGTGCGACAGCAAAGTCGGAAGCCCCGGTACCGCGACCTCCCTGAGGAACGAGCCGAGGGTCGCGCCGAGGAAGTGGGCATCGTCCGCGCGGCAGAGGTTGTTGGCGAGGGCGCCGACAAGCTGCCCATTGCCGACGCGGCTCCGCGTCAGGAAGGTGCATCCAGCAACGCGCGGGAAGACGTCGCTCTGCAGCGTCGTCGTCGCCGTCTTCCAATACCCGACGTGCACGGTGATAGGTGCTGTCACAGGATGCACCGAGGTCGACCCGTCGTCATCGAGAGCACGGTCGGCGAGAGGATCCACAGCGTGCAGCACATCGTACATATCGTGTTCCGGGAGACCGGGACCAACTTCTGCACCGTCCCCGCGTGTTGCTGAACCTGCCGCTCGCGTCGGGGGCGAGGCCCGATGGCCATGCCCTTCGACATCTCGATCTCGACCGTTCGCCGAACCTCTGGATGACGACAACGTTGCCACGAACTCCTGGCAGGGGCTGGATCGGAGTCCGCCTCAGCTGAGGTGTGCGTCGCCCGCGAGCGAAAACTCCTGGGGGGTCACGGCAACGACACGACCCTCCCCCTCGATCTGCCAGACCGAGTGCGCGAACATCAGTCCGGCCTTGGAGCGCGAACCGGGCATGCTGTATCCCGAGCCGTACACGTCGGACCACAGGACGTCGAAGAAGGCAGCGCGGTCGATCCGCTCGAGTGCGGCGTGTTCCTTCCGCGCTGCCGATCGCTCCCGCAGGATCAGCGTGATCCAATAGCGCCCGGGTACCAGGGGCAACCGGTCGAAGTCGACGACGACCAGTTCCTGCGCGAGGCCAGGCTCGAGCACTTCCAGCGGGCGCTGCGCCGTGTTCACGGTCGTGACCGGCGCGTCGCCCTCCGTGACGATGCGCACGGCGAGCTCGTGCTGGGGGACCGCGAGACCACGGGTGTCGATACGCACCTGCAGCCCCTCGCCCATCATGATCTGGCTCGACCGGTCATTCCGAGCGTTGCGCAGTTCGATGCGACGGAACACCGATTCGGTACCCGACGACCGCCCAACGCCGCTGAGGTCGAACACTCCATCGGCGCCTGAACCCTCTGCGCTACTGCTCGAGAGGTACTTGGACACGGCGGCGGACGTGTCGCCGTCGAAGACGATCCGACCGTCCTCCATGACTGCGCATCGGCTGCAGATGGCCTGGACCGCCGACATGTTGTGGCTCACGAACAAGACGGTGCGGCCCCCCTCGTTCGCAACCTCGTCGATCTTGCCCAGGCACTTTTCCTGGAACGCTGCGTCGCCGACGGACAAGACCTCGTCGACCACCAAGATCTCCGGGTTCAGGTGCGCCGCGACCGCGAAGGCGAGGCGCACGTACATGCCGCTGCTGTAGCGCTTCACCGGCGTGTCGAGGAACCGCTCGACCTCGGAGAACTCCACGATGGAATCGAACTGGCGCCGGATCTCGCGACGCTTCATCCCGAGGATGGCTCCGTTGAGGAAGATGTTCTCGCGCCCAGTGAGCTCGGGGTTGAACCCCGTCCCCACTTCGAGCAAGCTGCCGAGCCGGCCGTAGACGTTCACGCGCCCGGCCGTCGGACCGACGATGCGACTCAGGATCTTCAGGAGGGTGCTCTTGCCGGCGCCGTTCCGGCCGATGATCCCCACCGTCTCGCCCCACGAGATCGACATCGAGACGTCCTCGAGCGCACGGAAGTCCTCCCGCGGCACGCGACGCAACGGATGCCGAGCTCGTTCGAGAAGCGCGTCGCGGAACTGCGTCGGGCGTTCACGCGTCGTGACGATCCGATAGGTCTTCGAGATGTGCTCGATCGAGATCGCGACATCAGATGACATCGGCGACGCTCCGTTCCATCTTCTCGAAGGTCACGACGCCGACGACGAACGCGATGAGCGAGGCCCCGACGGCGTACGACAGGTGCGCGACGGACGGGAAGGGTGTCCCGACGAGCGACCAGCGGAACGCTTCGAGCAGCGCGACGAGCGGGTTCAGGTAGTACACGGTCAGGTACTGCTTCGGGACCGCCGACGCCGAGTACGCGACCGGGGAGGCGTACAGAGCGAGCTGGAGGAGGAAGGGCGTGATGTACGCGAAGTCACGGAATCTCGCGGCGAACGACCCGAGGAACGTGCCGACACCCTGCGCGAGCATCAGGATGAACACGAGGAAGACCGGCATCAGGACCAGCTCGGGGCCCAGGGAGACGTCGTTGGCGACAATGATGACGAACGCGACCGCGAGGCCCACGCTGAAGTCCACCAACAGCGAAACCGTCCGCGACAGGGGGAGGAGCAGGCGCGGGAAGAAGATCTTCTGCACCAGAGCCGCGTTCGACACGAGCGCGGTCGTCGAGCCCTGGATGGCCTGGCTGAACGCACCGAAGGCCAACATGCCGATGTAGGCGAAGATGAACGAGGGGATGCCGTCGGTGGGCAAGTCGGCGACGCTGCCGAAGACGAACGACAAGATTCCCGCCGACAGCAACGGCTGCAGCACCACCCACACGGCGCCGATCGCCGTCTGCCGGTACCGAAGCGTCAGCTGCCGACCTGCCAGCGCGAAGAAGAGATCGCGATGGTGCACGAGATCCTTCGCGTACTGCCCGAGCGGTACCGCTCCGGGAAGGATGACGACCATCGGCCGTCGCGCCGCCGAAGCATCCATGGACCCGTCTTTTGATGTGCGTGCCATGCGTGTGGTCTCAAGCGCATTCGTCGGACGTCGCAGACGACGATAGCGCCGACGGTCTTCAGGGGCCGCACTCGACGGGCAGGCTGGGCTGCGCACGTGCTCGCGCGCCTTCCCGCCACCGAGGTCGAGCGTTCGTTCACCGACGAGCGGCGGTCCGGAGGCGTTTGAGGAATCCCGTCGGCACCCGGGCAGCGTGGACGACGGTCGTACCGATGCGCCACGACACTGACCGCTTCATGGCCGACACCTGCGCTTCGAGTCGCGCGATCTCGCGCTGGGCGCTGAGGATGTCGAGCGAGGACCGCGTGAGGACCGTGCGCCGCGACGGGGCGCGGCGGAGGGCGGCCCGCAATGCCGGCTTCACGTCGCCGGCCGCGACAAGCTGCTCGACCTCCTCGGGGGGGACGGCGCCCGCCTCCACGGCTTCGCGGTAGCACGCCATCCACACATCGCCGAGCTCGTTGGCGTCGCTCTTCCACGGCTGCGTCGGGACGACGGTGAAGTG
>Ga0075430_100004470_pt1 | contig 11794 bp, 7 predicted proteins | sample RhiMetdeltSRZDD4_FD_75294 | JGI IMG/M metagenome (GOLD analysis project Ga0075430, IMG submission 75294) | Populus rhizosphere microbial communities from Tennessee, USA - Rhizosphere MetaG P. deltoides SRZDD4 | ecosystem: Host-associated > Plants > Roots > Rhizosphere > Soil | place: USA... | reverse complement strand
GAGCGCCGGCTTGCAGATCTCGCAGCCGCGACCGTTGCCGTAGATCTCGAGCACGTCCTGCACCGATTTGAGGCGTTCGCTGCGGAGAATCTCTCGAAGCCGGTCCTCGGCAAAAGGCAGGCAGCCGCAGATGGTGCGCTTGACCTCTTCCTCGAACTCGGGCGCGACAGCGCGAAGAAGGTCCTGACAAAGCCCTGTGCAACTGCCGCACCCCGTGCTGGCCCGGGTGCACTCCTTGAGCTGCGACAGGGTGTTCACACCGCGGTCGTGGATCGCGCTGATGATCGTGCCCTTCGTGACGCCGACGCAGCCGCAGACGATGGCGCCATCTGCCATTTGGGCCACGTCCTGCCCGGCATCCGAGGCAGGTGGGGGAAAGAGCAGATGCCGGCGCTGCGCCGAAATGTCGGCATCGGTGCGCAGCCATTCCATGTATCGATGGCTGTCGGAGGTATCGCCAACGAGAATGACGCCGGCCAGCTTTCCGTTGCGGACGGTGAGCTTCTTGTACACGCCCACCGCGCGGTCTTCGTACCTCACGGGCTCGGCGTGCTGCTCGCTCCAGTCGCCGGCCGAGAAGACGTCAACGCCCATGATCTTGAGCTTGGCGGCCTGGACGGTGCCGGTGTAGGTCGGCCCCTTGTTCCCCGTCATCGTCGCCGCGAGCACCTTGCCCTGCTCGAAGAGCGGAGCCACGAGCCCGTAACACACCCCTCGATGCTCGACGCACTCGCCGACGGCGAAGACGTCTGGCGCTGACGTCTCCATGTGGTCGTTGACGACAATGCCTCGATTGACGTGGACGCCCGCTTTGTACGCCAGCTCCACGTTGGGACGGATGCCGGCTGCGACCACGACCAGGTCGGCTTCGACGCAACTGTCGTCCGACAGGGCAACGCCTTCGACGTGGCCGTTTCCCAGCACGGCGGTCGTCGTGCGTCCCAGCATGACGTGGATGCCGAGCGCTTCCATCTTGCCGGTCAGGTACGAACCGCCATCCGGATCCAGTTGACGTTCCATGAGCGTCGGCATCAGATGCACGACCGTGACGTCGCATCCCTGGACCTGCAGGCCACGCGCGGCCTCGAGGCCCAGCAGGCCGCCTCCAATGACCACGGCCTTGGTGGTTGGCCCGGCGCGTCGCAGCAACTCGCGCGTGTCGTCGAGCGTGCGGAATACGAAGACGCCGTCCTTGTCGAGTCCAGCAATGGGCGGCATCCACGCGTTGCTCCCGGTGGCGAGCAGCAGTGTGTCGTACGGAGTGACGCTGCCGTCGTTGCCGGTCACGGTCTTCGCATCTGGATCCACGTTGACGATGCGTACGCCTACCCGGAGATCGATCTCGTGCTTTGCATACCATTCCCGCGGATTGATCGTGATGTCATCGGCCTGCTTCTCGCCGGCGAGGACCGACGAGAGCAGCACGCGGTTGTAGTTGACGTGCGTTTCGTCGCCGAACACGGTGATGTCGAACTGCCGTGCGTAGCCGAGGATCTGTTCGACACATGCCATGCCGGCCATGCCGTTACCGACCACCACAAGTCGCTTCATCGCATCGTCCTTTCCACACGTACGGCGGACTGCTTGTAGTTGGGTTCGCGCGAGATAGGGTCAAAGGCTCCCTGCGTCGCCTCGTTGGCGTTCGCTTCCGCGAAATGGAACGGAACAAAAACCTGCCCGGCCGCGATCGTTTCGGTGAGGCGCAGCTCGATGCCGCGCACACGTCCACGACGGGACACGACGTCGACCCGTTCCCTGGGTTTGAGCTTGAGCATGCGCGCATCGCGGGGGTTCATCTCGACCCATGCCTCCGGAACCAGGCTGTCGAGGATCGGAACCTTCGCGGTCTTGGTTCTCGTGTGCCAGTGTTCGACCGTTCGACCCGTATTGAGCACGAGCGGGTAATCGCTCGTCGGCTGTTCGGGAAACGGTTCCCACGTGGTTGGCAGCAGCCGCGCCTTGCCGTCGCTTGTCTGGAAGACGCCGTCGGTGTAGAGACGCCGGCTGGCCTCAGGGTTTGTGGCTCCCACGGGAAATGGCCACTGAATACCGCCAAGCGCGTCGAGTGCTTCGTAGGTCATGCCCGAGTAGTCGCACAGCCGGCCGGCGGACACGCGCTTCCATTCCTCGAAAGCGTCACGAGGCCCTTCCCAGCCGGGAAAGATCGCGTCGCGTACGCCAATGGCTTCGGCGACGTCCAGGAAAATGTCGAAGTCGGTGCGCGCCTCGCCGGGCGGAGCACAGGCGCGATTGACCTTGCTGACGCGACGCTCGGAGTTCGTGTAGGTCCCTTCTTTCTCACCCCAGATCGCGGCCGGCAGCATGAGGTCCGCAAACTCGCTTGTCGGCGTGGGATGGAACCCGTCCTGCACCACGAGAAAGTCCAAGCCCTGAAGCGCCTGCGTCAGGGCGTTCAGGTTGGGGAACGACACCACAGGGTTCGTGGCGATAATCCAGAGCGCGCGGATACGTCTGTCGAGCGCGGCCTCGATGATGTCGGGATACGCGAGGCCTCGCGAGTCGGGGATGCGCTCGATCGGGACGTGCCAGAGGCGCGCAAGTTCTGCGCGATGGTCAGGATTCTCGAACGCACGATAGCCAGGCAGACTCGAGGCAAAGCCTGCCTCTCTTGTTCCCATCGCGTTGCACTGGCCCGTGATCGAGAAGGGGGCCGCGCCCGCGCGGCCGATGTTGCCCGTGATGAGCGCCAGATTGTTGATGGCGTTGACGGTCTCGGTTCCCTTCGTACTGTGATTCACGCCCATCGTCCAGGCGATGAACGCGCTGCGGGCCTTGGCATAGATGAGGGCCGTGCGGTGCACGAGCTCCGGCGTCAGCCCTGTGATCTCGGCCACGCGTTCGCACGTGTACTCGCGCACTGACTCACGGAGCTCGTCGAACCCGGTTGTGTGCGCGGCGATGTAGTCGCGATCGACGAGGCCTTCTTCGATCACGACGTGGATCAGGCCGTTCAGAAGAGCGAGATCCGCGCGTGGCCGGATCGGCAGGTGGAGGTCCGCGAGCATGGCGGTCTTTGTGACCCGCGGGTCCACCACGATGAGCGTGCCATGTGGATTGGCCTCGAGCCGGCGGCACAGGATCGGATGGTTGTCGGCGATGTTGGCGCCAATCAGCACGATCACATCGGCGTGCTCGAAGTCGTCGTATGCGCCGGGTGGTCCGTCACTTCCGAACGAGCGCTTATAACCGGAGACCGCCGTGGACATGCACAGCGTCGTGTTGCCATCGTAGTTTCGCGTGCCGATGCCGAGCTGGACCAGCTTCCCGAGCGCATAGAACTCCTCGGTGACCAGTTGCCCCGTGCTGATGACCCCCACCGCGTCTGGGCCGTGTGCGTCCTGCACCGCCTTGAAACGCTTGACCATCGTCTCGAGCGCATTCGGCCAGGTCGTGGGAGCGAGCTTGCCGTTCTTCTTGAGCAGCGGCGTCGTGGCTCGGCCTGGGGCTGCAAGCGTGTGGTGCTCGGAGAGCCCCTTCGGACACAGCATTCCGCGATTGACCGGATGGTCGTCGTTGCCGCGCACGCTGACCGCACGACCGTCCTTGACTCCGATGAACATGCCGCAGCCCACGGAGCAGTAGCCGCACGTCGTGGCGATCCACTCGTCGGCCATGCGCTGCGTCGAGGTGTATCCCACGGTGGGATCGACGCCAAAGGTGTAGCGCGCGGCGTTGGTGTCGAGGCCAAGGAGACGTTTGACGTTCATGCTGCTTCGCTTCCCATTTCGAGGTACGGCGAGGCCATGTGCGTCGGGACGACGCTCGTGAAGAAGAGGTATCGCCCCATGACTTCGCCCGCGAGCGCGAATCCGAGCGCGGCGACGAGACCCAGAGTGCCGTGCGCAGCCAAGGGAAGCGCCACTCCACCCAAACCTACCAGTGCGACACGAGCGAGAAAGAGTGGCCGCAATGTGGTCGAGAGCAGACGTGCCGTGCCTCGCAGCTCAACGCGGTCGGAAGCCACGAGCCGCAGGAATCGAAGAGCGAGAAGGAGCAGTTGCGCGCCACCCATCGCCGCGGCGAAGTAGACGAGCCAGGTCGTACGGCTCGCGCCGACCGCTGCCACGAAGAGCGGGCCCAGTGACGCGGCCGTGAGGTTGAACTGGACGAGCGTAAGTGGTGTGTTCCACGCCGGCCGTGAAGGCACACGATAGATGCACGCGCTCGCCGTGACGCCAGCGACGCCAATCAGCGCCGTGACGGCGCCAACCGCAATCCCGCCGGGAAGAGCAAACCACAACACGGCGGCGTAGAGGGTGGCGATTCCCGAGAACGCCGCGAAGAGCAGGACCTCCCGACTGAGCCACGAGCGACGCCACGCCTTGAGGGCGCGGTACGCGTGAGCGGGACGACCTAGATGGAAGGTGGCAGCGTTGAGCGCAAGCGCGGCGACGGCGAGCGATGTCACCGCCGCAACCCCGAGGGACGTCGTTGAGCCGAGCAGTTGGAGCAGCCAGAGGGTCACGAACGCTCCCACTGAAAGCTGCGTGAGCACGGTCATCAACACGAGCGACCAGTGAGCGTGCTCCGGGACGAGATGTGTCATGTCTACCGGATGTGCGTTCGGGGGCAGCGCCGGCATCGTGATGCGCGTCGTGGAAAGGCTGCCGTCGGCGATTGGCGCACCGTGTCCTGGCGTCGCCGTGGCGAGCGCCGTGCGCCACTCGTCGGTCTTCACGATCTCGATTGCAATGGCGCCCTCCGGGCACGCGGATACGCAGGCGGGTGTCTGGCCGAGCTCCAGCCGCCCATGGCACATGTCGCACTTGCCCACGACACCGCGATCTGCGTTGTATTGGGGAACGCCGTAAGAGCAGTTCCATGTGCAGTACTGACAGCCGATACACGTCTCGGCGCTGTGGTGCACGATGCCGGTCGTTGGGTCCTTCGTATACGCATCGACCGGGCAGCCTTCGAGGCAGGTGGGCTCGACGCAGTGGTTGCACCCCATCGAGAGGTACGCGCGGCTCGCCATGGGAAAGAAGCCGCCCTCGATCTCTCCGACCCGCCGCCAGTTGATCGCCGCGGGATTGCCGTTCTGTTCGTTGCACGCCACGACGCAGCACTTGCAGCCAATGCAGCTCGCCATGTCGAAGTGAAATCGATACTGTTCACCCTCGCCAGGCGTGCGAAGGGGCATGCGCTCGTCATCCGATCGGGGACGCGCGCGACCGATCGGCGTCAGCAGATACCTGACGTCGTCATCGGTTGTTCTGGCGAGTAGCGGTAATGCCATGACGCTCCTGCGTGAGAAGGTGAACTCTCATCTCGCGCGTTGACGAAGTACCAGCAGCTCGTCGTGGAGCGTGTGTGTGCCGGGTCTAAAGACCCGGCCTACGTACCGAAGACCCGGTCTACGTACAGGTGACCCGGCCTACGTACGTAGGGCGCCTCTTTAGAGGCGCCGTTCAAAGCGATGCGGCGGGGCATCGCGGACTTGCTATGGCTTCGAAGATACAGCCCATTCCCGCGATCGGCAAGGCCTCGTGGAGTGACATAAATGTCTGTCGATTCGCCGCTAAGACAACTTTGACGTGAATATGTTCCAGGGGTCACTGCGTGGGTCGGAAATCGGTCCACGCACCGCGAATGGACGTCGCGTGGCGGCGAGGAATGCGACAGAGATGTCTTGAAAATAAACTTAACGACAGCGATGTGTGGGTGAAAGCGCCCAGCGATACGTCGCGTGTTCTCTCGAAATACCCTATGAATGCAGGAGTAAACGCCCCTTTCTCATGCATGAGCCAAAGAGGGAACGTTCGTTGCTCTCTTGCCTGACATTCCGGCCACGACGCCGCCGAACGCCCCCGCTGGCATTTCTCACCGACTGATTGGATGCGCAGATCTTGCTTCGAGTGCAGCAGGTGCGCCCGAATCCGATGCGCACACGCAGTCGCTTACTGGTGGAGAGTTCCGTGCGTTACTGGTCCCGTGCTCTTGTCCAATTACGAACGCCGCTGATCTGCGCGGCGGTCTTCGTTGTGTGTGCCGCGCAGGCTCGCGCTCAGCAGGCCGGTGCTCCGCAAGGGGGTCAGACCCCCGGCGCTGCGCCGGCGGCGCCTGCAGCCAAAGCCCCGATTCCCAATCGCGTGAACGAGCTATTGCCGTCCTGGCTTCGCGTGCGTGGCGAGTTCCGCGAACGCGTCGAGGGCTTCGACAACTCCGGCTTCAATGCAAGCCGTGACGACATGTATTACCTGTCGCGCTTCAGGTTCAACGCGGCGGCCACCTCGAAGTATGTGTCAGCAACTGTGCAGGTCCAGGACGCTCGCGTGGGCAAGAAAACGGTCGGGCCGACCGGGACGCCGTTCAAAGCGCCCTTCGACCTGAGGCAGGCGTATACCGACCTCGGTGCCACGAGCGGCCCGGTGGTCGCCCGTTTGGGTCGCCAGGAACTGGCATTCGGAGACATGCGACTCGTCGGTCATTCCAACTGGACCAACGCGGCGCGCACGTTCGACGCCGCTCGCGTCACCTTCAAGTCCAAAGCCGCGCAGGTGGATGTCTTTGGAGCCTCGGTGGTTCGCATTCTTGATGGCGAGTTCGACAAGAGTGGCAACGGCAACCGGTTGGCGGGCGCGTATGTCAGCACCGGCCGGATCGTGCCCAAAGGAACGGTTGATCCGTATCTGTTCTACCGGCGCGACATCGGTCAGCGGCCCGAGGTTGGCGCGCTCGGGACGTTGTCGCAGGTGACGACCGGCGTTCGCCTTGTCGGCCGCATCCCCGCGGCCCTTGACTACAACATTGAGATGGCCGCGCAGATGGGTTCGCTGGCAGACGACGATCTGAGCGCGTGGGCGGGGCACTGGCAGCTTCGCCGCACGCTGTCAGGAAAGATGACCCCTCACGTCATCGCCGAGTACAACTACGCGTCTGGTGATGCGAATCCCACCGATGGGACCCGGGGCACCTTCGATCAGCTCTATCCCACCGCGCACGACAAATATGGTCTGGCCGATCAAGTGGGCTGGAAGAACATCCACGATCTGCGCCTGGGCTTTGACGTCTCACCGTTCAAGGCCACACCGATCACTGTCGCGTGGCACTCGTACTGGCTGGCGGAGAAGCGCGACGGCCTGTATGCAGCGAGCGGTGCACTGCTCGCGCGCGTGCCCGCCGGTGCCGCGAGCGCTCGCGTCGGGCAGGAACTCGACGTCCAGATCGCGCGACCACTGACCCCGCAACTTGCGTTCGCGGCTGGGTACGCCCACCTCTTCGCGGGTCCGTTCCTGAAGGAAGCCACCCCCGGCCAGTCCTACAGCGGACCCTACGTGATGCTCACATACGTCCTCCTGGCGGAAAAATAGATGAAGACAACAACGCGACGCACGTTCATCAAGGCAGCCGGCACGTCAACGGCTGCCGCACTGATCTCAGGCATGCCGTCGGGATGGATCGGTGGCGCATACGCCGCCGACGGTCCCGAAGTCACCGACATGCGCTTTGGCATCATCGCGCTCACCGACTGCGCGCCAATCGTCATGGCGCACGAGCTCGGCTACTTCAAGAAGTTCGGCATCAACTCGGTCGTCTCGAAGGAAGCCTCCTGGGCGGTCATTCGCGACAAACTCAGCATCGGTGAGAACCACGCGACGCACATGCTCCTCGGCATGCCGCTCGCGTCAACGATGGGACTGGCGGGCTCGCCTGTGAAGCCCATGGTGGTTCCGTGGATCCTGAACCGGAACGGCCAGGCCATCACGCTGAACAACAAGCTGAAGGCGGCTGGCGTCAAGCAGCCGTCGCAGATCAAGCCGCTGGCAGACGCCGCGAAAGCCGCCGGCGATCCGCTTACGTTCGCCATGACGTTCCCCCCGGGCACGCACGCCATGTGGTTGCGCTATTGGCTGGCCTCCGGTGGCATCAACCCGGACAAGGACGTGAACCTGATCACCATCCCGCCGCCGCAGATGGTGGCCAACATGAAAGTCGACAAGATGGACGGCTTCTGTGTCGGCGAACCGTGGAATCTGCGCGCGATCCAGGACGGCATCGGGTACACGGCGACGACGACGCAGGCGCTGTGGAAGGACCACCCGGAAAAGGTCTGCGCGTTCACCGAAGAATTCGCGACGAAGAACCCCAAAACGGTCAAGGCGGTGCTCAAGGCCCTTCACCTGGCGAGCGTCGACCTCGACAAGATGGAGAACCGGCCGAAGTTCGCTGAGATCATCGCCCGGCCGTCGTACATCAACACCACGCCAGAGGCCATCATCGAGCGGCTCCAGGGCAAGTACAACTACGGAGACGGCCGCGTCGAGCAGGATCCGAACTACATGATCTACTCGAACCGGAACGCCAACTACCCGCACCAGATTTACGCGAAGTGGTGGCTCTCGCAGTTCCGCCGCTGGGGCATGGTCAAGGCCGCGCCCGACTACGCGGGCGTAGCCAAGCGCGTCCTGCGATCCGACCTGTACCTGGACGCGATGAAGGAGCTCGGCGTCACCACGAAGATCGCCGAAGAGCAGAAGATCACGCTGTTCGACGGCGTGTTCGATGGCAAGGACCCGGAGAAATACGCGGCGTCCTTCAAGATTCACAGCATGGCCTGATGAGAGCCATGAACGTTGCTATCGGAGGTGTGATGAGACGTGTGTTGGACCTGAGTCTGCCGCTTGTGGGTCTGGGCCTCGCGGTGTTCGCGTGGTGGGCGGTCAGCACGCGCGTGCCCGACTTGCCCTCTCCCTTGCGTACCTGGGAGGAGAGCAAGATCTACATCCTGCAGCCGCTAGAGAAACGCGGCGAGACGGACCAGGGGATTGCCTTGCTTGCGTACTACAGTCTCGTGCGCGTGGGCCAGGGCTTCCTGCTCGGTGCGGTCATCGGAACGCCGATCGGATTTCTCCTGGGCGTCTCGAAGCCGCTGTCGCGCATGTTCGACCCGCTGATGCAGGTGATGCGGCCGATCTCGCCGCTCGCCTGGCTGCCGCTCGGGCTCATCCTCTTCCAGAAGTCGGAACCAGCCGCGCTCTTTGCGATTGCCGTCTGCTCGATGTGGCCGACCATCATCAACACGATGGTCGGCGTTCGCGCCATTCCGCAGGACTATTGGAACGTCGCGAAGGTGCTTCGTCTCTCACGCACGACCACGTTCCTCAAGGTCGTGCTGCCGGCGACGCTGCCCTATATGTTCACCGGCTATCGCCTCAGCCTGGGTATCGCCTGGCTCGTCATCGTCGCTTCTGAGATGCTGACCGGGACGCCAGGCGTTGGCGGGTTCTTGTGGCAGGAATACAACAGCCTGATCTACGCCCACATCCTGCTGGCGATCGTGACGATCGGCGTGATTGGATTCGCGCTCGACAGGCTGATGGGCATGGCGGAAGCCAGGCTGCGGGCGGTGTGATGGCGTTTCTCGAGGCACGCGAGATACAGAAGTCTTTCACCACGGCCGGCACGACCAAGCCTGTTCTTCGGGGAGTCTCGCTCTCAGTTGAACGCGGCGAGTTCGTCGCCATCGTCGGTGCGATGGGGAGCGGGAAGTCCACGCTCTTGAGCCTCCTGGCCGGTCTGACACTGCCCGATGCGGGCACGGTCACAATCGACGGCCAACCGGTGCGCGGCGTGGCCGACAAGGCCGCGTTCGTCTTCCAGAACTACTCGCTCCTGCCGTGGTTCACGGCGATCGAGAACGTACGGCTTGCCGTCGAGGCCGCCTCTCCCCAGCTCTCGCGCTCGGAACAGAAGGCGCGGGCGCACGAGGCGCTCGAACGTGTCGGCCTTGGCAACGCCGTCAATCGTCGGCCGAGTCAACTGTCCGGGGGGATGCGCCAGCGCGTGGCCATTGCACGCGCGTTTGCGACCGATCCTACGGTGCTGTTCATGGACGAACCGTTCGGGGCGCTCGACGCGCTCACGCGCGAGACCCTGCAGCAGGATCTTGCCGAGTTGTGCTCGGTGAGACAGGTGCCGGTGACCACCGTGATGATTACCAACAGCGTGGAGGAAGCGATTCTTCTCTCCGATCGGATCATCCCCATGCTCCCGGGCCCGCCGGCCACGCTTGGGACGGCGATTCCCGTGACGCTTCCACGTCCACGCTCGGTCGCGCAGCTCGCGCATGACGAGGAGGCCACCGAAGTCCGCGCCCACGTCGTTGCGACCTTGACGGCAGCTATCGGCCTGCGATCGCGCAAGGGCCCGACCGTTCCACCCCCAACGCCAACTCCCGCACTGGTCATGGAGAAGCCCTCATGAACACTCCGCTCGAGCTGACGGGATTGACCAAGGTCTTCGACGGCGAGTCGGGCGCCTTTGTCGCGGTCAAGGACGTCAATGCGCGCATCGAGCAGGGTGAGTTCGTTGCCCTGCTGGGACACTCAGGCTGCGGCAAGTCAACGGTGCTGTCGATGATTGCCGGTCTGCAGCAGGCCACCTACGGCGGCGTCGTGATCGATGGTGTCGAAGTCGTAGCGCCTGGAGAGGAACGGTCGATTGTTTTCCAGGCGCCCTGTCTGCTCCCGTGGCTCACGGCACGCGACAATGTACTGCTGGCAGCCTCGCAGCGACCAGGGACGACGTCGGCGGAGCAACGCGAGGCAGCCGACTACTACCTTGATCTTGTGGGCGTGGCAGACGCGGCCAATCAAGCCCCGGCGGAGCTGTCGCTCGGGACGCAGCAGTGTGTGTCCCTGGCGCGGGCGCTCTCCACCTCGCCGCGCTTTCTCCTGCTTGATGAGCCGTTTTCACAACTGGATTCGCTGACGCGGTTCGAACTGCAGGACATCCTGTTACGCGTCTGGGAGCAGTCGGGGAAGACGGTTGTCATGGTGACGCATGACGTGGACGAGGCGTTGTATCTGGCTGACCGTCTTGTCCTGATGACGGATGGGCCCGAAGCGACGGTTGGCGACACGCTGACCGTACCCTTCGCACGACCGCGTCGGCGCGCGGCCGTGCTCGGGCACCCCGAATATCATGCGTGCCGGCGGCGCGTGATCGACTTTCTGGAGCATCACGCGCGTCAATCGCGGCCGAGCGTCCTCGACGAGGTCCTGACGCATCGCGCCGCGAAGCAACACTGAGGATCGCCGGGTCTAAAGACCCGGCCTACGTACCGCCGGGTCTAAAGACCCGGCCTACGTACTGCCGGGTTTAAAGACCCGGCCTACGTGCCGCGGGGTCTAAAGACCCGGCCTACGTACTTGGAGCGCCCTCCGCATACAAAACGTACGTAGGGCGGGTCTTTAGACCCGCCGCTCACATGTTTAGACCCGCCGACCGCACGTTACGACCCGCCGATCGCACGTTCAGCCGCTGATCCTCCACAATGGGTGCGTGAGTCGGACGCTTTGGCTGCTGTTCGCCCTGTTCATCGTTTACGGCACGACCATCCCGTTCGACTTCAGCGGTAGTCGCGCGTCGATCGACGAGAAGCTGTCCTCGCTGTCGTGGAATCCGCTTGTCCAGGCGGACGGCACGCGCGTGTCGATTCCCGACTCGGTGCAGAACGTCATGCTGTTCGTGCCGTTCGGGATGCTTGGCGCATTTGCCTGCCGTCGCCGGTTCACATCCGGAGCGGCGAGCGTGGCCGTCGTGACGCTTGCAGCGCTGGCGTTGAGCGGTTTTGTCGAGACGCTGCAGCTCTTCACGGTCGATCGCATCGCGTCTTCCTCCGACATTGCGACGAACACGCTGGGAGGATTCGCCGGTGTATTCGTGGCGGCCTGCGGTCGTGACCGGGCGCTGACGATCTTGCGACGTCACGGTGCGGCGACGTGGGTGGCGAACGTGTGGGCCTATCCTGCGCTCGTGGCGTTGGTGGTCC
>Ga0075430_100004467_pt1 | contig 11799 bp, 12 predicted proteins | sample RhiMetdeltSRZDD4_FD_75294 | JGI IMG/M metagenome (GOLD analysis project Ga0075430, IMG submission 75294) | Populus rhizosphere microbial communities from Tennessee, USA - Rhizosphere MetaG P. deltoides SRZDD4 | ecosystem: Host-associated > Plants > Roots > Rhizosphere > Soil | place: USA... | reverse complement strand
GACACTCACACCGGAGTGCGACTCAGCGAGGAGTCGGTTCGACTCTGGAGGCTGCACGTCCGCGAGTATGTGCAGGAGATGCAGGCGTGATCCGCGAGGCGTGGCCGCGAGCCCGAGCAGTCAATCGCCGCACCGCCGAGGGTCGATCTCGCTCATCGGATCTCCAAGGGCGATGGGCCGGCGGTATCGCTCCCCCCGTACGACCCCAGCAGCCCGTCCCGCTTGCCAGCGGCCCCGCCCGAACGTCGGGGCAACCCCTCGACAGCAGCGAAGACGCTACCGGGCAGGACGAGTCGGTATCCTTCAGGATGCGCTCGAGGGCACTGTCAAGGCGGAGATCGCGGGATCGAAGCCCGTCGGGCGCGCGGGAGAGTCGGCGCCGGCTGCGAGGCCGGCGTTCGGCTCTGAGGCCAGGTAGCTCAGTTGGCAGAGCACGCGGCTGAAAACCGCGGTGTCGGCAGTTCGAATCTGCCCCTGGCCACTCCCCCGGGTACTAGTTCAGGCTCTCGTGCGCGCGGAGCTCGGCCGAGCGCGCGAGCACCGACTGATACAGGTCCGCCGATCGCGGGTACTCCTTGTCCGAGAGCGCGCGCATCGCCTCGTGGATCTCGGCGGCGCTGTGGTCGTCGTCCATCTCGTCCCACGTGAGCTGCCGGCAGAGGGCGCCGTAGTCGAGCTCGAGGAGCGATCCCGCGTCGAACAGCGCGAGCCACTGGTGCAGCTCGACGATCATCTCGCCGATCGGCCCCAGCTCGGAGCGGCGCAGCACGGGTACGGCCTCCCCGGCGCGGTGCATCGCCTTGCGCGTCGTCGTCAGGTACGAGAGCCGGTGATGCCCGTCGTGTTCGAGCAGCCGGCGCTCGTCGTCCTCGAACAGCAGGAACCATCGAACCGGCACGTGCCACGGGCTGTGCATGATCGATGAGATCTGCCCCGGGTCGCGCCGACGGAGCCGCCGCAGCTCCTTGGCGGCGCGCTTCGCGCTCGCATCGGGCACGAACATCGACGGATCGTCGAATCCCGACGCCTCGCGGAACGAGAGCATCGCGGCGAGGACCCGCAGCTTCGTCCGCCATGGACAGACGTAGTACCGGCCGTCCACGACCTTCACGTAAGCTCCCTCGTCCCCGGCCGGCACGAGCATGCCCTGGCTCGCGGGCGTGACCTCCTGACGGTACCTCGGCGCGCCGAACAGGAGCGCGCCCCCCACGATGTGCCGTTCCCAGTGCGCCTGCTCGTGCGGCGGGAACGCGTCGAGGGGTTGGTACACCCGGAGCTCGGCCGAGGGGACCACGTGGGCGAGTGTATATGCTCGCCTGACTCCCGTTCCCGCGAGGTCGTCGCGCATGAGCATCGAGACCGCAGCCGAGATCCCCGTCGAGCGGATCGTCGACCCCGACGGGTCCGTCGTCGGCGACGACGACGTGGGGCTCTCGGACGACGGCAAGCGCGAGCTGCTGCGTCAGATGATCCGGTGCCGCCGGCTCGACCGCGAATGCTGGGCGCTGCAGCGGCAGGGCGAGCTCACCGTGTATCCGCCGTTCGAGGGCCAGGAGGCCGCGCAGGTCGGGAGCGCATCGGCGCTCGGTCCCGAGGACTTCGTGTTCCCCTCGTTCCGCGAGCTCGCGGCTGCGGTCGTCCGCGGCGTCGACGTCGTCGAGTACCTCGAGTACCACCGCGGGACGTGGCACGGCGGCCCGTACGACCCGATCGCCTCGCGGTTCGCCCCGATCTGCGTGCCGGTCGGGACGCAGATCGTCCACGCCGTCGGCTGGGCGCTCGGCGCGAAGCTCGACGCGACCGGCGCGTGCTCGCTCGCGTATTTCGGCGACGGGTCGGCATCCGAGGGCGACTTCCACGAGGCGGCGAACATGGCGGCCGTGTTCGTCGCCCCCGCGATCCTGTTCTGCCAGAACAACGGGTGGGCGATCTCGGTCCCGGCCTCCGAGCAGTACGCCGCGCCGATCGCCGCTCGGGCGGCCGGCTACGGCTTCCCGGGCGCCCGGGTCGACGGCAACGACGTGCTCGCGGTGTACGCGGTCACGAAAGCCGCGGCGGAGCGGGCCCGTTCGGGTGAGGGTCCGACGCTGATCGAGGCGATGACGTACCGGATCGGCGCGCATTCGACGGCCGACGACGACTCGCGGTACCGCGCCGGTCCCGAGGTCGACGCGTGGCGCGAACGCGACCCGATCGCTCGCTACCGGACGTACCTCCTCGACCGAGGGCTCCTCGACGAGACGTCCATGACCGCGTTCGATGACGAGGCCGAGGCCTGGGTCGCGGGGATCCGGTCCGAGCTCACGTCGCTCGGCCCGCCGCCGGCCGCGGAGATGTTCGACCACGCGTTCTCGGAGCCGCCGGCGACGCTCGAGCGGCAGCGCCACGAGCGGATCGGGGACGGCGATGCCTGACGTCACGATGGTCGGCGCCCTCAACACGGCCCTCCGGGACGCGATGCGGGCCGACCCCCGTACGCTCGTGTTCGGCGAGGACGTGGGGGCGCTCGGTGGCGTGTTCCGCGTGACGGAGGGGCTGCAGGACGAGTTCGGCACCGAGCGCGTGTTCAACACGCCGATCGCCGAGGCCGGCATCGCGGGGATCTGCGTGGGGCTCGCGATGGCCGAGTGGCGCCCGGTCGCCGAGATGCAGTTCGACGGGTTCTCCTACCCGGCGCTCGACCAGGTGATCAGCCACATCGCGAAGTACCGCGAGCGGACGCGGGGGCGGGTCCCGATGCCCGTCGTGATCCGGATCCCGTCGTTCGGAGGCATCAAGGGGAAGGAGCACCACGGCGAGAGCCCCGAGACGTACTACGCGCACACCGCCGGGTTGAAGGTCGTGGTGCCGTCCTCGCCGCTCGACGCGTACCGGCTGCTCCGCCGGTCGATCGAGGATCCCGACCCCGTGATCTTCCTCGAGCCGAAGAGCCGCTACTGGTCGAAGGAGGACGGCGAGCTCTCGACGGACGGCCCGGGCATCGGCTCCGCGCGGATCGTGCGGGAGGGCGGCGCCTGCGTGCTGATCACGTTCGGCGCGATGGTCGGCAGGTGCCTGGAGGCCGCGTCCGCGCTCGCGGAGGAGGGCATCGAGTGCGCGGTGCTGGACCTCCGCTCGCTCGTGCCGCTCGACGTCGACGCGATCGCCGAACAGGTGCGGTCGACCGGCCGGGCCGTCGTGGTGCACGAGGCGCCGCTCACGCTCGGCATGGGCGCCGAGGTCGTCGCCCGGATCGTCGAGGAGGCGTTCGACCACCTCGAGGCGCCGGTGCTCCGCGTGACGGGACCCGACGTACCGTATCCGCCAGCGGCGCTCGAGCAGCACTACCTGCCGAGCGTGGAGCGGATCGCCAAGGCCGCCCGCGCGGTGGTCGCGTACTGATGGCCGACCGGGTGTTCGCCCTCCCCGACCTCGGCGAGGGACTCGAGGAGGCCGTGGTCAGCGAGTGGCTCGTCGCCGAGGGCGATGACGTGACGCTGAACCAGCCGTTCGTCGAGATCGAGACCGCGAAGGCGACCGTCGAGGTGCCCGCACCGTTCGCCGGGCGCATCGCGAGGCTCCACGCGGCGACCGGCGCGACGATCGCGGTCGGGGCGCCGCTCGTGACGTTCGAGGTGGCGGGTGAGGGCGGGGGCGTCGACGCTCCGGCTGCGGGTCCCCGCCGCGGCGCCGGAACGGTTGGGGCACCCGAGGATGGGACCGGCGCCGCGTCGCCCGCAGCGCTCCGCGGCGACGCCCCCGCCGTTGGAACGACGACATCCCCCACGGCTACGCCGGCTGTGCGCAAGCTCGCGAAGGACCGCGGCATCGATCTCGGGGCCATCGATGGCTCGGGACCGGGCGGCCGGATCACGAGGGAGGACGTCGAACGCGCGTCGGGCGGCGCGAGCGACGAGTTCGATCTCGTGCCCGCGTCGCTCGTTCGGGCGACGATCGCACGCAACCTCGAGGCGGTCGCGGCGATCCCGCAGGTCACCACGTTCCGAACGGTGGATGCGACCGCGCTCGACGAGGTCCGCGGCGAGCTCGGCGTCTCCCCGCTCCCGCTGTTCGTCCGCGCGCTCGCCGAGACCTGCGACGAGCACCGTTCGCTGAACGCCTCGTGGTCGGACGAAGGGATCCGCCTGCATCGGCGCGTGAACGTCGGGATCGCCACCGACACGGAGCGCGGGCTCGTCGTCCCCGTCCTCCGGGATGCAGGGGGCAGGGGCGTCGTGGCGATCGCCGAGGAGATCGCGCGCCTCGCCGAGCGCGCGCGCTCGAACGCGCTCACGACCGCCGACGGCTCGAACGCCACGATCGCCGTGAGCAACACGGGGAGCTACGGCTCGGAGTTCGGCACGCCGCTGCTGAACCCCGGCCACGCCGTCACGATCGCGATCGGCGTGATCGAGCCCCGGGCGCTGGTCGTGGACGGGCGGGTCGAGGCGCGCCCCGCGTGCACGCTGTCCCTCACGTTCGACCACCGGGTCCTCGACGGGGCGACCGTGGGGCGTGCCTTCGGCGCGCTCGTGGACCTCCTCGAGTCGCCCGAGCGCCTCGGGGCCCTGCCGCGCTGAGTGGCTATCCTCGAACCATGAAGGGACAGAACCTCGTCTCGCCGTCGGACGTCGGCAAGCGCGTCTCGTTCCAGTTCGAGCTGCCGAACGGCTACCTCGGCGAGGCCGTCGGCGTCCTCGAGTACTACGACGAGGGCGCGGAGACGTACATGGTTCGTAGGAAGGACGACGAGCTGACGCGCGTTCAGGCGCGCTCCGTCCGCTTCGGCAAGGTCGTCGACTCCTGAGCGCCGGATCGCCGCCGGACCTCGACGCGATCCGCTCCCTCGCCGTCACGCTCGCCGAGCGAGCCGCCGCGATCCACCGCGAGGGCCTGGAGCGCGGGTTCGAGATCGGGCTGAAGTCGGGGGCGGGCGACCTGGTCACCGAGATCGACCGCGCGGCCGAACGCGCGATCGTCGACGGCATCGGCGCCGAACGCCCCGACGACGCGATCCTCGGCGAGGAGGGCACCGACCGCCCGGGGACCTCGGGCGTCCGCTGGGTGATCGACCCGCTCGACGGGACCGCGAGCTACGTCCGCGGCTACCCGGGCTACGCGGTGTCGATCGGGGTCGAGGTCGACGGCGAGCCAGCGGTCGGCGTCGTGGTCGACGCGCTCGGTCGGCGGACCGAAGGGGTCGCAGGCGGGGAGGCGCTTCGCGACGGACGCCGTCTGGCGCCGTCGACCGTCGACGGCCTCGAGCACGCGGTGCTCGCCACGGGCTTCGGCTACGAGCCCGCGAAGCGCGCCTCCGAGGCACGGGTGCTCGAGCGGCTGATCGGCCGCGTCGCCGATATCCGCAGGAGCGGCTCGGCCGCGATGGATCTTTGTGCCGTCGCCACGGGTGAGGTGGACGCGTACTACGAGCTGCATCTCGCGCCGTGGGACGTCGCCGCGGGACGGGTGATCGTCGGGGCCGCGGGCGCCGTGTTCCGCGAGATCCCTCAGCCGGATGGAAAGACGCTCACCGTCGCGTCGCCGGCTGGCCTGCTCGAGCCGCTGCTCAGGCTCCTGGGCTCCGCCGGTCTGAGCGCCTAGCCGCGCCGACGGCTCTCGAGGTCGTGCAGCACGACGAGCAGGTCGTCGACGTTGAACGGCTTCGTGACGAACGCGTCCGCTCCGAGCTCGGCGGCCTTGGCCTTGTCGCGGACGCTCGTACGCGCCGACACGACGATCACCCGCGGGCGCTCCTCGCGCGGGAGCTCCTGGAGCCGCTCGAGGACGGCCCAGCCGTCCATCACCGGCATCATGATGTCGAGGAGCATCAGGCCCGGGTTGTGCTCGCGCACCTCGTCGAGCGCCGCCTGGCCGTCGCGTGCCGCGTAGGTCTGGTAGCCCTCCTGCTCCAGGCTGAACTGGAGCATCCAGACGACCTGGGGCTCGTCGTCGACGACGAGGACGCTGTTCGAGGTCTCTTCCTGCATCACGGTCAAGTTATCGGCCGTAGGGCCGCGCTCGAAATCCGTCCAGCGGGTGGTTTGCGGGGGCCCGGCTGGTCTCCCCCGCGCGCGGGGCGTCGGCCGACGATCGGACGACGCGGGGGTAGTCAGTCTGCGGCAGGGTTCGTGCGGGCTGGGGCGCTCGGGCCCCCCTCAGCGACCGAGGACGGCGCCCAGCACGAAGGCCCGGGTCCCCGACGCCTCGGCGGTCGCGACGAGGTCGTCGACCCGCTCGGAAGGCACGACGAGCGCCATCCCGACGCCGAGATTGAACGTCGCCCGGAGGTCCTGCTCGGTGATGCCCGGGAGCTCGCCGATGACCTCGATCACCGCCGGCACCGGCCACGAACCCCAGCGGATCTCGGCGGCGAGACCCTCGGGCAGGACGCGACCCAGGTTCTCCTCGAGCCCGCCGCCGGTGACGTGCGCGGCGGCGTGGACGAGCCCGCCGAGGGCGGCGGACCGGACGAGCGGCGCGTAGATCGCGGTCGGCACGAGGAGCTCGTCGGCGAGCGACCGCCCGATCCTCGGCAGGACGTCGTCGAGGCCGAACCCGGCGTCCTCGAGCAGCGCCCGGCGGACGAGCGAGTAGCCGTTCGCGTGAAGCCCGCTCGACGCGAGGCCGACGATCGCGTCGCCCTCGGCCACGCGATGCGGGCCGAGAAGCGAGTCCTCGTCGACGACGCCGACGCAGAAGCCCGCGAGGTCGAACGCGTCCTCGGCCATCACACCGGGGTGCTCCGCGGTCTCGCCTCCGAGCAGCGCGCACCCGGCCCGTCGGCATCCCTCGGCCACGCCGGCCACGATCGCGCGGACCCGCTCGGGCTCCACGCGTCCCACCGCGACGTAGTCGAGGAAGAACAGCGGCTCCGCGCCCGTGCACACGACGTCGTCCGCGCACATCGCGACGAGATCGATGCCCACGGTATCGAGCCGTCCGGTCGCGCGGGCGATCTCGAGCTTGGTCCCGACCCCGTCGGTCGCCGCCGCGAGGTACCGGCCCTCGCCGATCCGGAACAGCCCGGCGAACCCGCCAACGCCCTCGGCGAGCTCGGGACGGGCGGCGCCGGCCGCCAGGTCGCGGACCAGCTCGACGGCCTTCGCGCCGGTCCGGACGTCGACCCCGGCGCGCCGGTACGCCTCGCTCACGACTTCGCCGGGTGCTCGAGCAGGAACTTGCCGGCGTGCTCCGGGATCGGGATCGGGTACTCGCCGTCGAAGCACGCCCGGCAGAAGGCGTCGGCCGGCTGACCCGTCGCTGCCACCATGCCCTCGAGCGAGAGGTACCCGAGCGAGTCTGCGCCGATGTACTCGCGGATCTGCTCGACGGACAGGTCCGCCGCGATCAGCTCGTGCCGGGTCGACATGTCGATCCCGTAGAAGCAGGGCCAGCGGGTCGGCGGGCACGTGATCCGGAGGTGGACCCCCGCGGCGCCGGCCTCCCGCAGGGCCTGGACGATCTGGCGCGTGGTCGTGCCGCGGATGATCGAGTCGTCGATCACGACGAGCCGCCGGCCCCGGACCGCCTCCGGCATCGGGTTGAGCTTCAGCTTCACGCCGCGTTCGCGCAGCGACTGCGAGGGCTGGATGAACGTCCGGCCGACGTAGCGGTTCTTCATCAGCCCCTCGCCATAGGGGATCTGCGACACCTCGGAGTACCCCTGCGCCGCCGACGTCGCGGTGTCCGGGACCGGCACGACGAGGTCGGCGTCGGCGGGTGCCTCCCCGGCGAGCCGCCTCCCCAGCTCGCGGCGGACCTCGTGCACCGTCCTTCCCCGCATCCTCGAGTCCGGTCTCGCGAGGTAGACGTACTCGAAGATGCAGAGCGCCTCGCGTCCGGCGACGGCGAACCGCGACGACGCCAGCCCGCGGTCGTCGACGCGCACGAGCTCGCCGGGCTCGACCTCGCGCAGGAACGTCGCGCCCACGATGTCGAGCGCGCAGGTCTCCGAGGCAACGCAGAAGCCGTTCGGCAGCCGGCCGATCGAGAGGGGCCGCAGGCCGTTCGGGTCGCGCGCCGCGAACAGGCTCCGCTCGTCCATCACGACGAACGAGAACGCCCCGGCGAGCGAGGGAAGGACGTCGAGCAGCGCGGTCTCGAGGTCCTCGGCCGGGTGTCGCGCGAGCAGCGTCGCCACGAGGTCCGAGTCCGTGGTGGCGACGCCCGCCTTCCCCACGCGCTCGGCGAGCTCGAGCGTGTTCACGAGGTTCCCGTTGTGCCCGAGGGCAAGCGAGCGCTGGCCGTCGGTCTTGAAGGCCGGCTGCGCGTTCTCCCAGGTGGTCGACCCGGTCGTGGAGTACCGGTTGTGGCCGATCCCGAGGTCCCCGCGGAGCGTCGAGAGGGTCGCCTCGTCGAACACCTGCGAGACGAGCCCGAGCTCCTTGAACACGAGGAGATGCTCGCCGTCGGAGACCGCCATCCCGGCGGACTCCTGGCCTCGGTGCTGTTGGGCGAAGAGCCCGAAGTACGTCAGCCGCGCGACGTCCTCGCCGGGCGCCCATACGCCGAAGACGCCGCACTCGTCCTTCGGATGGTCGTCACGCACGCCCGGCCCGATGCTAACACCGGCGTCGGCGCCGACCGGTGCGGACGGGCGGTCTGTGCGCGGCACCGGGCCGCTCATCCCGCGAGCAGCATGGGGATCGCGTTCTCGTGGATCGCCCAGGCCTCCTCAACGGTCATCTCGAACACGCCGTCGAACACGATCCGCGGCCCACCGGTCTCGCCGAGGCGCGCCAGCGGGACCCCGAGCCCGGCCGCCGCGTCCTCGAGCTCGGTCGCGCGCGAGGGGTCGACCGAGAGCACGGCCCTCGAGGCCGACTCGGAGAACATGCCGATGTGCGGCGGCTCGTCGCCCGGGATCGTGACCGCGAAGCCGGTGCCGCCGGCGATCGCGCTCTCGGCTAGGGCTATCGCGAGGCCGCCCTCGGCGCAGTCGTGCCCGCTCTCGAGCATCCCGGTGCCGGCGGCGTGGACGAGCAGCAGGTGGAGCGCCCGCTCGCGCTCGAGGTCGAGGGCCGGCGGCCGTCCCCCCACGACCCCGAGCACCGCCTCGCCGAACTCGCTGCCGCCGAGCTCGGGGAAGGACTCGCCGGCCAGGTAGATCCACGACCCCGGCCCGAACGCCTGAGACACCGCGAGGCGGTAGTCCTCGATCACGCCGAGCATCCCGATCATCGCGGTCGGCCAGATCGCCGAGTCGCCGGACTCGTTGTAGAAGCTCACGTTCCCGCCGGTCACCGGCGTCTCGAGGGCGCGGCACGCGTCCGCGATCCCGCGGACGGACTCGGCGAACTGCCACATCACCTCGGGGCGCTCGGGGTTGCCGAAGTTCAGGCAGTTCGTGATCGCGAGGGGCGTCGCGCCCGTGCACGCGACGTTGCGGGCCGACTCGGCCACCGCGTGCGCGGCGCCGAGGTACGGATCGAGCAGGCCGAACCGCCCCTTGCCGTCCGACGAGAGCGCGAGCGCGCGCAGCGTCCCCTCGATGCGGACGAGCGCCGCGTCGCCGCCCGGGCCGCGGACCGTTCCCCCCTGGACGATCGAGTCGTACTGCTCCCACACCCACCGCTTGCCGGCGATGTTCGGCGACGAGAGCACGGTCACGAACGCGTCCTCGGGCGAGGTCGTCACGGTCGCGAACGTGGGGTCGTCGTTCAGGAGGTCGTCCTGCGCTTCCGGGGGCTCGCGAGGTCTCGCGTACTCGGGGCCCTCGTCGGCGAGCGAGCGCGCCGACACCTCGGCCACGGTCGCCCCCCGTATCCGAACGCGGAGCGCCCCGCCGTCCACGAGCCGTCCGACGACCACGGCCGGCAGGCCCCACCGCTCGCACACCGCCCGGACCTCGTCAACGCGGTCGGGGGCGACGACCGCGAGCATGCGCTCCTGCGACTCGCTCGTGAGGATCTCGAACGGCTCGAGCCCACGCTCGCGGAGCGGAACCGCGTCGAGGTCGATCTCGGCGCCGAGGCCGGCGCGGGCCGCCGACTCGCTGACGGCGCACGTGATCCCGGCCCCGCCGAGGTCCTGCAGCCCCTCGAGCAGGCCACGGTCGACCAGCTCGAGCGAGGCCTCGATCAGCAGCTTCTCCGCGAACGGGTCGCCGATCTGCACGCTCGGGCGCGTCTCGTCGGCGCCGTCCTCGATCGTCCGCGACGCGAGCACCGACACGCCTCCGATCCCGTCGCGCCCCGTCGCCGCGCCGAACAGGACGAGCACCGAGCCCTCCCGGACCTCACGAGCCGACGTGACGAGCCGCTCGGCCGGCGCGACGCCGACGCACATCACGTTCACGGTCGGGTTCGCCGCGTGCGGCCGCGCGAACTGGAGCTCGCCGCCGACGGTGGGCACGCCGATGCAGTTGCCGTAGCCGCCGATGCCCGCGACGACGCCCTCGAGCAGCCACCGGTTGCGTTCGTCGGTGAGCGGGCCGAACCGCAGGGGGTCGAGGATCGCGATCGGCCGGGCGCCCATCGCGACGACGTCGCGCACGATCCCACCCACCCCGGTCGCCGCGCCCTGATAGGGCTCGATCGCCGAGGGGTGGGAATGCGACTCCATCTTGAAGACCGCGGCGAGGCCGTCGCCGACGTCGACCGCGCCCGCGTCCTGCCCGGGACCGACGAGGATCCGCGGGCCCTCGGTCGGCAGCGAGCGGAGGTGGACCTTCGAGGACTTGTACGAACAGTGCTCCGACCACATCGCCGCGTACATCGCGAGCTCGTCGCGGTTCGGCTCGCGGCCGAGCGTCGAGCGGATCGACCCGAGCTCGTCGTCGGTGAGCCCGAGGGCGCGGTGCAGCGGCTCGGTCACGGCGCGACGCGCGCGAGCGCGTTCGAGAGGAGCGACGCGAACAGCGGCTGGCCGCCGGTGGCCCCGACGTCGGGGTCCACGGCGTGTTCGGGATGCGGCATGAGGCCCACGACGTTGCCGGCCTCGTTGCGGATGCCGGCGATCGCGTTCGACGCGCCGTTGGGGTTGTGCACGTCGCCGAGCGACCCGTCGGCTGCGCAGTAGCGGAACACCACGAGCCCCTCGCCCTCGATCCGGGCGAGCTGCTCGTCCGTGGCGACGAAGCGTCCCTCGCCGTGCTTCACGGGGACCCGGAGAACCTCGCCGGCCACGAGGTCGCCGGTGAGCGGCGAGATCGAGGTCTCGACGCGGACCTCGACCCAGCGGCACACGAACCGGAGCTGGCGGTTCCGCACGAGCGCACCCGGGAGCAGCCCGGCCTCGCACAGGATCTGGAACCCGTTGCAGATCCCGACCACGGGACCCCCCGCGTCCGCGAACGCCGCCACCTCCTCCATCACCGGCGCGAACCGGGCGATCGCGCCGCATCGCAGATAGTCGCCGTACGAGAACCCGCCCGGCAGTATCACGGCGTCCACACCCCGGAGGTCCCGGTCCGCGTGCCACAGGGGAACGCCCTCGCCACCCATGAACGCCACCGCCCGGAGGGCGTCGCGGTCGTCGAGCGAGCCGGGGAACGTCACGACCCCGACCCGCGGCAGCCCGCTCACGCCCCGTCCCGTTCGCTGATGTCCACGACGTCGAAGGTCTCGATCACCGGGTTCGACAGGAGGCGCTCGGCCATCCGGCGCACCTGGTCCTCGGCCGCGTCGGCGCCGTCCGCCTCGAGGTCGAGCTGGACGTACCGGCCGACGCGCACCCCCGAGACGTTCGTCCAGCCCAGCGCGGGCAACGATCCCTCGACCGCCTTGCCCTGCGGGTCGAGCAGCCCGTCCTTCAGGGACACGACGACCTGCGCCCGGTACCTCACGACGCCCCGGCCTGTTCATACCCACCCACCCGCAT
>Ga0075430_100004462_pt1 | contig 11805 bp, 14 predicted proteins | sample RhiMetdeltSRZDD4_FD_75294 | JGI IMG/M metagenome (GOLD analysis project Ga0075430, IMG submission 75294) | Populus rhizosphere microbial communities from Tennessee, USA - Rhizosphere MetaG P. deltoides SRZDD4 | ecosystem: Host-associated > Plants > Roots > Rhizosphere > Soil | place: USA... | reverse complement strand
CGCCATGCGGTGATGATATGCGAAGCGGGCGATGACGAGGTCATGCTGCACGTCGGGCCGGCAGGCGTACCCGCCGGGCGCGTGCCGGATCAGCTGTGATAGCCGCGCAGCCGTGGCGTAGGTTGCGCGTTGATCCTCAAAGGCTCTTTGCCATCTTCCACCGCTTCGCATTTGTCCGACCACTGTGGACGGTGTCAGACGCTGGTGAATCACTTCGCTGTCACCGGCGCAGTCCGACGTAGCGGATCCCGTTCGCCCGTATCTCGGCCCGGTCGATGGCCGCTTGCTCGTCGGCTTCCGTCGTGTCGGCTAGGTCGGGGAAGAAGTACGGCCCGGTGCTCGACAGCCGGCGGTCAAACCTGACGTCGACGCCGGCGAGGATCTGCTCGCCGGTGTGTAACGCCTCAGCGGCGGCCCAGGCCGCGGCGTAATCCGGCCACGACAGCCCGCTAGCCAGCCACTCGTCCCGGCGCCGATGCAGCCAACCTGCGGCCTCCGCGCCATGCACCCGGCGATCGAGCCGTGCGAAGCACCACTCGGCGGTTGCCGTGTCGAAGCGTTCCCGCGCCCACTCCACCACGACCAGGACACCACCCGGAGCCAACGCCGCACGAATTCGGTCGAGCACCAGGTCGAGGTCGGCGACGTGGTGCAGCGATGTGCAGGCCACCACCGCATCGAACGGCTTCCGCACCGGGTAGTCCTCGAACTCGATGCGCCGGTAGCCCGGCTCGTCGGGTGCCTCCGGGTCGACACCCTCAGCGGCGTAGCCCAGCGTCCTGGCCGCTGGTACGAACCCGCCCAGCGGCCCACAGCCGATCTCCAGCATCCGTGCCGCTGGCGGCGGAAGGTGGTCCCGGACGAACGGCCACAACGAGTCGAGCCAGCGCTGGTCAGCGTCCACGGCTCATTCGATACGCCGAGACGGCCGCCGCCGCAACCGCGCGGCGGCCCAGGCCCGGCTCACTCGTGCGGCTTGACCGCTTGTTCATCATGGCGCAGCGCGCCATGTACGCCGGCATCGCCGACCACGACGTCCACCAATGGCTCGTCGAAAGCCAGGCCCTGGCCGAGGCGACCGACAGCGAGGACGACCGCGCCCACGCTGACGTCGGCGGAACGAGCAGCACGTAGGCACCTGCGCCGCCGACGATGGTGTAGCCCAGCGCCGGTGCCCAGAACCTCGCCAGCTCGTCCGGGTCGGCACAGTCCAGGACGAGACCGATGCGTGTCATGGTCAGATCATCGCTTAGGCATTCACCCCGCAGATGGCGACGAGCCACACGGCCGCGGGCGCGCGGTCAGGATGTTCCTCGTCGTGGACCTGGGTGAAACCGGCAGACTGTAGCCACTGCGTGGCCTTTACGGCCAGGTGATGCGCTGCCGGAGCACGGCTTGCTCGGCCGGGTTCGCGGTGAGCGCCAGCGCGCGGCGGTCGGCGGCGCGGGCCTGGTCGGGGTGGCCGAGCTCGCGGAGCAGCTCGGCCCGCGTGGCGTGGTAGAGGTGGTACTGGTCCAGCGAGTCGGCGAGGGTGTCCAGCTCGGTCATCGCGGCCCGCGCGTCGGCGGTGTACCGCAGCGCGATGGCCCGGTGCAGGCGGGTCACCGGTGACGGGGCGAGGTGCAACAGCATGTCGTAAAGCAGGACGATCTGCTCCCAGTCGGTGTCCGCCCAGCGCGGCGCCTCGGCGTGGCAGGCGACGATGGCGGCCTGGAGCTGGTACGGCCCGGGCTGCTTGTGCAGTGCGGCCCGGGTCAGCAGCCGCGTCGCCTCGGCGATGGTCTCGTGGTCCCACAGCGTGCGGTCTTGGTCCTGCAGCAGTACCAGGTCCCCGGCGGGGTCGAAGCGCGCTTTCGCGCGGGCGCGGTGCAGCCGGACGAGCGCGAGCAGGCCGGCCACCTCCGGCTCGGTCGGCATCAGCCGGTGTAGGAGCGCGGCCAGCCACTCGGCGTCGTCGACCAGGTCGCGGGACTGGGCTCGTTCGGCGGTGGACAGGTACCCCTCGTTGAACAGCAGGTAGATCACCGCGAGCACCTCGGTCAACCTTGCGCCCAGCTCGTCGGGGTCGGGGATCCGGTACGGGATGCCGGCCTTGGTGATCTTCTGTTTGGCGCGAGTGATGCGCTGCGCCACGGTCGTCTCCGGTGCCAGGAAGGCGCGGGCGATCTGGGCGGTGGTCAAGCCGCAGACGACCCGCAACGTGAGCGCGATGCGCGCGTCCTGGGGCAGCGCCGGGTGGCAGCAGGTGAAGATGAGCCGCAGCCGCTCGTCCGGGTCGGGCGGTACCGGCCATTGCAGCTGTGCCAGCTTCGTTCGGTAGGTGTCCTCGCGGCGCAGAACGTCCAGGCCGCGGCGGCGGGCCACGGTGAACAGCCACCCGTCGGGCCGCTCGGGGATCCCTTCCGCCGGCCAGTGCTCCAGTGCGGCCAGGACCGCGTCCTGGACCAGGTCCTCGGCGGTGGCGAAGTCGCCGGTCACCCGTACCAGCGTCGCGGCGAGCCGGCCCGCGTGGTCGCGGACCACCCGGGCCAGCTCGGCATGCGACGGATCGGCCACGGCGCTCAGGACTCGATCGGGCGGATCTCGACGACCGGGCAGCCGGGCCAGGTCTGCACCATGCGCAGCGCCTCGTCCAGGTCGGCGACCTCGATCTCGGTGTAGCCGCTGACGACCTCCTTGCCCTCCACGAACGGCCCGTCGGTGACCACCGGGTCGCCGCGGTCGAGCCGTACCGTCGTGGCCGTCTCCGGCGGCTGCAGCTTGCTGCCGCCGCGGATCTTGTTGCGGTTGGTGGCCATCCACTCGCCCACCCGCGCGTAGGCCCGCTCCCGTTCGACCGGCTCCATCGCCTGTAGGTCGGCGGCGAACGGCTCGGTGTCGACGAACAACAGCACGTACCTCATGGGTTCAGCCTCCCTGCTCCGGCTGGGCGCTGCCCATCATCTCGGCCATCCGGCGCATAAGCTCCTCCGGTGGCACGTCCTCCACGTGCGAGGCGACGGTCCAGCCGTGCCCGAACGGGTCGACGAGGTACCCGTCCCGGTCGCCGTAGAACTGGTTCTCCGGCGCACGTACCAGCGTCGCGCCCAGCTCGACCGCCCGCGCGACGGTAGCGTCGACGTCCTCGACGTAGATGAACTGGAACACCGGCGTCCCGGGCAGACCGCCGGCCGGAGGGGCCTTCGTCCCGCGGTACGGGTCCTCGTCCTCGACCATGACGACCGAGTCGCCAATCTGGATCTCGGCGTGGGCCACGCTGCCGTCCGGGCCAGGGAAGTGCATCCGTTCGGCGGCCCCGAACACGTGCGCGTAGAACTCCAGCGCCTTCGCGGCACCCTGCACGATGAGGCAGGGCGTGACGCGACGGTAGTTGTCCGGTATCGGGTTCGGTGTCGACGACATCCGGTGGTTCCTCCTTGACGGTTGTGGAACGGGGTGTCAGCGGGCGCCCCGGTCATCCAGGTCTCTACCAGTGAGACGATCGGCAGATCCGCCGACACGACAGCCCGACCGACCATTCTGCCGGCAGTCCAACGGGGCGACGGCGTCCCGCCGGTTTTGGGCATTCCGTCCGGGCAACGAACGTCCGTCTTAGCGGGCGCTGCGACGGTAGACCCGCACGGCTAGCGGTGCGAACACCGCCAGGACGGCCGCCGTCCAGGTCACGGCGAGCACGACAACTCCGGCCGTGGTCTGTTCCGGTGGCAGCGCGGCGTCGCCGAGCGTGAGGACACGTACCGCGTTGGCCTCTGCGGTGACTGGCTGGTGGGCGGCGAAGGCTTGCAGCCAGCCGGGCATCGTCTGGGTGGGCAGGAACACCGAGCTGACCAGCGTGAGGGGGAAGACGACCATGTAGGTGGCGGCCTGGATGGCCTCGGTGTTGCGTACGGCGAGGCCGAGGGCTGCCATGACCCAGGAGCAGGCGTACCCGAACGCCAACGCCAGGCCGATCGCGGCCAGCAGACCGGCGAGGCCGGCCTGCCAGCGGAAGCCGAGCACGATGCCGACGCCGAGTTGTAGGAGCAGGATCGCCGTGCTGCGGACCAGGTCGGCCAGCGTCCGCCCGGCCAGCACCGCGGAGCGGGCCATCGGCAGGGACCGGAACCGGTCGATGACCCCGGTGTTGCGGTCGTTGTGCAGCCCGTACGCGGTCGGGGTGGCGCCGAAGACGGCGGACTGGGCGAGGATCCCGGGGACCAGCCAGTTGACGTAGCTGCCGTGGGCGGCGGGTGGCAGCGCGGCTTCGACGGCGCCGCCGAACACGTACAGGAACATCAGCATGAACGTGATTGGCTGGATCGTGGACAGCAGCAGCACGTCGGGCAGGCGCAGGTTCGCCAACAGGTTCCGCCGGGTCAGCACCATCGTGTGGGTCACCGCGCGGCGTAGCCGTACGCCGCCTGGTAGATGGACCGGGATGGCGGGGCTGTTCACGCGGCCGCCCTGCCGGTGGCTGGGTCGACTGCGGCGGGGTCGGCTCCGGTCACGGTGAGGAACACATCGTCGAGGGTCGGTTTGTCGACGCTGACGTCGGTTGCGGTGATGCCGGCGGCGGCCAGGGCCTGCAGAGCATGCCTCACTGTGGTGACGGCGTCGGTGGTGGGCAGCGTGAGGGTGCCGCCATGCCGGTCACAGCTAACCGTCCCTGAGGCGAGATGGCGCAGCGCGGCGGTCGCCCCGGCGTGCTGACTGTCCGGAATGGACAGCCGGACCATCGCGGTACCGACACGGGTCTTGAGCTGTTCGGCCGTGCCCTCGCTGACCAGCCGACCGTGGTCGATGACGGCGACGCGCTGCGCCAGATGGTCGGCCTCGTCCAGGTACTGAGTGGTGAGCAACACGGTGGTACCGCCGTCGACGAGGTCGCGGACCAGCTCCCACAGCTGGCGGCGGCTGGCCGGGTCCACACCGGTGGTCGGTTCGTCGAGGAACAACACGCGTGGCCGCCCGACCAGCGAGGTGGCCAGGTCGATCCGCCGGCGCATCCCGCCCGAGTACGTCCTGACCAGCCGGTCGGCAGCCTCGGCCAGCCCGATGCGGTCCAGCACCGTGCTCGCGCGGCTGCGCGCCTCGCGCCGGGACAGCCCGTACAGGCGGCCGACCATTTCCACGTTCTCCCGGCCGGTCAGATGGTCGTCCACCGCCGCGTACTGGCCGGCCAGCCCGATCCGGGCCCGCACCGCCTCCGGGTCGTGGCGCACGTCGAAGCCGGCCACCCGCACCGAGCCCGCGTCGGCCGGCAACAGGGTGGCCAGGATCCGGATCAGCGTGGTCTTGCCGGCGCCGTTCGGGCCGAGCAGCCCGTAGATGATTCCCTCGGGAATCTGAAGGCTGAGCCCGTCCAAGGCCCTAACACTGCGGCCGAACCGCTTGACCACGCGGTCCACGGCGATGACCGGCGCTGCCACGATGACCTCCAAGGAGCTGTAGCCTTCGACTAGTACACCTTGACGTCAACATAAATACTAGTACACTTCGAAGTCAACAAGCGAGGGACGGGCGATGCCAACGAAGACTGCTGCGGCGCCGGAGCCGGTGCGCCGGTTACGCCGGGCCGAGCGGCGCGAGCAGATCCTCGCCGCGGCCACCCGGGCGTTCGCCCGCAGCGGGTTCGCCGCCACCGGCCTGGACGACATCGCCGCGGAGGCCGGCGTCACGCGGGTCATCCTGTACCGGCACTTCGACTCGAAGACCGACCTGTACCAGGCCGTGCTGGACCGGTTCTGCGGCGTACTGTCCGCACACGTCGCCGAACCGGTGGGCGGGTTCACCGACGCCAGCATCGACGGCCTGCTCCAGGCGGCGGCGGCCGAACCGGCCGGGTTCCGGCTGCTGTTCCAGCACGCCGCTCGGGAGCCGGAGTTCAAGGCCCAGGCCGACCAGTTCCGTGCCGACATCACCCAGGCCGCCTACCTACAGATCTCCACGATGCTGCCCGACGACGCGTGGGCGCGATGGGCCGCCCAGCTCGCGCCCGCGGCGGCGATCGAGGCCGTCATCGCCTGGCTGGACGCCGGACAGCCCGACCCCGACCGCGCCGCCGACCGAGTGCGGCACGTGATCGCCGGCGTGCTCACCGCCGCCGCGGCACCGTCCACTCTGGACTGCCTACCCGCACACCCGACGCCCGGAGGAAACCGTGAAGACCTGTGAAACACCAACCGCCCGCGCCCAGCGGGTGTGGGACGCCATGGCGCCGGGCTACGACCGGGACATCGCGTTCTTCGAGCGGATCCAGTTCGGCGGCGGACGCGAGTGGGTGTGCTCGCGGGCCACCGGACGGGTGTTGGATGTCGCCATCGGCACCGGACTCAACCTGCCGTTCTACCCGACCGACATCAGCCTGACCGGCGTCGACCTGAGCCCAGCAATGCTGGCCATCGCTCGCCAACGGGCCGCCGACCTCGGCCGGGAGGTCGAACTGCACGAAGGCAACGCCGAGGCGCTGCCGTTCGCCGACGCCTCGTTCGACACCGTCGTGTGCACCCTGTCGCTGTGCACCATCCCGGACCACGCCAAGGCCATCGCCGAGATGCACCGGGTCCTGCGCCCCGGCGGCAAGCTGCTCCTGCTCGACCACATCGGCAGCCGCTGGTGGCCGGTCTGGGCCGTGCTCAAGCTCCTAGAGCTGTTCACCGCCCGCAACGGCGAGTACATGACCCGCCGGCCGCTGCCCATGCTCGGCCCGGCCGGATTCACCGTCACCGAGTCACAGCAGCTCAAGCTCGGCACGGTGGAACGCGTCGCGGCAGTCAAGAACTCGTAGTCATCCACCGTCAGCCGCCCGGCCGATGAGGGCGGCGACACGACCGGGGTCGACGAACCATGGCCAATGGTGGTCGATCCGGCTTGTGCGGGTACACCATCGAGGTGAACGCACGCACGCCGACGCCGCGGAGGATCTCCAGCCGCTGCTGCTCCTGATGCCGGTACGCGATGGACCAGCCGCCGCCGACCAGTGGCCCGGCCTGTTCGAAGTAGGCCCACACCTTGGCCAGCCTCCGGTCCGGCATGACGTGGGTGTGCACGTCGACGAGGTGGGCGAGCCCGGCCCGCTGGCGGAACGCGTTAACCTCGGCCCGCTCCGCCTCGGTGGCGTGGTCCGTCGAAGCGGCGTTGTGCGCCATCGGCGAACCTCCCTGCTCGACGTTGCCTGCGTCGGCAGCGTCCGCCGCGTCATGGAGCGGTTCCGGCCATTGCCGGGCGAGGAGTCTCGTACATACGCACGGCGACGACCAACCCAGATGCGGCGGTGATCGCGGCGACAAGCCAGATCGCGGCGGGCACCCCGAGCAGGTCTGCGGTGATGCCGGCGACGAGCGCGCCGGCGGCGTAGCCGAGGTCGCGCCACAGCCGGTAAACGCCGACGGCACGCGCCCGCCAGGTGGGGTGGGCGACGTCGCCGATCACGGCCAGCAGGGTCGGGTACACCATCGCCGTGCCGGCGCCCATCAGCACCGCGGCAACCGCCCACGCCCCGAACCCGGGTGGCGGCCACCAGGGCGATGCCGCCTGCTTGCACGAGCATGCCGGCGGCGATGAGCCACTTGCGGCCCCACCGGTCCGACAGCCCGCCGGTGGCCAGCTGCCCAACGGTGGGCCGCCCAACTCGCTCCAGCGGCGGCGGTTGAGGCCATCATCGCCTGGCTCGACGCCGACCAACCCGACCCCGACCGCGCCGCCGACCGATCCGGCGGGCCGTCACCGGCGTCCTCACCGCCGCCGCACAGTCCACCGTGGACTGCCCGCCACCGACAACATGACCACACCGATGGGAGGACGTGCCGACGGCACAAGACGACCCGGCCGCCAAGGCGCTGCGGGTGTGGGACGCGGTGGCGCCGCGCTACGACCGCGGCATGCAGTTGTGGGACCGGACCTGGTTTGCCGGCGGCCGGCAGTGGGTTGCCTCCCGCGCGCACGGCCGCGTGCTGGACGTGGCCGTCGGCACCGGCCGCAACTTTCTACTCCACGGACGTGACCGTCACCGCGGTCGAGCTGAGCCCGGCCACGCTCGCCGTCGCCCGCGAGCACGCGGCCCAACGGCTCATCGAGCAGGTTTCAGTGCGGGCCGCCGGGGCGTACCTGACCCGCCGACCACGCCCCCTCGTACGGGCAGCCGGGTTCGAGGTCGTTGAAGCGCAGGGGATCAAGGCCGCCACCATCGAACGGGTACATGCCCGCAAACCGGCTCTCTGGTTCTGGCCACGCCTCCGAGCCCGAGTTCGTGCCGCTTCATCCGTGTGGGTTGACCGCTGATATGGCCGCAGCACGAAGCCGGAGATGATGCCGGCCAGCACGGCTGCGTCGACGATCCACGGCCAGTGATGGCCGATCCCCAGCTCCTGCCGGCTGCCCGTAAGTCGCTGCACGAAGCTGCGGGTGGCCTCGGGTGTGGTTGTCCGCGACCACAGGTACAGCGTCGGGGAGGGGGCGTGAACGAATTCGCGTCCGAAGCCGTCGTCGAGGCCCTGCCGGGCGACATCGCGCCCGAACAGCCACAGGGTACGGGCGTCGGCAGTGGCAAGTGACTCGGCATAGTTGGCCGGTGCTTGACCGGCGGCCACCAGCTGTCGCACCCGTGCGACAAGGCCGGACTTGAACTCGATCGGATTGTCGTAGTTCGCTGCCTGTCCCGTCAGGTAGGCGTCGCCTGCGGTCAGGTTTCCCTCGATCGACACGATCGACTCGCACTGTCCATTGAGGAGGTTGGCGACTCGCACGGCCAGGGCCGAAACCCGCCGAGTGTCCGACAATCGTCAATGGCGCCGCCCACGTCTGCCCCAGAACTGCGGCGATGACACCGGCGATGCTGGCCAGGTCGGGGTCGACGGGTAGCCATCCGGCACCGTTGAGGTCGGGCAGCTCCATTACGGCGACTTCGAACCGGTCCGACAGTGCGTCGATCAACGGCCGCCACGACTCCCGGCAGTCGCCGAACGCGGGCAGACACACAATCGCTGGGCCAACGCCCTTCCGATGCATGGCGCGGCCCTCGACGAAATCGGTGGTCACGGCGTCCTCCGTCGGGGTGCGTTACGCGGCGACGGACTGGCCGGCCAGCCGCCATTCGACGACGCCGTCGGCCAGCCGGGCGGCGCGGTGTCCTCGCGCGCGCAGCAGCCGGACCGCCTCGTGGGCGAACACGCAGTAGGGGCCGCGGCAGTACGCGACCACCTCGACGTCGCCCGGTAGTTCGTCGAGGCGGTCGGCGAGCTCGTCGACCGGGATGTTGACCGCTCCGGGCAGGTGTCCGGCCGCGTACTCCTCGACCGGGCGGACGTCGAGCACGGTGACCTGGCCGGCGGCCAGGCGGCGGCGCAGCTCGTCGCGTCCGATCGACTCGACCTCGCCGTCGCTGTGGAGGTAGGCGGCGCGGGCCGCGGCCACGTCGGGTAAATGCGCGGCGGCCACATCCCGAGTGCGCACGAGAAGATCCACCACGTCGTCGCCGGCGAGCCGGTAGAACACCCGGGTACCCAGCCGTCGGGTGGCCACGAGGCCGGCGTGCTTGAGGGTCTGCAGATGCGCCGACGCGGTGGTCAGGTTCAGCCCGGCCGCGCTGGCCAGCGCGTCGACCGACCGCTCGGCCTGCGCCAGCAGATCGAGCAGCTCCAGGCGCTTGCCGCTGGCCAGAGCCTTGCCGACCCGGGCGAGCTGGTCGAACAGCTCTGTCTTGCGAGTTGCGTCACCCATGCTCCGTCCTCCAAAGTTCTATGGAATAGTATCAGAGCATGAGCGACGTCGACGATCTGCTGGCACCGCTGGTGGACGAGGGGTTGGGTAACAGCGCCTACCTACTCGACCTCGGCGATGGTCGGGCCCTGGCCGTGGATCCGTCGCTGGACCTGCGCGCGGTCGACCGGGCGGCCGCGATGCGGGGCCTACGGATCGCCTACGCCGCGGAGACCCACCTGCACGCCGACTTTCTCTCCGGCGTCCGGCAGCTCGCCCACGACCACGGCGCCACGGTGCTCGCCTCCGCCGCCGGCGAACGCACCTTCGACCACACCCAGCTTCGCGACGGGGACGAGGTCGACCTTGGCGGCCTGGCGTTGCGCGCCCTGGCCACCCCCGGACACACCCCGGAGCACCTGTCCTACCTCCTGCTGGACGGAAACCAGGAGCTCGGGGTGTTCACCGGCGGGTCACTGATCGTCGGCGCCGCCGCCCGCACCGACCTGACCGGTCCCGACCGCACCGAGGACTTGGCCCGGGCCCAGTACGCCTCGCTACACCGCCTCGCCACGCTCTCCGACGCCGCCGCGGTGTGGCCGACCCACGGCGCCGGCTCGTTCTGCTCCGCCCCGCCCGGGGCCGCGCGCACCTCCACCATCGGCACCGAGAAGGCCACCAACCCGCTGCTCGCCGCGCCGGACGCGGACACATTCGTGCGCCTGCTCGCCGACAGCCTCGGCAGCTACCCGGCCTACTTCGCCCGCCTCGGCGAGCTCAACCGCCACGGCCCGCTCGTCACCACGCCGCCCGTCCTGCCGCCGCTGGATGCCGTCGAGGTACGCCGGCTGCTCGGCGACGGCGCCACCGTGCTCGACGTACGGCCGGTCGCCGACTACGCCGCCGGCCACATCCCCGGCTCGGTCGCGGTTCCACTGCGCGCCCAGTTCGCGACCTGGCTGGGCTGGCTCCTTCGCCCGGACCTGCCGATCGTCATCGTGGGCAACCCCGGCCAGGACCCGGCCGACATCCTGTGGCCCGCCCTCACCGTCGGCTACACCAATCTCGTTGGCGAGCTGGCTGGCGGCGTAACGGCCTGGGCCGCATCCGGCGGTTCGCTTGCCACCACCCGCCTGGCCGGACCGTCCGACGTGGACACCCCGGTCGTGGTGGACGTGCGTCAGGCCGACGAACACGCCACCGGACACCTGCCCGCCGCCCGGCTGATCGAACTCGGCTCCCTCGCCGAACACGCCACCGCGCTGCCCGACGCGCCGACCACCGTGATGTGCGGGCACGGCGAACGCGCCGCGACCGCCGCCAGCCTGCTCGAACGCGCTGGCCACCACGACCTGTCCATTCTGGACGGAGGCCCGGCCGACTGGGCCGCCGCGACCGGCCGGCCGCTGGACACCAGCCGATGAGCAGCAGCGTGTCGACGCTGCGGCTCGGGCTGCGCGCCAATCTGGCCCAGTTCAGCCTGCTTGTCGCCGTCAACGCCCTGGTCGGCGGCATGATCGGCCAGGAGCGCACGGTACTGCCGCTGCTGGCCGACCAGGTGTTCGCCATCGGCGCGTTCACCGCGTCGCTGACCTTCATCGTCGCGTTCGGCATCACCAAGGCGCTGACCAACCTGGCCGCCGGCGCGCTATCGGACCGGTACGGCCGCAAACCCGTCCTGGTCGCCGGCTGGCTGATCGGGCTACCGGTACCGCTGCTACTGATCTGGGCACCAACCTGGGGGTGGATCCTCGCCGCCAACGTCCTGCTCGGCATCAACCAGGGACTGACCTGGTCCACCACCATCGTCATGAAGATCGACCTGGTCGGCTCGGCCCGACGTGGGCTGGCCATGGGCTTCAACGAAGCGGCCGGCTACCTCGCCCTCGCCGCCACCTCGCTGGCCACCGGCGCTCTGGCCGCCGAGTACGGTCTGCGCCCAGCTCCGTTCCTGCTCGGCCTCGCCTACGCCGCGCTCGGGTTGGGCCTGTCCACCCTCTTCGTCCGGGAAACCCACCAGCACGCCCGGCACGAGGCTCGCAGCCACACCCCGCGCCACGGCGAGCATCACGACGGGTTGACCGGCCGGCAGATCTTCACCCTCACCAGCTTCCGCGAACGCGCCCTGTC
>Ga0075430_100004461_pt1 | contig 11805 bp, 9 predicted proteins | sample RhiMetdeltSRZDD4_FD_75294 | JGI IMG/M metagenome (GOLD analysis project Ga0075430, IMG submission 75294) | Populus rhizosphere microbial communities from Tennessee, USA - Rhizosphere MetaG P. deltoides SRZDD4 | ecosystem: Host-associated > Plants > Roots > Rhizosphere > Soil | place: USA... | reverse complement strand
TACGCGCAGTTCCGGCTCGAGGACCTCGCCGGCGGCATCACGGTCGTGGTGTTCCCAGGGCAGTACGACAGCGTCCAGCACCTGCTCGAGCCCGATGCGATCCTGCTCGTGAAGGGGCGCGCGGACCGGCGCGGGCGCGGCGAGGAACTCCAGCTCCGGGCCGTCGAGATCACGGAGCCGGATCTCGGCGGGCCGGGTCGGCAGACCGAGCCGGAGGGCGTGCTGCAGGTAGACGTGGCCGCGGCGAGCTGCACGAAGGCTGTGATCGGCAAGCTGAAGGAGTTGCTCGCGGCCCATCCCGGCCGCACGCCCGTCCGGGTGCGCTTCCTCTCGTCCCAGGGGGTCAGGCCGCTCGAGGTCGGGACGTTCCGGGTGGAACCGGGGGCGGGGATGCTCTCGGAGCTGCGGCTGCTCCTCGGGCAGGACGCCGCCCGGGTGGTCCCGAACGGCGGCGTCACGAGGTTGCCAGAGGCGGGCGCCGTGCCGGCCTCCTCGCCCGCCTGAGCGGCGCTTCGGCTCGTGGGCCAGTCCCGCCGGGTTCGCCCTTCCGTACTCATGCCTGAAGGCCCTCGTCCGACCGTCTCGGGTGGCCGCGCGGGGGCAGGATGTGGTAGGTAGCACCTCTGCCCGAGGGAAGAAAGGGGGACACGGAGACGTGTTCCGGCTTGGGCCGGATCGATCCATCTGTACGTACGACCGAGAGGGGGCTAGATGAGGGACCGCAGACACTTCGCCATCCTGGCGTTGGTCGCGGCGCTCACGCTCGTCGCCGCCGCGTGTGGCGACGACGACGGGGGCGGCGAGACGGCGGCCACGGGTGGTGGCACCGCTGCAACGGGAGCGGTCGACTGTGAGGCCGACGAGTTCGGCTGCGTCGAGATCGCCGCGGGTGCGCCGATCCAGCTCGCGTCGCTGCTGTCGATCTCGGGTGAGACCGCGTTCCTGGGCACCGACAGCAACAACGGGATCAAGCTCGCGATCGACTACCTGGACGACGCGTTCGACGGCACGAACGGGCAGCTGCTCGGACACGACGTCGAGCTGCTCGAGGAGGACGACGGATGCTCCGCCGAAGGCGGCCAGGCGGGCGGCACCGCGCTCGCGGCCAACCCGGACATCGTCGCGGTGATCGGGACGTCGTGCTCGAGCTCCGCGCTCGGCGTCGCCGACACGATCCTGGGCGACAAGGGCATCCTGCTGTTCTCGCCGTCCAACACGAACCCCGGACTGACGTCGGAGGAGGCGCACCAGCCCTTCTACGCGCGGACCGCGCACAACGACAAGATCCAGGGCGCGATCGTGGCCGAGTACGCGTTCAACGAGCTCGGGGCCACCACGGCGGCGACGATCAACGACGAGAGCCCGTACGCCGATGGTCTCGCCCTGGCGTTCCGCGAGAACTTCGAGGCGCTCGGCGGCACGATCACCACGATCGAGCAGGTGAACAGCGCCGACACCGACCTCGGCCCGGTGCTCACGAGCATCGCCGAGGGGGAGCCGGACGTCGTCTACGGACCGAACTTCAACCCGGTCTGCGCGCTGACGTACGTCCAAGGCCAGGACATCCTGGCGCCGGACACCCCGATCCTCGGATCGGACGGTTGCCTCGAGTCGGCGTTCCTGGAGACCGCCGGCGACGCCGCGGGGCCGTACTTCGCGTCCTCGCCGGACGTCACCGTCTTCCAGGACGGCGAGTTCTACGCCAACGAGTACCTGCCGGCGTACCAGGAGCAGTTCGGGACGGACCCGACGGCCGTGTTCAACGCCCACGCCTTCGACGCCACGAACGTACTGTTCGACGCGATCGAGGCCGTGGCGGTGGACGACGGGAGCGGGAACCTGACGATCTCCCGGACCGCGCTCAAGGACGCCGTCCTCGCGACCAGCGGGTACGAGGGGATGACGGGGATCATCACGTGCACGCCGCTCGGCGACTGCGCCACGGACGTGACGATCGGTATCTTCGAGTACCCCAACTGGCCGGTCGAGGGTGGCGAAGAGCCGGCTGACGCCGTCTACAGCGACACGAAGTCGCTCGACGAAGTCATCTGATCGACGCTGCGCGGCGCGCTGCGGGTGGGCCACGGGCCCACCCGCAGCGCCGTCTCTAGGGATGGACTAGGCTCGCGCACGCGATGGGTACAGTGACCCAGGGGCCGACCCGCGGCGCGCAGCTCGGGCGCCTGGAACGGTTGCCCTGGCGCAAGATCATCCTGGTCGTCCTGTCGGTACTCATCCTGGCGGTCGTTCTGGTCGGCGCGTACCGCACCCTGACGCTCCCCGAGGACCAGGCCTACTCGGGCACCGCCTGGCGGAACTTCATCATCCTCGGGCTCGCCCAGGGATCGATCTACGCGCTGATCGCGCTTGGCTACACGCTCGTCTACGGCATCCTGCGGATGATCAACTTCGCGCACGGCGAGGTGTTCATGTTCGGGGCGTTCGCCGCGTTCTTCTTCGCGGACGCCTACGAGGCGAGCGGCTTCCTCGACCGCAGCCCCGTCGCATCGCTCGTGATCCTGCTGACCGTGGCGATGCTCACCTCGATGGGGGTCGCGGTCCTACTCGAGCGCGTCGCCTACCGGCCGCTCCGCAACGCGCCGCGGCTGGTGCCGCTCATCACGGCGATCGGAGCATCGTTCTTCCTCCGGGAAACTGCGCGCGGCTTCTTCGGTCCGCAGACCAGAGGGTTTGGAGTGCCCACGGCGCTCGAAGGCACGTGGACGATCCTCGGGATTCCGATCGACCGCATCCAGGTGCTCGTGCTCGTGACGGTGATCATCGCGATGACCCTGTTGTCGCTGTTCATCTCGAGGACGAGGACCGGGAAGTCGATGCGCGCCGTGGCGGCCGACAGCGAGATCGCGAGCCTCATGGGGATCCACGTCGACCGCGTGATCGTCACGACGTTCGCGATCGGCGGGCTGCTCGCGGGCGTCGCGGCCGTGCTGTTCTCCCTCACGTTCGAGTCGGTGAACTTCTTCATGGGCTTCCGGCCCGGGATCGCGGCGTTCACCGCGGCGGTCCTCGGCGGCATCGGGAGCATCTCGGGCGCGGCGCTCGGCGGCATCCTCCTCGGCCTGCTGCAGTCGCTCGGCCCCGCGCTGATCCTGACCGGGTACGACATCCCGTCGCCGTTCCAGCTGAAGGACGCGTTCACGTTCTTCGTGCTGGTGCTGGTCCTGATCTTCCGGCCCGGTGGGCTCCTCGGGACCGGGGACGCGGAGAAGGTCTGATGGGGATCGCGAGGCGATCGGTGATGCGCGGAGGCGCCTTCGGTGGGATCGCGGCGATCTACATCGCTCTGGTTGGCCTCTACACCGAGTTCGCGGAGCTCGAATTGGTCGGGGAGCAGATCACCCTCGGCCGTGTGATGCTCGTCGCGCCGGCGCTCGTCGCTGCGTACGCCGTCACGCGTCCTCGGGTCGTCGCCGGCGAACGTCGGCCGGTCGGATTCGGTGCCGGGGTCGCGGGTGGTGCGCTGACCGGCCTGGTCACCGGAGGCGTGTTCGCGGCGGCGGTGTGGTTCGCCGAGTGGTTCGGGGTCGACCGGATCCGCGAGGTCTTCATCCAGGTCTCGGAGCCCCTGATCGCGTTCCTCACGTTCGACCAGGGCGTCCCGGCGGGTCTCCCGATCCTCATCGGGATCTCCATCCTCGGCGGCGCCGTCGGCGGCCTGGCGCGTACCGCTCCGGCCGTCGCGCGGGCGCCGCTCGCGGTCGGCACGATCGCCGTGATCGCGATGGCGATGCTCCAGCGGATCATCCCCATCGTCTTCGTCGAACTGGGGTTCAAGGCCGACTGGCTCTACAGCCCGGTGACGAGGGGGCTGACCTGGCTCGGCGCCGCACTGATCTTCGCTGTTGCCGCAGCGGCCAACGTGCTGTGGCATCGCAGCGGCGAGCAGACCCGCGAGCGCGTTCGCTCGACGGTGCAGGAAGCGCCGGCCGCCAAACTCGGGTTGCTCGTCGCGATCCTCGCGATCCTCGCGATCATGCCGCTCCTGCTCGGCACGGTGATCTCTGAAGTACTCGGCCAGGTGATGATCTACGTCCTGCTCGGGATCGGGCTGAACATCGTCGTCGGCTACGCGGGGCTGCTGGACCTTGGGTACGTGGCCTTCTTCGCGTTCGGCGCCTACACGCTCGGGCTGTTCACCGGCGCGTTCCTGAACACGACGGCCGGGGCGGCTGAGCCGGCGCTCTCCGCGGACCTGAATTTCTACGTCGCGATCTGGATCGTCGCGCTGCTCGCGGCGGGCCTCGGACTCCTGATCGGCGCGCCGGTGCTCCGACTGCGCGGCGACTACCTGGCGATCGTGACCTTGGGCCTCGGCGAGATCGTGAGCATCATCACGGCCTCGAAATGGGCTCAGCCGCTGATCGGCGGTCCGCAGGGCATGCGGGGCGTCACGAAGGCCGAGTTCGCCGGGCTCAATTTCCAGGACAATCCGCAGCACTTCTACTACCTCGTGCTCGCGTTCGTCCTGCTCGCGCTGTTCATCTCGTGGCGGCTCGCGGGATCGCGCATCGGCCGCGCGTGGAACGCGATGCGCGAGGACGAGCAGGTCGCCGAGGCGATGGGTGTGAGTACGATCCGGTTCAAGCTCCTCGCGTTCGCGATGGGCGGCGCGATCGGCTCGCTCGGGGGGGCGCTGTTCGCGGTGAGTCTCGGATCGCTCACGCCGACGAGCTTCGAACTCGTCGTGTCGATCACCGCGCTCGCGGTCGTGATCCTCGGGGGACTCGGGAGCCTTCCGGGCGTCGTCGTCGGCGCGCTCGTGCTGATCGGCCTGCCGGGTCTGCTCCGCGAGTTCGAGGCGTACCGACTCCTGGTCTACGGCGGCGCGCTCGTGGCGATCATGATCCTCCGGCCGCAGGGGCTGATCCCCAACGTTCGGCGGAGCCGCGAGCTGCACGAGGAGGAGGTCGAGCAGGACGCCTGGGCGGCGGGAACCACGGGCGACCGCGAGGCGGTGGCGGCCGTGTTGCCGGGCGGCGGCCTCGGCGTCGGGCGGGAGGACATCGAGTGAGCCAGAACGGCACCCGCCTCCTCGAGCTCGGCAACGTCGCGAAGCATTTCGGAGGCCTCTATGCGCTGTCGGGGCTCGACCTGCACGTCGACGAGGGCGAGATCGTGTCCGTCATCGGGCCCAACGGCGCCGGCAAGAGCACGATGTTCAACGTCGTGACGGGCCTGTACCCGCCGGACGACGGTGACGTCCGGTTCAGAGGCGAGAGCATCGTGGGCCTCGCGCCCAACCGCATCACGAAGCTCGGGCTGGCGAGGACGTTCCAGACCGTCCATCTGTTCCCGAACATGACCGTGCTCGAGAACGCGATGGTGGGCCAGCACTGCCGGGGCAGGTCGGGGGTGTTCGGCTCGGTGATCCGGCTGCCCAGCACGCGTCGCGAGGAGGAGCAGATCCGCGCCCGGGCCAAGACCGCCCTCGAGTTCTTCGGCAAGCGCCTCGCCGGCTACCGCCAGGACCAGCCGGCCTTCGCGCTCTCGTACGCCAACCGCCGGCGGCTCGAGATGGCCCGCGCCCTCGCGACGGATCCCGTGCTCATCATGCTCGACGAGCCGACGGCCGGGATGAACCCGAGGGAGACCCTCGAGCTGCGCGATCACATCGTGCGGATGCGCGACGAGCTCGGGCTCACGGTCCTCGTGATCGAGCACGACATGCGCGTGGTCAAGGGCGTGTCGGACCGGGTGATCGCGCTCGACTACGGCCGGAAGATCGCCGAGGGCACGTACGACGACGTTGCGAACGACCCGCAGGTGATCGAGGCGTACCTCGGCACGAAGGCGGTCGGATGAGCGACCGGCCGGATACCCGGGAGCGCGAGCAGGTCGAGGCGGATCCCGCGGAGACCGGCGTCGACGTCCAGCCGGTCCAGACCGAGGCGCTGCCGACCCCGAGCGAGCCCGTCCCCGGCGACGTCGGCGACCGCAAGCCGGTCCTCGAGCTCCGCGACGTCAGCACGCACTACGGCATGGTGGCGGTGCTCCGGAACGTGAACGTCGAGATCTATCCCGGCGAGATGGTGTGCCTGCTCGGCGGCAACGCGAGCGGGAAGACCACCACGCTGAAGACGATCCTCGGCTACGTAACGCCGTCCGAGGGCGAGGTGGTGCTGGACGGCGAGGTCGTGAGCGGCCTCCCGACCGCTCAGGTGGTGTCGCGTGGGATCTCGATGGTCCCGGAGAACCGGCGCCTGTTCCCGAACATGACCGTCTCGGAGAACCTGGATCTCGGCGCCTATATGCGCAAGGACAAGGCGAAGCTCGCCGAGGACCGGGAGAAGGTGCTCGAGACGTTCCCCAGGGTCCGGGAACGGCTCAAGCAGAAGGCCGGGACGCTGTCGGGCGGCGAGCAGCAGATGGTCGCGATGGGCCGGGCCCTCATGGCGGACCCGAAGGTCCTGCTGATGGACGAGCCCTCGATGGGGCTCGCGCCGATCCTGGTTGAACAGGTCTTCGAGATCATCAAGCAGATCCGGGCGCTCGGCCGCACCGTGTTCGTGGTCGAGCAGAACGCGAACATGGCGCTGTCGATCGCCGACCGGGGCTACGTGATCCAGACCGGGCAGGTGGTGCTCGCGGACACGGCGCAGAACCTCCTCGACAACCCGCTGATGCGGGAGGCGTACCTCGGCGAGCTCTGAGCCTCGCCGTCCGCACCCGATCGACGCGGAGGCGCTCGCCCGCCTCCTGCCCATGCCGGCGGCGATCGACGCGCTCCACGCCGCCTTCGCCGCCGAGCTCCCGGAGGCGCCGCTCCGGTCGCACATCGACACCGCCGGGGGCGCGCTGCTGCTCATGCCCGCGTGGGGCGAGGCGGGCGTGGGGGTGAAGCTCGTCACCCTGACCGCATCGAACCCCGACCGCGGTCTCCCGTTCATCCACGCGCTCTACGTGCTGTTCGACGCCGAGACGCAGGCGCCCGTCGCGACGCTCGACGGCGCGGCGCTCACGGCGCTCCGGACCGCGGCCGTGAGCGGGGTAGCGACCCGGCTGCTCGCGCGGGAGGAGTCGAGCCGACTGGTCCTGTTCGGCGCGGGGGTCCAGGCCACCGCGCACCTCGAGGCGATGCGGGCCGTGCGGCCGATCGAGGAGGTCGTGGTCGTGTCCCGCGGCGTCGAGCGGGCGGCGGCCCTGGTCGAACGCGCGGGCGAGGCCGGGCTCCGCGCTCGCATCGGGACACCCTCCGACGTGTCGGACGCGGACCTGATCTGCACGTGCACGACGAGCGAGCGTCCCGTGGTCGATGGCGAGCGGCTCGCCGCCGGCACCCACGTGAACGCGGTGGGAGCCTATCTGCCGACGATGCGCGAGCTCGACACGGAGGCCGTCCGCCGGGCCAGGGTCGTCGTCGACACACGCGAGGCTGCCTTCGCGGAGGCCGGGGATCTCCTGATCCCCACCCGGGAAGGCGCGATCGGCCGCGAGCACGTGCGCGCCGACCTCGCCGAGCTCGTCCGAGGGGCCGAGGTTCGGACGTCCGCCGCCGACGTCACGGTCTTCAAGGCGGTGGGCGTCGCGTTCGAGGACCTGATCGTCGCCCGGGCCGCGGTGGGCCGCCTGTGAGCCCGACGGCGGACGTCGTGGTCGTCGGGGGCGGCGTCGTCGGTGCGAGCGCCGCCTATCATCTCGCGACCGCCGGCGCGGGCCGCGTCGTGGTACTGGAGCGGGCGGATCACCTGGCCGCGGGCTCGACCGGGGCGTGCGCCGGCGGCTTCCGCTATCAGTTCTCCAGCGAGGTGAACGTCCGGCTCTCGCAGGCGAGCGTGCCGATGATCACGGGGTTCACCGAGGAACACGGGCTCCCGCTCGACGTGGCCGAGGACGGTTACCTGTTCCTCGTTCGCAACGAGGACCTGTGGCGTGGGTTCGTCGCCGCGAACGACCTCCACCGCTCGCTCGGCATCGAGGCCGAGGTCCTGACCCCGGAGGAGGCCGTCAGGCTCGCGCCGGGGATCTCGACCGAGGGGCTCGTGGGGGCCACGTTCGGCGTTCGGGACGGCATCGCGGATCCGTCGGGGTTGACCCAGGCCTACGCGACGCTCGCGCGCGCAGCGGGCGCGTCGATCGAACTGGACGTCGAGGTCGCGGAGGTCGTGGTCGAGGACGACCGCGTGGTGGGCGTCGCCACCGCCGCGGGGCGATGGGACTCGCCGGTGGTGGTGAACGCCGCGGGCCCGTGGGCCGGCGTCCTCGCCTCGACCGCCGGCGTCGAGCTCCCGATCGACCCGATCCCTCGCCACGTGCTCGTCACCGGCGCCTTCGACGGCGTGCCCGAGCGGCGCACCCTGGTGATCGACGCGGTCACGTCGTTCTACTTCCACCGGGAGGGCGCGGGGGTCCTGATGGGGATGGGGAGCCCGGACGAACGGCCGTCGTTCGAGACGACACCCGACGAGGCGTTCGTGGCCGAGGAGCTGCTGCCGACGGCTCTCAGCGTGTTCCCCCCGCTCGAGACCGCGAGCATCGAGCACTCGTGGGTGGGGCTCTACGAGATGACCCCGGACCGGCACCCGATCATCGGACGGGCGCCGGGTCTCGAAGGCTTCTACCTGGCGAACGGCTTCAGCGGACACGGGTTCCAGCACGCGCCCGTGGTGGGGAAACTCCTGGCCGAGCTGATCGTGGACGGCGAGGCGCGGACGGTGGACATCTCGTCGTTGGGGCTCGAACGCTTCGAGGCGGGGGACCTGATCCGCGAACGCCACGTCGTCTAAGTGCCGGGGGCGGGATTCGAACCCGCACGCGCTCTCGCGCAATGGCTTTTGAGGCCATCATGTCTGCCAGTTCCATCACCCCGGCCAGGTCGCAGTCTACGTGGCGCCCCTCCGCGGGCGGACCTCCCGACCTCCATCTCCGCGGATCGATGCACCCGGCCGATCCGCGCCCGCGCATAGACTGCCCGCCTGCCGAACAGGAGCATCGGTGAAGACCTGGGTCCGCACGCTCGCAACGATCTCGCTGCTCGCCGCCGCGTGCACGGCATCGGCCCCCGCGTCGCAGGGGCCGACCCCCTCGGCCTCGCGGGCGACGGTCTCTGAAGCGAGCCCCTCACCGTCGCCCGTCGAGCTGGTGAACGTCGCCTTCGTCCGCGACAACTCCGTCGCCGATGCGGACGAGCACGCCCTGCCGGCACTGCAGGGCGCGCAGCTCGCCTTCCAGACGGCCGCGCTGGCCGACCCGGAGGCCGTTCCGATCCACCTCGTGCTCGTCGACGTGGGCGAGGACCCGTCCGCCCTCGAGGCGGTCGCCGCGGATCCGAGCTTCGTCGCCGCGATCGTCGCCCCGGGCGTGGAGGTCGACGTGCCCGAGGGGATGCCCGTCGTCAGCCTCTCCGGGCTCGTGCCGGCGTCGGACGCCGGGGCTCGCCTCGTCCCGCCGATCGCGACGACGGCTCGGACCCTCGCGAGGAGCGTGGGGAACGGTCCCTGCATCCTCTCCGAGGACCCGCCGCCCGATCCGCTCGGCGGGCTGGTCGCGAACCGATCGGGCGAGCCGGCGGAGGCGATGGACGTCGCCGAGGTGCCGAGCGAGGTTTCCGGCCGCGGGTGCCGGACCGTGCTCTGGGCAGGAGGTCCGGACGGGGCGGCCGAGGTGTCGCTCGCCCTCGAGGGCACGGACGTGCGGCTGGTCGGCGGGGACCGGCTCCTGGATCACGACTTCCTGGCCCAGGCCGGGGCGTCCGCGGACGGCGCGCGGGCGTTCTGCCCCTGCGCCGACGTCTCGACCTCGACGGCGATCGCGGCGCGGCGATTCATCCAGGACTACCAGTCGGAGTTCGGATCCGCGCCCGCGGCGTACGCGGTCGAGGGGTGGGACGCGGGTCACCTGATCCGCCGGGCCGTGCGGGACGCGGCGCCGATCCGGGGGGACGTGGGCGCATGGCTCGGCGGCGTGGCCGCCCACGGGGGCCTGGCGGGCACCTACCGAATCGGGACCGACGGCGAGCTGGTCGGGCCCGAGAGCACGGTGCGCGTCTACCGCGTCGTGGGTGGGCGATGGGTGAGTGCCCCGGTCTGAAGCCCGCCGCCGCCCGCTTCGCGTATCCGAAGGTACGAGAGCCCACGATCGACGTGAGTTGAGCGAGCGGGGCCACATCGGGCAGGATGGAGACCTGCATCCAGCTCATGCCCGTCCGGACGGACGAAGGAGGACGATTTGACGAAGGCTCGGATCTGGCTTGCGGCCCTGGTCGCCCTGTTCGCCCTGGTGGTGGCCTCGTGCGCCGACGAGGATGGGGGAGGGGAGACCGCGGCCACCGGGCCCACGGCCGAGACCGCCGCGACGGGGGCCACCGGCGAGACGGCCGCGATCCCCGAGTTCACGACGCTCGAGGACGGGGTCCTCCAGGTCGCGAACTGCCTGGACTATCCGCCGTTCGAGTCGGTGGTGGACGGCGACGAGGTGGGATTCGACATCGACCTCGTGGAAGCGATCGGCGAGCGGCTGGGGCTCACGACCGAATGGATCCGCGCGGACTTCGACACGGTCTTCACGGCCGTCGCGGGGAACCAGTTCGACATGGTTGCGGCGGCCTCCACGATCACGGAAGAGCGCGAGGAGATCGTGGACTTCTCGGACCCGTACTACGCCTCGCGGCAGTCCCTGACGGTGAACTCGGCCGAGACGCCGGACATCACGTCGACCGACCAGCTCGGCGACGGCGACATCGTGAACGTGCAGAAGGGCACCACCGGCAAGCTGTGGGCCGAGGAGAACCTTGTGCCGCAAGGCGTGGAGCTCCGGACCTTCCAGCTGGCCTCGGACATGTTCCGCGATCTCGAGGCCGGGAACGCGGTCGGGATCATCAACGACGAGCCGGCGTCCGTCGAGATCATCAAGGACCTCCCGGATCTCGAGGTGGTCCAGGCGATCGACACGAATGAGAACTACGGCTTCGCGTTCTCCCCCTCCAACCCCGAGCTGCGGGAGGCGGTCAACATCGGACTCCAGATGGTGATCGCGGACGGGACCTACGCAGAGATCTTCGAGCAGTACTTCCCGGGTGTGGAGGTGCCGCCGGAGTTCCAGCCGACGGCCTGAGTACGAGCACGACCGTGAGGGGTCCGCGCGGATGCGCGGGCCCCTCGTCGTGAACGGAGGTGAGCGACGATGGCTGTAACCGAGGCTCCCGCGATCGAACCGGAGGTCGCCCCCGACGTCCGGGGACCAACCGCGCCCCTGCCGGCGTCGATCCTGGCCCTGGGGATCGCCTCCCTCATCGTCGTGATCGGAGGTGTGCTCGCGTCCCAGATCAACTACGCCCTGTCCGATCGGACCCTCACGCAGGCGTGCATCGACGAGGGGATCTCTCCGGACGACAACGGAGGGCTCGGCGTCTGCAACATCGTGGAGGGACTGCGAGACCCCCTGACGACCGGCTCTCTCTACCTGGGGACCGCGCTCGGCGCGGCGGCCTTGGTGTTGGGCTTGAGCACGTACAAGCGGATGGACACGAAACGCAGGCGCGATCAGGCGGTCACGGGCGCCGTCCTGGGGGCTCAGGGGATCCTCCTCGCGCTCGTACTCCTCGTGTTCCGGTCCGGGGAGCCGACGTTGTTCACCAAACACTTCCTGAACTTCGCCGATCTCGAAGGGTACGGGGGCGTGTTCATCCGCGGGGCGCGGAACACGCTGATCCTCGCGTTCGTCGGCGAGCTGGGAGGCATCGTGATCGGGCTGGTCCTCGGCGTGCTGACGCTCTCGCCGTACCGGGCCGTACGCGCCCCGGCGAGGATCTACATCAACTTCTTCCGCGGGACGCCGCTGATCTGGCAG
>Ga0075430_100004457_pt1 | contig 11812 bp, 11 predicted proteins | sample RhiMetdeltSRZDD4_FD_75294 | JGI IMG/M metagenome (GOLD analysis project Ga0075430, IMG submission 75294) | Populus rhizosphere microbial communities from Tennessee, USA - Rhizosphere MetaG P. deltoides SRZDD4 | ecosystem: Host-associated > Plants > Roots > Rhizosphere > Soil | place: USA... | reverse complement strand
GTCCTGGTACGTGGGCGCGCGCCTGCTCGAGCAGGTGAACGCCAACAACGCCCGCATCGCCGACGCGACCGTGCCGTTCGAGCTGCCGCGGAAGCTCACCGATCACTACTATCTGTCGATCCAGGGCTTCCACATCCTCGAGAAGAGCAATGTCGAGGGCGCCAAGAAATACGTCCGCTTCTTCATGCAGCATCCCTCGCTCATCGCCTGGTACCACGCGGTGCCGCTGCACATCATTCCGGCCAGCCGCGAGATGCTGCGCTCCAGCAAGTATCAGGACCATCCGGTGATCCAGAAGCGGATGGACGTGCTCAAGTTCCTCGACTCCGTGTGGGGCAAGGGCGTGCCGCTCTACTACTGGGACGGCAAGGAGCTGAACCCGCACATCGGCCTCTTCCACAACGAGAACCTGGCCGGCTGGACGCTGGCGGCGCGGAACATCAAGGGCATGAAGGCCGAGGCCGTCGTCGACGAGGCGGCCAACCAGGTGCGCAAGAAGATGAGGCGCGCCAGCTGACGCACGGGCGAGCCGAGCAGCGCCTGTGGATCGCGGGCACCACGGCGCCCGCCATTCTGTTCCTGGCCGTGGTGGCGTACCTGCCGATCGGGTATGCCATCGCGCTCAGCTTCGTGAAGAAGACGGCGTTCTCGCCGGTGACCACGTTCTCGGGGCTGCGGAATTATCGGCTCATCGTCGAGGAGCCGGAGCTGTGGGGGGCGCTCTGGCGGTCGCTGGTCTTCACGGCCGGCGCCGTGGTGCTCCAGCTCGCACTCGGGCTGGTGGCCGCGCTGCTGCTCAATCGCGCCTTTCGTGGCCGGACGTTCGTGCGCAGCATCTTCGTCCTGCCGTACCTGCTGCCGACGATCGTGGTCGCCCTGGTGTTCCAGTGGCTGCTGAACCAGGAGTACGGCGTCGTCAACCAGCTGTTGCTCGAGAGCCGGCTGCTCACGCGACCGCTCAACTTCCTCGGCGGTCTCGATACCGCGATGTGGTCGGTGATCGCGACCTCCGGCTGGCAGTACGGCAGCTTCGCCACCCTGCTCATCCTCGCCCGCCTGCAGGCGATTCCGCCCAAGCTCTACGAGGCGGCCAAGGTGTCCGGCGCCGGGCCGCTCCGGTGCTTCTGGGACGTCACGCTGCCGAACCTCCGCACCACGCTGGTCCTGGTGGCCCTGCTGCGCGGGATCTGGATGTTCAACAAGTTCGACACGATCTGGCTGATGACGCGCGGTGGTCCGCTCAAGGCCACCGAGACGCTGCCCATCTACGCCTACCGCCTCGCGTTCGAGGAGTTCGATTTCGGCATGGCGGCGGCGGCCTGCACGGTGATGTTCGTGATCCTCGTGGCGGGCGCCGTCGTCTACTTCCGGCTCTTCGATCCTTCGCGTGAGGTCGAGGTGGGCCGGTGAAGGACGGCGCCGCGCGCTGGGCGCCCATGGCCGCGCTGCTCGTCATCCTCGTCGTCGTCGCGTTTCCGTTCTACTGGATGGTCCTGTCCGCGTTCACGCCCCGCGCCGTGCTGTTCCGGCCGCCCTATCAGCTCGTGCGTCTCGACCTGTCGCTCGAGAATTTTCGCGACCTGCTCTTCGCCACCGAGTTTCTCGTGTACGCGAAGAACAGCGTGCTGGCGGCGGTGGGCGCCATCGTCCTCAACGTCGTCGCCGCTACGCTGGCCGGCTACGGGCTCACTCGCTTCGCGTTTCGCGGCAAGCGGACGTTCGCCTTCGGCACGCTGTTCTCGTACATGTTCCCACCGATGCTGATGGCGATTCCGCTGTACATCCTGTTCTCCGCGCTGAAGATGCGGAACACGTACCTCGGCCTCATCCTGGCCCACATGGCCATCAGCCTGCCGCTCAACATCTGGATCATGTGGCAGTACTTCCAGATCGTGCCGCTGTCGCTGGAGGAAGCCGCCTGGGTGAGCGGCGCCAGCCGGCTGCGCGCGCTGCGCGAGGTGTGCCTGCCCTCGGCACGGGCAGGCATTCTCTCGGTGGCCATCTTCGCCTTCGCGCTGTCGTGGAACGACTTCACGTTCGCCTTCATCCTCCAGACCGACCGCCACATGTTCACGCTGCCGGTCGGCCTGGCCACCTTCGTGGAGCAAACGGCCATCCACTGGGGCATGGTGATGGCTTCCGCCGTCCTCGTCTCCGTCCCGACCTTTGCCCTCGTGTTCTTCTTGCAGAAGTACCTGCTCAGCGGGCTCGGCATGAGCGCCAAGTAGCGTGGCCGTCGCGGTCCGGCTCGAGCACGTGAGCAAGCACTTCGGCCGCCGGGTGACGGCGGTCGACGACGTGTCGGTGGAGATCGGCGATCGCGAGTTCTTCACGTTCGTCGGGCCCTCCGGCTGCGGCAAGACGACGACGCTGCGCATGATCGCCGGCCTGGAGGCGCCCACGTCGGGGCGCGTGTACTTCGGCGAGCGCGACGTCACCGCGCTGCCGCCGCAGAAGCGCGACATCGCCATGGTGTTCCAGGACATCGCGCTGTTTCCTTACATGACGGTGGCCCAGAACATCGCATACCCGCTGCGGATCGCCGGCCTGCCGCGCCCGACCATCGCCGAGAAGGTCGAGCGCGTGGCGGGCATCCTCGGCCTCACCGACAAGCTCGATGTGAAGCCCGCGCAGCTGTCGGGCGGCCAGCAACAGCGGGTGGCCATCGGGCGCGCCATCGCGAAAGAGCCGAAAGTGCTCCTGATGGACGAGCCGCTGTCGGCCCTCGACGCCCGCCTGCGCGCCGAGATGCGGACGGAGATCCTCCGCCTGCATCGCGAGCTGCGCACGACGATCGTGTACGTGACGCACGACCAGGTGGAGGCGATGACGATGTCCACCCGCGTGGCGGTCATGGACCGCGGGCGCGCGCTGCAGATCGATCCGCCGCGGGCGATCTTCCACGCGCCGTCGAGCCTGACCGTCGCGACCTTCATCGGCACGCCGGCGATGAACGTGCTGCCGGGGACGATCGTGAAGACGCCGGAGGGCCTGGCCGTCGAGCTGCTCGGCCACCGCACGCTCGTTCACCCCCGCCACCATGGAGCGTTACAGGGGCTTGCGCGCGTCGACGTCGGTATCCGACCGCAGGCGCTCCGGCTCGGCCCCGCGCGCGGTGAGGGGCTCCGCGGCGTCGTCTTCCTGCGCGAGCCGCTCGGCCTGGAGGACGAGGTCCTCGTGGAGCTCGAGGGCGGCGGGCGGCTGAAGGCCGTCACGCCGAGCGCCCTGGAGCTGCCCGAAGGCGCTCACGTGGGCCTCGAGTTCGCGGCGCGCGATCTGTACGTGTTCCATCCGGATTCCAGGCAGGCGCTCTGCCACGGGGTGGACGGCGCAGGCCGCTGAGCTCAGCGGCTGGGTGGCACGGTCCACAGATAGACGCGCCGGACGCGGTCCAGCCGTACCTCCACGGTCTTGTCCGGCGGCCAGTCGGGGAGCCCGAAGTCGTGTGAGACGATGCGCGTGCCCGGCTGCAGCTCGCGCAGCAGCTTCGGCTTGAGGCGTTGCATCAGCTCCGGGAACAGGTAGAGCGTCACCACCGTCGCCTCGCCGATGTCGACCTCGAACAGGTCGCGCTCGACGAAGGTCACGCGCTCGCCGACGCCGGCCGCCGCCGCGTTCTTGCCGGCGTTCTCCACCCGCTCCGAATCCAGCTCGACGCCGACCGCGCGGGCGCCGTGGCGGCGCGCCGCCTCGATGACGATCTCGCCTTCGCCCGAGCCGAGGTCGTAGACGACGTCGTCCGGCGCCACCTCCGCCAGCTGGAGCATGGCGGCGATGACCTCGGGCGGGCTCGGCACCCAGAGGCCGGCGTACGCGCGCTCGGGCGGCCCGGCCGGCGCCGGCGGCCGCGCGCAGCCAACGAGCAGCAGCGCGGGAAACAAGAGCGTCGAAAATCTGATCATCGCGTGCGATGGTCGTACAGAGCGCATCGGGCCGCCTAGCATACTTGACCGGGCCCACGCGGGCCGCTACTCTGCCTACGCTGCGGCCCAGCGCTGCAAGGCCTACGGAGGTTGTCATGAAGTGCCCTCGGTGCGAGGTCGAGAATCGCGAGGGCCTTCGGTTCTGCGAGGATTGCGGCGCGTCGTTGCCCGGCATCTGCCCCGCCTGCGGTGCACAGACGAGTCAAACGAAGAAGTTCTGCGGCGCGTGCGGCGCGCCGCTCGCCGGGGATGCCGTCTCCGGCTCGAGCGCACCGGCCACGACAGCGGCCGCACGACGTCCGCTCGCCAGTGAGCGCAAGCAGGTCACCGTCCTTTTCGCTGACATGAAAGGGTCGATGGAGCTTCTCGCGGACCTCGACCCCGAGGATGCGCGGAAGCTGCTCGATCCCGTTCTGCAGACCATGATGGCGGCCGTGCGTCAGTACGACGGCACGGTGAACCAGGTCATGGGCGACGGGATCATGGCGTTGTTCGGCGCGCCACTGGCCCACGAGGATCACGCCGTGCGCGCGTGCTACGCCGCCGTACGCATGCGGGACGCCGTGCGCGAATATGCCGGACAGCTCCCGCCGGGCGTACGCGACTCCGTGCAGATCCGGGTCGGCCTCAACTCGGGGCACGTTGTGGTCCGGTCGATCGCGAGCGACCTGCAGATGGACTACACCGCCGTCGGGCAGACGACGCACCTCGCATCGCGAATGGAGCAGATGGCACGCCCCAACACGATCATGGCCACGCGAAGCTGCGTCCGCATGGCCGAAGGCTATGTCGCGGTGAAGCCGCTCGGGCAGCAGACGGTCAAAGGCCTCGCGGAGCCCATCGAGGTGTACGAGATCACCGGCGTGGGCAGTGCGCGATCGCGGCTCGACACGGCGATCGGGCGGGGCCTGTCCCGTTTCGTCGGGCGGGATGCGGAGCTCGAGCAACTCCAGCGCGAGTTGATGACGGCGGCTGGCGGTCACGGTCAGGTCGTCGCCATCATCGGTGACCCGGGCACCGGCAAGTCGCGTCTCATCTACGAATTGGCTCGCTCGGAGGCCACTCGAGACTGGCTGTTCCTGGAAACGGCGGCCGTCTCGTACGGTACATCAACGCCGTATCGCCCGGTCATGGAGCTTTTGAGGTCGTATTTCGGCATGGAGGGGTGCGATGAGCGCGCCGACCTGCGCGATCACGTCGCCGCCCGGCTCACTGCGCTCGATCCGAATCTGGTGCGCCTGCTGCCGGTCTTTGTCGCGTTGCTGGGGATCGCCGACCCTGGCGCCGAATGGCGGCGGCTGGCTGCGTCGCAACGTCGCCGACAAACGCTCGAGGCCATTACCGGACTGCTCGTGCGTCAGAGCCTGGACCGCCCGCTGTGTCTCGTGGTCGAGGATCTGCACTGGATCGATAGTGAGACGCACGCCGTCCTCGGCGAGCTCGTGGAGACATTGCCGTCCGCTCCGATACTGTTGCTGGTGACGTATCGTCCCGAGTTTCAGCACCTCTGGGCGAGCAAAACCTACTACCGGCAGGTTCGCCTGGATGCGCTGGCGAGCGAAAGCGCGCAAACGCTGCTGGACGATGTGCTGGGCGTGGACGGCACGCTGGCGGCGTTCAAGCCCCTCGTCATCGAGAAGACGGGTGGCAATCCATTCTTTCTCGAGGAATGCGTGCGGGCACTCATCGACGCCAAGACCCTCGTTGGCAGTGCCGGCGCCTATCGGCTCGACAAGGCCGTGCAGGACATCGAGATGCCAGCGACGGTGCAGGCGGTGATCGCCGCACGGATAGACCGGCTTGCGCACGACGATAAGGCGTTATTGGAAACGGCCGCCGTGATCGGCAAAGACGTTCCGTTTGCGCTCCTGCACGCCATCGCGGACACATCGGAAGATGCTTTGCGGCGGAGCCTCGGGCGACTGCGCGCGGCGGAATTCTTGTACGAGACTCGGATGTTCCCGGATGTCGAATACACCTTCCGCCACGCGCTGACACACGAGGTGGCCTACGGCAACCTCCTCGGTGAGCAGCGGCGCATCCTGCATGGCCGCATCGTCCATGCGCTGGAGAAGATCGCGAGCGGGCGGCTTGGAGATCATATCGAGCAGCTTGCCGACCACGCGCGCCATGCCGGTCTCTGGGACCGGGCCGCCCGTTACCTGCGGCAGTCCGGCGCGAAGGCGTTCTCGCGATCGGCCAATCACGAAGCGGTTCGCTGGCTCGAGCACGCGCTGGTGGCCCTGAAGCACCTGCCGGCAACGGAGGAGACGCGAGCCGAAATGGCGGATGTCCATCTCGAGCTGCGGAACGCGCTCACCCTGGTCGGCGACCACGAGCAGACCCTCGCCCATTTGCGCGAAGCGGCGGCGACCGCACGGCAGCTCGGAGACGACCGGCGCCTTGGACGCGCGCTGTCGTTCGAGGCGAACTGCCTGTTCTTGCTTGGCGACCACCACGCCGCGATCGACTCGGGTCGTCGAGCGGAGGCGCTCGCTGAACGCCTCGGCGACGTTCCGCTGCAGACGGTGACGCGGATGTACATGGGCCGCGCCTACTTGCGGCTCGGCGAGTTCGAGCGTGCGATCGACCTGTTCACCGACATTGTGGTCGGGCTCAGCGGTGCGCTCGCGCACGAGCATCTGGGGCTCCCCGTCTTGCCGGCGGTGTTTGCGCGCAGCCTTCTCGTCGAGGGCCTGGCTGCCGTCGGCCGGTTCGCCGAGAGCGCGCGGCATGCCGCGGACGCCCTGGCGCTCGCCGAGCCGACAAAGCACCCCGATACACTGTTCTGGGCCTATCACGGCGTCGGACTCCACCATCTGGCCCGCGGCGAGATCCGGCAGGCGGCCGAAGCACTGGAGCGCGGTTCTGCGATCTGTCAGACGTACGGTATGCCGACCCACGTGCCGCGCATCACGGCCGAGCTCGGGCTGGCATGGGCCCTCGAGGGCCGCGCCACCGATTCGATCCCCATGATTCAGCGAGCGGCAGAGGAGGCGGCCAGTCGAAAGCAGGCGGCCAGCTATTCGATCGTGCAGTTGTTGCTCGGTGAGGTGTTGTTTCTCGCCGACCGGCCTTCGGAGGCGGCACAAGCGGCAACCCGTGCGCTCGACCTGTTCCGCCGGCAGGGCGAACGCGCGTACGAGGCCTCCGCCCTGCGGTTACAGGGCGACATCGCGGCCCGCGAGGTCGGTGTGGACGCGGAGACTCACTATGCCGCGGCGCGGGTACTGGCCGGTGAGCTGGGCATGCGTCCGCTGGCGGCGCGCTGCGACCTCGGCCTCGCACGTCTCTTCCACAAACAAGGGTCCCGCGAGGGAGCCATCACGGCCTATCGACAAGCGAGCAGCGCGTTCGCTGCGCTCGGCATGCAGCACTATCTCGCGCGCAGCGACGAGGAGCTGCGAGGGCTGGGCTAGCGCCCGCCGATCCGTCGCACCCGCACCGTCGTCGGCACTATCCTCAGCTGCCGGGCCAGCCGGTAGATCTCGAGGCGCAGGGTCTCGGCCGCCCGGCGATCGAGCACCGCCCTGGCCGTGATGCGGACGCTGGTCCGGCCGCGTGGCATAGGTGCTAGCAGTCCGGCCGAGGCGGCTTCGGCTTGAGCGCGGAGCGGGTCCAGCGAATCTTCAGACGCTTCGCCGAGTCTTTCGGGTCGGTGAGCTTGTTCAGCTCGTCCAGGCAAGCGCGCAGGCGCTTCTTGTACTCGTCGAAGGCCTCCTTGCTCACACCACCGTCGAGCTCGACCGTGACTTCGTGCACCTCGCCCTCTTCAGGTCCATTGCCCATGAGCATGCCCCTTTCCGTCAGTCTTCACTTCGTGGCCGCCTCGATGCCGTCGAGAATTTCCTCGGCGTGGAACACCACTGGGTCACCATCGAGATCACGCGCCATGTAGTAATCCGCGGCGCCGTCGTACTCACCATCGAGATCCACACTCTGTCCGAGGCCCAGTCGCACATACGTCAGGGCCATGCTGTGCTTGAGAACCGCATCGAACGCCGTCATGGCCATGAAGAGCCGCCCGGCGTTGATCTCGGTGATGTGCGGCCGGCCCGAGGCGTCGCCCTTGACATCGATGCTGAAGAGCCCGCTCGCGCGGGGGGCGATCGCTCGGACGGCATCACGGCAGAGGCCGACGACACCTGGTTCGTGGACGGTCTTGGCCAGCGACGACAGGGACGTCACCCCGCTCGGAATGTTGTCGACGCCGAAGTAGCTCAGGCGCTCGAAGGTATTGGCGAGAACGAGCCGGCCATCCTTCCAAACGCTCTGACAGAGGATCTCGCGTCCGGGCAGGTACTCGGAGAGCGTGAACGACCGCACCGGGATCCCTCGCATCTGATTCCAGATGCGAATCCAGCATCGCGCCTGTTCCGGGACAGCAACGGCGGCGCCGCCGCGCGCACACGTGCCGGTCCGCGGCCGACACCACAATGGACCCCGCCCGAATCGCGCAAAGACGTCATCGATTGCGCGGAGCGTTTCGACACGGTACGTCCGGGGGACCGGGATGCCTCGTTTCGCAAGCGCCCGCGTCAGCCGATACTTGTCGCGACACAGCTCGATCACGTCACGTTCGGGAAGAAACAGCGTGCCGTGGAGGCGCCGGCGGCCTTCGGAGAGCGCGCGGACGTGGACGTCCGAGGTCGGAATGATGAGGTCGATCGCGCGCCCCCCGCTCAGCTCGCGCAGCGCCCCGATGAAGCGGGGAGACGCGGGGTGGGGCACGAGATGTCTCGTGTCCGCCGCGGAACGCTTCAAGGCGAACCGGTCGTCGTTACAGCCGAGCAGCTTCAGCGCGGGATCGGCGGCGCGGAGGCTGCGGATCAGATTCTCGGCGGCTGCGCTGCCGGCGCCCGTGATCAGCAGGCTCGCCACGTGCCCTCCTGCTCTACGCCGTTGGTCTTACGCTGCGGCTGCGGCTTCGCACGCCGCGCCCAGGATCGGCGTGCGGATGGTAGGCGCGTCATGCTCCCATGTCAACGCGCCGATCACGACTCCGGTGGCTTGATTCTCGTCTGGACACGGGGCCGCTCCGCCCGCTCGCGAGGACGACGCTCAGCGGCGAACGCCTGCGCGACTTCCGCATAGTGCGGCATCATGCGCGCCAGCATCTCGTCCCGCTCGCGGCTGACGCGCGCAATGGCGTCGGCCTCCGTGGTCGGGTCATATGACAGCACGCGCGCCAGCAGCTCTTCAAAGCGGTCGATATCGTCGTCCGTCAGTCCGGGATGGGCCCGCTTGAGGGCCTGCCGCAGATCGGGATGCAGAGGTTCCACCGGCCGCTCCTATCGTGTCAGCTTCGCGCGGAGATGATCGGTCAGCCAGCGGTAGGTCAGGGTGTCGAGTCGGCAGCGATGCGGATCGCCGTCGAACGTTCGCCAGAAGTCGTCCATGACGTTGGGTCTCGTCGCGTCGAGGAGGGTACAGTGATAGCTGCTCCACGTGGCGGGATAGGTGAGGCCGTCGCGCGCTGGATCGGCCGCCTCGTTCGTCCCGTTGTAGTTTGCGAAGAGCGCAGGCACCGGGTCGGAGGCCTGCCCTCGGAATTTCTTGTTGATCATGAAGGTGCCGGGCGTGGGATCGACATAGAGATCCACGATGCGGCCGTTGTTGAGATCCGCCATGCCGTGAAGGCATTCGTGGAGCGGCAGTATGCCTCGGCGGTCCATATCGACGTACAACGCGGCGCTCCCGGGCGTTTGCGGGTAGTGCAGGTGCTGGAGCACCGTTCCATCGTACGAATACGGCGTGCCCACCTGAGCCTGGTCCTCGATGCCCGCCCAGGTCCACGGCCGCGTGTGGGTCGTCGACCCGTGGACGACCAGCGCGACGTCGACCGTCACCGCATAGCCGGCGAGGAAGGGGGCGACGTGGTAGCGCCGCGTTCTCATGACGTTTGGCGCCAACTCTTCCACCAGCGAATTCGGGTCATCGGCGGGAAGCGTGCGGTCGAAGACGGTGACGAACCGCATTTCACCGTCCCAGTCGTTCTGTCGCAGGCAATCCTCGGCGACGGCGAGCAAATTCCGGAGGCAATAGGCAACGACATCGTGAAATCCGGGACGGTCGGTGAGGAGTGGATCCGGGATGAGCTGGCTGCCCACGGTCAGGATTCCCCCGTTGGCGGGCAGGCCGATGCAGTACGGACGATTCTTGGGCGCGCCCGAATAGAGAACCCGCACGACCGTCGCCGGCCCGGCCGACACGTCGATCGGAACAGACTGTGTCTGCCAGCCTCCAGGCGCTTCGAGGCGCACCGCGTTACGTCCGACAGGAATCGCCGCGGGGAGTTCCTTGATCAACACCCAGTGCGGCCGCACGAAGTCCGGGGTCACCGTCACCACGAGCGTGGGGGTCTCGAACACGACCGCGGCGTCGGCCGGAATGCCAGAGCCAGTCACGCTGTAGAAGTCGCCGTGAATGGCGAGTCCGACCGGCGAGATGTCGAAGCCGCCGATGCTGACACCGATGATATCGGTCGCCGCCACGGCGTGGGTGATCTCGACCGGATAGCCGGCCGCCTGCGCGCGGACAATGAGATTGATCGCCGCACGCTTGAAGGCGCGGCGCACGTCGCTGTCCTGAGCGGTGAAGCGCATGACGAAGCTCACCGCGGTGGACGGCGTCGCCCCGATGGCGACCGTCACCACGCAGTCGACCCAGATGATGCCCTGGACGAGGCCGATGGTGGTCGCCACTCTGACGGGCCTCTCAGGCCGGATCGATTCGCAGCGACGTCACGCGGGCGCTGGTGTCGCCATGAACCGCAACGACCTCTCGCCTGCTCACCAGCGCGGCACTCAGGGCGTCGACCATGTTGCCCTGAAAGGCCACGCTCGCCGCGGAGTCGCCGGCCTGCGGCTGAATGAACAGCAGCTCCGTGTTGACGGGGGTTGGCCCGATCCAGACGCAGGCCGCGGCCCACCCGGGGCTCACGTTCAGCCGTTGGACGATCCCGGTCGTTTCGGCCATGGCGCTTCCCGCGGTGCCCGTTGTTTAGATCGGTTCCTTCAAGATTCCCAGCTCCATCGCCAGATCACTGAGATACCGGAGATCGCCCCGGACACGGAGCCCGCCGGCAAAGAACAGCTTGCGGGGATCCCGTTCGCCGGCGAGCACCTGGGGCAACTGCTTGGCGGTGACCGTGACCTCAACCGTCGCCGGCAACGCGGCCGTTTTCGTCAGTTTGACGGCTCCGGGCGAGCAGGCGAGGTAGTAGTCTCCCCCGCCCGCACCAGTGGCATGGATCACGATCGAACTCTTCTTCACGATCCGGGATGACAACATGCGCTGGGCGAGCTTGGCGAGCGCGACCTCCACGGGAGATTGAGACGAGCGCCTTTCGGACGCATCCGGTGACATGGCCCGGCCTCCCTGTGCGCCAGCGTAAGGGTCGCAAAGATAGCACCCGAAAGTACTCGACTGTTGACAAATCGTCCGCACGCTCGCGACAAGGCCGCTCACTCCTCGGGCACGGGCAGCGCGTCCACGCGGCCGGAGCTCGCGCGGGCGCGCTCGTTCTGGTCGGCGTGCACGCGGCGCATGAGCGGCAGCAGCGGCAGGATCGAGAGGAAGATCATCGAGATCAGCCAGAAGTCATCGGCGTAAGCCAGCACCTGGGCCTGCTCGGTCGTCCGGCGGTAGACCATGGCCAGCGCCTGGCGGCCCGCCGTGAACGAATCCGCGCCCTGGGTCATGAAGTGCTCGGTCCACTCCTGGAGCTGGCGCACCGTCTCCGGACTCCAGACGTCGACGTGGCCGACCAGCCGATTCTGGTGCTCCTGGCTGCGCCGCACCAGCAGCGAGGTGGCCATGGCCACGCCGACGCTGCCGCCGATGTTTCGCACCACGTTGTAGGCGGCGGTGGCGTTGCCGAGACGCTC
>Ga0075430_100004453_pt1 | contig 11814 bp, 10 predicted proteins | sample RhiMetdeltSRZDD4_FD_75294 | JGI IMG/M metagenome (GOLD analysis project Ga0075430, IMG submission 75294) | Populus rhizosphere microbial communities from Tennessee, USA - Rhizosphere MetaG P. deltoides SRZDD4 | ecosystem: Host-associated > Plants > Roots > Rhizosphere > Soil | place: USA... | reverse complement strand
GCATTTCTGGGACTGGTCCTAGTTAGGGCTCACCTAGACCCAGTGTACCGTGAAGCATGGACATTCTGATGTGCGCGTCCTGCTGGCGTGTTCAGCCCATCTCGGAAGCGCTGGGTGCTGAGCTGCAGGAGTGGAGTGACCCAACGACATTTATGGCGTCCGGTCAAGTCTCTTCCGTCACATACGACATCGTTGATGGGTACTGCAATCCTTGCCTGATTGAGATGGCCCTTCGCGATCAACTGGCTCTTGCCAGAGCTGAAGGAGAACGACTCAATGCATGAGGACTCCGTCATGCGTTGGCTACCAAGGAAGTGTGCACTGTTGGCCTTGTTGATGGCTATAGCATTTCCCTGGCCTCTCGCGTCTCAGGCTCAAGATACCCTATGGAATACCTGGAGGCAGGGAGGATTACGGGCTCTGCACGAGGGACGGTTGGCAGACGCTGAGCGGCTGTTGACGGCTGCCCTGGAACAGGCTGAAAAATATGGCTTGGATGATTTGCGTGTGGCTGATGCCGCGAACGACCTGGCGGTCGTGTATGCCAATTCAGGAAAGCCGCTTGAAGCGGAGCTGCTGTTCGGCCGAGCCCTGACCATAGGAGAAAAAGGTCTGGGAGCAGATCATCCGGGAGTGGGGGCAACCGTTCAAAACCTCGGTATCTTGTATGCCACGCAGGAGCGCTACCGTGAGGCCGAACCGCTCTTGAAGCGGTCGCTGGCCATTAATCTTAAGGAATTTGGGACCACCCATGCTCGAACGGCCTTGTCGCTGAAGACCCTCTCCAGTTTCTATGCCATCCAAGGGCAGCTTGGAGAGGCTGAACGGCTCATACACAAATCGCTGGCGATCTTGGAAGAAAGCCAGGTCCGGCAGGACGACCCGCAGTTGACTTCGACATTGGAAGTGCTGGCGGCCATCCTTCGAAATACGAATCGGGAGCGAGAGGCTCAGGAAATCGAAGGGCAGCTGAAAACTGCCCAGGACACTACGGAGTATCGGTAGTTCAATGCGTACCCGCGTTCGTGCTGTAGGGACGAACGCATCTATGCAGGGACGCTTCACGGTGCCTGACGAAAGGAGTTCACTATGCTCAGCTGGGCTGTCACATTTCTAGTCGTCGCGATCATTGCGGGGATCTTGGGCCTGTCCGGTGTGGCCGGAACAGCGACACAGATTGCCTATGTGCTCTTCGTGGTGTTCCTGATCTTTGCGGCGGTGAGTTTCGTCATGGGCCGTCGGCCGCCGGTAACTTGACCGACATCGCACGTGGTACGTTCCCCTTTCCTCAAGTAGCAACGCTCGACAAGAGCGTTGCGTAGGGAGGCGCTATGAGGTTGTTACCCAGTTTAGTCCTGGGCGTGTGGACATTGTTGTCGCACTCCGCGGCGGAAAGTGCCATGCAGGAAGCCAAGCATTTCGTCGTGGACATCATCTCCATCAACGGGGAAGAGTTCATTGTCAAGGACGAGAACGGCAAGGAGGCGAATATCCATGTCGGTACCGAGACGGAGAAATTCGGCCACTTGCAAGTCGGGGATCGGGTCGACGCCTGGATCTATCCGAATGGTCAGGCCAAGACCCTGATGATTCTTCGCAGCGCCTCGGTGATAAAGCAAGACCAGGAGCAGCAGAAACAACAGGAGGCACAGCAGAAGCACGAGGAGTCGCAGCAAAGGGCCGAAGCCCCTCAGCAGGTCCTACCGTAATCCGGCTTCGGGGGGGGAATCTTCCAAGGGACAGAGCGAGAGAGCATGCGCTGTGTTGGCTGCTGGTACGACTTAGAGACAAACGGTCATGCACACTTCCTCGTCATCGTGACGATCGTTTGATGAATATCTTCAGCAGGCGCCTCTTTCGAGAGGAAAGCATCTGCCCCCGCCCGACGCATGGCAGCCATCATTTCCTGTGAGGTGTTTACAGAAATACCGATCACGGCAGTTTCCGCAAAGGCCGCTTTGATACGCCTGGTTGCCTCCATTCCGTCCATGCGTGGCATATTCACATCCATGATCACGCAATCGGGCCGCAGCTTATCCGCCAGCAAAATGGCTTGTTCGCCATCGCCCGCTTCTCCAACGACGAGCAGGTCTTCATGGACATATAAGAGCACCCTCAACTCTTCACGCACGATGGTATGATCGTCAACCAGAAGCACCCTGATTCGTCCGTCCTTTACTGCGGATTCGCGCACATCGTCTTGCAGTGACCCGTCCTCCTGGCTTTGACAAGGCGCGTGAAGTTGACCCGCGGCCTCCTGAGACACACTCTCGGGGCGCGTCAGCGGTAGCGTGAGCCTCGACGTCATCCCCCGGCCCGGAGCGGACTCGATCTCCAGGCAACCGCCGATTGCCAGCATGCGCTCCCGGATGCTGAAGAGGCCGAACTTCGACGACATGGCTGAGGGTTGGCTCGTCTGTGAAGCCTGAAGATCCATGCCAACCCCCTCGTCCCGCACCGTGATGCACAGGTTTGTCCCAGCTTGTTCGATCGTCATGAGGACATGATTGGTGCGGGCGTGCTTACGGACATTGATCAGCAACTCGCGCACCGATTGAAATAACAGCACCGCTTGGTCTTCCGGGAGGGACACCTGGTCTGGGACAGATTGACACACGTCGACGGTAAGTTCCTGCCGGATCATTTGTTCGGCCAACCATCGGAGCGCCACGGGTAGCCCGAACTCATGAAGGACAGGCGGACTCAATTGAGTGACCAGCGTCCGGGTATAGACAAGCGCCTCGTTGACAACTCCTTCGGTCTGAGCGATTTCCACCTGAGTTGGGGCCGGTGCCTTTCGCTTAATCTGACTGAGCTTCATGCAAACGAGAGCGAGGAGTTGGGTCAGATAGTCGTGGAGATCCGTCGCCAGCCGCTTGCGCTCCCGCTGTTCGGTGAGATTCAACTCCGTGGCGAGGGCACGAAGCCGTTCATGCATTTGCGTGAGTTCTTGTGTGCGTTCCGCCACCCGGGCTTCCAGTTCATGAGTAAACGAACGCAGCCGCTCTTCGCTCCGCCTGCGTTCCGTCACATCGAAGTTCACCCCCACCATCCGTACGGGACGTCCCTCGTGGTCGTTCAGCACCTGACCCTTTGCCGCGAGCCATCGGATTGCACCGTCGGGCCGGATCACACGAAACTCATGCTCCAACGTCTTCGTCGATCCGCTCAAGACTCGTTGGACTGACTCCTCGACCAGCGGCAGGTCATCGGGGTGGACATGCCGGTAGAAGGCGGTCGTCGAAGGTGTGATGCTGTCCTCATTGAGACCCAGCAAGGCAAACTCCTTGCGGTCCCATCGTGTCACGTTGGTAGCGAGATCAACGTCCCACGCACCCATTTGCCCGGCCGCAAGGGCCAGTCGCAGGCGCTCCTCACTTTCGCGCAGCGCCTCCTCCATCTGCCGTCGGTCGGTAATATCCATCATGACGGCGGTGAAACCGATGGCTCGGCCCTGCTGATCTAGATGCGGCACATAGGCGCACCGCATATACCGCGTACCGATACGATCATACGGCACGGCCGCTTCGAAATCTGTACGGGTCCCGCGCAATGCCGCATCAATGTGGGCACGAAACGTGTCGTAGGCTTGAGAGCCGATGACTTCGGCGATCGGCTTATCAATGACCTGGCTTGGCTCAAGTTGAAACCGGTCAACATAGGCGCGATTGACGAAGCGCAACCGCTGATGTTCATCACAATACGCCATAGCGATCGGCGAACTATCGGTGACCAAACGGAGAAGTTCTTCATTGCGACGCAGGGCCTCCTCCGCCAGTCGCCGCTGTGTGATATCGGTGGCCACGCCCAGGACATGAGTCGCCTGCCCCCGCTCGCCAAAGATAGGTCGTTTGACAGTCTGGAGCCATCGGACGCTTCCGGAGGCGTCTGTAATCACCTCCTCTGGGACGAACAGCTCTTCGAGACCATCGATGACTTCCCTGTCCTTGCGTCGGAACTGCTCGACTTCTTCGACATTCGAATTGAAATCCGCATCGGTTTTTCCCAACAGCTCTTCCACTGTCGTGCCGTAGCAGTCGGCAACGGCTTGGTTCACCAGCGTAAAACGACCGTCTCGGTCTTTGACAAAGATAAAATTGGGATCCGTATCGATAATCTGACGGATGAAGGCATGCGATCGTTCGAGAGCTTCTTCAGTCCGCTTGCGTTCCGTCATGTCCTGCATGACGACATTGACTCCGAGGACCGCTCCCTCGCGGTTGACAAGCGGGTAATAGTTGGCCAGCCAATAGCGGATACTGCCAGGATCTAAGGGCGACTCCGCTTCGAACTCGACATTCATTGCCGGCTTTGCCTCCTCGACTACGAGCCGGAGAACCGGCTCCAGCCGATCGGCCATGGCGGCAGAGAGCATCTCGCGAAGGCTGCGGCCGATATACGCCTCAGGGGGAAAGCCGTTGATCTGCGCCAATGTCTGGTTGATGCGGACAAAGCGCAATTCGCTGTCGAGAAACGCCAATCCGGCAGGGCTCGTCTGGTAGAGTCGATGCAGCTCCTCGGCCTGGCATTCGGCTTCGGTACGGCTTTTCTGTAAGTCCTGTTGGGCTTGTCGATGGTCGTGAATGTCGGTAGAGGTACCGATCCAGCGGACGATGGCGCCGCTTTCGCCGGTAATAGGAACGGCGCGGGCTAACTGCCAGCGATAATGGCCGTCCGCGCGTAAGAGGCGATTTTCGAATTCATAGGTCCTTCCGATTCTCAGGCATTCGAGCCACCGCTCCGAGACCAATTGCCTGTCCTCGGGGTGAATCGCTCTCAACCATCCAAAACCGATCGCTTCGTCAAGGCTGAGGCCAATGTACTCAAGCCCTGGACGATTGACGTACTCGACAAATCCGGAGGCCGTCGCGATAAAGACGACTTGCGGCAGCGTATCGGCCAACGCTCGATACCGCGCCTCGCTCTCGCGCAGGGCGGTTTCCGCCGCCATACGCCGGAAGTGTTCGGCAATGGGGCCTTGCTCTTCAGCCTGCCGACTCTGTTCCCTTAAGCGTTCCTGCTCGGCAAGCCGCTCTTTGAGCTCGGCATTTTCTCGCAGCAGTTCGTCGTATGAAGTGTAGTTGGCCATCGAAAGAACCATGCCAAGGTGGGAGTTTCAATGCATGCGTGTACTGATTTTCATGCATCCATTGAACATTCGACGCTGGTCTTTCGTGTCACCATGCCGATCGTTTCGTATAAGTGATCGGCCGCACTTTCTTTGGTCAGAAACGCGGAAGCGCCGGCGTCCCTCATTGATTTCACGACGTGCTCCGCCTCATTTACCGATAGACCGATCACATAAGTCCCCGGTAATTCTTCTCGAATCCGTCTCGTCGCCTCGATGCCGTCCAGGCGTGGCATGTTGACATCCATCACGACCAAATCGGGCTTGAGCAATCTCGCCAACGTGATCGCTTCTTCGCCGTCCCCTGCCTCGGCAATAATGTGCAGATTGGCATATCCGTCAAGAATACTACGAAGACCCTGTCGCACCATCGCGTGATCGTCGACGAGGAGCACCCGTACGGGAGCCTGCCGCTCGTGCGCGGGATGATGCACATTGAATCCGGACGCGCCGGACGGTTGTGCCGCGGTCAGCGGCCGCTCGTCTACGGCCGCGTCTTCCATCCCGCTCGCACCAACTGTAACGCCAAGGGTAACTGTGGTTCCAGCTCCCGGTTGTGAATCCAGCTCCATCCATCCGTCGATCGCTTCCATTCGCTCGCGAATGCTAAAAAGCCCGAACTTGTCTCCCTTCGATTCGCGTATGGTGACCGGATCGCAGCCTACCCCGTCGTCGTGCACTACAATGTGCAATTTTCCCAGGCCGTCTTCGGCCATCCTCACCGACGCGCGTTCGGTTCCGGCATGCTTTAAGACATTGAACAATAATTCACGAACACATTGATACAACATAGTCGTATGGTCTTCGGATAAGGGAGGAGCTACGTCCGGTACGTCCACACTGACATCCAGGCCTTGCTGGCCCATCCGTTCGCCGAGCCAGCGCAAGCCGGCCGCCAAACCAAACTGGCGCAGGGTCGGTGGCATCAGCTCCGCCACGACCGTGCGTGTGTAGGTCAGGCTTTGATCGATCAATTGGTCGGCTTCCTGAAGAACGGCACAGGCGGGATGCGGCGAGATCATTTGAGTCGCCTGATTCATCTTCAGTCGTGTCACCACCAACATCTGCGCGAGATAGTCATGCAGTTCGCCGGCGATGCGCTGACGCTCTCGCTGCTCCGTCAGCGTCAAATCCTGAGCGAGACCGCGAAGCCGATCATGTGTCCGCACGAGCTCTTTCGTGCGTTCATTGACCCGTCGCTCCAACTCTCTCGTCCATTCCTGCCGCTGGATGTCGGACTGTTTGCGCTCCGTAATGTCGAATGTCACTCCGACGAAGCGGGTCGGACGCCCACCGCCGTTGTAATGGATACGACCGTACGGAGCGAGCCACCTGAGCTCCCCGGTGTCCGCACGACGGATCCGGTGTTCCGCCTGATAAAGATGACCGCTGTTCCTGGCGTTCTTCATCGCCTGCCGCACAATCGCACGGTCGTCTTCATGGACCAGGGCCCACCAGCGCTTCGTCGAGGCTTGATCAGATTCGAAATCGTACCCCAGCAGGAGGGCATTCTGCCGATTCCACACCACCCGCCCAGTCCGCAAGTCCACGTCCCAGGTACCCATTCCCGCCCCTTCGGTCGCAAAGCGAAGGCGCTCCTCCTGCTCGGCGACCTGCTCGGCCCGTTGCCGTGTTTCATGAAGTAGACGACGTCGCTCCTTCGCCGTCGCCACATAATTGGAAACAGCCTCAAGTAACTCCAGATCATCGGAGTCGAAAGAGTCGCGGGTGCTGCTGGCAAACGCGAGCGTCCCCAATAGCCGGTCACCCACAATCAGCGGGAAACAGGCATAGGCAGTAGAGCCGACCGCTTGCATGCGAGACGCTTTAGGGTCTGTCGACGATTGCAGGTGATCAACGATGACCGGCTGCCGTGAAACCGCAGAGGTCCCGCAGAGCGCTTGTCCGAACTGCAGAAACATGAGCGGTTCAAGGGCCAGATCGGGAATGCCGGCCCACGTCGCCATGCGGATACCACTGTTGTCGGGCATGACGTCATAGTCTAAAAAAGTGTCCAAGCCCACACTTTTGCGCAAAGATTCGAAGATATCCTGCATGACGTCGCGCGGATCATCGACCCGCAGTAATTGATCCATTGTCTTACTCAGCAACTGCTGGCGAGCGGTATGAGTACGCAGCTCCAGTTCGGCCCGCTTCCGGGCATCGATGTCTTCAATGACACCTATTAACGATTGGATTCGGCCACCGGCGTCCCACTGGATCGACAACGTGACCGTCACCCAAATGGTCTCTCCGTCAGGCCGCATCAGTCGCTGCTCCAAGGACACTTCGGATATACCACCCAGTAGGAGCGTCCCCACTTGGCTCTCATGTTCCGCGCGGTCCTCCGGATGCGTGAGGTCGCGCAACTCCTGCTTCATGAGATCGTGTTCCGCACGACCGGTGATGCTGCACAACTTGTCATTTACCCGGAGGAGGCGCCCATCGGAACCGACCACACACATCCCGACGGCCGCCTGCTCGAATAACCCCCGGAAAAGCTCCTCACTGCGGCGCAAGCGGGCAAGAAGTCCTTCGTTTTCCTGCTGGCGCTCTCGCAAGCGCAGCAGCGATCGCACGGCCGCGAGAAGTTCCTTCTCGTCGATCGGCTCGATCAAGTAACCATCCGAGCCGACCTCCAGTCCGAAGGCCCGATCCATCCCGCTCACGCGGGATGCCGAGACGTGCAACACCATAATATCGGCGAGTTCAGGTCGATTCTTAATTCGGCGACACAGGTCGAAACCACTGATATCGGGCAGGTTAACGTCCATGAGCACGAGCGGAGGCCGCACCTCTTCTACGACACGCCAGGCATCGGCTCCGCAAGTGGCGTCGATTACCCGATAACCGGCACGTTCCAACATGCGCCGCCTTGCATATCGCCCGGCTTCCTGATCGTCCACATTGACGATCGTCGTCATCTCTTCGGTCATACATGCCCCTCTGTCAAATCTGTCGTTGTTGGCTGTCGTTTCAGGTATTCACCGGCGTGGTGGAAATACCATTTGCGGTCGACTCAATGGCCAACCGGAACCTCTGCAAGACCATGCCCAACCAAGGTAACGACATGGAGAACTGGATGGATTAGGCGAGCACACTATGATCTGCCCAGGGAGTCTGCATACTAGGGAGACCCCTAGTCAAGCATTTAGGGGGCTTCGTCGAGATCGGTCATCCGGAAAGTGAAGAAAAACAGGATCGTGTACTGATCGTGGTATGTGCGGTGGCTATGCCAGGGGGTGGTATAGATCAATCGACCGGACGCCCGTTCTACGACCTCCACTCCATACTTGATGTAACCGTCCTGAGAGAGATTCTGGTAGATGGTCAATTGGGGCAGGGAGAAGGGAATCAGCACACTTTGGATGGGAGGCATGCCGAAAAATGATGTCGATTGAATCGTGCCAAACGATTGAACAACAACCCGCACCAGATAAGCAGCCTCATCTTCGCGCCCAGACACACGATAGCCCAGGACCGCAAGATGGCTCGCGACAGCGTCGCTGATAAACGCCAGATCACCTGCCGGAGAAAAATAGCCCTCCGTCGGGTGGGTGACGGTTGAAGTGGAAGCGGACGCTGTGGAACCCGTGGCGAGGGGCAGGAGCGGTGACATATAGCCCAACTGAAGACCGCTCACTTTCATATACAGTGGTTCGGCAGGTGAAACCGGCAGTCTCAGGTCGAGCAGACTGCGGTTGAGCGCTTGCGTTAGCAGCAATTGCTCAATGGCGCTCCGGGGTGTTTTCGTGATTTCGCGGGGCAAGGCACAAGATGCGAGTAAAAGTACACCCGTCGCCCAGATGACGGCGAGCGTCAGATAATGCACGATTGGCACCGCTATTTGGCGGGCGGCGGAGGTTCGTGCACTTCCGCCGGCAGCGTTTCGATGACTTTGAGAACCCGCCCTTCCTCATCAAGCTGCATCGTGACGCGATCGCCAATTGAAAAACGTTCGAGCAAGTCAGGCCGGTCAAGTCTGAAAAAGATCGGCTTTTCCAGGTCCGTCAAGAGCATGCCTTTTCCAGCCGCAATGTCCAGCTTGGCAAGCTTTCCCGTAACCCGGAGTTGAGCATCCGGTTGTTCGATCGCACCGGTTTCCTCAGATCGGCTCGTTAACGGATTGAAGAGCAAAACGAGAACGATCGCATAGAGACTTCCCCTCAATATGACATATCCGTATGCGAAGACATTCGGCATAGATGAACTTCCTAACAAGATCGGCCCAATCATTTTTACTAAACCGTATGTGTAGCGGGTCCTCTACTAGGCGATCCCCCAGTTCTGAGTGTTCCAGAAATAGCTCACCGTGAGACATGCATCTCCGCTTCGCATGCTGTGCGCTTGTCGTGGGCATCCTTTTCAGCTGTCAGGCTTGCTCGAAAGATTCACTCGTACATCCCCCACTGAACGTTCATATGCCCGACGGGGATAGAGCCGCGTTCGGTCCGAACCATGAGGCCGGGGCGTCGTTGAGGCACCCCTCCAGAGAGAGCATGCTCGATCCTCTACGCCGGGTTTCTTCGCGCCTCATCACCGCTGCGCGGCGCTCTGAATACGTCACTGCCCGACCGGTATTTGAGTGGGAGATCGAAGTCTGTGAAGATGAGACGGTCCTACAACCCTTTGTGCACCCAGAAGGATCGATCATCGTGTGTTCAGGCGCATTCCGGGTTGCGAAGACAGAAACTGGCCTTGCAGCCCTCCTGAGCCATGAACTCGCCCATGCCTTGAAACACTGCACCCCTGCAGCTCCGGAGCTCTGCCGCAGGTCGGACGCGCATAATGGGACACCGTTTACAATCGGGCAGGAGATCGAAGCGGACGGAATCGGCATGAACCTCATGGCCGAGGCAGGGTATGATCCGTCCGAATTACTGCTGATTTGGGAGTGGATGAAAGAGAGTCATCGACCGCAAGAAGACGCGCTCCTCATGCACGTCACCTACGATCGTCGGATGGATCATATTAAAGGTAAGCTGCCAGACGCACTCCGTTTGTACGCAAAAACACACCGTGCGCCTCAACGGAGCTTGCCCATTCGATAATACACATGATTATCGAACAGACCTAAAATATAACGCTCTGGAAAGAAAAGAGGAGACGCGCACAGAGCTTCAGCAGCGTGCCTTGCTAGGCAGCCGGCAGTGTGACCGTATACTTGCCAGCCCGGTTTGAAAAAAGGCGCAGCTCACCGGTCCGACTTAAGCGATCGACTTCTAAAAAGACCTGATTCCACGTATAGGAAGAGCACGCTTCCAACAGGTCTTCCATATCACAGGCCTGTCTGTGCTTGACCATCTGGACAATTGTACCGGCAACTTCGGATGTCATACCGGCATGTTCTGCGTTAAAGGAAGGAGCGGGCATCATCTGATTCATCATCTTCTCCCCCTTTCTTCGATGGGACACATGAGCCAAGGAGGGACCGTACGCCGAGTTCTTTGGTGAGCCTACTAGGCAGTACCCTAGTTTTGATCGGACAAAGACTTTGTCCTATTTCGAGGGTTTTTCCTGCTCCGAGCATCTTGGGTTCTACCCAGTTGGCTCCCCATTACCTCCCTCATACAGTGTGTGAGAACAACCGTGCGCTCCTCGCGCCGGATGCGGACAATGAACAGCGCTCAACCCCGGCCAAAAACCGATGAGATCGATCTCCATGAACAGCCACGGGTGCACGTAGGGTGCGCGCTTTGCGGGTCCAAACGCACCCGTCCTGTATGCTCTCCGGAAGATATTGTCGCGCAACAGAGGTTTCTCGAACGTTTCTATCGCTCCCGCTGGTCCCAACACAACACTGCCACTGCCACGGACCGCGTGAATTTTACTCAGGATTATGCAACCGCCATCGTTGCGTGCATGGAGTGCGGGCTCCTCTATCGGAACCCTCGCCCACGCGCAGATGCCGTCACTCAGGCGTATGAAACAGAAGCCTATGGCGAGACGTATTTGCAGGCGGAGTTTACGGCACAGCAAAGTTGGGCGCGCGGTAAGGCAGATATCCTTGCGCAGCATCTTGACAAGCTTCGCCGCAGGGCCAGGCCCCGCGTGTTGGAAATCGGCAGCTTTGTCGGCGGGTTCCTGCACGAAGGACAGCGGCGAGGTTGGGACATGCTCGGTGTGGATCCGGGTCATGACGTCGCCACATTTTGCCGCCGGCATCGGCTACCGGTGTTCCAAGGAACGCTCGAGGACGCGCAACTTCCCCCGGCCTCATTCGACGCAGTTGCGATCTGGAACACATTCGACCAACTCCCCGATCCACGGAAATTGCTTCAGCAGCTGGTACCGTTGATGCGCAACGGCGGGCTACTCATCGTGCGGGTCCCTAACGGCGCATGTTTTGAGTGGGGCATGACTCTACGAGCTCGTCTGCCGAAGCTATTCCGCCGACCCCTGGAAGTCGCAATGGCCTGCAATAATCTCCTGACATTTCCCTACCTATTTGGGTACTCTGCGCAGCAGCTCGTCCACCTGACCGAGCCGTTCGGTTTCCGGCTGGTGGCGTGCCATGCGGATCAGATTGTTTCGACACCACCGGGTCATCTGCGACCGTGGGCCCTATGGGAGGAGCGGGTGGTGAAAACCTTTTGTAGAGTGCTCGCGGTGCTCTGGCCGGACGATCGGTCGAATCACTTCCGTTCAGCGCCTTGGTTGGACTGCATTTTTGAAAGGGCTTGCAC
>Ga0075430_100004452_pt1 | contig 11815 bp, 7 predicted proteins | sample RhiMetdeltSRZDD4_FD_75294 | JGI IMG/M metagenome (GOLD analysis project Ga0075430, IMG submission 75294) | Populus rhizosphere microbial communities from Tennessee, USA - Rhizosphere MetaG P. deltoides SRZDD4 | ecosystem: Host-associated > Plants > Roots > Rhizosphere > Soil | place: USA... | reverse complement strand
ACCGCGACGACCACGACGGCATCGCCCCGAGCTACGACCGGCCGCCCGTCGATCCGGAGCAGGACACGGGCGTGATCTCGGTGGCCGGCGTCGGGCGCAGTCGCCCGAGGCGCCGCCCCCAGGCCGAGAAGATGCGCTGAGGCGCGAAGGGGGCGTCCACATCCTCATTCGACATTGCATCGAGACATGGCTATCATGACACCAGAGCGTGCGCACCGTAGCGCCGCCAGAATCGGGGTGTTGGGCCGTGTCCTCCGTCGCGCCGGCGCTCGTGACGAAGGTCGACCGCATCTGGATGCTCGCGCCCTTCAAGAAGGTGTGGGAGCGGCGGTCGCGTGAGATAACCCTGTTGGCCGCTCTCGGCGAGTGTATCGACCGGCTGTTCGAGAATCCACGGAGCCCCGGCCTGAACCTCGAAACCCTGCGAGGCCCGGTCGGACAGTCGGTCCTCTCGGCTCGCATCGACCGATCGTTCCGCCTGATCCTGACGCCGCTGGCGCCACGCGAGATCGGGCTCCTCTATTTCGACAACCACGACGAGGCGTACCGTTGGGTCGACCGCAACCGGGCGCAGATCCCGACGATGCTGACCCGCGTGCGGGAGATCGCGCCGCACGTCCCGATCAGTCGCACGGGCTCGCCGATCCCGGTGGTCCAGGCCGACGAGGACGCGCCGCTGGCGGTGACGTCGGCGGCCCAATGGGAGCGCATGGTCGAGCAGGGGATCGAGCGCTACCTCGCGTACCTGGACGACGAACAGAAGCGGATCGCCGAGCTGCACGCCAGCGGGTTGTTGCTGGTCAAGGGCGGCGCCGGCACCGGCAAGACCGCCGTCGCGATCCATCGCGCACTCTGGCTGGCGCAGCAGCCGAGCCTGGACGGGCTCGGGCCGTCCCGGGTGCTGTACCTCTGCTTCAACCGCGCGCTCGCGACGGCAGTCGAGCAGATCGTGCGTGCGCTCTGCGGGACGTGGCCGGCGAACCTCGAGGTGCGCACGATTCACGGTTGGTGCCTGAACCTGCTCAACGCGGTGACCTCGCAGTTCGCCGTCGGGAGTGAAGCGGTGCGGCAGCGGACCTACCGCGAGTTCGGCCGCCTCTCGGCCGACCAGAGGGCAACACTGGCGCCGCAGCTCGGCCCGTTCGTGTATGAGGAGATCGAGCAGGTCGTCAAGGCGAACGGCCTGACGGACCGCGCGGCCTACCAGAACTTCAACCGGCGCGGACGGAAGATCGGGCTGAAACAGGCGGCGCGCGACGCCGTCTGGGATGTCTTCGAGCGGGTCCAAGCCTGGCAACAGGAGACGGCGAAGCTCACCTGGACCGACGTGCCGATCCGCGCCCTCGCGGCATGGGACGCAGCCGACGAGCCGCCGCGATACCGCGCCGTGGTGATCGATGAGGGACAGGACTGCACGCCCGTCATGATCCGACTCGCGCGTCGTCTGATCAGCTCGAGCGGACAGTTGACGGTCCTCGCGGACCCGGCCCAGGAGATTTACGACTGCGGCTTCCAGTGGACCCAGCGGGAGCTTCGCCCGCGTGGCGGTAACACGCGCTGGCTGCGCAAGACGTATCGAACGACCCGTGAAGTGTTCGACCTCGCCAGGCCGCTCCTGGAGGACGACCCGGACCTGGCCGACGACCTGGCGCAGCTCGCGCCGCCGGAGCGACGTGGCGACCGACCCGTGGCCCTGGCCTGCGCCGACTCGGCGGAGCTGCATCAGGAGATCGTGGATCGGGTCGTCGCGGCGACGGCGAGCCGCCCGGCCAACCAGATCGGGGTCGTCGCCTCCAGCCATCTTCAACTCAGCGCGGTGGCGACCGAGCTCAAAGCACGCGGGGTCCGTCATCAATTGTGCGGGCGCGGAGCCGGCGACATTCGCCTCCACGAGCCGTCCGTCAAGCTGCTGACGATGCACGCCGTGAAGGGCCTCGACTTCCCGGAAGTGTTCGTGCTGGCGCCGTCCGACGGAGAGCGCGGCTGGGACGCGGACCGGGACGCTGAATGCCGACGACGCTTCTACGTCGCGCTGACCCGGTCGAGCGATCGGCTCACAATCGGGCTGGTGTACGGACGCCATCACCCGCTGACAGCGCGCCTTAGCCCGGCCTGCTTCGAGGCCCGGGGCACACGCGGGCGCGAGTTCGCCAACACGGCCGGCTGAGGCCGTTGCGCCCGCCCGTCGTCGGGCCTGTGCCGGGCGGTGTCGCGGTTGACGGGTTACGGGGCGGTGTAGCTAGCGCGCACGACGGTGGTGATGCCGCCTCGCGGCAGGTACTCGCCGACCACGGTCATGCGGCGGGGCGCGCACGCCTCCACCAGGTCGTTCAGGATCCGATTGGTGACATCCTCGTGGAAGGCGCCCTCGTCGCGGTATGACCAGAGATACAGCTTGAGCGACTTCAGCTCCACCAGGCGCGGCCCCGGCGTGTAGGTGATCTTGTAGGTGGCGAAGTCCGGCTGGCCGGTGATCGGGCAGACGCAGGTGAACTCCGGGCAGGTCATCTCGACCTCGTACTCCCGGTCGGGATGCGGGTTCGGGACGGTTTCGAGCGTCCTGGATGGCTGGGTCGGCATTCGAGCTCCAGAGAGTGATGAGCGGCCGCGCTAGGTGTCGGGCGTGGCAGCGGCACGGTCGTCGGGCGTCCCCGAGGGCGGCCAGTGCGCCTGGAAGCGCAGGATGTGGTTGCGCGAGCACTCGCTGAGCACCTCGCGGCTGACCTCGATGGGCAGGCGGCGGCCGTCCGCCAACTGGAGCGAGACCGGCGCGTCCTCGGCGGGCTCCCACCGGCGCAGCGAGACCGTGCCGGTTGCCCGTTGCTCGGCGTCAGCTGCCAGGCGCAGGTGGACGTACGCCATGCCCGTCCCGATCGAACGGTGCTCGGCGTCGTGGACGTCAACGCTGCTCTTGAAGACCGCCATCGTGCTGACCTGCTCCAGGACCGGAGAGCGGGTTCTCGACCCACGACCGGCTTCACTCTCATGGTAGCATCGGGTGCAGACGATCGAGCGCACGTCTTCGAGGCGAAGTCCGACATGGCGTTCATGCCACCGCATCCCAGCCACTGGCGCCCACCGAAGGACTACTGCGACCTGGGCCAGGACGAGAACCCGAAAGTCTGGATTCCCGTTGCCATCGGGATGGCCATGGTCGTGGTGCTGTTGATCGTCGCCACGGTCCTTGGCAAGGTATGACGGCGAGGCGTAGCGGGAGACGTAGCGTGGGACGATTGACGTTCGGCATCAAGACCGCGCCGCAGGATGTGACCTTCGAGGAGATTCGCACGGTCTGGCGCGACGCGGACACGGTCGAGAGTATCGAGCACGCCTGGCTGTTCGACCACTTCGCGCCGATCAACGGCCACCTCGACGGCCCGTGCCTCGAAGGCTGGACGGCGCTGGCCGCGCTCGCCGCCGAGACGACGCGGCTGCGGATCGGGCTGATGGTCACGGGCTACACCTACCGTCACCCGGCCGTGCTCGCGAAGATCGCGGCGACCGTCGACGTCATCAGCAATGGGCGGCTCGACCTGGGTCTCGGCGCCGGCTGGAACGTCTACGAGCACGAAAGCATGGGCATCCCGCTGTATGCGCCCGGCGAGCGGATCAGGCGCCTCGGCGAGGCCTGCGAGATCATCAAGCGCCTCTTCACGCAGCACCTGACGACCTACGAGGGCCGCTACTACCAGTTGAAGGAAGCGCGCTGCGAGCCGAAGCCGGTCCAGCAGCCGCATCCGCCATTCGTGATCGGCGGGAGCGGCGAGCAGCTCACGCTCCGCGTGGTGGCGGAGCACGCCGCCGTCTGGAACTTCGGCGGGTCGGATCCGGCGCAGTTCAAGCAGAAGCAGGACGTGTTGCGACGGCACTGCGAGGCGGTCGGGCGCGACTTTGGGGAGATCGCGCTCTCGATTCAGATCCAGGTCTTCTCGGACGATCTCCAGAAGACGATCGACACGGTGCAGGCCCTGGTGGACGCCGGCGCGAACCACATCATCCTGAACCTGCGCCCGCCGATCCCGAGCGGCATCGTGGCCCGGGTCGCCGAGGGGGTCATCCCGAAGATCTCGGGCTGACTTCCGCGCCCCGCTCGCCAGATACCCTGCGAGTGCGGTCAGTCCTTGGTTGCCGTGCGCGACTTCCGCGTCGAGGCTCTACCGTCGCGGGTCGCATCGCGCACAGCAGCCCCTCCATTCACCGGGTCGCCTGACGGTGGGGACAGTCGGTAGACGTACGCGTTCTCTACTTCTCGTCCCTGGATGAAACGGTCCTCGAATCTATCGCCGAACTTTGGTGGAAACGTGCGAAACAGCGAGCGGAGTTCCTGGACTCGGACGTCATTCACTCCGGCAGCCATGAGGCTGTCGGACCTGAAGCTGATATCACGGTCCGCCTCGTAAACGTCCAGAACTCGACGATACGCTTCCACGGGGCCAAACCGATCGAACAATGGTGTAGAGAGCACCAGCCGCCACTCGTCCCACTCGGATTTGAAGAGCCAGAAGGCTGACTCGATGGTCACGCCTGCAGCATCGAGTTCGGCCAAGAGCCGCGTCCCGTGCTCAATCCTCCGATCTACCAGTGTTGGCGTAGCCATCGCAGTACTCCATGCCGTCGATCGACAATAGCAGTATCGAGGCCGAGTGCGGCCGGGCCTGGCGTCCGGACGTACCGACTCTCCTCAGACCAATCTCGCACGGCATACCAGTGCTCCTTGAAGATGCGACAGTCCTCGATCCGCTCGACAAGATCGTCGCGAAGGTCGGCCAGAGACACTAGATCGCGCAAGTTGTGAGTGTACATATCCCGCACCGTGTTCGGCTTTGGCGGAAAATCGTGAATGCGGGTCCGGCGCGCGATGCACGCTTTCAGCGCGCACTCAACCGCATAGCCAGCCAGGTAGTACGCGCCGTCATATAGCCCGGCGTCGAGCAGCGCCCTCGCTTCGGCGAGGCGAACACGAGTCAAGATTTGTAGATCGCGACGATTCACCCGACGCCATCACCTCGTTCAGAGCAGCGCGCCTTGCGTCGGCACCAGTATCGACGCCTGACGTGCGACCATCAAGCGCTCGGACGAGAACCGCGACGCGCCTGTGACGCGTCGCGGAGGGGCTACCGGCTGGCGGTCGTCGGCGGGCCGACCAGGGCCGGGATCAGGTCGCCCTGGACGATCAAGTCCGAGAGCTCCAGGCGCTCCCGGGCCTCCCGCTGGATCGCTTCGAGCGGCTCGCAGTCGATCCGCTCGGCCGTGGTCGCCTCGTAGCAGCGCGACGCGCCCACCCGCCCGAACCTGTTGACGAAGTAGTGCGAGCCATCGGCGAAGCTGGCGTCCCGGAAGACGGCCAGCGCCTCGCCCGGCCGCGTCAGGTCGTGCCCGAGCATCACCGTCGACCGGTCGTCGATGCCGAGCAGGCTCAAGACGGTCGGGGCGACGTCCAGGTGGCTGCTGGTGCCGGTGTACTCGCCGGCCGCCGCGCCGCCCGGCAGGCGGATCATGACCGGGGTCCGCTTCACCACCCGGAAGTGGTGGTACTCGTTCCACTCGCTGAAACCGAGCAGCTCCGGCAGCTCCGGCTGTCCGCCCAGGAACCCTTGATGATCGCCGTAGACCACCAGCACCGAGCGATCGAGGATGCCGCTCTCGCGAAGCCCGTCGACGAACGCGCCGAGCTCCGCGTCGGCGTAGTGGACGGCGTGCAGGTAGTCGCCGACCATCGTCCCTTCCAGCGCGCCGAGCCTGAGCGTCTTGAGATGGTCCGGGATCGTGTACGGATGGTGGCTGGACGAGGAGAGCATGAACGCCATGTACGGCTCACGCTCGCGCTGCAAGATCGGCTGCATCTGGCCCCAGAACTCGCGATCCGAGATCCAGGCGATGATCCGCTCGTCGACCTGGAAGCTGTCCTCGTAGTAGGAGTGCTCGAAGCCGTAGCGCGGGTGGAGCTGGTTCATGTTCCAGAAGTGCGGCATCGCGCCGACGGCCGAGAACGTGTTGTAGCCGCGCTCGGCCAGCAGCGCCGGCAGCCCGCGATAGTGGTTGCGCGCGTAGCGGGAGGCGACGACCCCGACCGGCAGTGGGTACAACGACTGCATCACCGCGAACTCGGCGTCCGCCGTCGATCCCAGGTGCGTCGGCTCGTAGTTGTTGGCGAGGTAGAGGCTCTCACGGGCCAGGGCCGTCAATCGCGGCGCGATCGGCTGGCCGTCCACCTCCAGGCCGATCACGAACGCCTGCGTCGACTCCGCGCTGATGACGATCAGGTTTTTCCCCTTCGCCACCCCGAACAGGTCCGAGGGCGGAGCCGTCGTCGCGGCGCGGCGCTCCAGGAAGGTGCGCACTCGGGCCAGGTCGGCGTCGCTGACCGGCCGCGGCCCCCAGATCAGGCCCAGGAACAGGTCCGAGACGTGGTACGGCAGCAGCCCGATCGCCGAGGCGACCTCCAGGCGGATCGTCGAGTAGCCGAAGATGCCCTGGGCCTCGGTGGAGGCCAGGCGCGTCGTCGGCAGGGCCAGCAGCACGGCGAGCGCCAACGGCGCCAGGCCGACGCGCAGCCGACCGGTCAGGTTCACGGCCGGCACGCCCCGACACCAGCGGGCGTAGAACAGCAACCCCACCAGGGCGATCGGCAGATCGGCGAAGAAGCCGAGATCGGTCGGATCGAGCAGCGTCAGGATGCTGTCCACGACCCAGTGCAGCATCGACGTCTGGGCCAGCGCCGAGACGGACGTGACGTCGGCGTAGAAGCGGACGTGGATCAGGTCGCCGACCGCCAGCACTGTCAGCGCGAGGTCGAGCGTCCAGGCCGCGAACGCCCGTGCGAGGCGCGGCAGCACGACCAGCAGCGGCAGCGGCAGGAGCAGGCAGGCGAGCGTCGCCGTGAACATGTCGGGGTACGCCCACAGCGCCGCGAACAGGTGCAGGCGCTCGCCACCGGCCCACGAGACGCTGGGCAGCAGCAGCCCGATGTAGATCAGCTTGATCCACAGCACCAGGACGATGGCGATGAGGGGACCGAACTCGACAAGCCAGGGCCAGGGCCGGTCCGGGCGTGTCGATGGAGCCAGGGTGCCAGAGCGCGCCACGAATCCTCAGTCGCGAGCAATTCACGGCACTGGTGGGGGCGGTCCCACCGGGGGCCGGACCAGCGCCGTGTCGGGGTGCCTGACCTGCAGTGAGCAGCGGGAAACGATTCTAGCAGGCAACGGCTCATCACTGGTGGGTCTCGTTATAGAACCTGGTGGTTTCGAGACCGACTCGTGGTGGTCACGCCGCCGGTGGCCGCCTTCCCGCCGCTCGGCCCGCCGGCCCCGTCAGGACCCTCGGCGAGCTTTCCGCGACCCGGACAGGTCGGCGACCATCCCGCGCTCGGAGTGACGCCAGCGGCCGGTCGTGTCGAGCAGCTTCGCCACCAGCGCCGTCCAGCCTGTCTGGTGGCTGGCGCCCACACCGCGCCCGGTATCGCCGTGGAAGTACTCGTAGAACGGGATCGAGTCGCGCCAACGCGGGTCGCGCTGGAACCGCTCGACGTCTCCCAGCACCGGGCGCCGACCGTCCGCGTCGAGGAGGAAGAGGCGGGCGAGCCGCTCCGAGAGCTCGGTGGCGATCTCGTCCAGGGTCAGGAAGCGACCCGACCCCGTCGGGCACTCGACCTTGAAGTCGTCGCCGTAGTAGTGGTGGTACTGCTGGAGCGCCTCGACGATCAGGTAGTTGACCGGGAACCAGATCGGCCCGCGCCAGTTCGAGTTCCCGCCAAACAGGCCGCTGTCCGACTCCGCCGGCAGGTAGCGGACGGTGTACTGCATCCCGCCGACGTCCAGCGTGTACGGGTGATCGAGGTGGTGCCGCGAGAGCGCGCGCACGCCGTACGCCGAGAGCATCTCGGTCTCGTCGAGGATGCGCTTCAGCACCCGCTTCATCCGGTGGCCTCTCGCCAGGGCGAGCAGCCGCCGCTCGCCCATGCCCGGCTCCTGCCAGCGCGAGACCAGCGCCGCCAGCTTCGGCCGGTGCTCCAGGAACCATTCGAGCCGCGCCCGAAACTCCGGCAGCTGCTCGAGCAGGGCCGGCTCGATCGTCGTGACGGCGAACAGCGGGATCACGCCGACCATCGAGCGGATCTTCATCGGCATCGAGCGCCCGCCGTGCGCGTGCAGGACGTCGTAGAAGAACTCGTCCTCGTCGTCCCAGATCGAGATGCCGGTGCTCCCGATCTCGTTCATCGCCTGCGCGATGTAGAGGAAGTGCTCGAAGAACTTGGTGGCGATGTGCTCGTAAATGCCATCCTCGACGGCCAGCTCCAGGGCGATGGTCATCATGTTGAGGCAGAACATGCCCATCCAGGCGGTGCCGTCGCTCTGCTCGATGCGCCCGCCGGTCGGGAGCGGCGCGCTCCGATCGAAGACGCCGATGTTGTCGAGTCCCAGGAAGCCGCCCTCGAAGACGTTGTTCCCCTCGCTGTCCTTGCGGTTCACCCACCAGGTGAAGTTCAGGAGCTGCTTGTGGAAGACGCGCTCCAGGAACTCCCGATCGGCGATGCCGGTGCGCCGCTGGTCGATCTTGTAGACGCGCCAGGCGGCCCAGGCCACGACCGGCGGGTTGACGTCCCCGAACGACCATTCATAGGCCGGCACCTGGCCGTTCGGGTGCTGGTACCACTCGCACCCCAGCAGCAAGATCTGGTGTTTGGCGAAGTCCGGGTCGATCAGGGCGAACGGGATGCAGTGGAACGCCAGATCCCAGGCCGCGAACCAGGGGTACTCCCAGGCGTCCGGCATCGACATGACGTCGATCGCGTTGACGTGCGCCCACTCGCGGTTGCGACCCCGCTTGCGTGACTCCGGTGGGGGCGGCTGGCCCGGATCGCCGTTCAGCCAGCGATCCACGTCGAAACAGAACAACTGCTTGGACCAGACGAGCCCGGCCAGCGCCTGGCGCTGGACCAGCCGCTCGTCGTCGGTCAGGGCCGGCGGCTGGAGCGAGGCGTAGAACGCGTCGGCCTCGGAGCGGCGCGCGGCGAAGACGGCGTCGAAGTCGGCGAAGGCGGCGGCGGGCGCGGCCACGCCTGAGCGGGCGCGTCCATCCTCGGCCACCGCCCCGTTGCGCTGGCCGCCCGACGTCGCCTCGCGGACGTGCTTCGGCACGTGCTTCAGCTCCGGCCTGACCGACGACATGCCGGTGCCGGATGCGGCCAGCGAAAGCCGCAGGCGGATCGTCTCCGTGGCGCCGGGTCGGACGGTCAGGCGGTACCAGGCCGCCGCCTTCGTCCCGGTCTGGGCCGGGTTGACGGCCCCCGAGTGCCCGTGGACGACCTCCTCGTGGATGCCATCCTTGACGTACGGGGTGCGGTTCGGCGCCTCGAACAGCCGCTCGGCGTTGGTCTCGTTCTCGGTGAACAGCAGCGACGGCGCCCCCTCGCAGGCCAGGACGTACCGCCCGAGCTCCGGGTGTTCGGCGACGACGCCGACGGTGCCGGCCGAATCCGCCCGGCGGAGGAGCGGGCGCGCCGACGGCTGTTGCTCGCCGGCCCACGACCAGGTGTTGCGGAACCAGAGGTGCGGCAGCAGGTGGAGGTCGGCGGCGTCCGGGCCGTGATTGGTAGCGCCGATCCGGACGAGTACGTCCTCCGGTCCGGCCTTGGCGTACTCGACGACGACGTCGACGTAGCGATCCCCGTCGAAGACGCCGGTGTCGATCAGCTCGTACTCCGGCTCCGCCTTGCTCCGGCGGCGGTTCGTCTCGACCAGGTCGGCGTACGGGAACGCGGCCTGTGGATACTTGTAGAGCATCTTCAGGTACGAGGCGGTCGGCGTGGCGTCCAGGTAGAAGTAGTACTCCTTGACGTCCTCGCCGTGGTTGCCCTCGCGGCCGGTCAACCCGAACAGGCGCTCCTTGAGGATCGAGTCGCGGCCGTTCCAGAGGGCCAGCGCGAAGCAGAGGCGCTGCTGGTCGTCCGAGATGCCGCCGATGCCGTCCTCGCCCCAGCGATACGCCCGGCTGCGGGCATGGTCGTGCGGGAAGTACGCCCAGGCTTCGCCGTCCGGGCTGTAATCCTCGCGGACGGTACCCCACTGGCGGTCGCTGAGGTACGGCCCCCACCGCTTCCAGGCCACGGCGCCGGTTCGGGCCTCGGCGAGGCGCCCACCTTCGACGGTGTCGTGGGTGTTGACGGTCATGCTCGCACCATCGCCGCCGGGCCGGACCGGTCCGGGACATCGTGAATCGCTCGGAGAGGATACTCCCTTCCGTCGACGGCGTTGTACGTCCGTCTCGACGTACCGCCGAACGAAAGTAGCGGCCCGTCGCGCTGGCCTGCTAGCCTCCCGGTAACGCGTCTCGTCAGGGGGTTGCCGGTGGCCACGATGCTCGCGACGACCAACCCGCTCCGCGAAGGACTGCGCACCGAGCTGACCGCCGAGCCGTGCGCCGTGGTCATCTTCGGAGCGACCGGCGACCTGACGCACCGGAAGCTGATCCCGGCTCTCTACAACCTGGCGCTGGAGCGCCGCCTGCCGGCCGGATCGTCGCTGGTCGGCTTCGCGCGCCGGCCGTGGGGCAACGACGGCTTCCGCGACCGCGTCCTGGACGCCGCCAAGGCCGCCGCCGGCGAGACGTTCCGCCCGTCCGTGGCGCAGCGCTTCGCCGACGCGATCCGCTACGTCCAGGCCTCCTTCGAGGAGCGCGAGGGGTACGACGAGCTGCGGCGCGTCCTCGAGGAGCTCGACGCGACGCGCGGCACGCGCGGCAACCGCCTCTACTACCTGGCGACGGCACCGAACGCCTACTCGACGATCATCCAGCACCTGGGCGACGCCGGCCTGGTCACCCCAAGCGGCCAGAACGGCGCGCCAGACGGCTGGACGCGGATCGTGGTCGAGAAGCCGTTCGGGACCGACCTCGCGACCGCCCGCGAGCTGAACGTCGAGGTCGGCCGGGTGTTCCAGGAGGAGCAGGTCTACCGGATCGACCACTACCTCGGGAAAGAGACCGTCCAGAACATCATGGCGTTCCGCTTCGCCAACAGCATCTGGGAGTCGATGTGGAATCGGCAGCACATCGACAGCGTCCAGATCACCGTCGCCGAGTCGATCGGCGTCGAGGGGCGCGGGCCGTACTACGAGGAGTCCGGGGCGCTGCGCGACATGGTGGCGAACCACATGCTCCAGGTGCTCTCGCTGGTGGCGATGGAGCCGCCTGTCGCCCTGGACGCCGACGCCGTGCGCGACGAGAAGGTAAAGGTGCTGCGGGCGATCCACCCGCTCAACACGGCCGAGGTGGCACGGCGCACGGTGCGGGGCCAGTACGGGCGCGGCGCCATCGACGGCATCCCGGTCCCCGGCTACCGCGAGGAGGAGCGGGTCTCGCCGGACTCGCACACCGAGACGTACGTGGCGCTCAAGCTGCTGGTCGACAACTGGCGCTGGGCCGGGGTGCCGTTCTACCTGCGGCACGGCAAGCGCCTGCCGAAGCGCTCGTCCGAGATCTCGATCCGCTTCAAGCCGACGCCGCAGCTCCTGTTCGGCATGGGCGACGCCGGCCGCCAGCGCCCGAACGTCCTGACGCTCCGGATCCAGCCGGATGAGGGGATCGCGCTGCGGTTCGGCTCGAAGGTGCCGGGGCCAGGCATGCACATCCGCTCGGTGCTGATGGACTTCCGCTTCGGTACGTCGTTCGGCCGGCAGACGGCGGACGCCTACGAGCGGCTGATCCTGGACGCGATGCAGGGCGACTCGACGCTCTTCACCCGCCGCGACGAGACCGAGGCCGCCTGGACGATCGTGACCTCGATCCTGGAGGGCTGGCAGCACCTGCCGCCGCC
>Ga0075430_100004450_pt1 | contig 11819 bp, 8 predicted proteins | sample RhiMetdeltSRZDD4_FD_75294 | JGI IMG/M metagenome (GOLD analysis project Ga0075430, IMG submission 75294) | Populus rhizosphere microbial communities from Tennessee, USA - Rhizosphere MetaG P. deltoides SRZDD4 | ecosystem: Host-associated > Plants > Roots > Rhizosphere > Soil | place: USA... | reverse complement strand
TCAGACGAAGACGCCGCCACCTTACGGTGCCGGCGTCTTCTTTTATGCGTCAATCCGGCGCGGCCGAAGTGGTCTGCCGGCGCCGCTCCGCCGCAACGCGCAGCGGCTCGTCGCCGAGGCGCAGCTCGCGCCGCAGGTTGCCGCCGAGCACGAGCGCGAGGTCCGCGTCGCTCAGGCGCAGCTCGCGCAGCGTCTGCAGCGCCAGCTTCGTGTTGTCCTCGAGGTTGTACGGGAAGTCGAGGCCGAAGATGAGCTGCTCCGCTCCAGCCTGCGCGAACGCCTCGATCAGCCGCTCGCGCGGCATGTACCAGAAGCGGTTGTAGTGCGGCGTGAACACGCTCGTGAGCCCGCCGAACACCCGCGGCCGGCGCCCCTCTTTCGGCGGGAACGGGATGTTGTTGACGATGACCGCCAGCGCCTCGTCGAAGAACGAGTAACCGCCCACGTGCTCGAGGCTGACCCGCAGGTTGGGGAAGTTGTACGCCACCTCGTCGAACGAGAGGACGTTGTAGTGGCGGATGCGGTAGTGGTGGACGCCGGAGTGGAACGTGAGGAACAGGTCCGCCTCCTGCGCCGCCTCGTACACCTCCAGCGCCCGCTGCTCCAGGATGTCGAACTCCTGGGCGTTGGGGTGCAGCTTCAAACCCCGGAAGCCGGCGCCGGCGGCGCGGCGGACCTGGTCGCGCAGGTCGCGGCGGCGGAAGTCGATCGTGCCGAAGCCGTAGAGGCGCGGGTGGGGCTTCAGTTCCTTCGCGAGCCAGTCGAGCGGGTCCAGCCCCGAGCGGTCGAGTTGGTGGGGGAACGGGGCGAAGCACACCGCGCCGTCGATGCCACACGCGTCGAGCAGCCGAAGCAACCGGTCGATCGTGCCGTTCGGGTTGATCGACTGGGGGAAGACGTGGGCGTGGTGGGCCAGGACGTGCGGCAAGCTGCTCATGAAACCGGTGCCCTCGGGGCCGCGGATTCTACCCGCCCGCGCGCCGGCCGCCAGCTTCTATAGCGGCGGCCGTCTACGGCGGCCCCCAAGTTTGCGGCGCGCGCCGCCATCCCCTAGCATGCCCGTGCTTTCAGAGGGAAGGGTATGGGACGCACCGCGCGCGCCGCGGCCATCGTCGCTCCGTTTCTTGCGGTGTCCTTCGCGCTGACCTGCGGCGCCGCCGCCCAGGTCGACCCCGGCGGCGGCGAGCAGCTCCAGCGCGAGGCCCGCCTCCGCCAGCTCCGCCAGCTCGAGATCGACTCCCGCTACCGCGCCAACACCGCCATCCCCCCCGGCCAGCGCGTCCTCGTCGACTACGGCGGCTACTTCACCTTCAACTACCTCGACCTGGACGACCCGGAGAAGGACAACCACATCCTCCGCGAGTACGACGGCCTCGCCTACGCCCGGGTCAATTTCGACGGCGCCCACGAGGTGTTCCTCCGCGGCCGCATCGGGTGGCAGGACTTCCACCGCGGCGACAGCTTCTCCGGCCGCGGCGACGAGCCGATCGACGGGGACCTCGACCGCGGCTACTACCGCTTCGACCTCCGCCGCCACCGCGCCGCCTACGCCACCGGCCCCTCGTCGGTGGACGACACCGACTTCAACCTGATCGCCCAGGCCGGCCGCGACTTCGTCTACTGGGCCAACGGCCTGGTCATGGCCCAGACGATCGACGGCGGCATTCTCAACCTCTCGTCCGGCCCGCTGTCGCTGGGGCTCATCGCCGGCGTCACGCCCATCCGCACCGTGGACATCGACTCCTCCCGCCCGGGCTTCGACTACAACACCCGCCGCGGGTTCTACGGCGGCCTGCTCACGTACGACGCCGGCGCCCACCGCCCCTTCGCCTACTTCCTCACCCAGCGCGACTACAACCAGATGGACGAGCTGCGCGTCGGCTCCATCGTCACCCGCTACGACTACGACAGCTACTACGTCGGCGCCGGGTCCGCTGGCGAGATCACCAACCGCCTCCGCTACGGCGTCGAGGCCGCGTACGAGTTCGGCACGACGCTCTCCAACAGCTTCGAGCTCGTCGGCTTCGGGGTCGCCCCCGTGGAGCAGACGCGCGACAACATCGACGCCGCCGCCGCCGACTTCCGCCTCGACTACCTCGTCGCCGACGCGGCCGACACGCGCCTGAGCGCCGAGGTGCTGATCGCCACGGGCGACTCCGACCGCGGCCACACGTCCAACACCTTCAACGGCAACCGCCCGGGCACCGACGACCACGCCTTCAACTCCTTCGGCCTGGTCAACACCGGCCTGGCCTTCGCGCCCGACGTCTCCAACCTGTTCGTCACCCGCGTCGGCGCCTCCACCTTCCCCTTCCAGTCGCACCGCCCCCTGCGCCGCCTCCAGGTCGGCGGCGACTTCTTCGTCTTCAACAAGTTCCGCGAAACGGCCCCGATCGACGAGACGACGCAGGACGAGCGCTTCCTCGGCTTTGAGCCCGACGTCTACCTCAACTGGCAGGTCGCCAGCGACGTCACGCTCGCGCTTCGCTACGGCGTCTTCTTCCCCAGCGACGACGCGTTCCCCATCGACGAGGCCCGGCACTTCTTCTTCGCGGGGGTGACGTTTGCGTTCTAACCTCCTCCCGGCGCTGCTGGTCGCGCTCACGGTCGCCGGCTGCCAGACCGCGCGCGTCGCACAGCCGCTGACCGACATCCACGGCTCCAACGACCCCGACGAGCAGCTGGAGTTCTGGCACCGGCTGGCCGAGCAGCCCGTCACCAGCAACGACGAGGCGTTCCACGGGCTGCTGATGTACCTCGACGGCGAGGACCCCGCGTCCGACTACCCCGGCCGCGTGCGGGAGCTTCGGGCGCGCCGCCTGCTGCCGCCGGACTTTAACGAGCCCGGCGACCGCGCCGTCAGCCGCGGCACTCTCGCGGTCGCGATCGTGCGGTCCATGAAGATCGAAGGCGGTCTGGCGCTCCGCCTGTTCGGGAACACGCCCGCGCTGTCGCCCCGCTACGCGGTGCGGGAATTGATGTTCATGGAGCTGTACCCGCCCAGCAGCCCCCAGCAGACCTTCAGCGGCACGGAATTCCTCGGCATCATCGGGAAACTGGAAGACTTCCAGCGTGGCGAAGAGGCGCGCCGCGGCCCCCGCACCGCCGGCGCGCCGCAGCCCCGCGTGCCGGAGATTCCGCCGGAACCCCGGCCCGGCGTCCGGCCCCCGGCTCCGTCCGATAACCAGTGAAGTGACCCGTCTAACGACTGGCCCCCGGCGGTGTCGGAGTTAACATCGGGCGCCACACATGAGCACCTGCCGCATGACCTCATTCATTGCCCGCTTTGTCCTCGTGGGATTCCTGGCGTGCCTGGCGGGAGTCGCACGCGCGGCGCAGCAACCCGACGTTCCCGCCGCCACGGCGCCAGCGGCCGCTCCGGCGGAGGACGCGGATGCCGGCGGCGCGGACACCGTCGTCGTCACCGCCGTCGAAGGCAACGCCCGCGCCCGCACGACGCCGGAAGTGGCCTGGCAGCGCGTCACCGTCGGCATGCGGCTGCCGAGGGGTGCGGAAATCCAGACGAACGCCCGCAGCCGAGTAGTCTGCCAAATCCCGCCGGGCCGCGAGTTCGTGGTGGACCGACTGTCCACCGTCACGGTCCTGGAGGCCGACCGGCGTGGCAATAAGGCGACCACCGAGCTCTTGATGGAGTACGGCCGCACCGACCTGCGCGTGCAGGCGGCGGGGCTGGAGCACGACGCCAGGATCCGCACGCCGGGCGCGACGGCGTCGGTGCGCGGGACGGAGTTGAGCGTGTACGACCAGCCCCCCTTCGCGCCTGAGCTGCGGACGTACACCGGTCTGGTGAACTTCCGCCACGCCAAGCGGCAGTTGAGCGTCGGCAAGGGCGGCCGCTCCAGCGGGGGCCGCGGGGCGGCGGAGACGGCGCTGCTCGAGAGCGTCGTGGACCCGGGCGTCGCCAACGCCCGCACCAACGCCGAGTCGGCCCTGATCTCACAGGAAGTGTCCCGCGGCGCCGTGCTCACCTACGACCCCGACATCCGCATTAACGAGCTGCGCGGCGGCGCCGGCCCGCAGACCGACGCGGCCCTTCTGAACTCCCTGCCCGGCCGGCTCAACTTCGTCGTTCGCTGGGACAACGACGTCGACGTGGACATCGTGGTCACGGTGCAGCCGGGCGACCCGCTCGCGATCATCCAGTCCGGTGTGTTCAACCCGCAGACGGTGCTCTACCCCGGCTTCGGCCTGGAGACCGCCGGTTCCGGCGGCCGCATCCCCTACAACCACCGCGGCGGTCCCCGCGGCGCGCAGGAGATCTGCTTCTGGCCCGACCAGTTCCCCACCGCCGTCTACGGCTTCAGCGCGCTGAACAACTCCACGAGCACGTCCGCCGACGTCCGGTTCAACGCATTCCTCGACGGCGAAAAGATCAGCATGTACACGTTCGACAGCGCGGGAGACCTGATCCGCTCCAAGGGCGTGCGGCGGACGCTCGCCCCCGAAGGGACCCACTCCAACATCGTCCTGGTCCCGCCGGACGCGATCTTCGAGGGCCTGCTGCCGGAATCGCCGGACGAGACGCTGGACGGGACATTGCCCGGCAGCGCCCAAGTCGCCGCCGCGCCCGTCTCCGCGCCGGCAAAGGTGCGAAACGCGTCCAAGGGCAAGGGGGCCACGAGCGCGGCCAAGGCGTCCAAGCCGAAGGGGAACGTGCGGCCGCAAAAGTTCACCCGCGAGAACCGCGCCAACGTCAAGCCGAAGCCCGCCGAATCGCGCCGCCCGTCGAAACAGGTGTTAGCCCGGGGCCGGTGACAGCGGGTCGCATGACCGTAGCCGCTGCGGTTCTCGTCTTCACCGCCCGGCACGGCGGCCAGCGGCAGCCGCGGCGGTTCGAATAGGACGCCCTGTCCCATACATCAAGCCCGCGAACAGCCGATAAAGATTCTGCCGCCCTGCCCTCGCCGCGGGCGGCGCGTCGATGTTCAGGATCAACCGGAGAATCATCGCCGACAGCGCGCTGGTGGGCGTGCTGCTTACTTTCCTCGTCGCCGCGGCGGACGCGGGGGGGGTGCTGGCGCACCTGGAGCGGTGGTTTTACGACCAGCGGGCCCGGCACTGCCAGGCCTCCATGCCACCGCCCACCGACCGGCTCGTCCACGTGGACATCGACGACGCGGCGCTGGAGGCGGTCGGCCGCTGGCCGTGGGACCGCGCCGTCCTTGCCGAAATCCTCGACGAAATCGCCCTGGCCAAGCCGCGGGTGATCGGGCTGGACGTGCTGCTGTCGGAGCCGCAGGAGCCGCAGTGGCGGCGGCTGCCGAACGGGCAGTTCGAGATCGTCGACCACGACCAGGTATTCGCCGACGCCGTCAAGCGGGCGGGCAATGTGATCGTCTCGGCCCGGCTGCCGTTCGAGCAGGCCAGAGAAAAAGGCCTCCGGTCTTCGGTGCGCGAGCTGCTCGTGTCCGACCCTACGATGACGGAGGCGGAGGTCAGTGAATACGTCGAGGCGGCGCGCCGCGCCGGCAACTCCCGGCGGGACGCGGTCGATCGGGTCGCCGGACAGTTTCACTCGATCCGCCGCGCCGCGCTGGGCGACCGGATCGCGTCGGAGCCCCCCGACCTGTCCCGGGAAGAGTTGCTCGCCCGCATCCTGCCGGGCGTGGACGACGCGATCGACTCGCCGCTACTCAACGCGTTCAACGGCGAGTACGCGCGGGCCCGAGGGGTGCGACAGTTCCAGCGGTTCGCCGTCCCGGCGCCGCATCCCCGCCCCCCGCTGTTCTCTTCGACGCTGTCGGAAGTGCCGGTGGAGCGTATCGGCGCGGCAGCCGCCGCGGGGGGGTTCGTGGATTACCTCCAGTCGGAGGACGGCAAGGTCCGGTCGTTCCCGCTGTTCATGGAGGCCCGTGGGAAGGTCTACCCGCAGTTCGGCGTGGCGCTCGCCTGTAAGTTCCTCGGTTCGAACCCCGCCGCGATCCGCATGACGAAAGAAGCCGTCATCGTCCCGCGGCCGCAGGGGAACCTCGCCGTCCCCGTTCGCACCATCCCCCCGCAGCAGACGCTGAATTCCTGGTCGGGGCGGAGTGTCCCGCTCGTCGCCGACGTCTCGTGGTTCGGCTCCGGCCGTTGGGACCAGATGTACGGCCCCGGCGGGCACCGGTCGGTCGCGAATGTGTTCGACGTGTGCCTCCTCCGGAAGAAGATCATCCAGAACAACCGCGCTGCGGATGACGCGATGGGCGAGGTGATGCCCGAAGAGTTGTTCGACGAGTTCCTGAAAAAGCCCCTCGCGCCGGACGACGTGGACGGGTTCAACCGTCGGATCGCGTTGGTCCTGGAGAAGGTCGATTACTCCGCCCTCGAATCGCTGCCGGCGGAAAAGCGGGCGGAGGGGAAGAAGACGTACGACCGCGCCGTTGCGAAACTGAAAGCCGCACGCGAGCAGAACCCCCTCCTCCGGGAGCAGCTCGCGCAACAACGGGATCGCCTGCGTGCCGACATGGAGGGCCGCGCCGTCCTCGTCGGGTGGACCGCCACGGCGTCCATTGCCGACTTCCTGCCCACGAGCCTGAACCCCCGGACCCCGGGCGTCGTCCTCCACGGCGTCATCTTCAACCAGATCCTCACCGGCGAAGTGTGGCGCACGCCGCCGAAGTGGGCGGTGCTGCTGGCGACAGTGGTCTTCGGACTGCTCGCGACGGCGGCGGTGACTTTCCTCTCGCCGGGCAAGGCGCTTGCCGCCGCGATCGCGCTGCTGGCCGGATACATGCTGCTGAACGGCTTCGTCCTGTTCGACAAGTACAACCTCGTCCTAGGCGTCGCCGGGCCGGTGGTGGCGATCGGCGCGGCGTGGTCTGGGGGGACACTGGCGAAGCTGCTGCTGGAGCGTTGGGAGCGGGCCCGGATCACGCGGCGGTTCCGCAGCTACGCGGACCCCAAGCTGGTCGATTACGTGCTCAAGCACCCGGACCAGCCGCTGTTCGAGGGGCAGGTGCGCGAGCTGACGGTCGTCTTCGTCGACCTCGTCGGCTTCACGCACTTGACGGAGACGATGGGGGCGTCGGCGGTGCAGTTGCTCAACGAGCTGTGGGAGACGTTGATCCCCGTCATCAAGGACAACGACGCGTACGTGAACAAGTTCCTCGGCGACGGCCTGATGTTCCTGTACGGCGCCCCCGAACAGAGCCCCCGCCACGCGCGCGACGCCGTCAACACCGTGTTCGCCGTCCGCAAGGCGTTAGACGAGTTCAACTGGGGGGCGGTGGCGAAGGGCTGGCCCGCGCAGGGACTGCGGTTCGGGATCAGCACGGGCAACATGGTGGTCGGCGACGCGGGCGCACCGCGTATCGAGCGCGCCGACTACACCGTGATCGGCGACGCGGTGAACCTGGGCGCGAGGCTGGAGTCTGCCAACAAGGCCGTCGGTACCACTTCCCTCCTCACCGGCCGCACGGTGGAGCTGGCGGGGGACGAGTTCCTCTTCCGGCCGATCGGCAAGCTCCAGGTGGTGGGCAAGCAGGAGGGCGTGATGACGTACGAAGTGCTCGCACGCCGGCAAGAGGCCACGGGAGAGCAGAAATCGCTCGCGGCCGACACCGAGGCGGTCGTCGCCGCGTTCCTTTCCGGCGACCTCAAGGCGTGCATGGACGCCATCGGGCGCTTCGAGTCCCGCCACGGGAACACAAAGCTGACCGCTCTTTACCGCGCCCGCTGCGAATACTTCATGCAGGACCCGCCGCCCGCCCCTTTCGACGGGCAGATCGCGCTGACGGAAAAGTAGACTGCCGCCAGCTTTTTTTGCTTGACAGCTTCCTCTACCATTCTAAGCTTAGTCAACTAAGCGACACGCGTAGAGGAGGTCATTCCCCGTGGAGCAGACGCCGACGGAACGGGAGTTGGAGATCCTCAAGGTCCTCTGGGACCGGGGCGAGGCCACAGTCCGGGAGGTGTACGAGGAGATGAGCCGCCACGCCCCCATCGTGCAGAACACCGTGCAGGCGTTCCTGCGGACGATGGAGGACAAGGGACTCGTCCGTCACAGGCTCGACGGCCGCACGTTCGTGTACCAGCCGACGCACCGGCGGGAGGACACGAAACAACGCCTCGTGTCGCGCGTGCTTCACCGGGTGTTCGACGGCGCCATCGACCAGCTCGTGCAGAGTGCCCTCTCCCTCCGCCAGCCGACCACGGACGAGCTGGCCCGGCTGGAAGAGTTGATCAAGGAGGCGCGGGCCGAAGGCAAGGCGGCGCCCCCCGGCGAACGTCAGGGCAAGTCCGAGAAGAAAAGGGGGAGGCGATGAACGCGCACGCCCTGCTGTCCCTCCCGCGGTTCCTCGCCGACCACGGCGGGATGCTGCTGCTGGGGACGACTGTCTTTCTCGGCGCCGGCACCCTCGCCATGCGACTCCAGCGCAGCCCGGTCCACCGCCAGCGGCTGGGCGAGATCACCATCGCCTGCACGCTGCTGTGGGTGGTCCTCGCCTGCCTGCCGCTGCCGCGGGTGGCGCTATGGTCCGGAGGGACGGCCGATCCCGCCGCCCCACGTTCCCGCCCGGAGCCCCTGCGACGGCTGATTCTGCCGGAATCGTCAACGTACCGTTGGGAGAACCACGCCCCGGTTCTTGCTTACGCGGGTCCCGCGGACGTTGCTGTACTCACTGCGAAACTCGACAGGGAACTGCTGACGCAATACTCGGACAAGTTGTTCCCCGGCAATGACCCGCGGCGGCCGGCATGGGTCGCGGCGCTGCGCGGCCTTGCGAACGGCGGCAGAAAGTCAACGGCCACGTCCACCCCGGCCTCTGACTTTCCCCCGCTGCTTGCGACAGTGTACCTCGCCGTCGCTTGCGCGATAGCGGCGTGGCTGGTCCTGGGGAACGTGCTGCTCGCGCGCGTGGTCCGATACGCGCTGCGGCCCCCGCAGTGGCTGCGGACGACCTTTGACGAACTGAGCTTCGACGTGCGCCGCCGGCCCCGGCTGCTCGTGTCGGACCGGTGCCGCCGGCCCGTTTCGTGCGGGATCTTCCGGCCGACGGTCCTGCTTCCCGCCGGGTGCGTCCGGCAGGGGCGGCTGGACCAGTTGCGCCAGGTGCTGCTGCACGAAGTGGGCCACGTCCGCCAGGGCGACGCCGTCGGCAACGCGCTGCTCAACCTGGCGATGCCGCTGCTGTACTTCCACCCGCTGTACTGGCTGCTGCGGGGGGACGTGCACCTGGCCCGTGAGCTGGTGGCGGACGACTGGGCCGCCGGCCGGTCGGGCAAGGTGCCGTACGTCGCGGAGCTCGTGGCGTTGGCGCGGTCGCGGCTGCTTCCCGCCGCGGAGTTGCAGCCCGGCCCGGCGGCGCTGGGGCTGTTCCGGTCCCCCACCCACTTCTACAGGAGAATGCACATGCTTATGAAACGAACGAACCCGTTGGCCACCCGCTGCTCCGCCGCCTGGCGCGCCGGCAGCGCCGCGCTGTCGGCCCTGGCCCTGGCGTCCGCCGCGTGCGTCATCGGCGTACGCCCCGCCCCGGCGGTGGCGCAGGACCGCGCGGTGGTGGTCGACGTGAAGTCCGCGGAGAAGGACGAGTCGGCCGCCCCGTCCGAGGACGCCAAGCCACGCGAGGCGGTGCCGCACGACCTGGAGGCCGCCAAGGCTCAGTTGGAAGTGGCCAGACAGAACTACGAGCGCGTCAAGGCCAGCCAGAACGAGGCGCGAAACCGGCTCGGGCAGCTCGACCTGGAGGCGTCGCGCCTGAAAGCGGATTCCGACAAGCTGGCCGAGTCCACGCGGCTGGACGGCCTGTTGCACGAAAAGTTGAAATCCCACTCGTTGAAGGGTGAGGCGCCGGACGACGAAACGTTCCTCCGCCGCCTCCACCTCGACGTCACGGGGACGCTGCCGGACAAGGACGCCCTCAACGACTTCAAGTCGGACAAGTCTCCGGAAAAGCGGAAGAAGGCGGTCGACGAACTGCTGGCCAAGCGGGCGCCGGACCGGTGGAGCTCACTGACGCGAAGCGGGAGCGCCGACAGGAATGGGGCGCCCGACACGGGCGCGCCGGCCGACCCGTTCGCCGGCGGGGGCTCCGGGAAGGTGTCGGCGGGGCCGCTGGACCTCATCGGCCTGGCCACGAGCTTCTCCGACGCCGTGGGCGAAGTACAACTGGCGAAGGTCCGCTTGGCGGCGGCCGGTGAGAAGTCTCCGACGGAAGAGGCGGTCCAGCGGGTGGCGCTGGAGACCGCGATGCGGAAGGCCAAGCTCTTGCGCACGATCGCCGAAATCGCACTCGCCGGCGCCCGGGCGGAATACGAGGACGCGCGGAAGCTGTCGGCGAAAGGGTTCCTCCCGCAGTCTCAGATGGCCGAGACGGAGTCGAAGCTGAAGATCCTGGAGCTGATCCTGTCGAGTGACGAGGCGGGCGACAAGACGTCGGACGGCTGGGAGGGCCGGCTGCAGCGGAAATAGCGGCGGGACAGTCGGCCGGAAGTGCGCCGGGCCTCCGGGCCGCGACGCGCCGAAGGGGGAGGGGCCGTCCTGGGTCGGCCCCTCTTCTTTTGTGCGGTGCCTCCCGGGTGCGGCGCCGGGGCAAACCTTCCCGCCCCGGTTCGCGTCACTTAGAATACGGCGGCCGCCTGCGCCGGTTCCGGCGCAACCGCACCCGCCCCGCACCCGGAGGCACACTGATGAACCGCCCGACGCTCCCGTTGGCGATGGCCGCCCTCGCGCTGCTGACGGCCCTGGCCCCCCCTACGGCCGCCCAGCCGGCGTCGCCCAAGGCGGCAGGCGACCCCCCCGCCGCACAATCGCAAGGTAAGGACGAGAAGAAGCCGCAGAAGGCGGCGAACCCGTCACTGGCGAAAGGCGAGTCGGAGGCGCTGCCCACGACCGAGGAAGTGAAGAAGCAGATCGCGGACGGCAACGCCGCCGAGGCCGTCAAGCAGATCGCGCGGCTGCTGTCGCTGCGTGGCAAGGCGGCCGAGGCGTACGACAAGTACGAGCTGCTCACCCTCAAGGCGGACGCGCACCTCCGCCTCCGCGCCGGCGCGGCGGCGGCGGCCGCGTTCCGGCAGGCGGGCGAGGCGACCGAGGCGCCGGAGAAGAAGGCGCACTGCCGGGTGATGGAGGAACTGATCCGGCGCTCCAAAGGATTGGCGTACGTGCCGCGCCGGCCGGACAAGAACGCGGCGAGACCGGAGCCGATCGACCTGGTGGACCCCGAGTCGCGCGGCCGGGCACTCGGACAGTTGTTCAAGGACGAGATGTCGGAGTTGATGCCGCACGTGGAGGCCGCCAAGGCGAACAAGTCGGGCACCGGCGTCGGCCCGATCATCAAGGCGATGGCTTCGCTGCGCGAGGCGGAGTACCTGGAGCTGGCCGTCAACGGCAGCGCCGATCAGCTCCGGGCCATGGTCGAGGACCTGCGGAACGCGGGCAAGGACGTGCTCCAGAAGGCGGTGGACCGCGCCGGCAAGCAGGCGGACCGGATCGCCACGCTCGCCAACGAGACCGTGCCCGAGCGGCAGGTCATCCCCAGCAGCCGCGGCGGCTACCGGGCGCGGACGATCCGGGTCCCGCGCGGGATCCAAGAGGAGGACGTCCCCGTGTTGAAGAAGATCGCCGACGGCTGCGACGAGATCGTCGCGCAGGCGGAGGCGTTGTCGGAGGCGTCCGGGGACGGGACGCAGTTCGAGGACGTGATCGACGCCGCCGAGGACCTCCGCGTGCACGTGCAGCGGATGCTGCGGGTGCACGGGACGGAGTACACGAAAAGGCAGGGCGAGCGCCGCCGCGGGGATTGACGGGTCGCGTCAATTCATGACGGGAACGGGCCGATAACGAAGGTGATGCACCCCCTCCCCGCCGTCAT
>Ga0075430_100004449_pt1 | contig 11821 bp, 8 predicted proteins | sample RhiMetdeltSRZDD4_FD_75294 | JGI IMG/M metagenome (GOLD analysis project Ga0075430, IMG submission 75294) | Populus rhizosphere microbial communities from Tennessee, USA - Rhizosphere MetaG P. deltoides SRZDD4 | ecosystem: Host-associated > Plants > Roots > Rhizosphere > Soil | place: USA... | reverse complement strand
GATCTTTCGCGAAACCGCGACGCGGCTCGCAGAGTACACGCGAGCAATGGCGGACGACCTCGGTCGGCTGCCGACGATCGGTGACGATGACGGCGGGATGCTGTGGCCGATTGCGGGCCGTGCATGTCACGACGTCCGCGATTCGTTGTCGCTTGCGGCCCTTCTACTCGACCGGCCCGACCTTGCACCGTGGGACGTGCAAGAGGAAGCGGTGTGGATAGCCGGGCCGCAGATCCTCGACCGGGCGCGCCGGGTTGAACAGACTCGTCTCTCCGCGCCGATGCTGTCGCACACGCTCTCGGAGAGCGGCTTCGTCGTCGTACGCGATGCATCGCGGAGCCACGCGACGTTCGACGTCGGCCGAAGCCGGTATCTGGATGGGCCCCACGCTCACGCTGCTGCGCTGTCGGTCACGCTGGCGCTCCGTGGACAACCGCTGCTCGTCGATCCCGGAACGTCCACCTACACGATGGATGCACGCGTGCGCGACAGACTCCGCAGCACGACGAGCCACAATACGGTCGCCATCAACGACCAGGCGCAGGCGACTCCACGCGGCCCGTTTCACTGGCACGGCAGCGTTTCAGCGCAGCGACACGGTTCACGATCGAACGAGGCGTTCGCCTGGGCCGAGGCATCGCACGACGCATACCTCCCCATTCGACATCGGCGCACTGTCGTGGCGACGCCAACTGGCGCGTGGTTGATCGCAGACGAGATTCTGGGCGATGGGCTTGTTACCGCACGGGCGCATTGGCACTTGGACCCGGCCTGGAAGCTCACGTGCGACGAGCCGGGACGATTGCGTGCGGTTCATCACGAAGGAGCTCAGGCATGGCTCCTTCATGAGGCCAGGGAACTCCTGCTCGCGCACGGAGACGACGAATCGGGACTCGGATGGTATGCGCCGGTGTACGGAATGCTGGTTCCGACGTGGACGGTTCGGACGACGCTCAGGGCGCACGCGCCATTCGCGATGCTGACGGCGTTCAGCACAAGAATCGGTGCCTCGTTTCACGGTCCATCGCTCGAGCGCCTCGAGACCACGCCTGATATCGGAAAAATCGCGATCGGGGCGCGCGTCATCGACACGTCCGGCACATCTGTATTCCTTCTGCAACCACGCGAGGCGAACGTGCGGGACCACCGTGCGTGCGGCATCGCCGACTACCAGACGGACGCGCGTGTTCTCCACTACAGGGAAGCAGCGGGCCGTCTTCTCGCACTCGATCTCGTGGACGCCAGCCAGTTACTTGCGCTCCGTGACGAGTGGCTGAGCGTGGACGCAGCCGAAGGCATAACGGACCTTCATGTGTCGCTGTCCGGCGATCGCCTGGACCTGTGTTCGTCACAGCCGCCGCCGCATCTTCGACTTCAGGGTGGCGCGCTACGGAGAGTGCGACGAGTGCGTCTCAATCACCGCGATGCCGACGTACGTGCGTCGGACGATGCCGGCACTGTCGTCGTCTCCGGAGTGGATTGGGCGGCGCCTGCCGGACAGCGTGATGGCGCCAACGCACACATCGCGCTGGCATGACGGCGGGGGACGTGACCGAAGACCTAAAGGTCTCCGGCTACCCACGGTGTACCCACCGTCGCGCCAGATCGTGGTCGCGACCGACCGTGGTCGTCGCGAACAAGTCGGTGGTAGCCGGAAGCCTTTAGGCTTCCGTTCTCCTTAGGTTCCGGACTTCGGGTTCGGGGCCAGGTCCGGCCTCAAGCCGGACCTTACGTGGGACTGGCTTTTGCTCGTCTCCCCCGGTCGGCAAGACTCGACAATTTCTTGCCCTCGGAGGGAGTCAGTGGTGATGAATTGGTCCAAATTGATCCGTACGTACGTTGTTGCTTTCATCTGCGCCGGCGCGCTCATCGCATCGGCCTGCGGGGGCGGGACCGACGTTTCACCGACGGCCCCTTCGCGAAACCCCCTTACACCATCACCAGAACCGGGCGGACCCGGCGCCCTGTCCGTTTCCATCAGTCCGAACCCCGTTCCACGGAGCGACGATCCAGTGCCCAACTGCAACCTTGCCAACCGATGGCACTACGAGCAGACCCTCCGAAACGTGGGGGGCACAACGCTGACGATCAGCGATCGCGCCGATTTCTTCGATGGCGTTCAGGTGAGTACACGCTCCGGTCTTGGAATCGTACTCGCACCGGGGCAGGACACGACCATCACGACCAGTTGGTGCAGCGCGAACAATATCGAACATCGCGCGCAAACAAATTTCAGCGGGTCGGACGAAAGCGGCAACCAGGTGATATTCACCGGCACCACGGTCCGCTTGCAACCAAGGTGATGGGCCTGAGGCGTGAACCGTGAGCGCTTCAGCCCTGAGCCCTGAATCCTGAGCCCTGAGGCCTCTGTATGTGCGGCATTGCGGGAATCGTCGCAATCAGACCCTTGGACAGGGAGATGCACGAGTGCGCGATCCGCATGCGCGACGTGATGACCCACCGCGGCCCTGACGGCGTCGGCCTGTGGGCCGACACCCACGCGATCCTGGCGCATGTCCGTCTCAGCATCGTCGATCTTGCTGGAGGGCAACAGCCACTCTCGAACGAAAACGCCCGCATCTGGGTCACTTACAACGGAGAGATCTACAACCATCGCGACGTGCGAACGAACCTCGAGCCGGTCGGACATCGGTACTCGACGCGGTCCGACACCGAAACGATCGTGCACGCGTACGAGGAGTGGGGCGATGACTGCGTGCACCGCTTCCGCGGGATGTTCGCGTTCGGGCTCTGGGATGCGCCAAGACGGCGTCTGCTGCTGGTACGCGACCGGCTTGGAGTGAAGCCGCTTTACTGGGCGCAGGCCGGGGACATCCTCGTGTTTGCCTCCGAGATCAAAAGCATCCTGGCGAGCAATCTCGTGGAGGCTCGGCCGAACACCGCCGTGATCTCGGAGGTTCTGGCGACACGATATACGTCCGGCACGGAAACGCTGTTCGAAGGCATCCACAAGCTGCTGCCAGGACACCGGCTGGTGTTCGAGGATGGCCGCGTGCGGGTTCAGCAGTATTGGGACCTGCCGCTCGAAGGACCGGATCCCGAACTGGAGCGTCTGGACGACCGCGCGCTTGTCGATCGCTTCCGCGCGCTGCTCCAGGAATCTGTTCGGCTCAGGCTGATGGCGGATGTACCGCTTGGCGCGTTCCTCTCCGGGGGGATCGACAGCACTGCTGTCGCGGCGCTCATGGCGCGCGAGATGGATCGACCGGTACAGACTTTCTCGGTCGCGTTTGCCGATCGCGCCTTCAGCGAGCTCGAATACGCGCGGCAGGCCGCGCACGCCATCGGCGCCGACAGCCACGAAATCGTGGTGTCAGAGGACGATTTCTTCGGCGCCTTGCCGCGCCTCATATGGCATGAGGACGAGCCGATCGCGCATCCGTCGAGCGTGCCGCTGCACTTCGTCTCGGCGCTCGCACGCCGCCACGTGAAGGTCGTGCTGACAGGGGAAGGCAGCGACGAACTGCTCGCCGGATACGGCAAGTATCCGCGCGCGCTTCTCAACTGGAACGCTGCCGGTCTCTACGAGCGCTGGATCCCGCGCGCCGTTCGCTCGCGAGTGGCGTCGTCCATCGTGCGGAGGCTTCCGGGCCGCGTCGGCCGCATGGCGCGACGATCGTTCCTCGCGCTGCCGCGCAATCCGGCGGATATGTTCTTCGACAGCTTCGCGGGGGTCCCTCTCGATGTTCAGCGCACGATGCTCCACCCGTCGCTGGCGCGTGGCGACGCGTACACGCCCTCGCTCGAATACTTCTACCGCGCAAACGGTACAAGCGATCTGCTCGATCGTCTGCTGTACACGGACATGAAAACATATCTCGTCGAGCTGCTGATGAAGCAGGACCAGATGAGCATGTCGATGTCGATCGAGAGTCGAGTTCCGTTTCTCGATCACAAGCTCGTGGAATTTGCCGCCCGGCTCCCGCAGCGCATGAAACTGAACGGGTTCACAACCAAGCGCATCCTGCGCGAAGCCGTGAAGGACTTGATCCCCCGCGCGATCCTCACGCGCCCGAAGATGGGGTTTCCAGTTCCGTTTTCGAACTGGGTCAAGGGCCGATGGAACGGCGTGGCTCGAGAGGTGCTGACAGACCGCCGTACGCGCGAGCGCGGCATCATCGACACCGCGGCGGCGTCTCGACTGCTCGAGGACCATCGCCGCGGCCGGTGTGCTGGAGGCGACGTCGTCTGGGCGTTGCTCAACCTGGAACTCTGGTATCGGACGTTCATCGACGGCGACGGCATTCAGACACTTCCCGAGCCCACAGCCTCCGAATTGCGCGCACGGGACGAGTCGCCGGCGACGTCCACCACCCATCACGTGATGAATTGAGAGCAGCATGAGGGTATCTATTTTCGGCCTCGGATACGTCGGAAGCGTTTCAGCAGCCTCGTTTGCCAGCGACGGACATGAGGTCGTCGGCGTCGATGTCGACGCCGACAAGGTTCGCGCGATCAACGAAGGACGCAGTCCGATCGTCGAGCCAGGTCTTCCCAATCTGCTCCGAGATGCAGTTCGCGCCAGACGCTTGCGAGCGACGGTCGATCCGGCCGAAGCGGTGGCGGCAACGGACCTCTCACTGGTGTGCGTGGGCACACCGAGCCGCAAGAATGGCAGCCTCGACCTGACGTACTTGACGAGAGCCTGCCAGCATATTGGTGAGGCCCTCCGCGCCAAGGCGGCGTACCACGTCGTGGTCATCCGAAGCACCGTGCTTCCGGGGACGACGCACGACTGCCTCATTCCAACGCTCGAGGCCGCGTCAGGCAAACAGTACGGCCAGGGCTTCGGCGTCTCGGTCAATCCCGAGTTCCTGCGCGAGGGGACGGCACTGAAGGACTTTCGCGAGCCGCCGATGACGCTGGTCGGGCATAACCACGCGTCGGACGCCGCGCCGACGACGGCGCTGTACGAGACCATTCCGGCGCCGCTCTACTCCACGAGCATCCGGACGGCGGAGATGATTAAGTACGCGAGCAACGCGTGGCACGCCGTCAAGGTGGTGTTCGCGAACGAGATCGGAAACGTCTGCAAGGGCGTCGGCGTCGACAGCCATGAGGTGATGGACATCTTCTGCAAGGACGAGAAGCTGAATCTTTCGTCGTACTACCTGAAACCCGGCTTCGCATTCGGCGGCTCGTGCCTGCCAAAGGACGTTCGCGCCTTGCAGTACCGCGCCCGGGAGCTCGACGTACCGGTGCCGCTCATCAACGTTCTGCTCGAGAGCAACCGCCTGCAGGTGCAGCAGGCGATTGACCGCATCATCAGCACTGGGAAAAAGAAGGTCGCGCTACTCGGGTTCAGCTTCAAGGCTGGGACCGACGACCTGCGCGAATCTCCGCTGGTGATTCTGGCGGAAGCGTTGCTTGGCAAGGGCTATCAGTTGACCATCTACGATCGCAACGTTTCGTTCGCGCGACTCACCGGCGCTAACAGACGGTATATCGAAGAGCAGATCCCGCACCTCTCGCGGTATCTGAGCGAATCGCTCGATGACGTGATTTGCCAGTCGGAGGTCGTCGTCGTGGGAAACCACTCAACCGAGTTCTCCGACGCGATCATGCTTTGCCGGCCGGACCAGATCGTGATCGATCTCGTGCGGATTCCCGTCGATTTCGGCAAGCTGCGCGCACAGTACGACGGGATCAGCTGGTAAACGCATGTCGCACCTTGCGACGGTGCGACGGTGCGACGGTGCGAGGGTGCGACGGTGCGTCCGACGGTGCGAAAGTGCGATGGTGCGACGGTGCCGGTCTGCCGTTAGCGCGTTGCCGATGTGTTCGGACGAGCGCCCACCTGCGGAGCATGCCGACAACGATCGCCTGAAATCGAGCGCAGCGATTCTTCGACGCGAGTTCGGTCTGCGTGATCCATGCCGGTCGAATGAGCGCTGACGCTGCATGCCACGCTGGCAGGCGTTGGAATTGGTACTACTCGCAGCGGGTTCGATAGAGCATCAGCGGAGCGAGATTTCCGGCGTGCGCAGCCGGGAGGCGCCCGGGCGAATACATCGGCAACGACTCAACGAGAAACAGCTACAGACACTTGAAGGGCTCGTCGCGGATTAGCGAACCGCCCTCCAATCCTGATGCTTCGCGTACTCGCGAGCGAAGCACGCCTCCGCCCGAGCTTCTGCGTCGCGTTGAGCGGCCGCTGAGACAGCGAGGGTCAGTTCTGCATCCAACGGGCATCGCACGGTTGCGGTGTGAGCTCCGCTTATAGCGGTCTTTGCGCGTGCGAAGAACCGCGCGGCGCCGACACGAATCCAGATTGGACGTCCCTGCAGCGGCCGCGCGACGAGAAGCTCCGCGATCGCCCTTCGCATAGTCATTTCGAGACCGTCGCGCTCAGCGAGCACCGACACGGGAGCGAGGTCAATTCCGGTTCCGTCGGCAACGCTGCTGGTCCACCATGGGCGTCCCGTCGCCTTCCGGAAACTCTCGACGGATCCGTGCACTCGGACGGTAATCGGCGCGACCGACACGCCGAGCGCGCTGCCCATGTCGGCGTGCGCCCGCAACGCCACGCGTTCGATGTCGTCGGCTCTGACACTCGCCGATGACGCAACTCGAACCAGGATCGCGTTCGCACCCGCCTCCGTAACATCCACGGATTTTGCCGCGGAAGCAACCGGTCCGGTTGCTCGAACAGCTACACCGTTGACGGACGTCAGCCCCAGGCCAGGGTAGTACTGCGCGAGTATCGCGGCTGTGCTCTCGCCGCGCGCAGCCCGACGTCCGGCCCCAATCACGCACATCCCGACGCCGTGACCGAACCCACGACCGGTAAACCGGACGACGTTGCCGTCGGTCTCGATTGAGAACGACGTGCTGCGAAGCGTCACGGGGCCTATTGCCATGCGGAACTGCTCGCCCGCGACGACACCGGGCGTGAGTCCTGCCACTTCGAGCCGTGCCGCTCGTCCAGACGTGTTCCGCTCGGCAATGCGGATGCTGCGCAACCGCCCTGCAAAGCCGGCGCGCTTGAGCGCGCGGTCGATCTCGTCGAGCGTCAGGCTCAGTGCCCACGAGGGATCGTCCTGATGGACCTCGTCTGGCGCGACACGCAAGTAGGGGTACTCAGCGCCTGGCCAGGCCTGGTCGGCGCTCTGGGAGTAACCCCCGCAAGACGCCGAGTAGAACAATTGTGCGGGGCGTCCGTTGTAGGCGAGGATACGGCCGGCAGTGGCAAGAGTGGCACGACGCGTCGCAGCGGTCGCGGCACGCAGCACCTGGCAATGCGTGCTGTCGCAGAGGTCAAATCCGTCGGCGCCATGCCGAGCGGCATTCGCTATGGCGTAAGTGCGAATCGCGACAGCTAACGCCTGTCGCGCAGCGTCTGCGGCGTTGGGCTCCCCTTCCCCCGCCAGCACGCGCGCCACGTACAGCTCCAGCGGCAAGGTCGTCGTTCGACCCGTCGAGCCGCTCGCCGGACCAACACGCACGACGCGACCTGCGCTGGCCGACTCGAGCTGGCTGTCAGTGATGTCGCCCTGCGCGCGGGCGGAAGCCACAAAGAGCACAAAAACGAAAGCCACGAAGAGCACGAAGGCCGTGGCGTTCGTCTTCACAGCTTTCGCGGACACCCCGGCCGGCAGCGACACTGAATCACCTTTTCACCATCGGTGTAGTAGTCGTAGGTCAGCTCCTCGCCCGGATTGATGTTCCGTGCAGCCCGGATCCAGATCGTCTGTCCCACTATGTGGCTGTAGCAGTTGGGGGTGCAGGAATGGTTGATGAACCGGGCGACGTTGCCGCCGACATTGGCGTCGCGCACCCAGCGCCGGTTCACGGTGAAACACCAGATCTCCCCTCGACGCAAGTACTTCGTCTCGCGTTTCAGACTCTCCTTGTGATCGATCAGCTCGCCGGCATAATCGATGACTCGCGTGTTCTTGTTGATAGGCTCCAGCGCAAACACGCCCCAGCCATGCAGTTTCGAGCGCCGCCGCATCACTCGCGGCAGCCGGGTCTCCGAAGGCATCCGGACGACAGGATACCAGCCAAGGGCCTCCCTTGATCCCGGTGAAGATTGCCCTTGGTCACAACGAGTACGAGAGTCGCGCTGGGAGCCGTATAGCGGTTAGGGTTTGTCGAGTCCTCCCCACTGGCTCATAATGGACGCCGACATGCACAGTAAGGGCCTGCACTCGCGAGATATGATCCAGGCATGGGGGCGGATTCTGGCGGGGTACCGCCCGAATCTCTCGATCGAGATCACCAAGGAATGTCCGCTTCGATGCCCGGGCTGCTACGCGTACGGCGACGACCACCTTGGCGGCGACGTCACCCTCCGAGGGCTCTCGGACTACAAGGGCGACGAGCTCGTCGAGCGCTTCATGGCCCTCGTCGATCGCCATCGTCCGTTGCACATTTCGATTGTTGGCGGCGAGCCGCTTGTTCGCTACCGTGAGCTTGGCGTCATCCTCCCCCGGTTGGCGGAGCAGGGCATCCACACGCAGCTCGTCACGAGCGCGGTGCGTCCCATTCCCATCGAATGGGCGAGCCTGCGGCGGCTGCAGGTGGTCGTGTCGATCGACGGCTTGCCACCTGAGCACGATGAGCGGCGCACGCCGGCAACCTACGACCGCATCCTCAAGCACATCGCCGGGCACCAGATCACGGTCCACTGCACGGTTACGCGTCAGCAGGCTCGCCGGGATGGCTATGTGGAAGAGTTCCTGCGGCTGTGGCAGGAGAACCGCGACACGCGATTGATCTGGGTAAGTCTCTACACACCGCAGCGTGGGGAGATCTCCGCTGAGCGGCTGACTGCGGCTGACCGCGCTCGCGTCATCGCCGAGCTGCGCCGCCTGCGCGGCGAGATCCCGAAGCTGCAGATGCTCGACGGGATGCTGAACGTTTACGCGCGGCCGCCGGAATCGCCGGACGACTGCATCTTCGCGCAGACGACGGCGTGCTTTTCTTCGGATCTCGAGCGTCGGATCACGCCGTGCCAGTTCGGCGGAAATCCTGACTGCTCGAACTGCGGCTGCATTGCATCAGCGGGTCTCGAGGCGATCGGCCGGCACCGGCTGCGCGGAGGCATTCCGGTGGGCCGCATCTTTTATGCGTCTCTTCGCGTTGGGAAGGCGGTCGCCGGGCTCCGTTCTGCCTAGCTCCCGTCGGCCGGGATTTCGAGCACGACGTCGTCGGCGGTGGCGAGCTTCTGGTCCCGTTCGAATTCCTTCTGTTCCTTCTTGCCCAGGTCGGTCTTCGCCCAGTCTTCCTCGAACGTTTCCTGGAACCGCTTGACGACGCCCGCGTCGCGAGCGATCAGCCCGACCTCGCGTCGCGCATCCAACTCGAGCGCGCGCAGGCTCTGACTGCCGACGAACACGGTATCCCCATCGCGAATCATGGCGCGCACATGCAGGCGCATGTCGGGCATCTTCTGCACCCGAAGGTTCTTTGCGCGTTTGCTGACCTTGCCGATGACGCGAATATCCACTCCCGCCTTCGCCGCCACGTTCAGCAGTCGGACCATCTGCGTGTCGGTCACTTTGGGATCGTAGATAGCGAGTGACTTCTTCGCGCGCTTGATGAAGTTCGCCAGTTGCTCCCGCGCGTTATCCGGGCTGACGACCAGTCCATCGACCGTCGGCTCGAAGTCGTGCCGGGCGGTGTCGGCCTCGACCAAGCGGAGCGCTTCCTGCACCAACGCCTTGTTCCGGGTCACGATGCCGAAGCTGCGACTCTTGAAGTCGGCAGACGTGCAGTTGAAGCCATATACGTGGAGCTCTTCGCGGTCCACAACGATGAATTTGTGATGGTACCGGACTAACTCACTGCCAGTGCGGCTGACCGTCACGCCCTCGCCCAAGAGCCGCTGCTCCAGTTCCCGCAGCCGCTTGCTTTCCCCGGAATGGGTGTGGGCAATCAGCGCGCGGACGTTGACACCCCGGGTAACAGCGGTTGCGGCAGCCTTTTCGATATCCTTGGAGTCGAGCCGGAAGATGATGAAATCCAGCGTTTTTCGCGCTCGTTCGATCGCCTCGAGCACCGGCGCCTGACCGTCGTCTGGCTGAACAATGAGCTTCACTGGACCCCCCTTCGACCACGACCCGTCCCGAGGCTACCACGACCCGTCCCGAGACCACCTCAGCCGTGTTCGGGTACGGCTCTTGACGCCCGAGCAGGCTTATCCGACTGTGCAGCAATAACCTCGCCGTACCGGGTGGCGGTGCGTTCTCGGTTGAATCGAACAGCGGAACTGCCCTACACTTTCCGGCATCAGCCACGACAGCGGTTCACCAGCCCAGACGGCATTTCAACTATTGAGGAACAGCGCTATGCGAAAGGGAACACTGTTATTCCTGGCCGTAGCGGCAGCGTTTATCGGCTCGATCCTCTCGACGGAGGTTCAGGGCCAGCGCGGGCAGCAGGTTCAGCTACCGGACGGGCCCGGCAAGGAGCTCGTCTCGACCACCTGCACGAAATGTCACGCCCTCAACTTCATCACGAACTCGTTCGGCTTCTCGCGCGAGGAATGGCCGCGGCTCTTCGGCTCGATGGTAGCGCTACCCAAGGATCAGTCCGACACCATCGCCGACTACCTGGCCAAGAACTTCCCCGAAAAGCCGGACATTCCGAAGGCCAAGCTCATTCCGGGCCCCGTGAACGTCAGCTTTAAGGAATGGGTCGCGCCGACGCTGGGCTCTCGGCCACACGATCCGCTCGCCGCGCGCGACGGATCGATCTGGTGGACCGGACAGTACCAGAGCAGGCTCGGGCGTGTTGATCCAAAGACCGGCGCGCTGAAAGAGTTCCCGCTCGATACGCCGAACTCGGGTCCGCACGGCCTCGTGGAGGACAAGGACGGCAATATCTGGTACACGGGCATCAACGTTCAGGAAGTGGGCAAGGTTGATCCGAAGACGGGTGCCGTCACCGAATACAAATTGAATCTCGAAGGCGCTCGCGGACCACACACACCGATCTTCGACCAGAAGGGCGTCCTGTTCTTCACGATTCAGTCTGGACATGTCGGCAGGCTCAATCCTGCGAACGGCGAGATGAAGATCGTCAAGTCGCCGTCTGATCCGAGCTATCCGTACGGCATCCAGGTGGACTCCAAGAACCTCCTCTGGTACGTCGATTTCCGTCAGCCGAAGCTGGCGAGCGTGAACGCGACGACGATGGAGATCAAGGAGTACACGCTGCCGCGCGCCGACGCGCGTCCTCGTCGTATTGCCATCACGGCCGACGATGTGATCTGGTACGCCGATTTTCCGATGGGCTACCTGGGCCGCTTCGACCCGAAGACCGGGCAGTTCAAGGAATGGCTCTCGCCGGGCGGTAAGGATTCGCGTCCGTACGGGATCGCGACAGTGGGCGACATCGTTTGGTACAGCGAGTCGGGCGTGAAGCCCAACACGCTCGTGCGTTTCGATACCAAATCCGAAAGGTTCCAGACGTGGGTCATTCCGTCGCACGGCCACGTCGTCCGCAACATGATGGCGACCCGCGAGGGTAACCTCGTGCTGGCCGAGAGCGGGATCAACCGCATCGCGCTGGCCGAAGTGAGAAATCCCTCAGGTACGCGGTAGCTCTTCTCACGTTTGTCCGACTCCCTGCAGTGGTCGGTGCAGCAGCACCGATCGCTGCGGGGCGCAGAGCCCAACGCGTTTTTCGTCTCTAGTATTTACTCTCTAAGCTTTTTTCTTTCCCCTTCGCCCTTCCCCCTTCCCCCCTTCTTTCTCTGCTGATCCCCCTCGCTCCACAGCCATGCCGCGCCGCGCACGCCACTGGCGTCGCCGTGACGAGCGCGGACGAGTCGAGTGCGAACGGCTTCGCGGCC
>Ga0075430_100004443_pt1 | contig 11830 bp, 2 predicted proteins | sample RhiMetdeltSRZDD4_FD_75294 | JGI IMG/M metagenome (GOLD analysis project Ga0075430, IMG submission 75294) | Populus rhizosphere microbial communities from Tennessee, USA - Rhizosphere MetaG P. deltoides SRZDD4 | ecosystem: Host-associated > Plants > Roots > Rhizosphere > Soil | place: USA... | reverse complement strand
AACCCAGTGTGAAGTATGCCGTACTGGCGAGTTCAAATCGAATTCCGGCCCCGGGTCCACAGCGCACGCCGCCAACCCCCTCTTTTCTTGGGCCAATACGCGCGACATCGAATACAAAGACGGGTGAGACCGAAAACAGATTCACATCATCCAGCAACGTGTTCACAGTTCGTCGCGCAAACGCCAGGCTGTCGTGGGCACTTTTCTCAGCCTGAGCTCGATTGATTTTGGCGAAATCTGCTTCCATGTTATTGCGGATGCCATCCAGCGTTTGTGTCTTATCCGTCAGAGCCGCTATGCCGCCCAGTGCCTGGTTCAACTCCGTCACCGAAACGACCACTTTACTCAGATGGTTTGCGTCCGAGATGCGAAGGAGAGTTATCACAAAGCCGTAACGCCCGGCCACCTCTGTAGTACTTATTGCACTGGAGGTTCGGTCAATTGCGTCATCGATATTCTCCAAACATTCCTGGAACTTCTCCTCGAGCGGCGTGGGGGGCGTAGGGTGCAATTGCCTCTCTTGGATCACTGCCTGTTTCAGATTCTCAAGTGCATCTGGCAACAATGGCAGATAGACATTAATCAGATGTTTATAGTTATCGTCATCTGTTTCTAACTTGATCTGGGTAATGTTGGCGGACGAGTTGATGCCCTCATCGATCTGGGATCTCACCTCCTCATCATTTGACAGTTCACCCGGGACCAGGGGCTCGCGCCATACTGCGTAAGCGACCGTAAGGTTGTAGCTGATAAAGCGATTACTTCCTGATCCCTCTGAGGTGCGGAAATACTGCTCGCCCGGAATGCTCCGTATCATCGGATTCTCGCGAATCTGCCACTGATCACCCGGCATAAAAAACTTTTCCTGATTACCGCCGAAAAATTTCTCGGCAAGTGGGATTTTGTTTTTCACGTGAGTTGTGCCAACGGTGAACCGCGATTCCAGACTGAGGGGACGATGGTCGCCAAGGGAATACCAGAATTCATGTCGCATGTCAGCGATCTGTTTCACCCAATCCAACTTTGTTTTGTCATCGGTTGCGCCCAGTTTGAGTCCATAAGAGAGAGAGAGGACGTTGTGTGAGAGCCGCGACGTCACGCCTGCATATAAAGAGATCGAACCGAAACCCGCGTTTGCTGTGGTGTCGGAAGCTAAGGGAACGTCCCGAACATCGCTCTGGCGATTTCCTCCCTCGATAAGACCGCCAAACCTCGCTGTCATGTTGCCGCTCATGAATGGTTTCGTAATGGCGGAAAATTGTGCCGAGAGCTGTCCGCCTTTTAGCGCACCCGACCCGGTGGGCAGGGAGGAATTGGCGAAGCTGAAGCGCCATTCGGAATGCGCGAGCAACGTTTTCGATTCCTCCGGATAATCGGCCGAGCCCGATGCTTCGAACGAAGCGGAGTGCATTTCTGAGGATCTCAACCCATCGACCTCAAACGACTTAATAAAGGCGTTTGCCAAGCGTGCCGGTTTGAATTCCAGACGGCCGCCGACCGCGAGATCGTCTGTCTGGTCGAAAGCTGCCATAGGCATGAACTTGAGCGGATGAATTCCCGGAATATTGTCACCCGTCATGCCGGCGGTTACCTGTGGAGTCTGTCGTTCCGTGACGCGAGCTTCCGGCGCGGCATTCAGGACTGGTAGAACGCGGCTTGAATAGATTTGATAAACCACATCGACATTCTTGTCGGCAGTGCAATTCTCAAGACGTACTACGCTGATTCTGAATTTGATTCGCCCTTCATCTGATTCAGGCGTGAAATAGGGACCGATCAGGTCAACAGCGTCGTCACGGACCACCTTGTAAGTGAAAGCCTTTCCTTCCACGAGCGGTGCGACGGCTTTAGCTGCTTCGACTTCGAGAGCTTTCACCCACGGAAGGAAGTTAAAAGGGCTCACCACCCGACTGTGTTTGACGGAATAGTGCTCATTCTCAAAATCAATAGGCGGCTGGCCTTTTGGACGTGCACACGTCGAGGCGGGCACTAATGCAGCAGTCGGTTCCTTTTGCTGGCAGTGGTAGCTGGTGAAGGTTCCGGGGAGGAGAACGGCAAAAGACAGTTGGACTATAACAACGAGGAGCCTGCCCGTTGCGAAACGACCTCGAAAGCCTCCCGGGGAATTCACGTCACGGTTGTTTGAGCGCTGACTGAATGGTCTTCTCGGCTTTAGCCTGGGGAATCTTTCCAGCCTTCGCTCTCTTCGCATCGCTCGCTCCCGGTCCCAGTAGCTGCGCTTCTTGCGGTGCACTGAGCTTCTTCTTCTTAGAAGTTTTCTCTGCGTCGTCGTTCAGCTTCTTGTCTACCTGAATATCGAACTTGACCAGTGGGTCATCAAACGGATCTTTCTTGTCCTTTCTTTCAAACAGCTTGAAGCCGATTTTCCAGATGATCAATTCGCCTTCGGTGTTTTTTTCGAGGTGAAAAAGAATGCGGCGCAGTTTATCAGTCGAGTTGATTTCAAAATCAACTTTAATCGCGACGATTGTCGAAGTATTTGGCATGAATGGCTCCTGTCCTGGGATAGAGCACTGCTGCTGCTGATGGTGTTTACCGATGCTTTACCAACCTGAATCCGTTAGCCGAAAAGAGCGAGGACAAGATTGAGATTGGTCTGGTGATCCCCTAGAGAATCAGAGGCGAGCGGATTCTATACGCAATCGCGAAAAATGCAAACGGAAAATCAACCGGCAGGCCGGTTCCGGCAACGGGACTCATCTTGGTTTGTCTCGACACTAGGCCAGATCTTTTCAGTACGGATCCAAACGATCCGACTCAGATCAATCCTCGGGTCAGGCCACTTTGACAACCGCCGACGGTTAACAAGCTGGTCATCGTTATGGTAGATGGTTCTCAGAGCCTAATCACCGACATCGGTACCGGACATTGCAACGTGTGCGGTGGAGAACTATGTTGGCCAAGTGGGTTTTGCGCCAGCGAAAGTCGCTACCACCAGCACATCGTCGATCGCATCATTTCGAAGTTTAGTAATAAGGTCTGCGGGAAGATCAAATTGCCACTTACCAGTCGCACGCTTACCTTGAACGCCACCCCAAGCCGATCTGCCGGCCGGCAAGCGCGTCTGAACGCGTAGATCCGTTAACGCCGCTTTCCCAGTCACTACCTGGCTGCCGACCGGAATATCGGGAGTGTAAGTCATCGTTACATCCCCGGTTATTTCAGTATTCTCATCTGTAGGTATGACGGCGAACAAAAGCTCGAGTATCGTAATGTGATCATCCAGATTCGGTGGAAAGTGTGTTCGTTCCGAGCGAAATTTTATCTGAGCTGTGTTTGCCTCCCCATTCCTAAGGTCATACCAAACGTCCGGAAAATCATTGCGAATGCTGTAAGCCTTGTCCGCACTCACCAGCGGATCAAGTTCTTGTATCACCTGCCGGCGATAGTCGTCATTGGAGAGTGCCGTGTACTCGATGGTAATCAACACATCCGCAATGGTTCCGAAGTCAAACGGGTTCGACGCTCGGGGCATTGAGAATTCCCATCCAGTGGCCACACCCATGGATTCGAAGGGCATTAACAATTCAGACTGGACGTCCAACTCAAAGACTCCAGTGCCATTAGCCGGCGAACTCAGAGCGACCAATTCAGGATCGCGCCTGATAGTAGTTTCCTGGAAGACGTCACCGCCTACGATCACGCGAGAGATACCGGAAGCCATCAGTGTGGCGCGTATACCTAATACCGGTGGGATCAAGGCAACCACAGAGGTCCGTACACGCTTGATCAGTCGCAGATAGTGACCAGGAAATGCCTCGTCGAAAAGGCGCATTGGCGTATTGAAGTTCAATACGCCGGTGTTGCGAAAAACGGCAAACGCAAAAGCGTCGAGAGCGGCAAGAGAAATTGTATGGGCCAGGTTGAGCTTGCGCTTATTAGTTTCGAAGGCATACTGATCGAGCTGATGGATATCCTGCAACAGGCGCGCGGAGCCCGTCAGTCCTCGCCGGTCCTTAGGTTTGTCGGTGGCATTATCTGCACTTGTCTCTGATGGCAGTTCCCAATAGTCGTTTTGAATGAATGATGTGGGAGTCTCCTGTCGTTCGAAGGTAAGCTGAGTTTCGGCCAGCATGGCCACGCTGGTTGCCTGCTGGAGGAAATAACTATAAACGCCGCCGAGAACTCCGCTCATCCATTCATACAATTCCGCGCTGGTGAACTTGTGGGCCAGGTAATCGACCATCGCCCGCGCCTCGGTGGTCTGGGCCTGCGCAATAGTTTTTTCCTGGACCACGATGTTCCTGTGATCGGTGGCTATGGCAGCCTGTTGGTCGGCAATCTGTTCGTCGATGTCAGCCAGGTCATAACCAAACTGCCAGTCGTTAGCACGACGCTCGTGACTCGCTTGAATTGAGAAAATCTGCGCGGCCGTCTGGGCCTTAATCGCTGCCACGTCGGCGCCAGCTTTCAAGACTGCGAAACCTGAGACGGCTGCGGCGCCGAGCCCGGCTGCAACGGCTCCAGTTGTAGCCGTCGCGGCAGTAGTTATTGCCTGGCTCACAGTAATGCCGGCAGCGAACGTTGCCGCCAATTGCTGGGCCACTGACGCAGCTTTGTGATTTTCGATTACCAACCTCTCGGAAAGGGAAGGTTCATTCAACCATTTTCTATAGGTATCTTTTTGTTTGGTGGCTCTGGATCTCTGTCTTGCCGCCAGGGCCTCGCCATTAATAGCTTCCAGTTCACGCAATTCCTGTAGCTTGTTCCCAGCCTCCGCCAACTGCAGGTCAAAACCGGCTTTCTTGAGGTTGTAATTCTCGGCATCGCGTTTTTCGAGCGCGGCAAGATACGCGGCTTCGATTTGTTGCGCGATGCCCACCAGTTGTTTAGCGCGTTCCATCAGAACACTGAAGCGGTATGGAGTTGGTTTTTGACGTGGACGTGATCCGGGTATCACGAGCTGGCCGCCGGTACCGACTGTTGGAAGACCGACAATCGTTTTCGGCGGGGTGGGAATCTCGATTTCTCGTTTCATGCCGCTGATATTGCGCCCTTGATGCAGCTTCGCGAGTTGATTTTCGATTCGTTTTCGCAGAGCGCTCAACACCGGATTTGGCAGCAGAGTTTCGTTTTCGTTTTCCGGCTGGATCTGATCGAAATCAGGCTCAGCCAGGAGGTTCCGTGCGCTGAGGTACAGCGAACGTGCTCTCGCCAGCGAATCGCCGGTATCATTTGTAAATTCCGCATCCGCAAATTCCAGGAAGCAGCGCGCCAGCGACATAAGAGTAAATCTCGTATAAGGGTTGGAACGAGAAGATCGAACTTCCGCAAGGTCGTGCGGGTTAAGGAAGTCTCGCAGCCAGTGCTCGGTGCGCGAAAGTACTGGCGTCCCGTTCACTTCCTGCTTTAAGCCGGGATAGATTTTCCTCTGCGCACGCGGCAGGTTGTAAGCGTAGACGGTTTGAAACCAATCCAGCGCAGCAGTGTACTCACCGGATCTCTGAAGCTGCAGGGCCAGGGCCATCGGTACGAAGTAAAAAATCTCTCGCCGAGTGGGCTGCGTCGCATGGTTGAACGGGTTTAGGAGGCTTTCCCCCAGCACACCGAGCTCGATGAGTTGGGCCTCGGTTCGCTCGTCAGTCAGGATAAAAGTTGCAGGCAGAACCGGCCCGGCAGCCGCTCGTGCCTCGTCAAGATATTCGCTGGCCAGCGCGCGGGCTGCGACTGGCGAAAGCCTGGATTTGGCGCGCAACGACTGCAGCAGTTTTTTGAAAGGCTGAGTCATGTCGCTTGCGTCGCGCAAGCTGGGCAATAGAATATTCTCAGGGTAGTAAAAAACGAGCATCGCTCCCCGCCAGGCTTCGTAGCTGCCTGCCCAACTCCACTCCTGGTCGAATTCCTCCTGGGTATCGAATTGACTACTCGCTTCAGGCAAAGACCAACTATCTGCCGGATGATCGTCCGCGAGGCGTTGTGTGCGCAGCGAAAAAATCAATGACTGCATGGTCTCAATGGCCTGCAGGACACGAGTGGTCAGACGCCAGCCGCTGCCCTGGGTTTCAATAAAAAAGCGTTCACTTAGCCATTCAGCAGTGAGGTTAAGCGGCATTCCCTTTGTAACTCCGATTACGTTGATCAATGAGTCGCGCAGCACAGGAAGCGCTACTTCTTCCGTCGCCTGAATCGCCGTGTCAAATCCCTGGCGCAAACCATCTTCCTGGTCTATGCGGGCTCGCAAGATCGATTGCCACTCTCTACGCGCATCTTCCGGCCTTCGCCAACGAGGCAACTGTACCCGGCGTGGGGGCGTGGCAAATGAAAGCTCGACGCGCAAACCGGTGGGATTATTGGTGGAAAGGCTGTTGCTCACTACAAACTCCACGGTGTTCTCACCATCCTGGAATCCACCGCTAAGCGAGAGGTTTGTGAAGGTCGAGAACCCTACAGCAGTCAGCCCCAGAGAGGTCCCATTTAGTTTCACATCCAGCAATACATCGTCTACGGCAACCGCGGCGAGCATTTGTACGGTGGCCAGATCCCATCCGCTTAGATCGAATTTGGTTTTATAGACATAAACGCCTGGCGCGTTGCCGGCAGATGCGTTTTTATTCGGACTGATCCAGTGGCTGCGATCATTGTTAGCCAACCAGGTACCAGGCTGCTGTTGGGTGACAAAAACCTTGCCTGTCGGCGTTTCTCCCGGTGCAGCGGTGAGGATCCAGTTTGGATCATCAACGCCATTGGCTAACAACGCACCATCCGCCGTACCGGTAGATGGAAGCCGTGGTAGCTCATCTCGGTAAAGCCTGAAGAACTGCGGGCTGATTGCCAAACCGGCTTCAGCTGCGCGCCATGACTTTCGCTGGCTGCCTTTCCAGACACGCGTCAGGATGTGATAAACAGATTCCCACTCAGCCTCAGTTACAGTTCCCGTAACCAACTTGGCCAGCCCGTGGATACGGAGCAGGTAACGTAAGGCGGACAAATCGAGATGCAGCGCTTCCAGGACCGGCTCGATGTCTTTGCCGTTTTTGTGCAGAGCATCGAGGCAGATCAAAAAGTCGAGCGGCGCAAGAGGATTACCTCCGCTATCGTCACACGCGACGAGATTTGTCGGCGTGGCCGGGTCGTTGATTATTCCCAGCAGAGCGTCATCGACAATTTTCTTCAATCCCGCAAGGGCGGTGGCCTGGTTGCGGCGGTTTGTCTCGACTGTCTGGAAGTGCTGTTTTATTTGAGTGGACCTTGCATTCCACAAAGCGAAAGCCGGATCGGTTGGCTCGATTTTGGCGAGGTCACTCTTGCCGATAACATCCGGATCGATAATAGGCTCCTGAAGGCCCCGGTCCTGATTCACCCACATTGCGTGTAGTTGAAAAGCCTGCCAATCAAAAAGTTGTCGCGAAGATCTACTCCCGAATGGATCCTGGGTTGTATCCATTAAGCCAAAGAGCGATTCCAGTTTGGCCTCGGTGATCTCCTCCGGCTGAAGCAGCAGGCGATCGAGATAGTCTGACCACTGCGGGTTGAGGTCAATCCCGAGACGCTCGGCGAGAGCCCGACGTTGAGCAGGCTCAGCACCATGGGCCAGGCGCACCTCTTCATAGCTCGTACCCATCTGCCGCAACAACGTTTCGTAAGCGAGAAGAGTGTATTCAGGCTCCAGGCGCTGAGCAGCATTAAGATCACTAAGAAACTTACGCAACACTTCGACGCACAGTCGCACCTGGTTCACCGGGCGTTGCGCGGTGGTGGCATCGGTTTGTTTAGCCAACCGCTCGAATTCCTGATGAAAGACTTGCATCAAATCATCTGCCGTAATGTCATGGACGTTCGCGCCGTCGGCGCGCTTGAAGTGGTCCTTGAAAAACTTGAGCAAGTCTTCCAGGTATTGGCGAGAACCTAAGAGATCATTGATATCGGCGGGCGAAAACGATTCCGCGACCTCCAGGTTACCAATGACCTGCGTCGACAACTGGCCGCCGTGATCGCGAAATTCGCAGAGGAGGCTATACCATCCGGGACTTGTAATAGGGAATGTCATGGTCCATGACACCAGTCCGGGGCCAGCGGGAGGGAATGTCTTCACCTGGCTCGACAGTTGGCTCCCGGTCTTATTAAGTAACTTACAGGTCACAGACGCCACGCCGCTCTGCATGTCGGTAGCGGTTCCGTTAACTTCGATAACCGTTTGCGGAGCCGACCAGGGAATTTTCTTTCCTGCGTTGGGGCCGAGGATGACGGAGGCGGGGGCAGTGTCGTCGACCGCAATGAAATCCCGTGAGGTCTCCGAAAAGTTACCCGCCGTGTCACGGGCACGCGCAAAGAGTTTGCGCACACCTGCCGGCAAAGGAGAACCGGGGATTATTAGAGGGTGGGCCGGGTCGTTATTCCATAATGATGCATCAACTGCATCCCGAATCAGGGGTTTGTAGCTTTGGGGGTTGTCAACGCTCGCCTCAACACTGGCTATGCCGACAGCATCTTGTGCCCGAACGCTTACCGGAAGGTCCAGGCCCGTTTCGGGCAGCGAAATTCTGACCGGCTCCCCCGCTGGCGCGATGATGGTGACAGTGGGTGCCGTGAGATCAACCTGGACGACGACGCTGGCTGTTACCGTCCTTGTTATGCTGGCGCTGTTACCGTCCCGGTCCATTTTAGTGTCAGTTTGTTTTGCCCGAATAGTTATAGTGACACTACCGGCGACGTTAATAACGGCGGCCAGAGACCAGGAGTATTCGAAACCGTGCTGAACGACAGAGACATCAGATGCTGTGTAAAGAACGCCGTTGAACAGCAGTTCGAAGTCGCTGTAGGTGATTTCAGTCGCTCTGCCAGGTTCACCCTGTCGACCTTCGGCGACGCCCTCCGCGTTAATAGATCCGTTGAGAATTTGGCCCTGCGTGGGTGAAGTAATTGCGAGGCTCACAGCGGTCTCCTTTATGGCTGGACAGTTTTTCCAGACGAAGCTACATCGCAGTGGGGGATAATCTGACTACCAGGGGTGAGTGATTAAACAGACGTGGTTGATACTTATTATTTAAGCCTTTAATACATGGTCCAAGATCCCAATGCGTAAGCACAGTCGATCCCGTCGTCGCACGTGGTAGCCGTGTGCATAACACCTTCTTTCACGGCCGGGATAGAAAGTATCATTGCCGCCGGCAATCCAACTACTGTCGAACCAGTTGCTGCGGTGCTCATTAATGCTGTTTCACCAGAAATCCAGCCTGCGAAGTATAAGTTGGCGAACGTTAATTGGGCGGAACCTGAAGCGGCCGCGACGGTGACATAAAAGGGATTCTTGCTCTGGGTAGCGTAATATACATCGCCTACGCCACCGAGAAGCATCAGACCTCCTGTTAGTGCCCTCCCAGCATTAAACACGATTGGATCCCACCAGCGTATTGGTCTCACTGTCCCGACGGGAGTCATTCCAACGGCGTGGCCTTCCTGATAGTTATAATAATGACGCTCAGCCATCCGTGACAGGCTATCCTGCGGAGGCTTAGACGCAGCGGCTCGCTCCGCCTTGTACGTGGCTATGTCTTCCCAAAGTTCTTCATAGCTCCTAAACTGTCCTCCCGCGTTCTTGATTTCATCAGGATTAACTTTGACGACGTTGGCGCTTGCGGCTCCCGCATCCTTCGCCCTCTGCAGCGCGCCGGAAGGGTCTTTGGTAAACGAAATTCTATTTGTTCCCTCTTTAGCGACTGTGTCAGGACTGGCGTGTCGCACGCTTTGATGGGCTACGGACTTGGCTTCTTTTAGTTCTCCCATTGGAGCGAGCTGCTTTGCATCTTTAAGTATTTGCCGCTGCGTCGGGTTTTGAACGAACTTGTAGTAGGTTCGACTTTCCAGCGCTGATCCGACAGGGGGGGTGGCCGGGCACATATTCACCGTCTCCTTCTCCGCGTCGGATGAAGAAAAAAGATCCGCGTCACTGGAGACGTGACTTGTATCTGCTGACTGATATCCGGCCGGATCAAAATAACGAATAGGGTTGTTGACGAAAGACTTGTAAAGATTGACACCGTCAACATTCCCTTTGGGATCACAACTGATCCACCTCGCCAACCAGGGCACGTAATAGCGCGCCCCATGGTAGTACAGCCCACTCTCCTCATCGCGCTCTTTACCGGTGAAACGGTAGCGCTTGCGGGCAAAACTGCCGAAACTCGTTTCGCCGTAGGGTGTGTATTCTTCGCGATTGATAAATGTATCACCCGCAGCGGTCGCGCCCCCCACAACGATGTTGCTGCTGCCGAGATGATCTCGAAGTTGATATTTCACCGTGACGTTCGGCGCGCCATCATCCGGAAAGGCAGGGCCAACACGCACCATCGCGATCCGGGTTTGATTGTCCATCACGTGCAGGCTGTTGTTTTGCCCCGTAATCCGGACAGTGCCGGCCTGCTCGATGCCGCGGAGGTGATGCTCGAACAGGCCATCGATGTTGATGGTAATCTCAACCTCTCTCTGCTGATTGACTACATACTTCTTCACTCGTTGACCGGTCGCATCGTAGAGGTACTGAGCGTGAGTGGTAGGTCTTGCGCCGGTGGTTTGATTGCGGAAGACCCGCATCCGGTCACTATGATCCCACTCAAAATGGCGCTCATTGTTTTCCTGGATCAGGTTGCCATTCTCGTCGTACCTGTATCGGTAAGTGTCAGTGCCGGCAGTCACGGTAGCCAGGCGGTTGTTCACCGGAGCGCCGGCAGCGTCCTGCACAAGAGCGAACCTGCGACTGCTTATAACTGTGTTGCCGCGGGCAGAAAGTTGCGCATGGTCCAGCCTGAGTGTGTTGCCGGCGGCATCGTATTGCAGAGTCTCGGTGTAAGGACGTGCCAGCGTTTGATCGGTGCTGTGCGGCGGATCGTCCCATGGCTTGTTTTGCGTAGCCGGCCGCGACACACCCGTCTCGCGACCTGTCGCAGAGAGCAGCCGGTAGAGAGGATCGTATTCAAAGTCACGGTCGAGCGCATCGACTCCGAGTTGCGTGTTCAAGACGCCGCTGGCCGGAGTGCGATCGTGGATTTTCAGAATATTGCCGGCTACATCGTATTCATAAGCAAAATCCTGAAGCACAGTGCCGCCCGGCGCGTAAGTCTGCACGCCAGGTTTCGTGTAGCGCTCAGTGCGCATTCGCACTAAACGGGAGGTGAAGTGGTTGTGAGCATAACGTGTGAGCACACCATTGCCGTAAGCGATTAGCGTGCGCTGTCCCTTCGCGTTGTAGGCTATGTGCTCGACGTAGGTTTCTGAGTTTAGTTTGACACTCTCCAGCGTGCCGGCGCGGTTGTAGTGCGTACGCAACTGCTGTCGCACGCCGCCGATATCGGCCGGATACTTCATGGTCGTGACACGGTTCAGCGCATCGTACGCCAGGGAAGTTGTATAAACGTTAGCGTCCAACAAAGCGGCAGCATGCGTTGGCGACGTTCCAGACGGCGGTTGCCAGTCCACACGGAAAATTTTTATATCCCAGTTTGCTGGTGGTGGACTTAACACGGTGAACAGCTTCGCGTCGCTGATTACTCGCCGCGACTTTTCCAGCAAATTGCCTTTGAAGTCGTACTTCTCAAAAGCAAGCTGCCCGGCTTCGTCATAATGCTGGTAAGGCTTTCCGAGCAGATTGCGCGCCAGGGCGTCAGTTCGCGTAAGACCCGATGCGGAGTCGTCACCATAGAGAATGTGCGACCGCAAGGTTAGTGTCTGACCGGTTCCATCGCGCGCCCAGGTGCGAACCGGCCGGTTCGAAACATCATAGGCGTGCAGAATGATTGCACCCTTACTGTCGCGCCCTTCGATAAGATTGCCGGCTGCATCCGTTACAATCCAGCGATCACCGGCGTCAATGTTC
>Ga0075430_100004442_pt1 | contig 11830 bp, 10 predicted proteins | sample RhiMetdeltSRZDD4_FD_75294 | JGI IMG/M metagenome (GOLD analysis project Ga0075430, IMG submission 75294) | Populus rhizosphere microbial communities from Tennessee, USA - Rhizosphere MetaG P. deltoides SRZDD4 | ecosystem: Host-associated > Plants > Roots > Rhizosphere > Soil | place: USA... | reverse complement strand
CGGCACGATCCGGCTGGTGGACGAATATCACACGGTGATCGACTTCGACGAGCACGGAATCCGCAGGTTCTCGACCTCGATGGTCAAGCTCGAACGATCATCGACGGTGGAGCCCGGCAAGCCGCCGAAGCGGACGCGCAAGAAGGCGGCGCCCAAGGAGTCGTGACCGACTCAGTCGGTCACGCAGCCTTCCGAGGCTGATTTCACCAGCCGCACGTACTTACCCAGCACCCCGCTCGCTGCCTTCAGGGCGGGGGCTTTCCACGCTTTCTTCCTCGCTGTCATCTCGGTCTCACTCACGTCCACGCTCAGCGTGCACGCCGTAGCGTCGATGGTGACATGATCGCCGTCCCGCACGAGCCCAATCGGCCCGCCGTCCTGCGCCTCTGGCGTGATGTGCCCGATGATGAAGCCGTGCGAGCCGCCGGAGAAACGGCCGTCGGTTAGCAGCGCAACGTCCTTGCCGAGACCGGCGCCCATAATCGCCGACGTCGGCGTGAGCATCTCGGGCATGCCCGGTCCGCCCTTCGGGCCCTCGTAGCGAATCACGACGACCTGCCCCTTCGCGATTTCCTTGTTCTCCAGGCCGGCCAGCATCGCTTCTTCAGAGTCGTAGACTTTCGCTGGACCGGAGAACCGCTCGCCTTCCTTGCCGGTGATCTTGGCCACTGCGCCGCCCGGCGCGAGGTTGCCGTGCAGGATGCGGATATGCCCGCGCGGGTTGACCGGGTTCTCGAGCGGTTGAATGATTTCCTGCCCCGCCTTGAGTGGCGCCGCGTTCGCGAGATTCTCGGCCACTGTCTTGCCGGTCACCGTCATCGCGTCGCCGTGCAGGAATCCACGCTCGAGGAGGTACTTCATCACGGCCGGCGTGCCGCCGACCGCATGGAGGTCTTCCTGCACGTACCGTCCGCTCGGCTTGAGATCGGCCAGCAGCGGCATGCGGTCGCTGGCCCGCTGGAAGTCGGCCAACTCCAGGGAGACGTTCGCTGCTTTCGCAATTGCCAGCAGATGGAGTACCGCGTTGGTGGACCCGCCAACCGCCATGATCATCATCATGGCGTTCTCGAAGGACTTCCGGGTCAGGATATCGCGTGGCTTCAGATCGCGCTCGAGCAACGTGCGCACGGCGGCGCCGGCACGACGGCATTCGTCGGCCTTGCCCGGATCCTCGGCCGGTATCGAGGAACTGTATGGCAGCGACAGGCCGAGCGCTTCGATGGCCACAGCCATGGTGTTCGCCGTGTACATCCCGCCGCACGCACCGGCGCCCGGACACGCGTGACGGACGATGTCGAGGCGCTGCTCGTCGGTGATCGTGCCGGCCAGGTACTCGCCGTACGACTGAAACGCGGAGATGATGTCGCGCGGCTTGCCCTGCGCGAATCCGGCGCGAATCGTTCCGCCGTAGACCATCAGCGACGGCCGGTTGAGACGCGCCATCGCGATGACGCTGCCCGGCATGTTCTTGTCGCACCCTGGAATGGTGATCAGCCCGTCATACCACTGCGCGCCGACGACTGTTTCGATCGAGTCGGCAATCAGGTCGCGGGACGGCAGCGAATAGCTCATTCCGTCGGTGCCCATCGACAGTCCGTCACTGACACCGATCGTGTTGAAGCGGAGCCCGACCAGTCCCGCCGCCTGCACGCCTTCCTTGACGTGCGCGCCCAGGCGATCGAGGTGCATGTTGCACGTGTTGCCCTCGTACCACATGCTGCAGATGCCGACCTGCGGCTTCTGCAAATCGGCATCGGTCAGGCCGATGCCGTACAGCATCGCCTGCGACGCGCCCTGGCTGCGAGGCTGCGTCACGCGTGAGGAGTATTTGTTCATGAGAATTCCGCCGGGTTTACAAAGCAAGACCCGGCCCACAGCTGTCGAATGAGGACCCGCTCTCTGCAACGTAGGGCGGCTCTTGTTCTTTAGACCCGCCTACACAGACGCCGGCTGCGGAAGCTTCACCGGATCCAGAAACGGCATCATGTCTCGCAGCTTCGCGCCAACGATCTCGATCGGGTGGTTCGCGTCCTGCTGCCGCATCTGCTTGAACTTCGGATAGCCGCTCTCGGCCTCGGCAATCCAATTCTTGGCGAACTGGCCGGCCTGGATATCCGCCAGGATCTGCTTCATCACCTTCTTCGTTTCAGGGGTCACGATCTTCGGACCTGCGGTGTAGTCGCCGTACTCGGCGGTGTCGCTGATTGAGTACCGCATGTACTGCAGGCCGCCGCGATACATCAGATCGACAATCAACTTCAGCTCGTGGAGGCACTCGAAGTAGGCGACCTCCGGCTGATAGCCGGCTTCGATCAGCGTCTCGAATCCTGCCTTCACCAGTGCGCTCGTGCCGCCGCACAGGACGGCCTGCTCGCCGAAGAGATCCGTCTCTGTCTCCTCGGCAAAGGTCGTCTCGATCACGCCGGCGCGCGTGCAGCCGATCGCCCGGGCGTAGGACAGCGCCGTGCTTTTGCCCTTTCCGCTGACGTCCTGGTGCACCGCCAGAAGACCCGGCGTGCCCGCCCCTTCCGTGAAGACTTCCCGCACACGATGGCCCGGCGCCTTCGGCGCGACCATCGTCACGTCCACGTCGGCGGGCGGCACGATCCAGTTGAAGCGGATCGCGAAGCCATGCGCGAACATCAGCATCTTCCCCGCCGTCAGGTGCGGAGCGATGTCGGACTTGTAGACGCGTGCCTGGTGCTGATCGGGGATCAACACCATGATCACATCAGCCGACTTCGACGCATCGGCGACACTCATCACCTTGAGGCCGGCCGTCTTCGCCTTCTCCGCCGACTTGCTGCCCGCCTGGAGCCCGACGACGACGTTCACGCCGCTGTCCTGCAGGTTGAGCGCGTGTGCGTGGCCCTGTGAGCCGTAGCCGATGACGGCGACCTTGCGGGCGCGAATGAGCTCGATATCAGCGTCTTTGTCGTAGAACATCGTGGCCATTGTGTGTCTTAACTCCCGGGCCGGCTAAAGGCGGCCCCTACGAACCGGGCCACCTGAAAGTGGCCTCTACGTGTCGAGTCTAGGAATACTGCGTCGCTGAGAGCCCCACATCGCCGCGGCGCATCGCGACCTGGCCGGTGCGCACCATCTCGATGATCCCCAGTGGCTCGAGGCGCGAAATCACTGCATCCACGTGTGGCGGCTCACCGGTGATCTCGAGCGTCATCGTCTGCTCGCCGGTGTCCACGATGTGCGCGCGTGTCTCGTCGACGACTCGCAACAACTGCGCACGGTCGTGCCCGGCGACGGCGACCTTGACGAGCGCCAGATCGCGCGCCACCGCCGGCACATCGCGCAAGTCTTCGACCTGCAGCACGTTGACGAGCTTGTAGAGATACGCCATCACGCGATCGGCGCTGACCTGATCGCTGTCGATCACGACGGTCATGCGCGAGATCCCGGGCACGTCGGTGCGGCCGACGGTCAACGATTCGATGTTGAAGGCACGCCGCCGGAACAAGGACGCGACTCGATTGAGCACGCCGGGCTTGTCTTCGACCAGCGCCACCAGCGTATGGTGCATTGCGACTCCTGAAAAAGGTCTAGATCGGATCGGCGGCACTCTCGACCAGCACGCTCGGCGGCGGTTGCTGCGGCCGCCGAATCATCGCGTCAAGGTCGGCGCCCGCTGGGACCATCGGGTAGACGCTGTCCTCCTGCTCCACCCGGAAGTCGATGAGCACGGTGCCATCCGCCTCACGTGCCCTGCGCACGACGTCGGCCACCTCTGGACGCTTCTCGGCGCGCAACCCCATGAGACCGTGGGCTTCTGCCAGCTTGACGAAGTCGGGGCTGCGCAGCGGCGTGGCCGCATAACGCCGTTCGTAGAAGAACTCCTGCCACTGACGGACCATCCCGAGATACCCGTTGTTGATGACGGCGACGTTCACCTTGACGCCTTCCTGTGCCGCCGTCGACAATTCGGCGGCGGTCATCTGGAATCCGCCGTCGCCGACGATCGCCCAGACTTCAGCGTCGGGCCTGGCCATCTTCGCGCCGATCGCGGCTGGCAGCCCGAAGCCCATCGTGCCGAGGCCGCCTGACGTGATGAGCGTCCGCGGCTTCTCGTGATGGTAGTACTGCGCTTCCCACATCTGATGCTGACCGACGTCGGTCACGACGATGGCATTGCCTTCCGTCAGCCGCCAGATGTCGTTGATCACGTGGGGGGCATACAGATGGCCGTTGTCCGGCAGCGCCTGGATGTCGCGGACGGCCGAGTCGCCCTTCATGGATCCGATGTACTTCAGCCACTGGCTGTGATCGCCAGGTTCCACGGCATCGAGCAGATCCTTGAGCGCATGACGGAGGTCGGCGACGATCGCCGCGTCCGCGGTCACGTTTTTGTTGATCTCTGACGGGTCGATGTCGATGTGAATCTTCTTGGCGTTGAGCGCGTAGGTCTTGAGGTTGCCGGTGACGCGGTCATCGAACCGCATGCCGAAGGCGAGGAGAAGGTCGGCTTCCTGAATGGCGTGATTCACCCAGGCTTCCCCGTGCATGCCCATCATGCCGATGTTGAGCGGATGGCTCGCCGGGAACCCGCCGAGACCCAGCAGCGTCATGGCCACCGGCGCGTTGATGCGCTCGGCGAACTGACGGACTTCTTTCATCGCGCCGCTCTGGAGGATGCCCTGGCCCGCGAAGATGACCGGCTTCTTCGACGCCTTGATCAACTCGACGGCCTTGGCCATCTGGCTCTTCGCAATAGTGAGCTTCGGGCGATGGCCGCGCATTTTCACGGGGGTCGCGTCCCACTCCCACGCCGCTTTGGCCTGCTGCGCGTCCTTCGTGATGTCCACCAGCACCGGACCCGGACGGCCGGACTTGGCCAGGTGGAACGCTTCCTTGATCGCCGGCATGATGTCTTCGACGCGCGTCACCAGGTAGCTATGTTTGGTGATCGGCAGCGTGATGCCAGTAATGTCGGTCTCCTGGAAGGCGTCGTAGCCAATCAGCTTGCTCGGCACCTGACCCGTGATGCACACGATTGGGACCGAGTCCATTTGCGCGGTCGCGATGCCCGTGACGAGGTTCGTCGCGCCGGGACCTGATGTCGCGATGGCGACGCCGACCCCGCCGCCGGCCCGGGCATATCCGTCCGCCATGTGCGATGCGCCCTGTTCGTGACGAACGAGGACGTGCCGGATCGGGTAATCCAGCATCGCATCATAGGCGGGAAGGATCGCGCCGCCGGGATAACCGAATACCGTGGTCACGCCCTCATGAACAAGGCACTCCCAAATGATCTGTGCGCCAGAGCGCTGAAGTGGCATACCGATTCAGTGTGCGCTTGTCGGCATATATCAGTCAAATTGATAGTCGTTCGGACAACATAAGCATCGGTAATGCCCGAATCCGAGGACCGGAAACTGTGCAATTCATTCCGGAACTGTCCATCCCACCCGCAAAATCTGCCCAGAACTGCCGGCGTTAACGTCCATTTCCGACGGCCCGATACTTGATCTTGATCAGTTTCGTGGGAGATGAGATGACGATGACCAAGCACGTGATATCCGCCGTCCTACTGACGACCCTCGCAACGGGCTGCGGAGGCGGCAATAACCAGTCTGCGCAGACCCCGGCCGCACCACCTGCCGCTGCTCCGGCGCCTGCGGAGCAGGCACCACCAACCGCACCAGCCCCGGCTCCGGCCGCTGCCGCGCCTCGGCAGGCTGCGCCTCGGCAGACCGCGCCTCGCCCTCAGGCACCCTCGGCACCCAGGAGCACTGAACTGGCGCCGTCGGCACGGACAGCTGCGCCAGCTCCGGCGCCAAAGGCTGTGTTCCGCGATGTGACCGCTGCTGTCGGCACCTCACTGTCGTTATCGCTCATCACGCCGCTTTCAACTGAGACGGCGAAGGTCGAGACACCGGTCACCGCACGGCTGCGTCAACCAGTCGTCGTGGACGGGTTCACCGTGGTACCCGCCGGGGCGACGCTGCACGGCGACGTCATCGAAGCGGAACGTGCCGGCCGGGTGAAAGGCCGCTCGCGGCTGGTGATTCGGTTCGCAGAGGTGATGGTGAACGGACAGCGTGATCCGTTCCGCACCGAGGCGTTGGCGTTCGAGGGACAAGCCAGCAAGGCCAAGGATGCCACGAAGATCGGCGCAGGCGCCGGAATCGGCGCGTTGATCGGCGGCATCGCCGGCGGCGGCAGCGGCGCTGCGGCCGGTGCGGCGATTGGCGGTGCGGCTGGCACCGGCGCAGTGCTGGCCACGCGCGGCGCTGACGTGGAACTCGCGGAAGGCACCGAGCTCGACACGGCGCTGGCCTCGCCCTACAGCGTGCGCGTCGAGGTCAGGTAGGCGCGATCACGACTCTGCTGGCGAATCGGCGGCCGCCGGACCGGCGGCCGCCTCGCCAGCCGCGAATCCGATCTTCGAGTGGGTGCCGTCGCAAAACGGCTTACGCGTCGACGCTCCGCATCGGCACAACGCGATCGGCCGGCGGTCGATCGCGTACTCCACTCCATTCCAATCGATCACACGCACATCGTCGCTATCGATCACATACGGGCCATTCTTTCTCAACCGGATGGTCGTCACAGCTCGCCTCATGGAAACTGCGCCGGGCTTCGCCCGATGGCGACGATGCTGCACGCGTAGATGACGTTGAGTCCCCTCCGCGCCGCTTCCGCCATCAGCCGATCGTCCTCGGCGCCAGGGTTGATCCAGATCTCGGGGATGTGCTTGCGCTCGAAGTCGTCGAGCAGCGCGGTCGCGATCTCCGGCGGCACATACACCGTGGCCATGTCGATCGGACCCGGCACGTCGAGCACTGAGGCGTACGCCTTGATCCCTTCAACCTGCTGTTCGTGCGGATTGATCGGAATCACCGTGTGCCCTTCGGCCTGAAACGCCCTGACTGCCTTGTTCCCGAACTTGTGTCTATCATTGGACGCACCGACCACGGCCACCGTCTTGGGCATGTCGCCATTATCGCAGCATACAATTTGTCCTCGTGTGGTCTGACCGTCGCGTAGGACTCGCGACTCTCCTTCTTGTTTGCTTCTTCACGTTCGTCCTCGGACTCGGTCGTCAAGCGATCACCGATGCCGACGAGGCGTTCTACGCCGAAGCCTCGCGCGAAATGGTCGAGAGCGGCGACTGGCTGACGCCGCGATTCAACTATCAGAACCGCTGGGAGAAGCCCGTTCTCTACTATTGGTTGACCTCGGCAACCTATCTCGCGACCGGACCGACCGAGCTCGCAGCGCGGCTCTGGTCTGCACTCTCCGGTGTGGGCCTGGCGCTGCTCGTCTGGGGCATCGCCAGACATGCGACCGGACGAGTGGATGTGGCATGGCTCGCCGGCGCCGTCGTTGCGACGAGTTTTGGGTATTTCTCGATGGCTCGAGCGGCGCTGCCGGACTTGCCTCTCACCTTCTGCATCACGCTGGGCATCTGGGCCGCTCTGCGCGCCGTCGATGTTGATGGCCCGCGTAGGGGCGGTTCTTACGGACCCGCCACTGCGATGAAGTGGTGGATGTTGGCCGGCACGGGGACGGGCGCTGGATTTCTCATGAAAGGTCCAGTTGCGTTCGTCGTTCCGGCAGTCGTGTTGCTCCCGATCGCGTGGCGAGAGCGCCGCCGAATGCAGTTCGATGGCCGCGGGATTGCCATCGCGGCGCTGACTGCTGCCGCCATCGGTCTGCCTTGGTACGCGGCGATGTGGCTCGAGCACGGCAACGCTTACCTGCAAAGCTTCTTCATCGGTGACAACCTCGAGCGCTTCACGACCGAACGCTTCAACAACGACCGACCGCTCTGGTTCTATCTTCCGGTATTGCTCGGCGGCCTGATGCCATGGTCAGCGTATCTGGTCGCCTTCGCCGCCGACGCAATCGACCGCGTCCGACGCCGCACGCTTCGACTCGACGACGCCGACTGGCGGCTGCTCCTCTGGGCGATCATGCCGATCCTGTTCTTCACCATCTCAATCGGCAAACAGCCTCGCTACATCCTGCCGGTGCTCCCTCCCCTGGCCATCTTCGTCGCTCGCGGGATCATCGAACGGATTGGCGGTCAGCGCGATCGGCTGCTCGCGGCAGCCACGTTGAGCACCGCCGCCGTCTACGCGGTGCTGGCGCTCGCTTTCGTTCGCATGGAGCCGTTGCTCATCAGCGCCTTTCCGATGGCGATGTGGATCGGCGCGTGCGTGTTGGGGTGCTCGGGAATCGCGCTAGCCGGCATTGCGGCGACCTCGTCGTGGCGAATGCTCCCGGCCGCTGCGAGCGTCGCGGGCGTGCTGGTCCTCGTCTCGGTGTGGTTTGGCGCGCTCGCCGGGAATCGCCCTGAGGCGGTCGAGCAGATGGCCTCGCTCATAGCGTCACACCGCTCCGCCGATGAGCCGATCGGCGTGCTCGACGTGTTCACGCGGAATCTCGTGTTCTACACGGGAACGCCGCAGATGCAGCTCTATGGCATCGAACAGGCGGGCATGTTTCTCCAATCCCCGAACCGCGTCCTGCTCGTGCTTCGTTCTACCGACGTCCCCGCCGTGGCTGCGGCCTCGGGAACGGCGCCGAAGACGATCGGCGAGATCCGATACCTGAACACCGCCAACATTCGCGTACGGACGCTGCTGCGGCCGGAGCCGACCGAGATCGAGACGATTTCGCTGATCACGAACCGGTAGAGAACAGCCGGATACAGGTTCCTACTCGTCGTGCGGTTGCTATAAAGGCAGAGGTTCTACGCCCCCGAGGTCCGGGCGGCGTCGATCGAGTTACGGAAAGATCTTTCCGGGATTGAGGATTCCGTTGGGATCGAACGCTGTCTTGAGGCGCTTCATCAACGCAATTTCCTCGGGCGACAGCTCGATGGGCAGGTACTGCGCTTTCGCGAACCCGATGCCATGCTCGCCGCTGATCGAGCCCTCGAGCGATACGACCTGTTCGAAGAGCTCGCGCTCGGCTCGAGCCGCCCGCGCACGCTCGTCCGGATCGTCCCTCTTGATCATCAGGTTGACGTGGATGTTGCCGTCGCCGGCGTGTCCAAACGACGCGACGTGCAGACCGTAGCGGTGTTTGAGGCCGGCGATGACGTCGAACAGCTCTGGCACGCGACCGCGCGGCACCACGACGTCGTGATTGATTTTCAGCAACCCGGTCGCACGCAGCGCGAGCGACAGCTGACGACGGACGTGCCATAACTCGTCGCGCTCGGCCTCGGTGGCGGCGCGGGTGACGGTGTGCGCCGCTGTCTCCCGGCAGGCTTCGGCGACGCTGACGATTTCCTCTTCGACACCGGCCGCCGTACCGTCGCACTCGACGAGCAGCATCGCACCAGCCCCGGCTGGAACGACTGGTCGGCCCACGTACGACTCCACCGCGCGCAGCGAATCATCGTCGACGAGCTCGATCGCCGCGGGCACGGCGCGGCGCGCAATCAGCGCACTGACAGCGTCGACGGCATGGCGAACGGTGGAAAACGTCGCTGCGAGCGTCGCCCGCGCCGGCGGCTTCGGGATCAGCCGCAGCGTGATCTTGGTGATGATCGCCAGCGTGCCCTCGGATCCGACGAGCAGTTGCGTCACGTCGTAGCCGACGACGTTCTTCACGGCCTTCGATCCCGTGTGCAGAATCTCTCCGGTCGGCAGCACCGCTTCGAGCGCCAGCACGTAGCGCTTGGTCGTGCCGTATTTGAAGGCGCGCGGTCCCCCAGCGCATTCCGCAACGTTGCCACCGATCGATGACGTATCGAGGCTGGCGGGATCTGGCGGATAGAACAGGCCCACGCGCTCGACCGCGCGCTGCAGGTCGCCGTTGATGACATTCGGCTCGACGACGGCGATGAGATTCAGTTCGTCGATCTCGAGAATGCGGTTGAGCCGCGCCATCGACAGCACGATGCCGCCGTTCGTGGGCACAGCGCCGCCTGAGTAGCCTGTGCCGGCCCCGCGAACGACGAGCGGTATGCACTGCTCATTGCAGAGCCGCGCGATCGCCGCGACCTCAGACGTCGATCCTGGAACCACGACCAGGTCAGGGGGATGTCCCTGCCCGAGGGCATCAGTCGCGTGCGCCGTCAGTGAAGGTGGATCGGCGAGGACATGAGCGTCCCCAAGCAGCGCGTTGAGTTGGGCGATGAGCGCTTCGGACAGTTTCAGCGTGAGGCCCCGGCGTTTGCTGGCCGCAGCGACTCGGCAAAGCGCACGATGCGAGTCGCTCCCTCCCGCAGCTGTTCCATCGACGTCGCGTAGGAGATACGGATGTAGCCCGGAGCGTCGAATCCCTCACCCGGCGTCACGACCACATGCTCTTTCTCGAGCAGCGCCTGGGCAAAAGCCGCCGACGACGCCAGGCCACTGGATGACAACAGCGCCGAGATGTCCGGGAACAGGTAAAACGCGCCGTTTGGCTTCACGCACTGAATGCCTGGAATCGCCGTCAGCCAGGCATGAATGCTGTCGCGCCGGACGCGATACTCGTCGAGCATGGCCGTCACCGCCTCCTGTGAACCGGTGATGGCAGCCAGTGCCGCCTTCTGCGTGATCGAAGTGATGTTGGACGTGGATTGTCCTTGGATCACATTGAACGCCGCCGTCAGTTCCTTCGGCGCGATTGTCCATCCGCACCGCCAGCCGGTCATCGCGTAGGCCTTCGACGCCGAACCGGCAATGACCGTCCGATCGCGAAGTCGGTCGAACAACACCTTCGGCAAGTTGTGTGGGACCGGCTCATAGATCAGCCGCTCGTAGCACAGGTCGACGATGATCCAGATTCCTCTGGCAGCCGCCGCGTCCGCGATGGCCGCGAGGTGCTCTTCCGCGATCAATGCGCCCGTCGGGTTGCCCGGCGAATTGAGAATGATCGCCTTCGTGCGTGGCGAGATCGCCGCGATCACGGCGTCAGCGTGCACCTTGAACCCGTCGCTCGAGTGGGTCAGCACGATCACCGGCACGGCGCCCATCAGCTTGACCTGCTCGGGAATGGTCGGCCAGTACGGCGCGTGCGTGATGACTTCGTCACCGGGATCGAACAGCGCAAGGGCCGCATTGAAGAGCGCTTGCTTCCCGCCAACCGTGATCAACACTTCCGCGGGTGTGATGTCGACGTCGTAATCCTGCCGGTATCTGTCGCAGATCCCCTGACGCAGTTCGGGGATGCCCGGGGCGACCGTGTATCGCGTGAAGTTGGCGTCGATTGCCGCCTTGCCGGCCGCCTTCACGTGGTCGGGTGTCGGGAAGTCCGGCTCGCCGGCGCTGAAGTCCACCACGTCGTGACCTTCACGACGCAGCCGCTCGGCTTCAGCAGCCACCTTCAGCGTCGCCGAAACAGAGACCTGCGCCAGTCGCTGTGCAAACATCCCTACCCTCGAACGGCGGTTTCCTGTTTTCGCCGCATGGCCTGCTCAACAGCCGGCGGCACGAGGCCGGTGACCTCGCCGCCAAGGTTGAACACTTCCTTGGTGAGTCGGGAGCTCAAGTAGGTGTACTGCTCCGCCGGCATCATGAACACGGTCTCGAGCATCGGTTCGAGGTGTCGATTCATCAGCGCCATCTGAAATTCGTACTCGTAGTCCGACACGGCGCGAATGCCGCGGATAATCGCGCTCGCGCGCCGGCGGCGCGCGTACTCCACGAGCAGCCCTTCGAAGCTCTCGGCCTCGACGTTCGAATACTCGCGAAACACTTCTCGGATGATGTCGACGCGCTCATCGGCACTGAACAGCGGCTTCTTCTCCTGATTGACCAGCACCGCGACAACGATGCGCTCGAACAGCCGGGCGCTGCGCAGGATGATGTCGACGTGACCGTTGGTCAGCGGATCGAACGAGCCAGGAAAGACGGCGATTCGGCCGGCCGGC
>Ga0075430_100004438_pt1 | contig 11840 bp, 20 predicted proteins | sample RhiMetdeltSRZDD4_FD_75294 | JGI IMG/M metagenome (GOLD analysis project Ga0075430, IMG submission 75294) | Populus rhizosphere microbial communities from Tennessee, USA - Rhizosphere MetaG P. deltoides SRZDD4 | ecosystem: Host-associated > Plants > Roots > Rhizosphere > Soil | place: USA... | reverse complement strand
AGAACCAAAGCCATGCATCGGTAATACGAAGTATACTATAGCAGGGCTATTTGTAGCGTTCATTATATTAGGCGCTGTCACCGTACAATTTGTATCTGCACCTAACATATTACCTGCATCAAACGCTACTCCATTTAATTGAAATGTCACGTCAAACGGTGCTGATATTGGAGGCGGTATGACGCACGTTGCGCCTGTAGCCGCTAACACTTCCCCTGTCAATGGATCGAGACCATATATTATACCAGTGGTAACGTTAGCCACAAGATCGAATCCGAGTAGCGGTATAGTAGCCGCTGCATCAGTGTACAGTATGTCACCAACTACGAACGGTGCTGCATGGTTCAAATACACTACTATAGGAATTTCAGCACACGGATTTGCAGGCGCTAAAGCAACTTGCACAATTTGCAATTGTCCAGTTGTAGGTTCTCCTGCTATAAATACAATCTTATAATCGTAAGTGCTTTCAGGACTACACACCAATACTTTGCCTAGTGATAATGCTTTAGCATGTAGGTATTGAAGATATGGCAGCATTTCACGAAACGTTACTACCTTGTTTCGTGTTATACTGTTATCGTCTATAAATTGTATTGTTAATGCTGGCAATTGTCCTCTTACGCTTGACGGATCGCTTACCTGTTGCTTTAACTGATATGTAATGCTGACAATGTTTGAAGGCGTTGGATAGTTAGCCATGTTTTATTTAGCGTCCTACGTTTTGTTCATGACGTGGTTATGCCCTGCTAATAGGGGGTTTTATGTAAATATTCCGTATCTCGTTCTCATGTCAGCTAATACGCTATAGTCTGGATGGTCTATATTAAAATGTAATCCTGTCCTAGCGTATTCTTTGAGATAGTTAAATGCTATCTTTAGTTCCTTCAGACTCATTTGCATTATTATAGCAGTTGGTATGCCAATTGACTGCATATATTTGACATATACTTGTCTTTGCATAAACTTCTTAATGATGAAGTATGCAAAGATGGCAAGTATAATGTATAGAGCGAATACTCTCATAGTAAATAATTATGTCGTTACAAGTTCTAATCCAAATAGCGCTGTTATATTAGCGTCGGCTGTACTCCATGCGTCCAAAGCTGTTACTACAGGATTGGCACCAAAGGCAGTTGTAAAGAAGTAGAAGCCGGGCGGCATGTACATTTGTTTGTCTGCCTCTCTCATTACTTTAGGTATCAATATTTCTGTCAACTCCTGAAATATAGCAAAGTTGAAAGCACCGATAGCGCCGTGTAAGTTGAAAAATTGGTACACTTTATTATACACTTCAAGATACCTGTTGAACAAGCAAGTGTCCGAGCTTAATTTTCTGCTTAGATAGCTACCATAGTTTTGGCCATTGTTAGCGATGTATTGGTTATTAGACGTTGCCGTTGTGCCAGCCACAAAATTCTGTGAGGCATTGTACACAGATTTGGCAAGCTCTATAAAAAATATCTCGTTGTTCTTAGTAGATGGCAGAAATTCATATGCTCCTGTTGTAGCATTTAGTCCTACGCCCCAAAGGGGGATTATAGGTCTGCGGCAAACGGGCATAGTGAACGATACGCCTTTAATCTCATTAATCTTTATGATCGTAGTCGCTATTGGTACTTCAAATTGCTGAGTACCTACGAAAGGTTCGGGACTACATACTTGCAAATCTTCTGCCATTAGTGTATGTTTAGCTGTCTCATAACTATTCTAAGCAATATAATAACTGCTATAGCTATGAGTAAGAATTTTATTACTTTCATTTCTTTCCTTTTTTACCCATGAAATACACAAGCCCCAACACTATTACTACAGCTACTATCAGTATTAAAATCATGCTGCCGCCTTTCTTAGCTGTCACTGTTACGCCTGATAACGTTTTTTCTTCTGCCAGCCATCCCGTTGGTTCATCACTTCCCGGTACTGTAGAAGCTGCACTACTTTCAACTCCTGCACCTGTGGAAGTACCAGACATCAAAGCGCCTGACATTCCCCCGCCTCCTGTATTAGCCATACTGCCTATTTCTGATAAAGGTTGTGAGGATAACGGCTGTATAGGGTTATCTAATACGCCCTGATTAATTGCCAACTGTTGGTTAGCGTCTCTTACGTTCTGTATTTGCTGCTGTGCTTCGCTTGTAGCCTGCTGTCCTGCCTGTATCTTACTAAGTATAGACTGCCCTTTCTTAAGTTTGCGCTGCGCTGCCTTAGTGTCGCCGTGTTCTAATTTATCCTGAGCTTTTGCTATTTTCTTCTCTGCCTTCTTAAGTTGACGCTTACGACCTAAACCGAATAGACTATCGTAGCCATCAGGATCATAGCCGTCCGGGTCATAGCCGTCCGGGTCATAGCCGTCGGGGTCATAGCCATTGGGATCATAGGTGTTGGCTGCTCTCATTGCTCTACCTCCTGCCGGATCGAATGTTAGAGACGTTTGTTTAGAAAGATAATCCTTAAATCCTTCTATCAGTTCATTACCTTGTAGAAAATCCTCTACTTTTGATTTGTTATATTGATCTACGCCTGTACAAGCATCATAAGGACTATCTTCGTGTCCGTTATATGCGTAAGGTGATGTTAGAGGTGTATTCATTGTTTACTTGTTATGAGTTATATAAATTCCATTCCCTATTTCTACGGCTTACTAGTCCGCTGTTTACTTGCCCTCCTGCATAGATATAACTTTTCCAAAGCTGTTCTAAGTTAGAAACGTTATTACTAATACGGTTTGCCATAGTCTTGCCGGTGCCTACGCCAAGATTGTAAGTAAAGGATAACAAAGCCGCCCATTGATTAGGGCTTAGTGGTTTTTTTACTAGTGGCTTCAATGCGTTGTAGTCATTTGATATATGCGATACCATAAGGGTATTAGCCTCATCCCTGCTTATTGTTTTAGCAGGGACTACATTAACGCTTGACGTACTATCTGGTACACGTGTACCATAGCCCCAAGACCATTGTTTGAAATCCCAATATGGCCTACTGCTGAAACTTTCTTGTTCAGCTATAAACTGTCTGGCTTTATGTATTACGTCTGACACTTTTAAGAGTTTTGTTAGTATATAAACTACCACAATAATGACGACTATTATCAATGCTTTCTTAGGCATTCCTAAAAATCTTTATGAGTTCAACAATAGCATAGATAAGAGTGATAATAGATACCAGTAGCTTAATAAGAAATCGCTGCTTTGGTGATAAGCTACTGTCGTCATCCAATCCTTTCGGCGCTCTGTTATCCATAGGTTTTGCATAGGTGTATTACTTTTTGGATATAGCCTTCATTCCCTTCGATACGTAAATTATTACAAACACTACTATAACTATTAGTACAATAGGCATTATCACTTTTAGTGTCTTGGACGTGCCACTTATACCACTTGTAACGTTTGTTAAAACATCTCCTGCCGTTCCAACAGGCTGCATTATCTTTTCTATACCACTGAATAGATAATCATACAACCCAACTTTCTTAAAGTAGTCACGAAACGCAGTGTTGAATGTCCTGCAATCTATAGCGCTACTTGCCATCGCTAAATTGTCCCAATGATGTAAAAACTTATCGTTAGCCGCAGCAGTTCCATACTTTGTAACATTGGATTTATGCCATGTTACCCAATCGCTACAACCCCAAACGTCATCGAACCAGTTCCATATTTTAAAAATGGAATCATTGTACAACGGCATAGCGTCTGCATTACTTGGACTATGTTCGTAACTGTAGGCCACAATCTTCGATTGTTTAATATTATTGATATATTATAATATACGCATTGCGTACTATTATTTTATAATTTCTGCGTCTATCATTGTTCTAAATAGACTGTTAATACGCTCGTCTTTCTCTGGCTTCTGTTTCAGTATGTCTGTCAAACAGTAGATCGCTGTTGACGGGTTATAACCCATTTTGACAAACTTTACAAAAGCGTATAGGTCGCAATACTTCTCTGTCTTATACTTCAAATGTCCTTTCTCGTGAAGTATTACAAAAACTCCCATTGGTTTAGGAAGCTCTAAGAACTTTGCTCCGGTGACTATCAAACCAATGTCTGTATAAATGATAGCCGGGCTGTTTGTTTGGTTAGGATCGTGCTTTATCGTTACTTCTTTCTCTCTATACCTTTCCTGCTTCGGTAACTTTACAGTATAGATACCTTCATGAATTTGTAACGACTTATCCTCTATCTGGCAATCGTTATTAAAATAATACAATCCTTCGTCTGGTAAGTTTATTTTAATCTCAGACGTATTATATGGCAAGTATCTATAATAGTACAGTTTGCCCCTGCTGTCTCTTAATTCAAAGTAGTCTGTAGGTTCAAAGAACTTTATTAATAAAGTGGATGGCTTGTTATTTCTTAGAACGTGCTGCAAAGTATATTACTAATCCTAATACTACAAAGAAGCCAATTATATAAGGAATCATTTTCTTTAACTGATCCTTTCTTAAGTCATCAGCTAAGGGAACAAGCGGGTTATTCAATTGCATTGGCGACATAGTCCAGCCGGGCAATTGGCTCTCATCTATAATCTGTCCGTTTATTACCTTTTTAGCCGTTTCAGGATTAGCCCGGAAATATGCTACAAGAGCTTCATAGTGTCGTTTGCCACCTGTAGAAAGCCCTGTAAATATATTTGCTGACTTTCCTTGTGCAGCCCTTATTAATTGTGTCCGGTTTAACTTACTACCTACAGCCGGGATCAATGCGTTCGCTAAGTCAGAAGCTAAGAAGCTGTCACCGCTTTGTTTTTGCTCCTGAGTATATACTACCTCAATAGGAGCGAACAGTTCACCAAGAAAACCGTCCATCCTGTACCCGTTTTCGTCCTCAAACAAGTTTTCTTGTTCTTCAAGATGTACTATCCCTTGTTCATTATCGTAGTCTAGTATTTCGGATGCCTCTTTAACATCTTGCATCCTTAATTGATACACCTGTTTGACAAGGTCGGGGAGCTTTGGCGCTGGCTCTTCGCCATGTTGCAAGACAAACTGCTGTAAACGGTTTACATGCTGTCCCAATATTTCTATTGCGATGTTATAGGCGTTTTCGCCATCCTGTTGTGCAGTTTCCAGTATAGCATTTTTCCACGCTTTACGACGTGTAGTAAGTTTGTTGTTTGCATCGGGAGCAATGTCCTCACCTCTGCTTTGCATGTCTAATAATTCGGAATAGGAGCGCATTGTATTTGTATTTAAAAACCCTGCCCAAATATTAGGCAGGGCTTATTTATAAATAGGTAAACAAAAACCGGGAAGCTATTATATATTAGGCTTAGCCCATTTGTTGATGTACAAACCAAGTTGCACGGCTTCGCCTGCTTCTAACGGATAGTACAATCCTGCTTCGCCCGTAATGTCCACGCCTGCGTTCACGTCGATGTCCAACTGTGCAGGATTAATAAGACGTTTGTACGAACGTACATTGATTGTATTATCAACCTTAAGCCCGGCGTAGGTGCGTAGCTTGTATTCAATGTTGTTTGCAAATTGTGCCTGCGTTGCCACAGATACACGGATCACAACGATTTTGAAGCCCAACACTTTTGTAGTGTCTACAAGTGACTTGTACGGGTATTCGCTACAACCAATTGTAGCTACAGGTGCAGCGGCTGCACCACGGATCATAAGATTTCCTGACTGGTCATAAATGTCGATATTGTTGGGATATGCGGCTTGCCCTTCAAACGATAGACCGGGAATACGGCTATACGTACCTACAACCAGTTCGGGCTTCAGGATGTCAACACTGCTATTGTAGGCATTGAATAACTCAAAGGTTATTTTTGACGCTGTAGGATTGTTTAGCGTCAGGTTGATTTGCATTTTCTGTCCGGGCTTCGCTGTATTCACCTGTGTGGTACCACCGCTTGCACCGTCTATTCCGTCAGGATCGTAGTAGTTTGTTGACTGTGTGTTATGGCCAAATGTACGCATATTTTTAGTGCCGTTGAATGAGTCGTAAGCGGCACGTCTTACGTTTTCGTGTGACATTGTAGAATGGTTAATTAGCAGGCTATACGATTAGCCTATGAATTTGTTTTGTTTGATAGCGTCTTTTATATAGCTGCCTACAATCACAGCTACCAGTACGATGACGAACATTTTAACTAGTTGCATAACAGTGTTTTATGAATTGTTAATAAATATGTTAATAACTTGTTAGCAACCCGCTAAACTCGTTAGTAACTTGTTGAAACAAAGATCGCTATGCAGTTCGTCATATGCAAATAAAGCCCTATTTTGTCCTCAAATCGGGCAATTTTTCCCACACTTTATGAGCAGCGATACAGTCACAAATAAGAAGCCGAAATCCATAGTTATAAAGGTGTCAATATCTAATAGAGAGGACAGTAACGGCGATAAAAAGAAATCCCTATACAACAGGCTTAATAGATACGCAAAGGACAAGGGCGTTAAAGAAACGGACATTATGAGATTTGCGCTGTCTATGCTACTGGATAAGGCAGGGTATTAAACTAAAAACTATAAATATGCAAGACATCTACTACGTAACGCAGATAATACTATCGGTAATAGTGTCTATTACTGTAATGTACTATCTCATTAGCAAAATGACAGAAAAGCGCAGACGAACTATAGAACGTCTTGAAAGCAGATTAGAAGATTTTGAAGAAAATCAGGAGTATTTCACCGATCGCTTAAACCAGTACAATAACGATCTTGTAGCTATGAAAGGAAATAAGGAAGTAAACAAAGAAACTAATCTTTAATTATAAACGAGCTGTAGCGTATCTACAGCAATTTATACAATGGGTAAACAATTTAAAAACAAGGAAGAAAAAGAGGGAGTGTCTACACCTACAGAAGATGTAGAAATTTCTGCAATGGATAGGCTTGCATCATTTGCAGAAGCAAACGACGACCAGCTAGATGAAGGCACTGCTCAGTATGTAAAATTCAAAGAACCCGGTGAAGTAGTCAACGGCATCTTTGTAAAAATGGATTCCAGAGAATTTAAAGAAGGCGAAGGGGAAAGAGAGTGTGTAGTATTACAAGGTATCAATGGTGAAAAACTATTATTTGCACAATCAATAATAGTGAATGAGATTAAAAAGCGTTGGGACTTGACAAAAGAAGTTGGCTTCGCTGTACGTATTAAGTACATGGGATTAGTTAAAGCTGGTACCCCAGATCAATACCAAAATTTCAGACTGTTATTTGAACCTGTAAAATCAGTTTAGTAGCAAGCCCGGTTATTAATAATCAGTACGTAAATAATTATTAGACCGGGCTTCTTTTAAATACCCATCAATGCCAAAGAAGCCGACTCTTCAACAAAGAAACGCAGCAAAGGCTGAACTCTTACTCAAGCAAAAAGTTTCTTCATCTAAGGGATTCCTTAAACAAGAGTTTAAGAAGTTTATAGTAGAAGAAATGGTATTTGCTGCTAACAGGCAGAAAAAATCTATCAAAGGAACAGAGAGTGTACAAGAGAGGTATGATAGGTTTAAGATACTCTACGATAAACTATTCTTTGCCGGGTTATCGGGACACGGCATGTTCCCCCAACAAATAGAGAGACAGTACAAACGTGACAAGGCTAAGGGCATTGATTATTACATAAGGGAACAAGGCAAAGAAAAAAAGGTAGGACTCAATGAGCTTGCATACAAGATGGAATTTCTAAGCCATCAACTAGCCACTAAATACGACGTAGCATATACAAAATTTAAACCAATACATTACCTTGTAGGAAAGGGTAATTACAGGATAGTTATAGAGATACCAAGCCTTACAAAAGATGTAAGAGAATTGGGATATGATGACTTAGATGAAATGGACACTGATGAAGTATTTGAATTCTTTGAAGAACATCATGTAGAAATTATTGTGAGCGATCCTTCAAAACGGAAGGGCAAAAAAGCAAAGGCCGAATATGAGGAAGGCAAAGCCAGACGTATTAAATCAATAGCAGCAGCTAAGAAAAAACACTACAAGCAATGGAAAAAAGGAAAGAAGCCGACAATCACAAAGAAAACAAAACCGTCAATCTCAAAGGCAAAACGTTCAATAGCCTCGAAGAAGCCTTTGAAGAATCCAATAAAGAAAGCACTACCAAAGAAAAGAAAACGAAAATAGAATGGGATGTCGATTTAATAGGAGCGCTAACGGAAAGGCTTAATATGGATAAGGAAGATTATACAATGACGCTAACAAACTATACGTGTTTGATTGAATCACGAATAGGTTCATACCATTTCTTAAAACACATGTTAAAGCCTTCTGTATTTTCTGCTACAAAGGCTCTTAAACGATATATGGACAGTAGTCTAAATGATATAGGGCAAATAGACCGAAACACCATGAAATACTACAGCGCCAAAGTAGTAACAAAGCCGCTATACAAACATAAGGCTTATAATATAGATATTAAAGCCGCTTATCCTACATGTCTATACAATGCAGGGCTTATAGATCATAAGATGTACACTAGCCTGATGTCGCTAAACAAAGATGAAAGGCTAGCAGCTATTGGAATGATGGCAAGTCGTAAGAGAGTATTCAACTTTGTAGAAGGCGAAGTAGAAAGTTATGAGGACACAGAGGACGTGTATAGTAAATACTTCTTTTATTGTGTACAAACCATATCTGAAATTATTTGGAAGTGTGAAATCATATCAGGAAATGATTTTATCTATTCATGGGTTGATGGGTTGTACACTACTAATAAAAAAAGCGCTGAACAATGTCGCAAACTAATAGCTGAATATAATTATAAATGCACTGTGGCTGAGATCACGGACTTTTATTACGAGCCGTTAGATAACAGGGTTAAAGTGACATTTCTTAAGGATGGCCGTAATAAACTTTTTAATATACCAGTAGAAAATAACAGATTAGCACAGATTTTGAAATTTATACACCTGTAAAACATATAAAACTAAGCAATAAAATGTCAAAAACTATCTACACAATTAAAATCACAAACGAAAAAACATTTCGTTACGAACTAATACGGTTTTGTGAGAAGCACGGTATTAGTGTATTCATTACGTATCAACAAGAGGACGTGTTTACCGATACGCTGTTCGTTGATGTTCTATGCCCTGATGAACACAAGACACGAATAGAGAGTAAGTACAGTAAGGCCATCATTAAAAGCGAACCATTTATAATGTAACCTATGGCAGACCTTATAGAAAAGCTGGCCGGTAACAAAGCTATAGCAAATCTTGTATTCGGCAAGCTAAAGAAGTTTATCAAAGAGGAAAATATTACTATGATTTGTCTATACGTGGACAATCAAAACAATATATCGGCTAAGCAGTATGAAGAGCCTGTAGTAGTGTTAAAGAGATCGGACATAGAGGCGCTACAGCAGTATAGCGACGACTTAGAGAAACAAATAGAACAACTTAAAAAAACAATTACCTGATGGAACTAAATGAATTTGAAAATATACCAGACAATGAGCTTGAAACAACTATCTCTACAGAGCCGGTACAAGACAATGTACAAGGAAGTAAAACGCTGGAAACGTCGAACGGTAAACCACGCCCTTTGCCTACTATGGATTTCTTTAATAGCGCAGCAAATACAAGCCTCTCAGAAGATGAAGCGGAAAAACCTAAAGAGGAAGGCGATGAACATAAGATTGAAAAACCAAAGGGACAGGTAACACTAGGAAAGGTTATAAGTGGTAAGACAACGGTCAAACTGATTAATATATTCATTCCTGCATTCATCGTATTTGCATTGCAGAAATTCGGCTATGCCGCACAAAAGCAACAGCTACGATTGACAAGAGAAGAGGAAGAGATAATGAGTCCGGTTGTACAGGACTGCTTAGACTATATAACTATCAATTTCGACAATCCGTTTTATGCTTTGGCATTCGTGGCATCTATGATATACGGCGCTAAAATAATGGACGTAATACCCGAATTAAAAAAGATCAAAACAGACGTATTGAAGGATGAGCCAGATAATAAACCAAAGCCAGCAATTATTAAAGAGATGCCCAAACGTCCAGTTGAACAGTTATACAATCCACCAGGTATGACAGACGCACCAATGACTAAAGATGAAGTGCCAGAGGTAGCGCCAGAATATGCAGACGTGAGAGCTAAGATTGACGCTACAAGCATACAGAGAGAGAAGAAAAGACTTATCATAGAATGTATTGAACAGTATAATCCACCCGACCTAATAGAGATGTATAAAATATACAAAGGTATATACCCGCATAGAGGTGAAAACTATTTCAGAGATTGGTACGAAAATAACGTTGAACTATTCCCGGATCACCTGAGATTTACAAAGACTGCATTCTAAGCTATGATGAACATAATAGTAATAGGAATGATGGGAACGGGTAAGACAACGGTTATTAAAAGATACATAAGCGGTAAGCGTGTATTCTGCTACGATGTAAACAATGAATACAAAGAGCTAAATAATACACAACGCAGTAGAGTAACACCAATGGACACCAAATACAAAGAATACTTTAAACTGTGCAAAGAGAAACGTAATACAGTTTGCGTATTTGAAGATGCAACCGGATTTATAGAGGGAAGGTTAGACGAAGAGCTAAGACAATTTTTAGTGCAGAAGAGGCATACAGGTAACGTATCTATATTTGTATTCCATACTATACCATCCGTACCCCCAAAACTGTTAGGGCTATGCGACATTGTAATATTATTCAAAACAAACGATGAACCAAAGGACGTAGAGAGAAAATATCCATCGTTATACAAGTATTACAGCGATCTTGTTAATAAACCACAGTATAGCTATCATATAATAAGGAGATAGTATGAACTATAAACATGGAAGGTATAGACGTAAGAAGCCGCAGTCCGAACCAAAGGAATACTTTCCTAATGATAATCCTGTAATATGTAAAACGTTTGGGTGTGATAGGAAGTTAAAACCTGTAGAAGCTCTATACGGTGAATACTGTTTTAACTGTGCAGCTACACGAAATCAAAAAGAAAGGGAAAGAATGAAATTAATTACTAGTAGCTCTGTATTTACTGTAAAAAAATACAAATGGGATGCAAACCTTAATATATGGGATGCCATTAGAGAGATACCAATAACTATAGAACAATTCACAATGTACATACATAATGATACTTTTAACATAGACAGTACGAAAGTATTTTACAGGTATGACATATGTATTAATGGTGAAAACGTAGATACTTTATACTCTTACACGCCAAACTTATTTGACAAATGAAAGTGACAGCTTACCTATGTGATTGCGGTTGTAATAATGTGTTCTTAGATAAAGACACTGTAGGACTCATTGTAAAGAGTCCCGAACTATTCAACGATCACAAAACTGAATACGACATCACTAACAACATAGATAAAACTGTACTACATTTTTCTATGTCGTGTCACAGAAAATGCGTAACAGATTTACTAAAGGGTATAAACCGGGCAAAAGATGAAGCAGAATATACATACAACTATAAACTATACAGCACCAAATTTTATGAGCGCATCTACAAAAACTCCTTATTACGTAATAACACAGGTAATAAACGGAATAAAAAACTATTACAGCCATTGGGAAAGGCTACACGCTGAGTCCTCAGTTTATGGCGTAATATGGCAAGAACGCTTGGCATATGCTTATATATTCGTCAGCCATCAAGACGTAAAAAAGATGGCAAGGCGTATAAAAGACTACGACAATCGTATCAATATACTTATAGAACCCGTAACTATTATTGATATTAAATATTCGATAGCACTTGTAAAAGCTAACGGCTGGCCTGCTCCTGATTTCATAGTCAATGACAACGGCGACATAGTAGAGATAACGCACAGGGAGACAGGCGAAGTGTTAAAAGATATA
>Ga0075430_100004435_pt1 | contig 11845 bp, 7 predicted proteins | sample RhiMetdeltSRZDD4_FD_75294 | JGI IMG/M metagenome (GOLD analysis project Ga0075430, IMG submission 75294) | Populus rhizosphere microbial communities from Tennessee, USA - Rhizosphere MetaG P. deltoides SRZDD4 | ecosystem: Host-associated > Plants > Roots > Rhizosphere > Soil | place: USA... | reverse complement strand
GCTGCGACTTCGCATCGACGCGCAGCACTATCGGCAGATCCTCCAGGACTCGCAGTGCGTGCAGAAGTGTCGGGACCTGCAGCAGGCCCTCACCGACACGTTACGGCCGTTGCTGCAACGCACCTACGCGTTTCTCGACTGGAGCACCGCCTCCGCCGGTGTCGCGGATACGATCGAGATCCGACTGATCGACCGGCCGCCGCGCGAAGTGCCCGGCAGCCGGCTCGACTTCTCGATCCGCTCGCGACCGAATACGGCACGGATGACGAAGGCGAGCTACCCGGTGGACTTCGAGTCGTTCGTCGACATCAGCAAGCGCATCGGGAGCCCGGAGCGCTGGCACCCCGACTCCATGCGGCGCGAGTGGGCGGGGCGCATGCACCCGTTGCTCCAACAACCCGATCTCCTGCTCGAGGTGTTCGGACGCATCCCGATCACGGCCGGCGTGACCTTCCGCGACCGCGGCCGCGCCGTCGTCGGCGTGCGCGCGTCGGACATTGGCGCCGGCGAGGGTGTGCGTCCGGCGTTTCGCGTTCGCCTCAAGGTGACGGACCCCGCGCGCGGGACGGAGGATGACGCCGACCTCGTTCTCGCCGGATGCCAGCCGGCGAGCGGCACACAAGGCTACGCTTGCGATGCGCGCCAACTTCAGTACGTCGCGCAACAGCCGCTCGGTCTCGACTCGACGATCGCCGTCCTCGCGCGATCGACGAAGGTGCCTAACGGCGTGTACGTCATCGAGTACGCGACGGCTGGTCAGCCGTCACGGTTCAACGGTGCGGTACTGCCCGGAGCACTACCATGACCGCGTCGCGCAATACACCGGCGCTCGTCGTCGCACTCACGCTGACAGTTTCGGCGGTCGCCCGCGGCCAGCCCGCCGGAGGCGGCACGACGCGCAGTCAGATGGCAACGGCGCGAAGCATGCTCGAGCGCGGTGACTTCCGGCAGGCGGAAGCCATCTACTCGATCGCGATCGACGTGCTCAAACCGAGCGACGGTGATCTCCTGGCCAGTGCGCACTTCGGGCGCGCGTTCGCCATGCACCAGCGCTTCGTCACCGGCGATACCGTCGGCTCACCGGTGAAACCCGACGCCATCGTGAGCGACTACGCACGAGCCGAGGCACTCAATGAGCGCGCGCTCGGCGCAGCGGCACAGAACAACACCGGCCTCGTGCTGCGCGCGGCGGGTCGCCACGCCGACGCCGCCGCGGCGTTCGCGCGCGCCGCGGAGCGAGAAGGCGGCAAGTCGACCAGAGCGACCTACTACTGGAACTATGGCCGAGCGCTCGAGGCGGCCGGCGAGGCCGAGCGAGCGCGTGCGGCGTACGAAGCCGGCCTCGAGACCGATCCGAGGAACGACCAGATCTACGCGGCCCTCATCGACCTCCTCGCGCGCCAGTTTCCTGCCGACTCCGCGATAGCGCGCGCGGCGACGTGGAGCCGAGACACGACGCGCGCGAAGCTGGCGAGCGACGGGATGTTGACGCTGCTGCTCCGCGATCAGCCTGCCGTCAGCCCCGCGAGCGCCCAACGCGCGCTCGTGACGCTCGCGACGAGCTGGCCGACGATTCGCCTCGGCCCGAACTATTTCGAGACGCTGCTCGCGGCTCCGTTGCGTCGGATCGCAGCGCAGCATCCGTCGCTCGCTGACGGCGTGGACGCGCTCGTCGATGCGTACGGCTACCGCGAGCCGGCAAGACCGTACATCGAACCGCCCACGGCATCGTGGTGGCGCCGAGAGAGCCGCGACTCGACAGGACGTCATTCGGTCTGGAGCTCGCTGCTGCGATCCATCGGCGATGCCTACAACCAGCAGCCGAACGGTGCGACCGTTGCGCGTGGCTACTACGAGGCTGCCCTCGGTTGGCGACGCCCGGGCGAGCTGCGATCGCCGCATGTGGACCGCAGAGCGATGCTGCCGCTTGCTGTGATCTACCTGCAGAGTGCGGAGGGGTCGAGCTCGACACGCCTCGTCGAGGAGACGCGCCGGTTCACCGAGATGCTGTTCGACGAGAAGGTTCGCGCGTATCGCGACGGCGATCTCGCGCAGATCCGCGACTTTCACACGACGCTCGGTGCCATCTACGCGGCCCAGGGAAAGTGGGCGAGTGGCAACGCGCAGAACGCGGAGTTCCAGCTCGAGGGGATGCGCCGCGCGACCGCGGAGCTGTCGCGACGGACGTCGACGCAGCTCGTCGATCCGCCGAACCTTCTCGAGGAGCTGGCGAAGCACTACCAACGTGCCGGACGCACCGAGAAGGTGACCGAAGTCAGCCGCCAGGTACGCGAGACGTACGTGCGCATCGGCCGTCCGGCCGCCGGGGATTCGGCCGTGCGGCGCATCGACCGCACGACCCGCGTTCAGCCTCAGCCGCGCGTGGACCGCGTTAGGCCCACGACACCGTGATCAGCGCTTCGGGACGAGCTTGAGCAGCGCACCGTTCGACCGGTCGATCAACAGGTAGATCGCGCCGTCGGGTCCCTGGCGCACGTCCCGCACGCGCTCGCGTGGCTGACGCTCGGTGAGCAGGCGCTCCTCCGCGACGACGCGCTCTCCATTCAGCTCGAGCCGCACGAGATCGTTCGTTGCGTGTCCCCCGATGAACAGGTTGCCGCGCCACGCGGGGAACAGGGTGCCCGTGTAGAACGCCATTCCGCTCGGCCCTATGACCGGGTCCCAGTAATACGCGGGCTGCTCCATCCCCGACTGCGCGGTGATGCCGCCCGTGATGGGCGACCCGCGGTACTCGATGCCGTACGCGATCGTAGGCCACCCATAGTCCTTTCCCTTGCGCGCGATGTTGAGCTCGTCACCGCCGCGGGTTCCGTGTTCGACCTCCCACAGCTCGCCTGTGGTCGGGTGCAACGTCGCCGCCTGGATGTTCCGGTGCCCGATGGACCAGATCTCGGGGCGAACACCCTCCTTGCCCACGAACGGGTTGTCGCGCGGGATCGAGCCGTCCGCGTTGATGCGAACGATCTTGCCGATGAGCCCGTCCATTCGCTGCGACTGCATGCGCCCTTCGGTGATCGAGCGATCGCCCTGCGTGATGAACAGCGTGCCGTCACGACCGAAGACGAGGCGGCTGCCGAAATGCGCGCGCGAGTTCAGTTGCGGTCGCTGCGAATAGATCACCTTCGCCTCGTCGACGCGCGGCGCGGCGCCGTCGACGAGCTTCCCACGCGCCACGGCCGTGTTGTTCATGCCATCGCCTGGCTCGGCGTAGCTCCAGTAGATGTAGCTGTTCGACGCGAAGTTCGGATCGATGGCGACATCGAGCAGCCCGCCCTGCCCTCGCGCGTCCACGGCCGGCAACCCAGTCACCGGCTCCGACAGCTTGCCGTCGGCTGTGACGACGCGGAGGCGGCCGGGACGCTCGGTGACGAGCATCTTCCCGTTAGGCAGGAACGCCAGGCCCCACGGATTCTCCAACCCTTCCGCCACGGTGACGACGTCGAACGCGACGTTCGACTTGCGCTCCGGCGCGTCGGTCTGCCCGGCGAACGCCGGCGTCTGCCCCGTGCCGTTCGGTGGCCGCGTATCGACTGGGGTCTGCGCGCTTGCACGACCGCCGACGGTCATGGCGATCACACCCGCCCCGATGACCGCGTGGATGCGAGTTCTCACGAATGGCTCCTTCCCGGCGAAAAGTTGTGCCTGATGCTCTCCCTGAAGCTAAGCACCGGCACGGCACGGTCCACGCCATGCCAACTTCATTCCAACCGGAGCACCTTCACCGGATCCACAGTGGCCGCGCGGCGCGCGGGGAGCCAGCTGGCGACCGACGCGACGCCGATCACCACGACGGCGATGACGACGGCCATCGGCAGCACGTTGATCGATGGCATCTCGGGCACCGACGTCACGATCACGCGCAGCGCGATGGTGCTGATCGGCAAGCCGATTGCCAGCCCCACGACGCTCAGCCGCACGCCACTGCGGTAGAACATCGCGACCACCCGGCCAGGCGCGGCACCGAGCGCGATGCGAACGCCGATCTCGCGACGGCGCTGTCCGACCGCGAGCGATACGACGCCATAGAGCCCGATCGACGCGAGGAAGAGCGCGAGCAGCCCGGCACCGGCGGCTCCCCCGGTCACCTGCAGCATCTCGTCGCGCTGCTGCTGCTCGCGCGCGGCGAGCGTCTCCAACGTTCGCGGCATGAGGTCCGTGCCGTCGGACCGCAACACACGCTTGATCGCCGGCATCACCGCGTCTGCCGGACCGGTCGTGCGAATGAGGTACGCGTGTCGAGGCCAGCGCGCGCCGTCCGCGGAGTAGATGCGTGGGCCTGACCCACGGGTGGTCGGCTGTGCGGAGTCGTACACGCCGACGACGACGGCCGTTCGCGTCTCGCCATCGCGACGCGAATGCGTGCGAATCCGCTTGCCGAGCGGGTCGGTCGTGCCGAAGAGTTGTCGTGCAAGGTCGCTCCCGATGACACCCGCCATGTCACGGCCGATGGAATCGCCGCGCTCGATGTCACGGCCGCGAACGATCCGGATACCCTGTGCGGCGAAGTAGCCGGGTGCGGCGCCCTCGAGATGCACGCGGACGCGAAACGCTGGATCCGCACCACCTGGCGCGTCCGCGGGGTCGGCCGATGCGTCGACGATCGCGTACGCCGAGGCGTCGTGCACGACCGCGGCGACACCGGGAACCGCCACGACGCGCGTCATCAGCTCGCGCACTCGTTGCTCGCGAACCGCCGGGGTACCTGCTCCGCGATACAGGTCGAACCGCGCGCTGACGACGCGCTCGCCTTGTGCCTCAGCGACGACAACGTCGGCCTCGCTCGCGATGCCGAGGACGAAAACGGCAACCCCGATGAGCATTGGCTGCGTGAGCGCCACCTGCGCGATGATGAATCCTCGCTGGAGCCGCGACCGCGCGGTCGCGCCCGCTCCCGAGTCCTTGAGCACGCTCGCGAGCCCGGCACGCGTCGCGTGAAACGCGGGCGACAGACCGAACACGATACCGACGCCAAGCGCGAAAGCGGCCGTGAACCCGATCGTCGTGAAATCGGGGTCGAAATCCGTGTAGTCGGCGCCGATCACCGAGCGAAGCACCCGTGTGACGACCCAGAACAGCGACAGTCCGAGCGCGCCACCAGCCAGCGCGAGCATGCCGCTCTCGGTCACGAGCTGGCGAATGAGCCGGCGTCGCGACGCGCCGAGCGAGAGCCGCACGGCGATCTCCTGCCGACGTGCCACTGCCGCCCCGATGAGCAGGGCGCTGACATTCGTGCACGCGACGAGCAGCACCAGGAGTCCGAGGCCGCCAAGCACGGTAGCCAGGACGAATTTCTCGCCGGCGCGGGCGACTTCCGTGTCACCGCGGAGCCACACGACGTCGCTGGAATGAACGCAGCAGTCCTGCCCGAGGTGGGCGACGGTCGCGCGGGTGACGACGGACGCGATCGTAGCTGCGCGCTCGAGCGTTGCACCAGGCGTTAGGCGCGCCACCGCCTGATACACCATGGAGTCCTGATCAGCGACGCCTCCCGACCCATGCGACAATACCGGACGAGCTTCGATCGGCAGCCAGATGCCTGGTCGTCCGGGGCCAGCGACCGGTCCGCGGAACCGCGGCGGCGCAATGCCGGCCACACGAACGGCGATGTCGTTGATCGTGATCGACTGGCCGACGATGGCGCTGTCGCCGCCGAGCTCCTTCACCCACACCGAATGCGCCACGACGGCCTGTAGCTCTGCGCCGGCGGCGTCCGGCGCGGACGCAGAGAGGCCGGCACCTAACGCCGCCCGCACGCCGAGAATCGAGAAATACCCTGGCGTCACGAACTGGCCAACTAGAGTCACAGGATCACGGCTCTCGCCACGATCGAGCACGAGGTCGTCGCTCACCCAGCCCGCAACCGCGCCGAACGTCTCGCGTCGCGACGCGAGCGTGCGGAGCTCCGACTGGGTGAGCCCGCGCGGCTGGAGGCGTCCTTCCTGACGAATGAGACTCGTGCCGCGAATGCGAACGAGCGCGTCGTTGCGAGGCACGCCCGGTGCGGGACGCATCATCGCCGCCTGAATCATCGAGAAGATCCCCGCGTTCACGCCGATGCCGAGCGCGAGGACGAGGATGATCGTGATGGCGGTGAGCGGACGCCGCGCGAAATGGCGCATCGCGAACCGGGCGTCGGCCGACACCGACTCGAGCCACTGGATGCCGCGTGCGTCGCGGCCTTCTTCCTCGATGAGCGTGAGGTTGCCGAGCTCCCGCCGTGCCAGCGCGCGCGCCTCGCCCGCCGACAACCCTCGCGCCATGAGGCGCTCGGTCGCCTGCTCGAGGTGGAGCGTGAGCTCTTCGCGCATCTCCCGGTCGCGCGAGCGACGCCGGAACGCAGCGCCGAGCCACCACCGGGCCCGTTCCAGGAAGTGCATCTACGACGTGCGCAGAATAGCCGCGAGCGCGCCGGAAAACCGCTCCCAGCTTTCGCGCTGCTCGGCCAGGTGTTTCTTCCCCGCGGTGCTCAGCGAATAGACCTTCGCCCGACGCCCGTTCGGCGTCTCGGCCCATTCGGCCTTGATGAGCCCGCGCCGCTCGAGGCGGTAGAGCGCCGGGTACAGCGACCCGGCGTTCACCTTCAGGACCTCGTTCGAGATGGCCTGAATGCGCAGCGTGAGATCGTACCCATTCGTCGGCTCGGCTCGAAGGAGCTGGAGGACGATGAGGTCGAGCGTGCCTTGAAGGAGCGACCCGGACTTGGCGGTCATCGGACCTTTACTAGATGGTCTAGTGAACCGGAACAATGCGGCCTCTCCACTAGACCGTCAAGTGGAATGCCGCCGTTTCGCAGTTCCGGTTCCGGTTCCCTTTGATTCCCGATTCCCGATTCCCGATTCCCGACCCAAATTGACCCCATGAACCGATACCTTCTCGCCACCGTCCTGCTCGCCGCCGCTTGCCGGCCCGTCGGCCGGATCGTGCCGCCCGCGCCGAACGTGCCCACGGGAGGCCCGTCCGCTGCGCCGACCGCCCTCACTGACGCGCTCCGGCTCGTCGATCGCCACCGCGTCGCCGCGATCACCACGCGACGGATCAACCACGCGGACTACTGGAGCGCGCTCCAGCCATCGCTCGTGTCGCAGCGGTTGCGCGTCGAGGAGATCGGGCGATCGATGATGGCCCGCCCCCTTCGGGCCATCACGTTCGGCACCGGCCCGGTCTCCGTGCTCCTCTGGTCGCAGATGCACGGCGATGAGGCGACGGCCACGATGGCGCTCGCGGACGTGCTCGCGTGGATCACTGCCCCGGGGACCGACCCGATGCGCGACCGGATCGCCCAGGGCCTCACGGTCACGATGGTCCCGATGCTCAACCCGGATGGCGCCGAGCGATTCCAGCGCGAAAATGCCGTCGGGATCGACATCAACCGTGACGCTCGCCGCCTGTCGACGCCCGAAGGGCGCGCGCTCAAGACGCTTCGCGACAAGCTGAAGCCGGATTTCGGCTTCAACCTCCACGACCAGAACGCACGCACCCGCGTCGGTCGCACCGGATTGCAGGCCGGCATCGCGCTGCTCGCACCGGCGACCGATGAGGAGCGCACCTGGGGCCCGGTTCGGAGCCGCGCTCGCCTCGTCGCCGCGGGGCTCGCTCGCGACTTCGGCAGCGAGATCCCCGGTCGCGTGTCCAAGTATGACGACTCGTTCAACCCGCGCGCGTTCGGTGACCTCATGCAGGCATGGGGGACGAGCACGGTGCTCATCGAGAGCGGCGCGCTGCCTAACGACCCGGACAAGCAGCAGCTCCGGCGTCTCAACGGCGCGGCCATCATCCGCGCGCTCGACGCCATCGCGACGAAGAGTTACGAGACCGCCGACGCGCAGGTGTACGAGGGTCTCCCCTACAACACGGGTGGCGCGTACGATCTGCTCATCAAAGGCGGCCAGATCGTGCTCCCGAACATGCCGCCGCTCGTGGCCGACCTCGCCGTGAACTTCGACGACGCCGTCGCCCGCACAGGCGGCCGCGTCCGCGAAGTTGGCGACCTGACGGGCGTCACCGCGATCGACACGATCGACGCGAGCGGCGCGTTCCTCCATCCGCAGCCGGAAGCGCTGACGACGACCGGCGCACCAGGCTATCTCACGATCGGCGCGCGCGCGGCGTTCGACATCCGCGCGACCGCTGATCCTCAGAGCGCCGTCCGCCGGCGCATCGAGTAGAACATGACCGGGAGGGACACCACGTGAGCACGACGCTCGACGGAGTCTCCGTTCGCGGAGACCAAAGCCTCGCGCAGCCGGCGACGCGCGTCGGTCAGCGCGCGGAGGCAACCTGGCCGCTCTACGCGGTCCTGTTCTCATCGGTCTCGATCGTCGTGGGACTGATCTGGGACATCTCCTGGCATCGCTCGATCGGCCGCGACTCCTTCTGGTCACCGCCGCACCTGCTCGAGCAGCTCGCGGCGGTCGTCGCTGGCACGAGCTGCGGATGGGTCGTCCTGCGCACGACGTTCGCCGGCACCGCCAGCGACCACGCGCGCACAGTGCGGTTCTGGGGCTTCCGCGGACCGCTCGGCGCGTGGGTGTGCATCTGGGGCACGCTCACGATGATCGCGTCGGCGCCGTTCGATAACTGGTGGCATAACGCGTACGGGCTTGATGTGAAGATCATCAGTCCGCCACACATGGTCCTGGCGTGGGGGATGATCGCGATCCAGGTCGGCGCGATGCTGATGGCGCTCGCTCGCCAGAACAGAGCCGAGCCGTCCGAGCAGCGACGCCTCTCGATGATCTACGCGATGTCGGCAGGCATCCTGCTCACGATGCACGCGACCGTGCTCATGGAGTACGCCGCGTTCCCGAACGACATGCACTCGGCGCGCTTCTACCGCGTCACGGCGATCCTGATTCCGCTCATACTCGTGGCGACCGCGCGTCCGTCACGACTGCGATGGCCGGCCACGACGACGGCCGCCGTTTACATGGCGATCGTGCTCGTGCTGATGTGGACGCTGCAGCTGTTCCCGGCAACCGCGCTGCTCGCGCCGATCTACAATCCGGTCACCCGCATGGTGCCGCCGCCGTTTCCGCTGTTGCTCGTGGTCCCCGCGCTGGCCATCGACGTGCTCCTCCGCCGGGTGCGCGGCCACGACTGGAGCCTGTCGCTCGCGCTCGGGATTGGCTTCGTGGCGATCATGCTCGCGACGCACTGGTGGTGGGGCGAGTTCATGCTGTCGCCGGCGGCCCGCACCTTCCTGTTCAACGCGGACCTGTGGGATTACAACATCAAGCCGGGTCCATGGCACTACGAGTTCTGGGGCGCCGAGACAACCGTCGCCAGCTTCGCAAAGGGGCTGGGGATCGCCGTGATGACCGCCGTCGCATCATCGCAACTCGGGCTCTGGATCGGCCACGGGATGTCGCGCGTCCAGCGATGACCGTACCGTGAGGCGAATGGGTCGCCCAGCGACGACGATCCTGGCGCTCGCCGCGGCCGTGGTGGTTTCGTCGGCCCACATCGGAAGCCCCGATGCGTGGTACGACGGACCAGCCGGCCCGTATACGGTCCTCGTGCACGTGCAGGCACCGGCGGTCGTCCCGGGCATCGCGATCGTCAACGTGAAGCCCGCCGACTCGGGAATCGAGCGCGTGACGGCGTTCGTCAATCGCTTCGATGCAACCGGCGGCGCGCCACCGCCCGATGTCGCCGCGCCGGTGCCGGACAGCCCGGGGTGGTATCGCACGCGGCTCTGGGTGATGACGGCCGGCTCGAACAGCGTGACTGTCGGCGTCACCGGCGCGAAGGGCATCGGCACCGTCGTCGTTCCGCTCACGGCGGTTGCCGGACGACGCCTGACGTTCGACACGCCGCTCGCCGCGCTCCTCGTGACCGCCGCCGTGGTGCTCGCGTTAGGGCTGGTGACCATCGCCGGCGCCGCGGTGCGCGAGAGCGTGCTCCCTCCGGATGGCGAGGTGGACGCCCCACGCCGCCGTCGCGCGAAGCTCGCGATGGCGCGCGTCGCGGTCGTCCTCGCGATCGCGGTCGTGGGCACCGGAGCGTGGTGGCGCGCCGAAGACCGAGGGTTCCAGCGGAATCTCTTTCGCCCGATGACGATCTCGGCGCGCGTGGATTCGTCGTCGCTCGACTTCGCCATCACCGATTCGACGTGGGTTCGTCGCCACGACGTGCGCTGGCTCCGCGAGCGTCGCCTGCCGCAGCGCGGTGACCTGATCGAGGATCACGGGAAGCTCGTGCATCTGTTCGTCGTTGCGGCGGACGGGCGCCGCGCCTTCGCGCACCTGCACCCAACGACGCGCGATTCGGTGACGTTCGCGGCCGCTTTTCCGCCACTCCCGGGAGGCAAGTACACCGTATTCGCGGACATCGTCCAGACGAGCGGCTTCACGCAGACCATGACGACGACCGTGGACGTCCCTGCGGATTCGACCGGTCGCGCTGCGCCATCGACGATCGACCCCGACGACTCGTGGGGCGTTGGTCACCCGATGGAAGATGGTCGCCGCATCACTCTCGATGACGGGACGGCAGTCACCTGGCTTCGTGACGAGTCGCCGCTCGTCGAGAACACCGAGGCGCGCCTGCGGTTCTCCGTGTCGCCGCCGGCTGGCGATACCGCATCGCTCGAGCCCTATCTGGGCATGGTTGGCCACGCCGTCGTCGTGCGCGACGACGCGAAGGTGTTCATTCACCTGCACCCGCTCGGGACGATCTCCGTCGCCGCGCAGGCGCGGCTCACGTCTCCAGCTGACACCACTCGGGAGCCCCACGCAGCGCACTCGGCGCAGGCGGTGAAACCCGCGCACGACACATCGACCGCGACGGGTGACACGCTGTACTTTCCGTACGCGTTTCCGCAGCCCGGTAACTATACGGTCTGGGTGCAGTTCAAGCGCGCCGGTCGCATCCTGACCGGGTCGTTTCCCGCAGTCGTCACGCCCGCAGCGCAGTGACCGCTACGTCCTGGCCGCGACCGACCGAATCCGACCTCAGACCTCCTTCAACGTGACCGCTCCTGCGAACACAGGAACGTCCGGCCAGTCCGGGCTCGTACGCGCCGTCTCGCGATGGCAGCTCGTTGGCCTCTCGATCAACGAGGTCATCGGCAGCGGCGTGTACCTCCTCCCGGCCGCAGCCGCGGCGCTGCTCGGCAACGCGAGCGTGCTGGCGGTCGTGGTCGCCGGGCTCGCCGTCGCGCTGCTCGTCCTGTGCTTTGCTGAAGCGTCGAGCTACTTCGACGAGCCGGGAGGCGCATACCTGTACACCCGCGAGGCGTTCGGTGCGTTCGTCGGCTTCGAGGTCGGGTGGATGACGTGGCTCGCGCGCATCGCGTCGATCGCGTCGCTCGCGAACGGATTCGCGCAGGCGACCGCGTTCCTCTGGCCGGCGGCCGGGTCGGGGGTCGCTCGCGTGATGTTGATCGTCGGCCTCATCGCGCTCCTCACCTGGATCAACGTCGTCGGCGTGAAGCAAGGGGCTCGAACGGCGGTGGCGCTGACGATCGGGAAGACCGTGCCGCTCGTGATCTTCATCGTCGTCGGGATCTTCTACGTCAACTGGGCCACCCTCTCCCCGATGGAACGCCCGCAGGCATCGGCGTTAGGCGAGGCCAGTCTCCTGCTGCTCTTCGCGTACGCCGGGTTCGAGAACACGCCCGCGGCCGCCGGCGAGTACAAGAACCCGCGGCGTGACGTGCCGTTCGCGCTCCTCACGATGATCACGATCGTCACGCTGCTCTATAGTGGCGTGCAGCTCGTCGGGCTCGGGACGCTGCCGAACGTCGCGCAGTCGCAGTCCGCGGTCGCCGAGTCGGCACGCACGTTCCTCGGCAATGGTGGTGCGCTGCTCATGACCATCGGGG
>Ga0075430_100004431_pt1 | contig 11849 bp, 9 predicted proteins | sample RhiMetdeltSRZDD4_FD_75294 | JGI IMG/M metagenome (GOLD analysis project Ga0075430, IMG submission 75294) | Populus rhizosphere microbial communities from Tennessee, USA - Rhizosphere MetaG P. deltoides SRZDD4 | ecosystem: Host-associated > Plants > Roots > Rhizosphere > Soil | place: USA... | reverse complement strand
TTGAACTTTATCGTCCCGCTGGCGTTGATCGCCGGCTACGTGGCGCAGTTTATCTATGAGCTCGACGGCGGTCAGGTGAGATTGGTGGCGGCGATCTGGTTGCTCAGCCTGGTCAGCGTGTATCAGACGATCGATCTGAACTTCATCAACTACGACAACGACAAGGGCTACTACGTCTACGTTTACGCGCACACGACGCGCGGCCTGCTCGATCTCGTCAAGCACGTCGACGAGATCGCAGCGAAAGAGGATGGGGTAACTACCGGCATATCGATCCTCAGTCCGGACTACTGGCCGCTGCCGTGGTACCTGCGCAACTACACCCGCGTCGGTTATTACGGCCGTGCGGCGGCGACCTCCGAACCCATGATCATTGTCAACGCGAACCAGAAGGCCGAGATCGACACGAACTACGGCGCCGTCTACGAGCAGGTGCGCTCAAACGCGCCTGACGGCAGCTTCGACCTTCGTCCCGGAGTCCGTTTGCTCCTCTACAAGCGCCGCGAGGTTTTAATGGGGCAGCTTAAGCATCCGTACTAACCTTGCTGCTACTTAACTTAACCGGCGCCTACCTCACGTTGTGGTTGACATTCTAAGCGGCTCCCACTTATAGTGGCTCACCCGTCGAACGCTCTCCCGGGCCTCGCTCTCGAGGTTCCGGGGCTGGCCCGAAACAGAGCTGTTAAGAGCTAATGTTCAAACTGCAACGCCTGGAAATCACTGGGTTCAAATCCTTCGCCGACTACACCGAAATAATCTTCACAGGGGACGGAATCACCGCCATCGTCGGCCCTAACGGCTGCGGCAAGAGCAACGTCGCCGACGCCATCGCCTGGGTACTCGGCGAGCAGCGCGTTAAGCACCTGCGAGGCGGCGAGATGAAAGACGTCATCTTTCAGGGCGCCCGCAACCGTCCGCCCAGCGGCATGGCTGAAGTCGTCATGCACCTGGTCCGTGATGAGGTCGACACGCCCGAGCCCGACATCGATGACATCGATTCGACTCTCGAGAAGATCGACGATCAACTCGTGCAATCCGTCGAACCGGCTAGCACGGAGGAAGCGGATACTCCGCACAAGCGTCACTGGCGGAGACGAAATCTCGCGCTCGATTTCGCGCCCGGCGAAGCTGTTTCCGTAACGCGGCGGCTCTATCGCTCCGGCGAGAGCGAATACCTTTTGAACGATCGTATCTGCCGTCTGCGCGATATTCAGGATCTCTTCTCGGGCACGGGTCTCGCCGGCGGCCACTACGCCATCATCGAGCAGGGACGCATCGGACAGATTCTTTCAGCGAAGCCGATGGACCGCCGCACGATCATTGAAGAAGCGGCGGGCATCACGAAGTTTCGCGTGCGACAGCGCGCCACGGAAGCCCGGCTGGAAAACGCTCGCACGAATCTCTCGCGCATCTCCGACATCGTGGCGGAGATCGATCGCCAGGTGAACAGCCTGCGGCGTCAGGCTGCGAAAGCGCGTCGCTATGGCGTGCTGCGCGAAGAGCTCCGCGAATTACTGCGGCACGTTTACGTCGCCGAAGATCGCAGACTCGCGTCAACGCTCGAAGACACGAACGCGAAACTCGCGGAAGTCACCGAGCTCGAGCTCGCGATCGCCGGCGATCTGGCGCAGCGCGAAGAAGCAGCCCGCGCCGCGACGCACGAAGCACGAAACCTGGAGGACGAGTTATCAAACGTGCGCGCCGCCGCCGCCGAAGCCGTGCTGCAACGCGATCGCCAGGCGCGCGAGTGCGTCTACCAGCAGGAGCAATTGAGCGAGATCGAGAAGCGGAAAGGCGAAGTCGCCGCCGAGATCGAAGCGCTGACCGCGCGTCTCGTTTTGATCGAAGCTGAATGTTTGCGGCTCCAGCAGGAAGACGCTCGTCTGCGCGAAGAGGCTGACCGCAGCGCGTCCGCGCTGCGCACCGCTGAAGAGTCGTACGCGGAGAAACTGGCGCGCGCGACGGCAGCGGAAGTCGACATCGAAAACGCGCGCGCCGAACTGCTTTCCCAAACAGCGATCGCCGAGCGCGTGCGCGAGATCGCGCGACAGCTCGAAGCTACGCTCGACCGTTTGTTTCAACAAGCTGAAGGCCTGGCGCGCGAAGGTGACCGCGCCGCCAGTCAACACGCTGAGCGAAAACTCGAAGCGGAGAGGTTCTCGCGCGAGCTCAACGACGCGCGCGTACGCGTCGCCCGCCTGCAAGCCGAGCGCGAAACCGCAGTCGATGCAGTGGTGCGCGGCCATGAAGCCGTCAGCGATACCGACGCCGAGCTCACGCGCGTGCGCGACGAGTACTCGCGCGCCAGCCACCGGCTGGAAAGTCTCAAAGAGCTGGACCATCGTCGCGCTTATTACTCGCCCGCCGTGCAGTTGGTCTTTTCACCAACCGATGCGCCACGCAGTTTTCACTTCATCGGCACGCTCGCCGATGCGTTGAACGTCGACGCGAAGTGGGAACGCGCGGTCGAAGGCGTGCTCGGTTCGTCGTTGCAGTCGATCGTAGTGCCGACGCCTGAAGACGCTGTTCGCGCAGCGCAATGGCTGCGCGAAAACAACGGCGGACGCGCGAGTTTCCTCGTCGCGGGTTTGCACGGCGGCAGCGACGAAGCGAGCCTGTTGACGTCGACGCTCGCGTGCAGTCTCGAAGAACGACCGGCGTTGCAAAGCGGCCTGACCGAGACTTTCCGCGAAGACCTGCGTATCTCCGATCTGCTAGGTGCGCCGCAGCAACTCGTGACCGTGCTCAAGCGCACTCTGCCGCAAAAGATGAACGCGCGTCTCGCTGCTAATCTCGACGATGCGATGTTGCAGTCGATCGCCACCGGCGAGACTTATGTGACTTTGAACGGCGATTGGATCGCCAGCGGCCAGTTCGTCAATGCCGGCGACGCGCGCGATCTCGAAGAAGGCGCCGGGCTGCTTGCCTTCAAACGCGAGCTGCGTGAGCTGGAGAATCGCGCTGAAGCGTTGGCGGGCGAAGTTGAAGCCGCCGCAAGCGCGGCTAAAGAAGCGCGTGCCCGCCTCGAAGGACTCGAAGACTCCGTCGTTCTTTTGAACGAAGCCATCGGCCGCGAAGAGCGCGAGGCGATGCAGCACGAACTGACGGCCAGCGGTCTCGCACAGGAAGTCGAACGCGCCGAGCGCCACATGCGCGTCGTGGGCCAGGACTCGCAGCGCGTCGAAGAGGAACGAGTTGAAGTCGAGAACCGTCGCGCGCGTGCGTTGGAGGAAGCGGAAACTGCGGAAACAGCGCGCGAAGCGGCGGCGGACAACGTGATTCGCGCCTCGTCGCTGTTGACCGACTTGCGCCGGGAGTTGGAAGTCGAAAGTGAATCGCTGGCCGGTCAGCGCGCCGCTGCCGCCGCTGCCGCGGAACGACGCCGCAGCACGACCGCCGAGTTGCGTCGCATCGAAGGCGAACTCGCCGACTTTGCTTCTCGCGTGCAGCGCTACCGCATGGACCTTGCTGAAATGGACGGCCGCGCGGGCGAGTTGCGCGAGTCGATCGCCGATCTCGAGCGGAAGGCCAGCACGGTCGAAAGCGATCGCGCGCGCGAAGAGGAACAGATCAACGATCTCTCCGCTCGTCTACAACAAGCACGGCAACAAGCCGACGAATGTTCGACGGCGCTGTCCGAACTGAACCGTCAAGCCGCCGAAGTACGCGATTCGCGCGCCGGTCTCGAAGTGCAGCGGGCGGAGGCCCAGGCGCGGCAAACGTTCGTTCACGAAAACTGCCACACCGAGTTGGGACAGTCGCTCGAAGATCTCGCCCGTGAGCTGACGCTGCCGGAAGATTTCGACTTTGACGTCAGCCACAACCGAGTCGAAGAGTTGCGCACGCGGCTCGAAGGCTTTGGCGGCGTCAACATGATGGCGCTCGAAGAGTTGGCCGAAGCAGAACAACGCTTGTTGTTCCTGACGGTCCAACGGCAGGACATCATCGAGGGCATCTCCGCGACCGAAGAGGCTTTGCGAGAGATCAAGCGCCGCTCGCGCGAGCGTTTTCGCAACGCGTTCGAACAGATCAACAAGAACTTCAGCGTGTTGTTCCAGGAGCTGTTTGGCGGCGGCCGCGGCGAGATGAGCCTGATCGACGCCGACGACGTGCTCGAGTCGGGCATCGACGTCATCGCGCAACCGCCCGGGAAACGTCTACAGAACGTGTTGCTGCTGTCAGGCGGCGAGAAGGCGATGGCGGCGCTGGCGCTGGTGCTCGGCATATTCCATTATCGGCCCGCGCCGTTCTGTCTGCTCGACGAAGTCGACGCGCCACTTGACGAAGCGAACGTGGGACGCTTTACTGATAAGGTCGTTCAGATGGCCGCGAACACGCAGTTCATCGTGATCACGCATAACAAGCGGACGATGGAGATGGCTCGTGCTCTTTACGGCGTCACGATGGAGGAAGCAGGTGTCTCGAAGTTAGTGTCGGTGAAGTTTGAGTGAATAAACAAAAATCATTAACGCGAAGGCTCCCCGCCGCGCTCCTGATTTTGGGCGCGGCGATTTTCACTTTTGCCCAGGATCCGTCGGCGACGAAACCGAACGCGCGCCCGCACCAGGCGACGTCGTCAGCATCCTCGCCGGCGGCCGTCGCTGACAAGAGCGAGCCGATCAAATACACATATGAGTTCACGCAGCCGAAGTTCGTCGTGAAGCATATCGTGCTGGAACACGACGCAAACGGCCGCGGCTCGGTCACGTTCGAACGTCTCAACGAAGACACGCCGATCGTTGAAAAGATCCAGCTTTCAACTGCCGCGCTTGCGCGCATCAACGCCGCGTGGCAAGGGCTCCGGTTTCTCGACTCGAACACCGATTACCAGGCAGACAAACAGTTCGCGCACCTCGGCACGATGCGCATCGGCATGGAGCAGGGAACTCGCAAGCGTGTCGCCGAGTTTAATTGGACCAACAACGCCGACGCTGAGAAGCTGATCACGGAGTATCGCCGCGTAGCCGACCAGGCCATACTCATCTTCGACATCTCCGTCGCGCGCGAGAACCAGCCGCTGAACGCTCCCAAGCTGATGGAAGTGCTGGAATCGATGTTGAAGCGCAATGCTCTGTCAGACCCGCAACAGTTGCTGCCGCTTCTCCAGGACCTCAGCACCGACGAGCACGTCCCGTTGATCGCGCGCAACCACGCGCTGCGGCTCGTCAAAAAGATCCGTGGTAAATGAAAAAGTGAAACCGGACGCCAGTCCGGCATCGATCGCCCGAACGCTTGCCGATCGTGGCGCTGTGCTGGTCCATCCGGACGTCCTCGAAGACGACGTGCGTTGGCGCGCGCCGCGTTTGTTTACAGCGGAAGAGTTGAAGTTCGACAACATCGCCGTTGCCGTCGCCTGGATGGAAGAACTCGCGGCGAGATCCGATAACCAGGGCCTGCGTCCCGCCGTCCTGAGTCTGAAGCGCGAGCTCGAACTGGTCGTCGCCAGTGTACGAACAAATGAACACGACCGCCGGCTGGCCGAAGAAGTCGGCCAATGGCTCACGGTTTGGCTCCAGAATCCTCAGATTTTTCTCGACTGGTTCGCGTTGAGGCAGAATGCCGCCGATTTTCGCGAGCGGTTCGGGAGGTAAGCTCAAACACAGTACAAAGCACAAGCAAGGCGACATTTTGGAACTTTTCCCTGTTTCAGAGCGAATACCCATGTCTGCCGGTCACATTTGGTGCATGAACCTGAAAAGCGAACCTAGTGATAGCGAACTGTTGCGGTCGATGATGGCCGGGGACGAGGAGGCGCTCGCGCTCCTGTATCGCCGCCGCCAGGGCAGCGTCTACCGGTTCGCCTTGCAGATGAGCGGATCGACGGCGATTGCCGAGGACGTGACGCAGGAGGTGTTCCTCTTCCTGATGCGTGAGGGGCACGTGTTCGATCCTGCCAGAGGTTCATTGAGCGCGTTCTTGCTGGGAGTTGCGCGCAACCATGTGCTGCGGCGGATGCGAGTCGATCATGTATTGACTCCGATCGGCGACGACGGCGAAGACGAGGCGACCTTCGCCGTCGTCGAATCCGATCTGTGCCCGCTCGAAGATCTCGCGCGGGCCGAGACGGTCGAGTTGGTTCGCAAGGCGGTGCTCAGTTTGCCGCCGAAGTATCGTGAAGTGGTGGTCCTGTGTGAGCTCCAGGACGTGAGTTACGGAGAGGCGGCGGAGGTCCTTGGTTGCGCGATCGGCACGGTGCGCTCGCGTTTGCACCGCGCGCGTGCGTTGCTGCTGGCAAAGCTTCGGCCGGCAGAGCAGCTTGATGGTTCGGCTTCAGCGGCCTTGAAGTCAGCGAGGTGTGTCGCATGAACAGTGAGAGATTTGATGAAGAGAGACTGACGAGCGGGTTGAAGCTGCTCGCCGAAGACATGGAATCGCTGAACGCGCCTCCCGAAATTGAAATGCGATTGCGCGAGGCCTTTCGTGCGCGTGCCGTGTTTGCGCGTCGTCGCCCGTATGTGAACTACTGGGTTGCGGGTATAGCGGCGGTTTTACTGATAGCGATCAGCGTGATTGCGATTAACTGGCGCACGGATACTCCTAAACGAGTGACTGCGGACCGTACCGAACCAGCGGCGCCAGTCAAGGAACAACCGCGCATCGAAGAGCCTCAACAGCCGCAGCAGCAGGAAGTCGTCGCCGTCAAACCACGCCGGCGTTCGGTTCGCCGGGCTCCCAGAACCGAAGTTGCGAACCACGTGAATCGCGAGATCGCTACCGACTTCATGCCGCTCGGTTATCTGAACCCGGCAACATTGCAGGACGGCGGGCAGATCGTTCGTGTCGAGTTGCCGCGCTCGGCGCTGGTGAATTTCGGGTTGCCGGTCAACATGGACCGCTACCATGAGAAGGTCAAAGCTGACGTTCTTTTAGGGGTCGACGGATTGGCCCATGCCATACGTTTTGTTCAATAAGTGAGAGGAATGACGGACATGAAAAGAGTATTCGTAGTTCTCGTAGTGTTGGCCGTTGCCAACGTCGCGTCTGCGCAAACGCAGCAGCAAAGTGGTGACGGGATCGTCATCAGGCAAAGCCGTGTGGTCCAGGGACCGGAAGGCGCGCCGCCGCCGCCGCTTCCCAACGGAGATTTTGTGTTCATATCGTCCGAGAGCTTCGGCGGTAAGATCGTGAAGGGCGCTCCTTATTCGGGCGAAGCGGTGACTGAAAGCGTGCAAGTGCTGGGCGACGGCAATCGCATCGTCAACAAGTTCACGAGCACCGTCTATCGCGATAGCGAAGGCCGGACGCGGCGCGAACAAACATTGAAAGGTCTCGGCGTGCTCGGAAATGGTAACGAGCCGTTGCAGACGATCTTTATCAACGATCCTGTCGCCGGCGTGACGTACTCGCTCGATTCGCGTTCGCGCATTGCTCACAAGAGCGCGCCGTTCAAATTCGAGTGGATTCAATCGGAGGGGGCCGCGGGCAAGGACGCTGAAGGACGGCGTTTCGAATTTAAAGTCGCGCCGGGTGGAAACAGCGGCAACATGATCGTGACCGCGCCGCTCGGCGTTCCTCCTGCGGCTCCCGGAACGCGCGCCGCCGTCACCGTCACGCAAACGGATCAGTTCAGCATCGTCCGTGAGGCCACCGCGTCCAATTATGTCTTCCGTTCAGGTGGACCGAACGGCAACGAGAAGAAAGAAACGCTCGGCAAGCAGATGATCGAGGGCGTCGAAGCTGAAGGAACACGCACCACGGTCACTATTCCCGCGGGTGAGGTTGGAAATGAGCGACCGATCGAGATCGTCAGCGAGCGCTGGTATTCACCGGAGTTGCAGTTGGTGGTGATGACGCGGCACAGCGATCCGCGCACTGGTGAGACGACTTACAAACTCACGAACATTAATCGCACTGAGCCCGCGAAGTCGCTGTTCGAGGTGCCGTCGGACTACACGATCAAGGAAGGCCCGCATGGACCGCTACCGCCGCGCGTGAGGAAGCTGGCAAATCCCGAATAACAAAAATCCGTGTTCTCGCTGAACCCACAGTCAGCGGGAACACGGATTAAAAAACAAAACAATAACTCATTCTTCCTCTTCGCCGCCCTTGATCCTTCCCTCAGCACGCGACTGTTCGACGATCTTTTGGGCCAGTTGGCCAGGAACCGGATCGTAGTGTGAAAACTGCATGTGGAACGAACCGCGCGCGGCGGTGATCGAGTTCAAGGTCGATTGGTAATTCAACATCTCCGCCATCGGCACCTGCGCTTTGATCACCTGCTGCTTGCCGCTCGTCTCCATACCCTGCACGCGTCCACGCCGCGAGTTGAGATCGCCCATGATGTCGCCGCTGTACTCCTGTGGCGCCGCAATCTCGACGTCCATCACCGGCTCCAGCAGCGACGGCTTCACTTTTTCCATCGCGGCGCGAAACGCCTTGCGCCCGGCAGCCCTGAACGAGTGCTCGTCGGAGTCGACCGGATGGAACGAACCGTCAACCAACTGCACTTTGAAATCGACCAGCGGATAACCGGCAATCGCTCCCGACTTCGCTGCCTCGATAATCCCTTTCTCGATCGCCGGGCGAAACTGTTGCGGCACCGAACCGCCGAAGATCTTGTCTTCGAAAACAAACCCACCGCCGCGCGGCAACGGCTCGAACACGCACTTGCAATCGCCAAACTGACCGCGGCCGCCCGTCTGTTTCTTGTGCCGTCCCTGGACCTCGGCACGTTGCGTGATCGTCTCTTTGTACGGCACCTTCGGCGGATGCAGCGTCACTTCCACGCTGTAACGCTTCTTCAGTTTTTCAACCACGGTCTCGACGTGCAATTGTCCCGAGCCTGAAAGCAAAAACTCCTTCGTCTGCGAATCGCGGCTGAAGTGCAGCGCCGGATCCTCTTCGAGAATCTTGTGCAGCGCGACGCTGATCTTCTCCTCGTCCTGACGCGACTTCGGCTCGATCGCAAAAGCGATTGCCGCTTCCGGATACTCGACCGGGTCGTAAACGATCGGCGACTGCTTGTCGCACAACGTGTCGCCGGTCTGCGTCTCTTTCAACTTCACGCACGCGATGATGTCGCCGGCGTGCGCGTCGCTGACTTTGTCGAGCTGCTTGCCCTGCGTGACGTGCAGCGCGCCGAGCCGTTCCATCACGCCGCGTGTCGAGTTGAACGCGTTGGCGTCCGTGTGCAGGTGACCGCTGATGATCTTGAAGACGTTGATGCGGCCGGCAAACGGATCGGCGATGGTGCGGAAACAGTAAGCGGAGAAAGGTTCGCTGTCGCTGTACTTGCGCCCGATCCTTTCTGCATCGGGCGCGGCATCCACGGGATGTCCCCACTCCGCTTCGTGATGCGCCGGGTCAGGCGCGTAGTCGACGAGGGCATTCAACAGCGCCCGCAAACCGACTTGCGTCAGGCTCGAAACGGCGAAGACGGGACAGAGCTTGCTCTGCGCGATCGCGTTGTTGATGTTCGGCAAAATGTCTTCTTCGTCGAGCGTGCCCTGCTCGAAATACTTCTCCATCAGTTGATCGTTCGATTCGGCGACGAGCTCGACGAGCCGCTCGCGCGTCTTGTCGACGACGTCGCGGCCTTCGGACGGAATATCGATCTCCTTCGCCTGTCCGTCAGCGCCCAGCTCGTAAGCTTTCATGTGGACCACGTCGACGACGCCGCGGAAGTCTTTCTCCTTCCCGATCGGTAACGTAAAAGGAATGATTGCTCTGCTGAAAGTATTTTGCGCGGTCTGAAGCGCGGCGCCGAAATCGGCGTGCTCTTTGTCGAGCTTGGTGATCACCATGACGCGCGGCACCAGAAATTCGTTGGCGTAGGCCCACGTCTTTTCCGTCTGCACTTCCACGCCCTTGACTCCGTCGACGACGACGATCGCGCAATCGGCGACGCGCAGTGCGGGCCGCGCGTGAGAAACGAAAGCAGCGTATCCGGGAGTATCGATAAAATTCAGTTTGGTATCGCGATGTTCGAGATGGGCTAGTGCGGTATTGAGCGTGATCTTGCGAGCGATGGAATCGTCTTCATGATCCGTGACTGTCGTGCCTTCATCGACCTTACCCCAGCGCGGCGTGGCTCCGGCGACGTAGAGAAGCGAGCTGACAAGCTGCGTCTTCCCTGCGTCGCCGTGTCCAATGACAGCGAGGTTACGGATGGCTTCAGTCGGATAGACTTTCATAGCGATTGATTCCTTTCAGACATGGGAAATTTGGCGATGTGGTTCCGTGATTTAGGCCAGTAATTTAACCAACCGTAACCTTCAAAGCAAGTTGACTGTTATTAGCTTGCAAATCCGTGTTACCGCTTCGTTAGCCATCCCTTCGGCCATCTTTTGGCCCGCAATTCGCATCAGAACACGCGGAATAGGAGATATGAGGAAAGTCATGCATTACCGTAAGTTTCTGTCGTTGGCGGTGGCGCTCGTGATCGCGATTTCGACGTTCGCGACTGCTTCTGCCGAAACGACAAAAAGCAGTAAGAGTTTGGAAACGATCGAGCCGCTGAATCTGGCGGTATTGATCCAGGACGATCTTGTACCACAAGTAGGCAACGAGCTCGGCGTGACGCGTGAGTTCATCCGCTCGCTGCCGGCGGGTTCGCAGGTGATGGTTGGTTACATTACTTCGGGCTCGCTGCAAGTCAGGCAACCTTTTACGAACGACCTCGAAAAGGCTGCCAAGTCGCTGCGCATACCGGTTGGCAGCACGAGCGCTTCGCCCTTCAATCCGTACGTCGAAGTGATCGAAGCGTTGAAGAAGTTCAAGACCGATGGGTCTAACGCGAACGCGATCCTGTTGATCTCTGACGGGCTCGACACGTCGCGCGGTTTTGATTCGACGGCCGCGGGTCACACCCTGGACATCAACCGCGCCATCGCGGAAGCGAACAAGCGACGCATTTCGGTGTTCAGTTTCTACGCGCCGTCAGTTGGTCTGACGAGCCACAGCCGTTTGGCAGCCAGCTACGGCCAGAGCTCGCTGAACCGGCTGTCGAACGAGACTGGAGGACGCGCATTCTTCCAGGGCACGACGGGGTTCGTAACCTTCGATTCATACTTTGCACGTTTGCGTGAAACGTTGAATCAGCAGTACGCGCGGGCTCGCTAACGCCTTCGTTAACGTTCCCCTGACACGCTTAGGTCCGTGTTCGTTTTGCGATGAACACGGACCTAATTTTGTCTTGGCGATGACGGAGGGACGGTGGTAGAGTTAACCCCGGTCGGCCACACCACCAACGTCCCAAACCGCAGTGCGCGAATATTGTCTCATCGTCGAAGGCGCGTATCTCTCAGAATCCGAGGCCGAGCACGCTTTGCGCGACCCGTTCATCGAAGACTGGGTTGAGCAGACCGGCCGTTTTCGTCTTCACAACATGGACGAGATCCAGATCACTCCCGGCGTCACGCTGGGATCGTTGGGCGTCGTCATGTTGGACGATCGTGTTTTCGAAATCGCCAGCACGGATCCGGACCACCCGCTGACGGAGCACACTGCGAAAGGCGTCGCCGAAGCGCTGCGGCGGCAGGACATGTTCGACGAGATCCGCACCGAACCGCGCGAAGAAGATCTATAATTCGTGTTCCCTGTTCCCTCGCATAGCGCTCGTGCGGGTCCAATGGGTAGAAGATTAAAAAAATCTGTTTTTAAATTGGCTTCCCGCATAACGCTAGTGCAGGTCCAATGGACGGAAAAGTAGTCTATGCCTGAATCGTTTCCAACGTTTCTTAGCGGCCGCGTCACCGTCGTCACTTTCGATATCACCACGCAGGACGTAGACGCGATCGTTAACGCCGCGAATTCAACTCTGCTCGGCGGCGGCGGAGTGGACGGCGCGATACATCGAGTCGGTGGACCACAAATCCTTCACGAGTGCCGCCGCATCCGAGAGACAACTC
>Ga0075430_100004428_pt1 | contig 11853 bp, 8 predicted proteins | sample RhiMetdeltSRZDD4_FD_75294 | JGI IMG/M metagenome (GOLD analysis project Ga0075430, IMG submission 75294) | Populus rhizosphere microbial communities from Tennessee, USA - Rhizosphere MetaG P. deltoides SRZDD4 | ecosystem: Host-associated > Plants > Roots > Rhizosphere > Soil | place: USA... | reverse complement strand
GGCTGTCCGAGCCTGCCGAGCGGATGACGTGCAACGAGCGCGCGTTTCTGGTCGGCGGGAAGGTCTGCCAGGAGCGGCGTCTCGATGTACGCCGGACCCACGCAGTTGACTCGGAGCCCCTGTGGCCCGTACTCGGCGGCCGCGTTCTTGGTCAGACCCACCACACCGTGCTTGGCGGCGGTGTACGCTCCGTTTCCGACGGCCGCAACCGTGCCGTGAATCGAGCCCATGTTGACGATTGCCGACGTGCGCGCACCCGCCTTCAGCATCGCCGGGATCTGGTAGCGCATGCCGTACAGCACGCCGTTCAGGTTGATGTTGATGACGCGCTCCCAATCCTCGAGATCGACCTCCCCGGCCGGGGCCGCGGCCCCACCGATGCCGGCGTTGTTGACCGCGTAGTGGAGGGCGCCGTAGGTGGACACCGCGTGGGACACCACTCGCTCGTTGTCCTCGGCCTTCGCGGTGTCGTGCCTGACGGCACTGGCGGTGCCGCCGGCATCAGCGATCGCCTGCGCCACTCGTTCTGCGCCCTTCAGATTGATGTCCGAAACGACGACGTTGACGCCTTTGCTCGCGAGCGCCGTGGCGATCGCCTCGCCGATCCCGGAGCCGCCGCCCGTGACGATCGCGACCTTTCCGTCGAGCCCCTTCATGTCGGCCTCACTGAGTTCCGGGTGAGATAGCGCGCCGACCGTGGTCGGCCGCGCGACCGCTCTTCGCATTCGCCATGAGCAACCTGAGTCCCTCGGCGGCGGTCGGGTGAGTGAACAGAGCATCCTGCAGCGCTGTGAACGGAAGACCGCCAAACAGGACACGATCATTCCCGACGAGCCGTGCTCCTCCGCTCACGTGGGACGCTTGCGCTGACATGGCTCTCGCTTCTTTCGAGGTGTGACGGGCGGATAGCCCGGGAGCACAGTTGGCTGCGGGGGCAAGGCGAGCACTGCACCGCCCACGCCTCAAGTGCAGTGCCATCCAGTCCAGCGACGGCGGAACGCGAGCCATCCGTCGCCGGCCGCGACCAGAATGCCGGCGCCGAGACCGCTCGCGAGCACCGTCGCCGACGGGACCGTCATCGTGCCGACATTCGGCTTAGGTGGAGGTGCGCAGTCGGAAGGCCCGCCCGCGACGTCATGATGTGTGCGGCTCTGTAACGGCAGGACGTGACGCCCGCATTACTCGTTAGGCGCGGCCGCTCCCTGACTGCCCGATCTTCCACGAGTGCAGACATGAGCACGCGTCGGACTCAGCGGGGTGATGTGGCGGCCGCTGCGCCCGGTCGAGCGTCGGGTGTGTCGTCAGCTGGACGGTCGAGGATGTCCGCCAGTGGATCGCCGCGGTCGAGCCCCTCGATCGGTGTGCCCGAGAGGTAAGCCGCGCGGGCCAGCAGCTGGGACGTGACCGAGAGCGTCAGCAGCATGAACCCGATCGTGAGCACGCCGGTCAGCGGCCGCGCCACTCCGCCGGCGACGAGGACGCCCAGCACCACGAGGCTGGTCCCGATGCTGCCCGCCTTCGTCGCCGAGTGCATGCGCTGAAACACATCCGGCAGGCGCGCGACGCCGATGCTCGCGATGCTGATGAATGCCACACCAAGGGCGAGCAGCACCGCAGCCACCGCTCCGCGCATCATCGACCACCTCGCTTGCGCTCGAGGAACGCCGCGAAGGCACACGTGGATGCGAAGTTGATCAGTGCGGCGCCGAGGCCGACGTCGAGAAAGGCGCTGCGGCCGGTCGCGAGAGAGGTCAGCGCGGCGAGCGAAACTACGACCGCGGTGAGCATGTCCAGGGCAACGATCCGGTCCGCGTACCCCGGCCCCTTGAGCATCCGGTAGGCCGGGAGCGCCAGCGAGAGCGCGAGCACCGCGATGAGCACCCATGCCATCGCGGAGAGATCGGGCATCGTCATCAAGAGATCTCCCGGCCGTCGTACGGGTGGCCTTCCATCTGGATGATCCGCCGCTCATAGAGCGCCTTCATACCGTCGGCGGACGCCCGTCGGTCGGGCGCGTCGAGAAAATGCACGTAGATGGTGCGCCGGTCGTCAGCGACGTGCAGGCACGTCGATCCCGGCGTCGCCGACACGAAGTAGGCGAAGAGGGCGACGCCCCACTCGGTGCGCGCGTCCACGGGCACGGCGACGATCGCCGGCTGGTTCCGCCGCCGCGGAGAAAGGACGATGCGCGCCACCGCGACCGACGCGGCGACGAGATCGTAGGCGAACGTACCGAGCAACGACAGCGCAGCCCAGGCCCGCCGGATTCCGCTCATCGTGGCGCCCTCGCCCTGCCGACGGAGGGTACGCCGTTAGGCACCGCGCCCGACCCCAACTGCATCGCGGCGACGCGCGACAGCCGTACGGCCGGCTCGATGGCCAGTCCCAGACCTAACGTGCACGCCGCCAGCAACGCCACCGCGGCGACCATCGCCGTCGGAATAGCGCGAGCCCTGTGTCCCTCGCGCGTTCGCGGGCGCCAGAACGCCTGCGTCCACAGCACGCTCATCGAATACAGCGTCAGAAACCCCGTAATCAGCGCGACCGCCACCAGCCATCCCGCTCCGGAAGTCCCGTGGCGAAAGGCCGCGTCGATCACGAGCGCCTTGGCCCAGAACCCGGAGAGCGGCGGGACCCCCGAGATCGAGAGCGCCAGGATGGCGAACAGCACGGAGAACCGCGGGTGCTCACGAATCAGGCCACCGAGGACACGTAGATCGTAGCCTCCTGCGGCTCGCGCGATCGCGCCGGCACCCAGGAACAGGCCCGTCTGCACGAGCATGGTATGCACCGTATAGAAGACCGCCGCCGCGGTCCCCTGCTGCGATGCGAGCGCCAGCCCCATCATCAAATAGGCGACCTGTCCGACGACGTGGAACGCCAACAGCCGGCGCACATCCACCTGTGCGATCGCCGCGAGCACGCTGACGAGCATCGTCGCCGCGGCGAGCAGCGCGAACAACGGCGGCAGTCCGGACACGACCGCCGTTCCCGTTCCAACGCCGAACACGAGCACGAACACGCGCAGGCAGGCGTAAAACGCGACCTTCGTCAGCAAACCGGCGAGCGCCGCCGCGACGCTGATCGGCGCCGTATGGTACGAGGCCGGCAGCCAGAAGAAGAGCGGGAAGAGGCCCGCCTTCAGCACCAACCCGGCGAGCAAGAGATACGCGGCGACGCTCAGGGTCACCGACGGCACACGACCGGCGAGCGTGGTCGACAGGTGCATCAGGTCCAGCGTGCCCGTTTCGCCGTATAGCAATCCGATACCGAGGAGCATGAATGTCGCGCCCATCATGCTCATGGCCGCGTAACGAATCGCGCCGTCGATCTGGGCGCGACGCCGGTCGATCGTCACGAGGCCGAGAGCCGTGACGAGCATGAGCTCGAACCAGACGTACAGGTTGAAGAGGTCACCCGTCAGGAACGCGCCGTTGACCGCCGCGAGCATCCCGAGGAAAAGCGGGTCGAAGCCAGCCCGCCTGCGCCGGTCACGCACGTCGGCACGCGTGAATATCGCCACCGCGAGCGCGACGACGCTCGCGGCCGTGCACAGCGCCGCGCTCAGCACATCGGCCACGAACGTCACCGCGAACGGCCGTTCCCACCCCCCGAACTTCATGACGATCGCGTCGCCGCCGCTCGTTCGTGCGAGCAGCAGCGCGGCGGCGATCAGCATCGCGGCAACCGCTACTTCCATCACGCTGCGCTGCACGGCCGGCCACCGTCGAAGGAGCAGCGTGAGCGCGGACGCGCCGAGCGGGATGATCACTGGCCAGACGGCGAGACCATCCACGAGCGCGTCAGTGATCAACGTCCGGGCCCGGTGCGAGCGGATCGCCGAGATCCTGTGCGGACCGCAGCTCGTCGCTTCTCAGCGTGCCGTCGCTGCGCCATGCGCGGAGCGTAAGCGCAGCGAGAATGACGGTGAGCGCGAACCCGATCACGATCGCCGTCAGCACCAGAGCCTGCGGCACCGGGTCGGCCGACTCACCGAGACGCTCGGCCCCTTCCACGATCAGCGGCGGTTGCGCGGTGCGGATCCGTCCCGCCTGGAACAGCGCGAGATTCACCGCCGTCGTCAGCAGCGACAGGCCGAGCACCATGCGCACGATGTGCCGAGAGAGCACCATGTAAAGCCCGCAGCCGAACAGCCCCGCGGCGACGAACGCGTAGAGGACGCTCACGACTCGACTTCCCTCGTCAGGCCGAAGAGGAAGGCGAGCACGGTTCCCAGCACCGCGAGGTACACCCCGAGGTCGAACAGCAGCGTCGTGCCCTGCTTGACGTGAATGCCGAACACGTTCAGCTCGACCCAGATGTGGCGCAGGTAGTCCCCGTACGCGACGAGCCCCGGCAGTCCGCTCACCACCGCGAGAAGGAGCCCGAAGCCGGCGAGCGTCAGCGGATGGCACCGCAGCTTCGTCCGCGCCCGATCGACCCCGTGGGTGAGCGCGACGATCGCGAAGGCGAGAGCGGCAATGAGACCGCCCACGAAGCCGCCACCGATCTCGTTGTGACCGCGAAGCAGCGCGACCATCGACAGCGCGGCGAGCAGCCAGTAGAAAAGCGGACTGGCGAAGGCGAGCACGAACACCGACCGCCTCGCGCCGCCGGACCCACCGTCGAGCGGCATGCGCGGCCCGAGCAGCGACCACGCGATGATGGCCGAAAGCGCGATCACGGTGGTCTCGCCTAACGTGTCGAAGCCACGGAAGTCCACGAGAATGACGTTCACGACGTTCCGGCCGAACGCCTCCACGTAGCTGCGCGCGCCGAAGAACTCGGCGGCCACCGTGTGCTGCGGCGCGGCGCTCATGTCGAGCAGCGCGGCGAACAGCAGCACGGAGAGCCCCGCGGCAAGCACGGCGTCGCGCGACCGGGCGCGCCGGGAGCGCGTCGTCGGCGCCGCGAGCGGCAGGGCGAGCAGGGCGGCGGTGAGCAGCACGACAACCAGCGACTCCACCGCGAACTGCGTCAGCGCCAGGTCGGGCGCGCCATTCAGGAGGAACGTGAGTGCAGCGACGAGCCCCGTCAGGCCGGTCGCGATCATCGCGGCGAGGAGCGACCGTGCCCCGGTGGCGGCCAGACCGCCGGCCAGCCCGACCAGCGCCAGCGCCGCCGGTCCTGCGCGCATCGTGCCCAGCTCGGTCGGCAGCCGTAACCCCTGCCCAGCCGTGATGAGCCCCCAGACCACGAACGCAGCCGCGGTAGTGAAGATGACGCCGAGGTGGTCACGAAGGTCTCCCTGTTGCAGGCGCCCAGCAATGACCCGGGCGGTCGCTCGGATGCGCCGCTGCAGGGCCTCGTAGGCATGCTCCGCATCGTACCGGTCGAGCCGCGTCAGGGTGCGCAGTCGATAATGGATGGGCACCCAGTAGACGAAGAGCAGCACGCCGATGCCGACAACGGCGGCGCTGAGCAGGAGCATCGGCGTCACGCCGTGCCACAGCCCGGCCCTCACTTCCACCGGCTGGCCGTAGATGGCTGTCACGGCCGGTCGCAGCACGGCCCGGTCCACCCAGGTCGGCTCCAGGCTGATGATCAGGCCGAGGAGTGCCAGGATCATCGGTCCGAGGAGGAGCCCGACGACCTCCCGATGCCTAACGCCGAGCACCCGCCCTCTGCCCATGAAGAACGGCCGGAGCGTGACGACCCCGGCAACGCCTACCATGACGGCATTCACGAGGACCGCCACCGCCATCGGCACCGCATCCCAGGAGCTCTGGATCTGTGCCTCGAACAGGAACTCCTTGGAGACGAATCCCAGAAAGGGAGGCAGTCCGGCCATCGACAGGCTCGCGAGCACGGACGCGACCGCGGTGACGGGCAGGAACCGCCAGAGGCCGCCCATGTGGCGCAGCTTGGTCAGACCGGTGGCGTGAATCACCGTCCCCGCACAGAAGAACAGCGTCGCCTTGTACAGCGCGTGCGCGAGGAGAAACCCGACGGTGGCGACGCTGGCCATCGGTCCGTCGAGACCCACGAGCATGACGAGAATGCCGAGCGACGCCACCGTAGAGTAGGCCAGCACCGTCTTGTGGTTCTCGGCGCGCACGGCCTGGAACGCCGCGACCAGCATCGTGACCATGGCCACGGCGATGAGCGTATCGCGGCCCCCGGGAACGGCGCCGATCACGGGCTCGAAGCGCGCCAGCAGGTAGATGCCCAGCTTCACCATCGTCGCCGAGTGCAGGTACGCCGACGCGGGCGTGGGCGCCTGCATCGCGTTAGGCAGCCAGAAGTGGAAGGGGAATTGCGCCGACTTGGTGAAGGCGCCGATGAACACGCCCGCGAGGATCGGGACGATCCACGGACTCCGCGCGAGCTCGGGCGCCCGCTGGGTCACGTCCGTCAGCGAATAGCTCCCGAGCGTGACGCCGATGAGGAGGATCGCGGCCAGCAGCGCGAGCCCGCCACCGGCGGTGACGTGCAGCGCCATCAGTGCCGATCGCCGCGCCGAGGGGCTGTCGACGTCGAACCCGATGAGCAGGAACGAGAACAGGCTCGTCGCCTCCCAGAAGAGGAACAGGACGAGCAGGTTGTCGGCGAGCACGGTGCCCAGCATCGCCGTCATGAAGAACAGGATCAGGGCGAGGAACCGCGCCCTCTCCGCCGGCGAGCGCTCGACGAGGTAGGCGTCGGCATAGATGACGACGAGTGCGCCGACGCCCGTGACGAGCAGGCAGAAGAGATAGGCGAAGCCGTCGAGTCGCAGCGTGAGCTCGACACCGAGTGACGGGGCCCACGCCAGCCGCTCCGTCACGGTGTGTCCCGCCTCGATTGTCCCGTAGAAGCGGAGGAGGCCGACGAACAACCCGACTGGCACGAGCGCGAGCAGCCAACCCGCTCCTCGGCGGCAGAGAAACCGGCCGAGCAGCAGCGACGCAGCGCTGGCCAGCGCCGAGGTGGCGAGCAGGATCGCGATCATATCCCCGTCAGACCAGGTTCGGGACTACCGTCAGCGGCCCGCGCTCTGTTTCTCCAGCGTTTCGAGCTCCGACCGCACCGCCGCGATGTCCTTAGCGAGCACCGGTTCGGCGTTCGCGCGGAGCCGCAGATACCGCCGGTACGCGGCGATCGAGCCCTCCCGGTCGCCGGCGGCGGCGCCGAGCCGCCCCTGCGCGCGCAAGTACGTCGCGAAGAGCAGATAGTGGTCCCATCCATCACCGCCCCTCCACCGCTGCACTGCTCGGTATGCCCGGTGGACACTGTCCGCGCGCTCCCAGAGCCCGCTCAGCACCAGGTTCCCAGCGGACATGACGCGAAAGCCGACCGGGCCAAGGGCGAGCATCGAATCGAGCGACACGAGGCGCTGCCGCGCATCTGCGCGGTCCGCCAGCGCCGCCAGCTGTGCCTCGAGGATGATTGCGAGCCGATCAGGGCGGACCGACTCCACTGGATCGCCGGGCACGCGAGGCAGACCTTGAAGCCGCTCGATCACGCGCGATGCGTGAGTCATGTCGCCACGCGCCAGCTCGTACTGCGCCAGGTCGAAGATCGCCGTCACCCACGCCCGGCGCTCGGTTGGATCGTTAGGCGGTCGAGCTTCTACGAGCGGCCTGACCATGGCGTAGTGCTCTGCCCCCGCGGTCGAGTCACCGTCCGCGAACGTCGTGACGAACATGCGAAACGGCTGGAACATCGGCAGATCCGCGGCGAACCGTGCCGCGTCGCTCGGTCTCCCCCGTTCCAGCGCGATCCAGGCCTGCTGCCCTACACTGCCGGCGCGCTCCCCCGCGGTCGCGATGCGTGTGAGCGCGCGGCGTAAAAGATCCTGCGCGAACGAGAGGTCGACGTCGTTGAGTAGTGCTTCGGTGATGGCCACGTTGGATAAGAAGACCGGCTTCGAATAGAGGTCCCGAACCGCCGCGGCGCGGGAGGCCGAGTCCAGTGCATAGACCACGCGATTGGCTAGGTGGTAGTACGCCGTCGTATCGCGCATCAATCGAATCGTGGCGCGCCGCTCGTTGGCCGTATCTCCCAGATAACGGTACATGGACGGCAGATGTTCGAGCATCGGCGTGAACGACGAGTCCAGGGCGAGGCCGCGCGCAAGCGCGGCGATGGACCGGCGGTACGCCTCCGCCGTGCCGAACATCGTGGCACCGTAGTGAAACTGATTCTCGGCGAGCAAGTGCCAGAGTTCGGGCGAATCCGGCGCGGCTCGAACGGCGGCGTCGTTTCGAGCGAACGTCGTCGCATAGTCCGTGGCAAGGCTGTCCGGATCGGTTGGGCCGAGGTAGAGCCGGTCTCGGATGCCGAGCTTGTCGGCGTGCCTGACCGCGACGTGGCGTCCACGCGAAGCTCGGGGGTCGCCTATCCAATCCCCTGTGACCGACAGCCCGAGCCCCGCGAGCGCGAACGTCGAGTCGATCTGCAGCGCCGCAGCGAACCGATCCGCGGCATCCGGATACCGGGCGGCGCGGTAGCTCGCCTGACCGGCGAGGTATGCTTCGAGCGCGGCCAGTGGCGTGCTGGCGAGCACCGCCACCCGCTGCTCACTCTCTCCCGCGTCGAGGGCGAGGAGCTCCGCGATGACCGAGTCGACCAGCACCGCGATCTGCGACGCCTCCCCGCGCGCGGACCGGCGCCCACGATCCGACCCGTCAGGCGCAGTCGCGAGCGATGCTGTGACGGTGAGCTGGCTCACGTTGCCGACGATCTCGCCCTCGATCAACCGCCCGGCGCCGAGTGAAGCGGCCACGCGCGCCGCGGTCTCGCGGTCGAGGTCCTGGGTCGCCCCACCGCCGGCACGTCGCCACGCGGCGAGCAGGGAGCGCTGGTCGACCGTGCGCGGCGACCTGATGAGCTTGGCCGCGATGAGGTCGACCATCCCTTCGCGCAGGTAACGGAGCGACGCGTCGGCGGAGCTCACGCGGAACGGAACGACGGCGATGAGCGCCCGGTCGGTATGCGGCCGCGTGGCGGCGCGGCGGGCAACCAGGACTCCTCCGACTGCGGCGACGACGAGCACCGCCGCTCCCGCGATCATCCACACGGGTCGCTGGCTGCTCCGCCTCACTCGTGCCAACGCTTGGCCGGCGACCTCGGCGGACGTCGCGTCGAGCGTCGTGACCAGCTCGCGCGCGGACTGCGGGCGCGCGGCCGGATTCTTCCCGAGGGCCTGCATGACGACGGCGGCGAGCCTCGCGGGTACGTCGCGGCGACGCGCCGAGAGAGGCGCCGGCTCCTCGGCGATGTGCGCCGCCATGAGCTGCTGCGCGGACGTCTTGCCGGCGAACGGGTGGTGGCCGGCGAGGAGCTCGTAGCCGATCACGCCCCACGCGTAGATGTCGGCACGATGGTCCGCGGCGTCGCCGGCGGCCTGCTCGGGCGCCATGTAGGCCGGTGTGCCTAACGACGTACCGGCCTGGGTTAGCGCCACGCCACCCGCGCCGCCGCTCGTCTCCGCGGCGGCCAACGCTCTGGCGATGCCGAAGTCCGCGACGAGCGCGGTTCGCCCGGACAGGAGCACGTTCTCCGGCTTGATGTCGCGGTGGACCACGTCGTGGGTGTGCGCGCAATCGAGCGCGAGCGCAACGTCGCGCAGGATCGACACGCTCTCTTCGAGCGCCACCGGCTGGCCTGACGCCGCGGCTCGCGTCAGGCGCGCGCGGAGCGATTCGCCGTCCACGAACGGCATCGTATAGTAGGGCAGGTCTCCGGCGACGCCGGCGGCGAGCACCGGGACGATGCGCGGGTCCTGCAGCCGCGCCGCGAGCTTTGCCTCGCGGGCGAACCGGTCGGCGCTCAAGCCCTGGGCCATCTCCCGGTCGAGCACCTTCACCACGACTCGGCGGCCGAGCGCGATCTCCTCGGCCACGAAGACGCGCGACATCCCACCGCCGCCGAGCTCGTGCTCGATCCGGTACTGGCTACCGAGGGCGCGGGAGAGGTGATCGCGGAGGTCGGTCGGGGACGGCAGTGGCTACCGGCGCGTATGGGAGGGTCGGTAGACGGTATCCATGCGCCTGCGGGTCGTCAACCAGGTTGACGTCCGCCGGAGATCATCGCGCGCGCGAAGGGTGCCTAACGAATCGCGTGGGTCGGTTGGTCGAAGCTCGGGTCTCCGCGAATGGGCGCGAAGCTCCGGTCGACGCTGGTGGTGGAACCGCCTACGACACCACCGGTGCGAAGAACGATACGCCGCGAACGTTCTCATCGATCCGGAGCGAACCGCCGAGCGAGGGCACAGCGCGCGCCGTGCAGTCCGCCCGCTCGCACAGCCGGCAGGTGATGCCAATGGGCACAGCCGCAGCCAGGTTCTCGATGTCGAGCCCGTCCGAGTACACGAGCCGGCGCGCGTACGCCGCGTCGCAACCCACGCCGACGGCGTAAGGCGCCTCGAGCGCCTTGTAGCTGCCGGAGTGCCGCTGCACCGTTCGTGCGACGGCAAGGACCGCGTGACCCTCGGGGAGTCTCGAGAGTTGAACGCGCACGCGTCCAGGCTGCAGAAACGCCGCGTGCACGTTCCACAGCGAGCACAGCCCGCTGAACCGTGGAAACCGGATGCCGGCCGCACTGAATCGCTTGGAGATATTCCCGGCGATGTCGACACGCAGCATGTAGAACGGAATCCCTTCCGCACCCGGGCGCCGCAGCGTCGTCAGGCGATGGCAGGTCTGCTCCCAGCCGACCCGGAACCGGTGCCCGAGCAACTCGATGTCGTAGCGCTCGGCTTCGGCGGCGCGATGGAACGTCTCGTACGGCATCAGCACCGCGCCGGCGAGATAGCCGGCGAGCGCGACACGGGCGAGCGAACGCGATTCGTCGCTCGTGAGCTTGGGATCGATCGTCAACTCGTCCAGCACGGCCGGGCTTCCGAGCAACGCCGCCTGCACCGCGAGCTGGAAGTTGCGCGACCCACGCCGGAGCACTTCCGAGAGATGGAGCTCGCGACGTGCCGACTCGAACCGGCGAACGGCCCCGCGCATCTCGCCCACCGTGAGGATGCGCACGCGCACGCCGTGGGCCCGCTCGAGGTAGCGCGTTAGGCGACCGAACAGGTCCTCGGCGTCGCCGCCGCTCTCCGCCAGCAGCCGGTCCGCTTCCGCCTCGAGCGTCGGGAAGTAGTTGCCGCGCCGCTGGATGAAATCGGACACTTGCTCCGACGACAACCGCGCGCGATCGATGTTGCCGAGCTCCTGGGAATCATCGAGCAACCGGTGGCCCAGGGTCTCGAGCGATGTTCGCGTGCTGACGTACGCCTGATGCAGGCGGACGATCGCCCGCGCGACATCCGGATTCGACTCGACGATCGCGCTCAGATCGGTCGCCGTGAGCGGATGGTCCTCGAACAGCGGCTCGCCGAAGATCTCCGTCAGCGTTGACAACAGCTCGGCGTCCGCTGAGCCGCCGGACAGGACCCGGAGGTCAATGTCCAGCACACGCGCGAGCTCGAGCAGCAGTGGCGCGGTGACCGGCCGGCGATCGTGCTCGAGCAGGTTCAGGTAGCTCGACGAGATCCCGAGTCGCTTGGCGAGATCCGCCTGACTCAGTCCGATACGCGTGCGCAGCGATCGAATTCGCCGCCCGAGGAAGATGGGATTCGCCATGAGACATCTCGTCGAGCCGATGTTTACAGACTTTTCAGATTGACGACACGATCGTTTACAAACAACGACTACGCAACGCAATGAGTCACAAAAAGTTGCTTCACGGCCGCATCTGTGGTTGTCACTTTGCAAAGCCCAATCACAGCCAACGACACTCGTCGCTTTCCACCGTCGGCAGCGCTCACCCGAGCACCGCCAATCCGAGGACGTTCGATGACCGCCCAACCTTTCCGATCCGAGCCGACGTTCCGACGCATCGGTCCGTCGATGGCCGCCCCCGACGAGCGAGATCCGG
>Ga0075430_100004426_pt1 | contig 11855 bp, 14 predicted proteins | sample RhiMetdeltSRZDD4_FD_75294 | JGI IMG/M metagenome (GOLD analysis project Ga0075430, IMG submission 75294) | Populus rhizosphere microbial communities from Tennessee, USA - Rhizosphere MetaG P. deltoides SRZDD4 | ecosystem: Host-associated > Plants > Roots > Rhizosphere > Soil | place: USA... | reverse complement strand
TCCGTAGAGAAGCCCGGCTCCCCAGCTTCCACGAACCGAGAGGGGACGCACACAGACCCGAACACAGTGAACCAGACGCCATGAAACCCGACGTCCGTCGGTCCCCCGATCACCCACCGGAGAACGACTTTGCTAACACTTGTTTTAACTGCGGCAGGAATTCTATCAGTACATGAGGTGAACGCAAGAACTTTTTTTCGTTTTTCTCCCGGAGCAGCGATCGCAGGGGGAGCAAAAAGTCCCACGTGGGACTTTTCGGCGAGGGTGGAGCGTGTGAGCGTGTCACGTCCCACGTGGGACTTTTCATCTGGGGGTCCCGTCATTCTGGCAGGACGCCTTTCCGTTCCTTCGATCCGCGGGCGTTCGTCGTCGGGGGGTTCGGTCACGACGGCGAGGCCGCCCGGAGCCACGCCGAGGTGTTCGAGTACCGTCCGAAGGCGGGCACGTGGATGAAGATGGCGGCGCGCCTTCCATCGCCCCGCTCGCAGCTCGGGCTCGCCGCGAGGGGCTCCGTGCTCTGGGTCTTCGGGGGACTCGACTACGACTCGGCGCGGGGCAAGGAGGCCGCCTTCCGCCACCCGACCGAGGTGCTGACCTGGGACAGCTCGGCGGACGGAGCGTCGTTCGGGGACTCCGGGCATCGCCTGCCGCCCATCCTCGAGAAGCTCCCGGTGCACGCGGCTCACGTCCGCGTGTTCCCGTTCCAGAAGAAGCTCCTCTTCGCCTCCGTGGGCGCCGAGGCGGAAGGCCTGCTGCGCATGGCCATCTTCACCCCTCCACTTCCCATCGCCACGGCGGGACTCACGGGCGGGTAGGAACCCCGTTCCGGACCTGGGCGATGAAAGCTCCCGGCCAAGGCTCCGCGACGGTTGGCGGAAATCCTTCACCTCGCCCTCGTGTATACTGAACCCATGCCTCTCTTCGACTTCGAGTGTCGTGACTGTCAGGCCACGTTCGAGGAGCTCGTCAAGAGCCCCGATGACACGGCGTCGGTTCGCTGCTCCTCCTGCGGCTCGGCGAAGGTGGAGCGCCTCCTCTCCGTCTTCTCCGCCCGATCTACCAGCCCATCCACCAGGGGGGGAGCGGGGCTTCCGGGTCCCTCGCGCCGCGGGAAGCCTCCCGCCGGCGGCTGCGGCTCGGGTTGCGGATGCCACCGCGGGTGACGCCGGGGCCCGCCGGAGCGGCCGGCTAGCCGTATGGGCGTAGAAGAACACCGCCAGACGGCAGGCGCCGTCCACCCCACGCTTCGGGTCGCCATCATCACGGTGAGCGACACGCGTACCCTCGAGAGCGACGAGAGCGGCATGGAGATCTCGCGGCGTCTCACGGGCGCCGGCCATCAGGTGCTCGAAAGGACCGTGGTGCCCGACGATCCCGGCAGGATCGCCTGGGTTCTCCGTCACTGGCTCGCCTCGGATGCCGACAGCGTCATCCTGAACGGCGGGACCGGGATCGCGCCTCGCGACGGCACCGTCGAGGTCGTGCACCGCTTCCTCGACCGCGAGCTGCCTGGCTTCGGCGAGCTCTTCCGCTCCCTGAGCTTTGCCGAGATCGGCGCGGCCGCAATGCTGAGCCGGGCCCTGGGGGGGGTCGCCCGGGGCAAAGCTGTCTTCGCGCTACCGGGATCGAGGAACGCCGTCGCTCTCGCCATGGAGCGGCTCATCCTCCCCGAGCTCGCGCACGTCGTTCACGAGATCCGGAAGTGAGCGGTTCCTTCATCAGGGCGGCCCTCGGAGAGCCGCTGGCCTCCATCGACGCGGATGGCGGGGGCTTCTCCACGTTCTATTACTTCGCGACGGCCCTCGCCGTGGGGATAGCCGCCACGCTGCCTTTCGTCCCCGTGGCCGCGATCGGTCGAAAGTTCTTCATCCTGATGAGCCTGATCGCGGTCGTGTTCCTCGCGCTCGCGACGGCGGCCTCATCGCTCGCCATCCACTGGCTCCACGCGGCGCTCGCGGGACTCCTCATCATCTACAACATCTCGCTGCCGCCTCAGGCCGGCGTGGACCGGAGCCGGAGGCGCGAGGAGCTCGAGGGCGGACCGCCCAGGGTCCAGGGCCGCTTCTCGGGGGTGATCCTCCTCGCGTCCGCGGCCTGCGGCCTCGCCGGCGTCACGGCCGATGCCCTCTCCTATCCTGCCGCCCTGCCCTTTCGCGGCCCGCAGGAGCCCTGGCTCATGGCTTCGTTCCTGAGCTCGGCGCTCGTCCTGGGGGCGGGGCTGACCTCCATGGTGCTCGGGCACTGGTACCTCGTGGCGCGGGGGCTCTCGTTCGCGCCCCTTGCCCGGTTGACGCGGCTCTTCCTCGCGGCACTCGCCGTCCGCGCGGGCGCGGCCTGCGGGAGCGCCTGGATGCAGGGGGACCTGTGGAGTCGAATGGCGGAGAGCTCGGGGGCGACGGCGTTCCTGATCGACCCGGGCATGTTCGTGCTCTTCCGGGGGTTGTTCGGCATCGTCACCCCCTTTTTCCTCGGCGTCATGGCGATGCGCTGCATTGCCATCCGATCGAACCAGTCCGCGACGGGGATCCTCTACGTGAACCTGGCCTTTACCCTGATGGGTGAGATCATGGCGAAGCACCTTCTCGTCTCGAGAGGCCTCGTCCTCTGAAGGAGCCCATGACCGCCGGCGAACCCGGAATCCACGACCCGAAGGCTCCGACCGAGCGCGCGACTCTCCAGTTCCTCTGCCCTCGCTGCGACGAGATGTTCCTCTACCACACGGAGGACATGCCGGTTCGAGAAGAGCCGCTCCAGTGCCCTCACTGCGAGCTCCGCTTCAGTGAGGGGGTGCCGGTGCCCCGGGCGGGCGCCGCCATCCAGGCGTGTTGGGTCTGCGGCAACCAGGAGTTCTACGTCCAGAGGGACTTCAACCGGGAGCTGGGCCTCCTCATCGTCGTCGCGTCCGCGATGATCGTGTTCCTGATCATGCTCCTCATGGACCCGTTCCTCGGCATCCTCTGCCTCGCCGTGATCGCGATCGTGGACCTCATCGTCTACAGGTCGATCACGAGCTGCACGGTGTGCTACCTCTGCCAGAGCGTGTACAGGGGCTATCCCGTGAACCCCGAGCAGAAGAGCTTCTATCTGGGCACGGAGGAGAGGTACAAGAAGCAGCGCGTCGCCTGGGCGAAGAGGATGACGGCGGAGTAGTATAGTGATGAGGGGGCGATAGGGAGGCGATCATGAAGATCTTCGACCCGCACTGTCACATGATCTCGAGGGTGACGGATGACTACGAGCGGATGGCCCTGTGCGGCGTCCGGGCCGTGGTCGAGCCCGCGTTCTGGCTGGGGGAGCCCCGCAAGCGGGCCGGCAGCTTTTACGACTACTTCGACCACATCTCGGACTTCGAGCGGTCGCGCGCGGCGAACTACCTGATCGAGCACTTGTGCGCCATCGCCGTCAACCCGCGGGAGTCGAACAACGTCACCCTGCGCGACGAGGTCCTCGAGGAGATGCCCCGGTGGCTCGCGCGGGAGTCGGTCGTGGCGGTGGGGGAGATCGGGTTCGATGACATCACGGACGCCGAGGAAGCCTCCATCCGCAGGCAGCTCGAGATCGCGAAGGACGCCAAGCTCCCTGTCATTGTGCATACGCCGCACGTGGAGAAGCTGAAGGGCACCCTGCGGACGATCGAGGTCATCGGGCGCGTCGGCTTCCCTCCGGAGCGCCTCATCATCGATCACAACACCGAGGAGACCATAGCCGCGGCCCGGGAGTCCGGATGCTGGTGCGGACACACCGTGTACCCGGTGACGAAGCTCTCTCCCGAGCGCGCCGTGAACATCCTCGAGAAGCACGGGCTCGAGAAGATGCTCATCAACAGCTCGTGCGACTGGGGTCCGAGCGACCCGCTGATGGTGCCCCGGACCGTGCTCGAGATGCGCCGGCGGGGATTCAGCGACGCCGAAATCCGGAAGGTCGTCTGGGACAACCCCATCGCGTTCTTCGAGCAGTCCGGCCGGCTGCCGCCATCGCTCACGGCCGGGGTACAAGGCTAGGATGGACCACGAGAAGCTCGTCCGGGCGGCGCGGATGATCCTCGAGGCCATCGGGGAGAACCCCGACCGCGAGGGTCTCCAGAAGACGCCGGAGCGGATCGCCCGCATGTACGAGGAGGTCTTCTCCGGGATCGGCCAGGATCCCGCCGAGTGCATCCGCACGGTCTTCACCGAGAAGTACGACGAGATCGTGCTCGCAAGGGATATCACCTTCGCCTCCATGTGCGAGCATCACCTGCTCCCCTTCGTGGGGAGGGCGCACGTCGCGTACATGCCGAGCGGAAAGGTCCTCGGGATCTCGAAGCTCGCTCGGGCGGTGGACATGCTCTCGAGACGGCCCCAGGTGCAGGAGAGGCTCACGAACGAGATCGCGGACCTCATCGAGGCTCTCGCGGCGCCGAGGGGAGTGGCCGTCATCCTCGAAGCGACCCATACCTGCATGACCATCCGGGGCGTCAAGAAGCCCGGGAGCATCATGGTCACCTCCGCCATGAAGGGGCTCTTCCGGGACAGGCTCGCCACGCGGGGCGAGCTGATGAACCTCATCCGCGGGCCGTCGCTCCCGGCCTGAGACCTCCCCGGAGGTCTATCCATCGTCGAACTGGTCGCGGAGGAGCTGGATCGCCCTCCTGTTGGCCGCGGGCGTACGGAGAGCGCCGATCTCATCCAGGGTCGCCCACAAGAGCTCGCCGCCGGCGCCGCCGCCCCGCTCTCCCCCGGCATCGGTCGAGAGGAAGAAGTGGATCCGGACGGTTCGGTCGGGGTACGCGTGCTCCTCGACGTGGAAGAGGACCGCATCGCCGATGTCGATGGACGCCTCCTCGGAGGCCTCCCGCCGGGCCGCGGCGATGGGACTCTCGCCGCGCTCGACGCGCCCGCCGGGGAACTCCCAGCTCCCGCCCAGATGGGTTCCTTCGGGGCGCTTCTGCAGCAGGAACTTGCCGCCGCGCCGGATGACGGCGACGGCCACATCCACGACGGCTTCCATGCAGTCATAATGGATCCGGAACGGTCTACCGTGCAACCAGCGACCTACATCGTGGATGGGTACAACGTCATCCGGAGCCTCGTCGGTCCGGCGGAGATGGCTCGCGGGTTCGAGACGGCGCGGAGAGTCCTCGAGGCGAAGCTCCGGGCCTTCCGGGCCGCATCGCCCGGCGCCCGCGTGATCCTCATCTACGACGGGAGCCGCGGCGCGCCTCCGGATCCGCCCCGGGAGCCCGGCATCGAGATCCGCTTCGCGCGGCCGCCGGCGAGGGCCGATGATCTCGTCGTGGACACGGCGAGGTTCCTCGAGGGCAAGCCCGGCATTCATGTCGTGAGCTCGGACATCGGAGACATCGTGAACCGGGTCGCCGGTCTCCGCGTGACATCGCTGAGTGCGGCCCGGTTCGCGAGTCTCGTCGACAAGAAGCTCTCGGCGCGCGGCGGCGCGCATCCGGGCGGACCCGTTCCGGGATCGCACGATTCGAAGCCCGAGAGAATCACGCGCCCGGAGGTCGAGGACTGGGTGAGGCGCTTCGGCTTCGGGGAGGAGGAGGACCGCTCGTGACGGGAGATGGGAGGGAGAGGGAGCTCAAGTACTCGATACCCCGCCTCGAGGACTGGCGGGCCATCCGGGACGCTCCGGACTGGGGGGAGCGCGGGAGCCCCGAGCTGCAGCGGAACTTCTACTTCGACACCGAGGGGCGGGACCTCGTCCGGAACGGATCGCTGCTCCGGATCCGGCTCTCCGGGGCCGACTACGTCCTCACCCTGAAGCACGGCCGGGAGACGAGCCCGGGGTACTTCGACTCGGCCGAGCTGGAGGCCCCGGTCGCGCCGGAGGCGCTCGAGGCGGCGATCGCCCTTCCGGCGTCGCTCCTCGATCTCGACATCGAGCCTGTCCGGGAGCTCGTCCGGCTCCACGGCAGGCCAGCCCTCGTCTACCTCGGGACCCTCGAGAACGAGCGCGTGCGAAGGAGGGTCGAGGCCGGCGGAGCCGGGGATCTCGTGCTCGAGGTCGACCGGATGCGGTTCCCCGACGGCTCGGAGGCCCACGAGCTCGAGATCGAGGTCGGAGCGGGCCAGGCGGATGCCGCGGCCGAGTGGATCCTCGACAGGGCGCGCCGGAGAGGCATACGGCTCGACCCCGAGCGGGCGACGAAGCTCGAGCGGTTCCTCGCGTGGCTGGATCGGTCCGGCGAGCCGCCGCCGCCGGGGCCTCATCCGTAGATGAACCGCGGGCGCAGCACCTTCACGAGCGGAGGGACCACCGCCAGGCTCGACAGGCACGCCGCGGAGATGCTGATCGCGATCATGAGCCCGAAGTGCCTGAGGATGGGCAGGTCCGACACGAGGAGGGCCAGGAACCCGAGGCTCACCGCCAGCGCATCGAAGAGGAGCGCCTTTCCGGTGAGGGTGAAGAGCTCCTCGTAAGCAGCCTCCTCGGCCATTCCCCGGTCGCGGATCCCCGAGCGGAGGCGTTCGAGCACGTGAATCGGGAAGTTGATGCCCACTCCCATCGCGAGCGCCGCGAACATCGACGTGCCGATCCCGAGCGCGATTCCCCCCGCGCCCATGGCAGCGTAGGTGGCCGCGACGGCCACGAGGACCGGCACGAGGCTGATGAGCCCGGCCGCCAGTGAGCGAAACATGAGGCAGAGGAGCGCGAAGACCGTGGCCAGCGTGCAGACGAGACTCGAGATGTTGCTCGACACGATGAGCCGGACCCAGTGGCAGTCCATGTTCACGCGCCCGGAGAGCTCCGCGCGGAGCGGACCGCCCGGCGGGAAGTGCTTCGCGATGTAGTCCTCCATGGCGGAGACCACGGGCCGCTCGTCCGTGTACCAGCCGCTCGAGAGCCGGAGCCGCACGTTCGAGATGCGATACGCCGGATCCACGATGTGGAGGAAGTCGGCCTTCTTCGACGGGCTGGCCTCGAGGAGCGCGAACGCCTCCCGGACGGCATCCGCATCGTCGGGGATCTTGTACGCATCCGGGGCCCAGTCGTGGAGGATCTGGTTCAGCTTCCGGGTGAAGCCCGCGAGCGACAGCGATCCGCTGACGAGAGGCAGCGTCTTCGCGTGCGCCTCGAGGTCGCCGATGGCCCGCAGGGCCGATGGCTCGAGGAGTCCCCCGGGCTTCTCCGCCTCGATGAGGACGTCCAGGAAGTACGTGCCGTGGAAGAGGCGGTTGATGAGCCGGTTCCCCTGGACGATCTCGCTCTCCTCGTCGAAGGCGCTCTCCATGGACTGGTCCACCTTCACGTCGAGCGCGGCGGCGCACGCGGCCGCGAGGAACGCGCCCGAGATGGCGATCGCGAGGAACGGCCGGCGGAGGAGCAGCCGGCCCGACCGCCGGAGGCCCTCCGTGATCGGCCCGGCGAAGGCCCAGTCGCTGCGCTTCCTGTGGGCCGGAGCGGCGGGATCGACGAGAGACAGGCACGCGGGGAGGAGGGTCAGCGATGCCACGAGCGCGGCCGCGCAGCCGATCGACGTGAAGAGGCCGAAGGCCTCGAGGGGCGGCATGACCCCGGTGATGACGAAGGAGAGGAAGCCCGCCATGTCCGTGAGGCACGTGAAGATCACGGGGAGCCACAGGCGGCTCATCGCGCGGACGACGAGAGCGGAGCCCGCCACGGCCGGGTCCCTCCCCATCTCCGCGTAGTACTCGGCCTGGACGGGTATCGTGTCCGCCACCCCGAGGGAAACGACCGTGACGAGGATCGCGTTCGTGATGATGTAGATCGGGCTTCCGGCCAGGGCCATGGCGCCGAGCATGACGATCGAGGCCCACCCGACGACGAGGAACGGAAGCATCACCCCCGCCGCGTTCCGGAATGCGGCGAGGAGGAAGAGCGCGATCACGCCCACGCAGAGCGGGTTCAGGCGGAAGCCGTCTCGCGCCACCTGCGCCCCCATGGTGGAGCGGACGGCGGCCTCGCCGGCGAGGATGAGCCGCAGATCGGGGGACTCCCGCGCCCGCCTCTCGACGATGTCCGACACCTCCGCGTGCACCTCCCCGGCGGCGCCCGGGGGCGGCATGATCACCAGGGCTCCGGCGGAGCCATCCCTGGAAACGAGGACGCCCGTGTAGAGCTCGATCCTCTCGAGCGATGCCTTCAGCTCGTGGAAGTCCCCGTCCGCGCGTGGGAAGGGATCGAGGAAGGGCTGCTCGTGCAGGATCCCTCCGATCAGCTCGACGTCGTACTCCGTGGCGAGGCTGTAAACGGACCCCCGGGCCGCTTCAGGGAAGGAGGCCAGGACCGCCTGGACCTCCCGGGTGAGGGCCTCGACCAGCCGGAGCGGCTTCTCGGAATAGAGCCCGTCCGTCCGGCCCGTGACGACCGCGAGGAGCATGGGATCCTCGAGACCGAATGTGCGCTCGATGAGCTTCTTCGAGAGGAGGGCCGGATGCTCCGGCGGCAGGAACGAGTCGGGGCTGTTGTCGAAGCGGAGGAGGAGGAGGGCGGGAGCGATGGCGACGGCAACTGCGGCGAGGACCGCGATGACGGTCCTCGGCCGCCGGGCAATGCTCTCGAAAACGGACTCCGCCGTCCGCGCGAGACGGCTTCTCACGGCTCCATGGACCCCCGGGACTCTCCGGCCCCCGCCGCACGATAACACGTATCTGTTGAAATCTCCGGCCGTTGGAGCTGACCGCCGCACGCGGGCGCGCTCGGAGGCCAGGAGAACTCGTCGCGGCGGCAGCTCAACGCCCGGCGAGATCTTCGCCCAGGCCGGCTTCCGCAACAGAACTAATCCGCCTCGCCGTGTCAACGCGACTCGGGGCCGCCTCGGGTAGAATCCGCACGCTCCCATGAAGCTCCTCGTCACCGGCAGCCAGGGACAGCTCGGCTCGCGGATCGTGGAAGCCCTCCGCGCGCAGGCCGCGCACGATGTCGTGGCCCTCCCGCGCGAGTCGCTCGACATCACGGATCGCGAGGCCGTGCTCGAGGCGGTCGGGGCGTCGCGCCCGGACTGGATCCTCAACTGCGCGGCGTACACGGACGTCGAGAGAGCGGAGAGCGAGCGCGCGGAGGCCTTTCGCCTGAACGCTGAAGCCGTGGGGCTCCTCGCCGATGCGGCGGAACGGCACGGGGCCCGGCTGCTCCACCCGAGCACGGACTACGTCTTTTCCGGCGACTTCGAGGACGAGGCCCCCCGGCCGTACCACGAGGAGGACGCGCCGGCGCCGCTCTCCGTGTACGGCGCATCGAAGCTCGCGGGCGAGATGCGGCTCCGGGGCCACGGGGTCCGCTCCCTCATCGTCCGCACGTCGTGGCTCTACGGCGGGCCCGGAAGGAACTTCCTCTCGACGATGCTGCGCTTGGGGCGCGAGGCCGAGGCGTCGAAAAAGCCCGTGCGCGTGGTGGGGGACCAGAGGGGATCTCCCACGGACGCGCCGAGCCTCGCCCGGCAGATCATCCGGCTCGTCGAGGCCGGCGCGGAGGGGCTCGTGCACGCCTCGGCCCACGGGGAAGCCACCTGGCACGAGCTCGCGGCCGAGATCTTCGTCCGGGCAGGGCTCCACCCCGAGCTCGAGCGGATCACTACCGCGGAGTACCCATCGCGCGCCCGGCGTCCACCGTACTCCGTGCTCGAGAACCGGAAGCTCCGCGGGCTGGGGCTCGACATCCTTCCCCCCTGGAAGGAAGGGCTCGAGCGCGCGCTTCGCGGAGGGGAGGGTCGAGCTCCCCCGTGAATATGCGAAGCGCGGTAACGAAGAGACGGCCGGCAAGGTGCTCTCGCCGGCCGTCGTCCTCGTCTAATTCAGACACAAACAGGGCGAAACCCTATCAACATTCTGGACGGTTTTCAACCCTCGCCGTGTTGTCGATGTCTTCGTTTATGCCTCGAAGCGAGGCCTCAGGCAGGCTGCTTCTGACCCTTCAGGATCTGGGCCACCGTCTTCGGGATCACCTCGGACTTGAGGTACAGGCTGATCGCGCGGAACTTGTCGTCGAGCAGGATCTTCACGTTCTCGCTCGAGAGAGTCGCCTGGATCTCCCTTTGAACGAGGGCCGTGATCTCGCTCTGCATCTTGTCGTTGACCGCGCGGGTGACGTACTTCTCGAGAACTCCGCTCGTGAAGAGCGAGCTGTGAATGACCTCGAGGAGCGTGTCTCTCAGGGCGACCGATGCGTTCGGCGAGCCCTCGTCCTTGCCCTGGGGGGACGGCGGGTGCGGAGCGTGCTCCTTCATTCGACCTCGCAGCTCTTCGGTGGAAGGGAGAGTGTTCGGCGCATGTCTTCGAAGAATAGGATGGACCTCCTTGGACCGTCCACGTCGGGGCGGGCCGATAAATATCTGCTGAAACTTCCGGCGTTGGAGCTGACCACCGCACACCGGTCCGCTCGGAGGCCAGGAGAGCTCGTGGCGGCGGCAGCTCAACGCCCCGCGAAATCGTCGCCCCGGCCGGCTTCCGCAACAGAAACAAGAGGGCCATGGACTTGATCGAGCAGGTCCTCGTCGTGCCGCGGATCGAGCTCGAGCGCCGCGGCCTCATCATCCAGGGCTTCGGGGAGGGCCGCGTCGAGGAGGTCCTGGAGGTCGTCCGCCGCCACGGCCTCTTCGTGCCTCGCCCCGAGGCCGAGGAGGATCCTTCGAGGAAGCAGATCATCCCGTACGGCGTGGTCACCTGCGGGGACCTCGTCTTCCTCATGAGGAGAAGCCGGAAGGGAGGCGACGCCCGGCTCCATGAGAAGCTCACGATCGGCGTCGGGGGGCACGTGAATCCCGAGGATGCCGTCCCGGGAACGGGCGAAGCTCCGGGGAGGGCCCTCGAGCGGGAAATCGAGGAGGAGCTCGCGATCGAGGCCGGCGCCCGGAAGGTGCCCGTGGGCCTCCTCAACGACGACTCGAATCCCGTGGGCTCGGTCCACCTCGGCCTCGTCTACAGGATCGAGCTGGACGAGCCCCGGGTCCGCGTGCGGGAGGATGAGCTCCTCACGGGCGAGCTCGTCCAGGCCTCCTCCCTCGCCGGCGATGACCAGCGCATGGAGACCTGGTCCCGGATCCTCCGGGAGTCCTTCTGGCCCTGACTCCCTCTCCCGCTCCCTCTCCCGAATCTTCTCCCTCTGCCGAATCCTGACCCGAGCCTCATGGTTTTCTGCTCCGCCGGACGCTGGTCCTGCGGTACATTCCGCCTCCAAGGCCCGGCGATGCAGAGACGAGAGAAGACAACCCCCCCGCTGATCCCCAAGGTCGCCGCGACGCGGATCTCGCGGTATCTACGCTATCTCGAGGAGCTCCAGGCCCGTGGCGCGACGACGACATCGTCCCGGGAGCTCGGCGCGGCCCTCGGCGTGACGGCCGCGCAGGTCCGGAAGGACCTCGGGTACTTCGGCCAGTTCGGGTATCCCGGCCTCGGCTACAAGATCTCGAACCTCATCCCGGAGATACAGCGTATCCTCGGGACGGACCGGTCCTGGAACGTCGCCCTGGTCGGCATCGGTAACCTGGGAACCGCGCTCTTTCGCTACAAGGGCTTCGCCGCCCACGGCTTCCGGATCGTCTGCCTCTTCGACTCGAACCCGCGCCTCATCGGCCGCTCCGTGGAGGGGCTCGTCGTTCATCCCGTCCAGGCCGTGGGGGAGCTCGTACGCTCGAAGAAGATCGAGCTCGCGATCCTGAGCGTGCCCCAGACCGCGGCCCAGGATGTGGCGCAGAGCCTCGTCGAGGCCGGGATCAAGGGGATCTTCAACTTCGCGCCCGTCCTCCTCAGCCTGCCCGAGGACGTGGCCTACGTCTCCATAGACCTCGCCGTGGAGCTCGAGCAACTCGCTTTCCTCGTCTGCCACAGGGAGCGGGAGCTGGCGAAGGTCAAAAGCCCATTCGAGTAGGCCCCGCGGCCTTCATCCGCGGCCCGGAA
>Ga0075430_100004422_pt1 | contig 11859 bp, 9 predicted proteins | sample RhiMetdeltSRZDD4_FD_75294 | JGI IMG/M metagenome (GOLD analysis project Ga0075430, IMG submission 75294) | Populus rhizosphere microbial communities from Tennessee, USA - Rhizosphere MetaG P. deltoides SRZDD4 | ecosystem: Host-associated > Plants > Roots > Rhizosphere > Soil | place: USA... | reverse complement strand
TCACCGGCTTGAGCATCGGGAAGACCACGTACCGGAAGGTTTCGAGCGGTGTGCAGCCGTCGATGAGCGCGGCGTCCTCGAACTCGCGGGGCAGCGCTCGGAGGAACCCGACGTAGAGGAACACGGTGAACGGTGCCTGGAGGCCGGAGTAGAACAGGATCAGCGCCCACACGGTGCCGAGCAGGCCGAGGTCGCGCATCGTCTGGTAGAGCGGCAGTGCGGCGAGCTGGAACGGCAGTACCAGACCCAACATGATCAGCAGGTACGTGCCACGCGACCATCGAGCGGTGGCACGCGCCAACGGGTACGCGGCCAGCGACGAGACGGCCAGCACGATGAGGACGCTGCCCGCCGTCACCAGCACGCTGTTGACGAGCGCACCCCCGAGGCGGCCCTGATCCCAGGCTTGCGCGAAGTTGTCCAGCGTCGGTGACGTGGTCGGCCGGATCGGCGAGGAGGTGTCCGAGGGAGCCCGGAAGGCCAGGTTCACCAGTACGTAGACCGGAAAACCGATCACCGCGGCGGTACCGACCATCGCCATCTCGAGGCCGAACGTCCGCAGCGTGTAGCGGTTCACGACGCGGCCCTCTCGTTGCGGGACAGCACGAGGTACTGTCCACTGGAGACGATCGCCACGATGATCGTGAGTACGACCGCGAGCGCGATGCTGTACCCGAACTCGCCGAGCGTGAACGCGTCTTTGTAGATCAGCGTCGAGATGGTGTCGGTGGCGTGCCCGGGCCCGCCGTTCGTCAACGCGTACACCTGGTCGAAGAGCTTGATGCCGCCGATGATCGACAGCATCAGGTTGACGGTGAACGCCGGGGCCAGCAGCGGCCGGGTCACCGACCAGAAGCGCCGCACCGGGCCGGCGCCGTCCATGTCCGCGGCCTCGTAGATCTCCCTCGGCACCGACTGGAGACCGGCCAGGAAGATAACCATCGAGTACCCGGCGAACTGCCACACGATCACGCCCACCACCGACCACAGCGCCAACTGCGGATCGCCCAGCCAGTCCTGCTGCCAGGAACTCAGCCCCACCGCGGACAGCAGGCTGTTGACCGCGCCATCCGGGCCGAGCAGGTTGCGCCACAGGTACGCGGTCACGATCGGGGTGATCACGGCCGGGGCGAACAGGAAGACCCGTAGCACGTTGCGCGACCTGATCATGGTGTTGACACCGAGCGCCAACAACAGCCCGACGCCGTTCTGGATGATCGTGATCGACACGGCGATCAGCAGGGTGTGTCGGATCGCCTGTACCGCGTCGGGATCGCGGGACATCTGCCGGAAATTGTCCAGCCCGATGAAGGACAAGCTCGGGTCGAGACCATCCCAGTCGGTGAAGGCGTAGTAGATGCCGCGAGCACTCGGTACCAGCACGACGAAGGCGAAGAGCAGCATCGCCGGCAACGCGAACCACCACGGTGGGGTCGCGTGCCGCCGGTCGTTCGAGGCAACTCTCACTCGCGATATCCAGTCTCTTGAAACGTTTCATTCCATAAGGCGCACGGGGGCCAGCGCCGTGCCTGGCCGTGCGGCGGTACCGGCATGGCGTGGGTAACGTTTTCCAAAATGTTGCGCCCGACCCTAGGAGTTCACGGGGCGAGCCGTCAAGAGGGAGTTGAACCGTCGGCGTCTGTGCCCCTTACACTCTGGGCAACGTTCCCCGTGTGACCCGGAGGAGACCGTATGGAGCCGTCCGCGCCGCCCCGCCGGGTCACCATCGTCGACGTCGCCCAGCGCGCCAAGGTGTCGACGACCGCGGTGTCGAAGGTGTTGCGCAACGCGTACGGCGCGAGCCCTGCCATGCGGGCGAAGGTGTTGGAGGCGATCGCCGAGCTGGGCTACCGGCCCTACGCCGCGGCCCGCGGAATGCGTGGCCGGACCTACACCATCGGCGTGATGCTGCCCAACATCCGCAACCCGTTCTTTCCCGAGATCATCGACGGGCTGACCGAACGGCTCGGCGCAACCGACTACCAGGTGCTGCTGGGTCCGGGCTGCAACGGCGAGGACGCCGAGGCCCGGGTCACCGAGGCGATGATCGACCGCGGCATGGACGGCCTGGTCCTGATCGCCCCGGTCTCGCCGCGGTCCCACCTCGAGCACGTCGCCCGCACCGTGCCGACCGTGGTCGTGGGAAGGCACGGCCATTCGTCCGCTTACGACACGGTGACCGACGACGACATCGCCGGCGCCGCGATCGTCGTCGGGCACCTCGCCGAAATCGGGCACCGCCGCATCGCCCACATCGAGCACTACGAGACCGATCCCGACCACATCGCGGAGATGCCCAACGCGGTGCGCGCGGAGGGCTACCGGCGAGCGATGCGAGCCCACGGCCTCGCCGACGACATCGACATCGTCTCCACCACCTACACCCAGGAGGGCGGGTACCTCGGCGCCGCTCAACTGCTCGCCCGACCTCGCCGGCCCACCGCCATCTTCGCCGGAGCCGACATCGTCGCGATGGGTGTCCTCGATGCGCTGGCCGAGGCCGGCCTGTCGGTACCCGAGGACATCTCCGTCGCGGGTTACGACAACACCACCTTCGCCGCCTTCGGCCCGATCTCACTGACCAGCGTCGATCAGGCCGGCCGCGAGATCGGCGCCGACGCGGGGCGACTGCTGCTGGATCGCATCGCCGACCGGCAGCGGCCAACCGCCCAGGTCAGGCTCTCCCCGACGCTGGTCGTCCGACGTACCACCGCTCCCCCGCGTGATTAGCGACGACTGGACGACTCGCGTACCACCAGCTCGGGCTTGAACAGGATGTGCCGATGCTCGTGGCCGGCGCCGGTCTCCAGCTCCTCGAGGAGCAGTTGGGCCGCGGCGCGGCCCAGCTGCTCGCGCGGTTGCCGGACCGAGGACAGCGGGACGACAGCGGCGGCCGCGAAGGCGATGTCGTCGTACCCGACGATCGCCAGGTCTTCCGGTATGCGCACACCTCGCCGGGTCAGCTCCTGCAGCATGCCCAGGGCGAGCAGGTCGTTGCCGCAGAACACGGCGCTCGGCCGGGTGCGGGCAGGCAGCTCGGCGATCTGCCCGGCGGCACTCTGCCCGGCCGCGATGCTCATCGTCGACGTCTCGACAACGGTCACGGTCGAAATGCCCTCGAGTGCGGCACGGAAGCCGGTGTGTCGGTCGACCACCTGGGCGACCGAGAACGGGCCGCCCACGAACGCGATCCGCGCATGACCCTGTTCGCCCAGATGGGCGCCGGCCAGTCGCCCGCCGAGGACGTCGTCGACCGACACCGAACATTGGTTGGACCGGTCGGAGCGGCGGTCGACCAGGACAACCGGCGTACCGCGCCGCACGAGCTGGTCCAGCCCGGAGCCCGGGCCGTCGTCCACCGGAGTGATCAGCACGCCGCCGACCCGCTGCTCCGCCAGGAGTTCCAGGTGACGGCGCTCGCGGCCGGCGTCCGCTCCGCTGTTGCAGACGATCACCATGACGTCGCGGTCCTCGACCGCGCTCTCGGTCCCGCTGACGACATCCGTGAAGAACGGGTTGGCCAGATCGAGGACGACGATCGCGAGCTGCCTGCTGCGCCCGGCACGCAACTGGCGGGCCGAGTCGTTGCGGATGTAGCCCAGCGCGGCGATCGCGTCGAGCACGCGCTTGCGGGTGGTCGACGCGACCTGCTCGGGACGGTTGAGCACGTTGCTCACGGTGGCGATGGACACGCCTGCCCGCCGGGCAACGTCACGGATGTTCGCGGTGGTCATGTCCCCTCGAAGCACGCAAATGTTGAATCGTGTCAATAACCTGGCTCCGTCAGGCGCTCGGTTGGCCACCGTAACAATCGAGTAACCCCACGGAAAACCTTGACTCGGTCCCCTGATCCGCCCTAGCGTTCAGATTACACGACCTGATGAAACGTTTCACTCTCTAGGGTGGCACCGTTGCTCGAGCTCACCGGGGTCAGCAAGTCCTTCGGGGCCGTGGCTGCCCTGCGCGATGTCCACCTCGACCTGCACCGCGCCGAGATCCATGGCCTCGTGGGCGAGAACGGCGCGGGCAAGTCCACATTGGTCAAGATTCTGGCCGGAGTGCACGCCCCCGACCAGGGGACGCTGGCGCTGGACGGCAGCGAGCTCGTGCTGAACGGACCCGCCAGCGCCCGAGCGGCCGGCATCGCGGTCATCTATCAGGAACCGACCCTGTTCCCCGACCTGTCGGTGGCGGAGAACATCTTCATCGGCCGCCAGCCGTTGGGCGTGCTGCGTCGCATCGACACCGCGGCGATGCGTGCGCGGACCCGGGATCTCTTCGCGCGGTTGGGTGTCCAGCTGGACCCCGACCGTCCGGCGCGCGGATTGTCCATCGCCGACCAGCAACTGGTCGAGATCGCCAAGGCGCTGTCCTTCGACGCGCGCATTGTCGTCATGGACGAGCCGACCTCGGCGCTGTCCGGTGCCGAGGTGGAACGGCTGTTCTCGGTGGCCCGCACGCTGCGGGACGCCGGCGCCGCCGTCCTGTTCATCTCGCACCGGTTCGACGAGATCTTCGCGTTGTGCCAGCGCATCACGGTGCTACGGGACGGCCGCTGGATCTCCACGGACCAGACCGACGCGGTGACCATCGAGCAGCTCGTCCGCCGGATGGTCGGTCGCGACATCTCCTCGATGTACCCCAAGACCGACGCCACCGTCGGCAAAGCCCGGCTCGAGGTACGCGGGCTGACCCGGCACGGCTCCTTCTCCGACGTCAGCTTCACCATCCACAGTGGAGAGATCGTGGCTCTCGCCGGACTGGTCGGCGCGGGACGTACCGAGGTCATCCGGGCCGTGTTCGGAGTGGACCGCTTCGACGCGGGCGAGGTACTCGTCGACGGGCGACGTCTACCCCCGGGCGACACGACTGCCGCGATATCGGCCGGGTTGGCGTTGGTACCGGAGGACCGCCGTGAACAGGGCCTGGTCATGGAGGTGTCCGTGGCCCGGAACCTCACGCTGCCCCGCCGTTGGTCGCTCAGCCGGCTCGGGCTGCTGCTCGGCGGCGCCGAGAACCGATCGGCGCGCACCTGGGCCGACCGGCTGCGGGTCAAGGCGGGCCGGCTGACCAATCCGGTGTCGACGCTGTCCGGGGGCAACCAGCAGAAGGTGGTCCTCGCCAAGTGGCTGTCCACGCGGCCCGGCGTACTCATGGTCGACGAGCCGACCCGCGGCATCGACGTCGCCACCAAGGCGGAGGTACACGGCCTGCTCTCGCAGCTCGCGGCGGACGGGGTCGCGGTGCTGATGGTCTCCAGCGAGCTGCCCGAGGTACTCGGCATGGCCGATCGCGTCCTCGTCATGCACGAAGGCCGGCTGATGGCCGACATACCTCGCGCCCGTGCGGACGAGGAGTCGGTGATGCTCGCCGCGACCGGCCAAGGGAACGCGTCGTGAGGTTTCTTGGGCTGGATCTGCGCCGACCGAAGGTCCAGGCGCCTATGGCGGCGCAGACGGCCCTGCGGACCGAACCGGCCACCCCTGCCAGGTCCACGGCCGGCGCCCGGATCGTCCGCCGTGCGTTCGTGGTACGCGAACTCGGCATCGTGCTCGCCCTCGCGCTGCTGGTCGTGGTAACCGCCGCCGTCAACCCGCGGTTCCTGAGCGCGCAGAGCATCAAGGACCTGCTGCTGGGTTCGACGATTCTGGCCATCCTCGCGGTGGGCCAGACGATCGTCGTAGTCAGCCGCAACGTGGATCTGTCGGTCGGGTCGGTGCTCGGACTGGCCGCGTTCGCCACCGGCAGCCTGTTCGTCGCGTCGCCGAACCTGCCGATACCGGTCGTGCTGCTGGCCGGCGTGCTGCTCGGCGCCGCCTGCGGGGCGGTCAACGGCGCGCTGGTGGCGGCCGCCCGGGTGCCCGCCCTGGTGGTCACGCTCGGCACCCTGTACGTGTTCCGCGGCATCGACTACTCCTGGGCCGGCGGCCGGCAGATCAACGCCGCCAACATGCCGGCCGGCTTCCTGTGGATGGGTTCGACGGCGATCCTCGGGGCGGTACCGTACCTGGCGCTGTTCGCGGTCGTCGTGCTGGTGGTAGCCGGGCTCTACCTGTCCTGGTACTCCAGCGGGCGCGACCTGTACGCGATCGGCTCGAACCCGTCCGCCGCGCATCTGGCCGGGATCCCGGTCGGCCGACGCGTGTTCGCCGCGTTCGTCGTCAGCGGCGCCCTGGCCGGCCTCGCCGGGGTCCTGCACGCGGCCAGGTTCGGCACGCTGGACGCCAACGCCGGCCTCGGCAACGAGCTGGACGTCATCGCCGCGGTCGTGGTCGGCGGCGTGGCGATCTTCGGCGGCAGCGGATCCGTGTACGGCGCGGCGGTCGGTGCCGTACTGCTGACCACCATTGGCAGCGCGCTGCCCGTACTCGGCGTCGACCCGTTCTGGCAGCGGGCCGCGGTCGGTGCGCTGATCCTCGCCGCCATCGGCCTGGACCGGGCGCTGTCGGCCCGGCTGGCCCGGCGCCTCCGCACTCGCCGAGGGGGTCGCCGTGCGTGAACGAACCCGATCGGTGCTCGGCTCCTGGGACACCGTCGTACTCGTCGGTCTGGTACTCGTGATCCTGATCGGGGCCGCAACCGTCGACGGCGCCGCGACTCCCCGCTTCTGGCGCTTCGTCATCCTCGAAGTCATTCCGATCGCGCTCATCGCGCTGCCGATGACGCTCGTCATCATCACCGGCGAGATCGACCTGTCGGTGGCCAGCGTCCTCGGCCTGACCTGTACCGCGTTCGGCCAGATGTGGGCCTGGGGCGTCACGTCACTGCCGGCGTTGCTCGCGCTGTGCCTGCTGCTCGGTGCGGTACTCGGCGCCGTCAACGGCCTGTTCGTCACCGGCTTCGGGTTGCCCTCGCTCGCCGTGACCATCGGCACCTTAGCGCTCTACCGAGGGTTGGCCTACGTGGTGCTCGGCGACCGGGCCGTGGCGAACTACCCTCCACAGTGGACCACCGGCGCGATCCGGCCGATCCCCGGTACCACCATCCCCTGGACGGTCCTCGTCGTGGGCGTCCTCGCCATCGTCTTCGGCATCGTCCTGCACGCCACCCCCATCGGGCGCGGCATCTACGCGATGGGCAACAACGCCGACGCCGCTCGGTTCAGTGGCGTATCGGTCCGGCGTACCAAATTCTGGATCTTCGTAGCGACCGGCGCGATGTCGGCGCTCGCCGGCGTGTTCTGGACGCTGCGGTTCGCCAGCGCCCGGGCCGACAACGGCACCGGTTTGGAACTCGCCGTAGTGGCCGCGGTCCTGCTCGGCGGCGTCTCCATCTTCGGCGGCCGGGGCGGCCTGGTCGGTGTACTCGGAGCCGTCGCCCTCCTCGCCACGCTGCGCAACACCCTGCAGCTGGCCTACGTGCCAGCCAACACACTCACGATCATCACTGGGTCTCTGCTGATCGTCTCGGTCGTCGGACCCAACGTCGCCGCCGCGGTCCGCGAACGGCTACGCCGACGGCGCTCCACCACCTCCACCACTGAATCGGCGGCCGGCTGACCGGCTGCCGCACCCGAGAGGAACCACTATGAGAGCCGGGACTCGTAGCGTCCGCGCGGTCGTTCTCGCAGCCCTCGCGGCGCTGACCCTCGCCACGACGGCGTGCACCGACGAGGGCACCACCGGCGGCGGCGCGGCCCCCTCCGCCGGCGCCACCACCATCAAGGAAGGCCTGAAGATCACGTTCCTGCCCAAGCAGGTGAACAACCCGTACTTCGACACCTCCGACAACAAGGGCGGCAAGGTCGCCGTCGAGGAGTTCAAGGGCGTCTATGCCCAGACCGGGCCGTCCGACACCGGCGCCTCGGCGCAGGTCAGCTACATCAACACGCTCTCGCAGCAACAGGTCGACGTGATCGTGGTCTCCGCCAACGACAAGGACGCCATCTGCGGCGCGCTCAACGAGGCCCGGCAGGGCGGGGCGAAGGTGGTCACCTACGACTCCGACACCAACCCGTCGTGCCGCGACCTGTTCATCAACCAGGCGACTGCCGAGGGCATCGCCAAGTCGCAGATCAAACTCATCTCCGAGGCGATCGGTCCGGATGGCGGAGAGATCGCGATCCTGTCGGCGACGGCCAACGCCACCAACCAGAACGCCTGGATCGAGATGATGAAGACCGAGCTGGCCAAGCCGGAGAACGCGAAGCTGAAGCTGGTCGCCACCGTCTACGGCGACGACAACGACCAGAAGTCCTTCGCCGAGGCGCAGGGACTGCTCGCCAAGTACCCCAACCTGAAGGGCATCATCTCGCCGACCACGGTCGGCGTCGCCGCGGCCGCCCGGTACCTGTCCGGCTCCAGCTACAAGGGCAAGGTGCAGTTGACCGGGCTGGGCACCCCGAACCAGATGCGGGCGTACGTCAAGGACGGCACGGTCAAGGCGTTCGCGCTGTGGAACCCGGCCGACCTGGGCTACCTGGCGGCGTACGCGGCCGGCGCGCTCGCGTCCGGAATCATCACCGGCAAGGAGGGCGACAAGTTCAAGGCCGGCAAGCTCGGCGAGTTCACCGTCGGCGCCAACGCCACGGTTCTGCTCGGCGACCCGTTCGCCTTCAACGCCGGCAACATCGACCAGTTCAACTTCTGACCCCACTGAAGACGTGGCGGCGCATTTTCTCATGGCGCCGCCACGTCGGGACCGAACGAAAGGCATACGATCGTGACCCGCTCCCGCCTGATGGGGGTGCTTCGTACGCAGCGGATCGAGACGGCGTCTTGGGCGTACGGCAACTCCGGTACCCGGTTCAAGGTGTTCCCCCAGGAGGGCGTGCCGCGCAACCCGTACGAGAAGGTGGCCGACGCGGCGACGGTGCACCGGTTCACCGGGGTAGCGCCGAGCGTGGCACTGCACATTCCGTGGGACCGGGTCGACGACTACGGCGAACTGAAGGAGTTCGCCGGCGGGCTGGGCATCGAGCTCGGAACCATCAACTCCAACGTTTTCCAGGACAACGACTACCGGCTCGGCAGCGTGACCAACCCCGACGAGGGCATACGCCGCAAGGCGATCGGGCACCTGCTGGAGTGCGTCGACGTCATGGACTCCACCGGCTCGCGGGATCTGAAGCTGTGGTTCTCCGATGGCACCAACTACCCCGGTCAGGACGATGTGCGCAGCCGGCAGGACCGGCTGGCGGCGGCGCTCAGCGAGGTGTACGACCGGTTGGCTGGCGAGCAGCGGATGCTGTTGGAGTACAAGCTGTTCGAGCCGGCCTTCTACATGACGGACGTGCCGGACTGGGGTACCGCGTACGCGCACTGCCTCCGGCTGGGGTCCCAGGCGGTCGTCGTCATCGACACCGGACACCACGCACCCGGTACCAACATCGAGTTCATCGTGGCGTTTCTGCTGCGGGAAGGAAAGCTCGGCGGGTTCGACTTCAACTCCCGGTTCTACGCCGACGACGATCTGATGGTGGGTGCCGCCGACCCGTTCCAGCTGTTCCGCATCATGCACGAGATCGTGCTGGCCGACGCGGTCGGGCCGGAGTCCGGAATCGCGTTCATGCTCGACCAGTGTCATAACATCGAACCGAAGATACCGGCGGTGATCCGGTCGGTGATGAACGTGCAGGAGGCTACGGCCAAGGCGCTGCTGGTCGACCACGACGCGCTGACCGCGGCGCAACGGGCCGGTGACGTACTCGGGGCCAACGAGGTGCTGATGGACGCGTACCACACCGATGTGCGGCCGCTGCTGCGCGAGCTGCGCGAGGACATGGGACTGGATCCGGACCCGCTGGGCGCGTACGCCCGGTCGGGGTACTTCGAGAAGGTCCGCGAGGACCGGGCCTCCGGGCAGGCGGCCGGGTGGGGCGCCTGATGTCCATTGTGGACGATCTGGTGGCCCGGTCCCGGCGGCTGGGCGCGGATCGGCGGAACACGAACTACGCGGGCGGTAACACGTCGGCCAAGGGAACCGATGTCGACCCGGTGACCGGCCAGCCGGCGGAGCTGTTGTGGGTGAAGGGCTCGGGTGGTGATCTGGGCACGCTGGCCCCGGCGGGTCTGGCGGTGTTGCGGCTGGATCGGTTGCGCGCGCTGACCGGGGTGTATCCCGGGGTGGAGCGCGAGGACGAGATGGTGGCGGCGTTCGACTTCTGCCGGCACGGGCGTGGGGGCGCCGCCCCGTCGATCGATACGGCGATGCACGGGCTGGTGGACGCGGTCCATGTCGACCATCTGCATCCGGACGCGGGCATCGCCCTGGCCACGGCGGCGGACGGTGCCGCGTTGACCAAGGAATGCTTCGGTGACCGGGTGGTGTGGGTGCCGTGGCGGCGACCGGGGTTCCAGCTCGGCTTGGATATCGCGGCGGTCCACCGGGCGCATCCGGAGGCGATCGGTGTGATTCTGGGTGGGCACGGCATCACCGCCTGGGGCTCGACCAGCGACGAATGCGAGGCCCGTTCCCTGGAGATCATCCGTACCGCGCAGGCGTTCCTCGACACGCGCGGTCGGGCCGAACCGTTCGGGCCTCTCGTGCCGGCCAACGCGCCGCTGCCGGACGCCGAGCGGCGGGCGAGGGCGGCCGCGCTGGCGCCGGTGATCCGGGGTTTGGTGTCGATGGATCAGCGGGTGGTCGGGCACTTCGACGACAGTGATGTGGTGTTGGACTTCCTGGCCCACTCCGAGCATCCTCGGTTGGCGGCGTTGGGCACGTCGTGTCCGGACCATTTCCTGCGGACGAAGGTACGCCCGCTGCTGCTGGACCTTCCGCCGGCGGTTGGCGTGGCCGACGCGGTAGCCCGGCTGCGCGAGCTGCACGCCGCCTACCGGGAGGAGTATGCCGCGTACTACGCCCGGCACGCCGGGGCGGACTCGCCGCCGATGCGCGGCGCGGATCCGGCGATCGTGCTGGTGCCCGGGGTGGGCATGCTCAGCTACGGCCGGGACAAGCAGACCGCCCGGGTGGCCGGCGAGTTCTACGTCAACGCCATCAACGCGATGCGCGGCGCCGAGGCGGTGTCCCGCTACGAGCCGATCGACGAAGCGGAGAAGTTCCGCATCGAGTACTGGGCGTTGGAGGAGGCCAAGCTGCGCCGGGCGCCGGCGCCTCGCGCGCTCGCGGGGCGGATCGCGCTCGTCACGGGCGCCGGTTCCGGTATCGGCCGGGCGATCGCGCACCGGCTGGCCGGCGGGGGCGCCTGCGTGGTGGTGGCCGACCGGGACGCCTCGGCCGCGCAGCGGGTAGCCGGCGAGCTCGGCGATGCCGACGTGGCCGTACCGTCCATAGTGGACGTTATTGACGAGGAGGCGGTGCGGGCCGCCATCGATGCCACGGTGCTCGCCTTCGGCGGCGTGGACCTGGTGGTGAACAACGCCGGCCTGTCCATCTCCAAGCCCCTGCTGGAAACCTCCACAGAGGACTGGGATCTCCAGCACGACGTCATGGCGCGCGGGTCGTTCCTCGTCTCGCGGGAGGCCACCCGGGTGATGGTCGAGCAGGGTCTCGACGGGGACATCGTGTACGTCGTCAGCAAGAACGCGGTCTTCGCCGGGCCGGACAACGTGGCGTACGGCGCGGCAAAGGCCGACCAGGCCCACCAGGTACGGCTGCTGGCCGCCGAACTCGGCCCGCACGGCATCCGGGTCAACGGTGTCCACCCCGATGCCGTGGTCCGGGGCTCGGGCATCTTCGCCTCCGGCTGGGGCAAGCAGCGCGCCGCGGTCTACGGCGTACCGGAGGAGGCGCTGGGCGCCTTCTATGCCCAACGAACCCTGCTGAAGAAGGAGGTGCTGCCCGACCACGTCGCGAGCGCCGTCTATGCGTTGGTGGCCGGCGACCTGTCCCACACCACCGGGCTGTGTATCCCGGTCGACGCCGGCGTCGCCGCCGCCTTCCTGCGATGAGCGT
>Ga0075430_100004421_pt1 | contig 11860 bp, 11 predicted proteins | sample RhiMetdeltSRZDD4_FD_75294 | JGI IMG/M metagenome (GOLD analysis project Ga0075430, IMG submission 75294) | Populus rhizosphere microbial communities from Tennessee, USA - Rhizosphere MetaG P. deltoides SRZDD4 | ecosystem: Host-associated > Plants > Roots > Rhizosphere > Soil | place: USA... | reverse complement strand
CTGCGCGAAGCGCTCACCTTCGACGACGTCCTGCTCAAGCCGGGACTGTCCGAGCTGCTGCCGTCCGACGCCGACATCCGCTCGCGCGTCACCCGCGAAATCCCGCTCAACATCCCGATCATCGCCTCGGCCATGGACACCGTGACCGAGGCCGAGATGGCGATCGCCATGGCCCAGGCCGGCGGCTTGGGAGTCCTGCACCGCAATCTCGAGCCCGACGAGCAGGCCGCCCAGGTCCGTCAGGTCAAGAAGTTCGAGGCCGGCATGGTGGTCAATCCCGTGACCATCCACCCGGGCGCGACGCTCGCCGACGCGCTCGACCTGATGCGGGCCCACAGCATTTCCGGCATTCCGGTGGTCGAGGGCGGCGGCAACGGCAAGGCCGGCAAGCTCGTCGGCATCCTCACCAACCGCGACGTGCGCTTCGCCACCGACCCGCGCCAGAAGGTGGCCGAGCTGATGACCAAGGAGCGGCTCGTCACCGTGCGCGAGAGCAGCGTCGGCCAGGACGAGGCCAAGCGGCTTCTGCACCAGCACCGCATCGAGAAGCTCTTGGTGGTCGACGACCAGTATCGCTGCGTCGGGCTGATCACCGTCAAGGACATCGAGAAAGCGGTAGCCAATCCGCACGCCTGCAAGGACGAGCAGGGAAGGCTGCGGGTCGCCGCCGCCACCACGGTCGGCGACAAGGGCTTCGAGCGCACCGAGCGGCTGATCGCGGCGGGCGTCGATCTGGTCGTGGTCGATACCGCGCACGGCCACTCGCGCGCGGTGCTGGACGCCGTCACCCGCATCAAGCGGCTGTCGAACGCGGTGCAGGTGGTCGCCGGCAATATCGCCACCGCCGAGGGCGCCAAGGCGTTGATCGACGCCGGCGCCGACTCGATCAAGGTCGGCATCGGGCCGGGCTCGATCTGCACCACCCGCGTTGTCGCCGGCGTCGGCGTGCCGCAGCTCACCGCCATCATGGACGCGGTCGAGGTGGCGCGCAAAAGCAACACGCCGGTGATCGCCGACGGCGGCATCAAATATTCCGGCGACCTCGCCAAGGCGCTCGCGGCCGGCGCCGACTGCGCCATGGTCGGCTCGCTGCTGGCGGGAACCGACGAGACGCCGGGCGAGGTGTTTCTCTATCAGGGCCGCTCCTACAAGACCTACCGCGGTATGGGTTCGGTTGGCGCCATGGCGCGCGGCTCGGCCGACCGCTACTTCCAGCAGGACATCAAGGACACGCTCAAGCTGGTGCCGGAAGGCATCGAAGGCCAGGTGCCCTACAAGGGCACGGCCGCGACCGTGCTGCACCAGCTCGCCGGCGGCCTGCGCGCCGCCATGGGCTATGTCGGCGCACGCACGCTCCAGGAGTTGCACGCGAAGGCCGAGTTCCTGCGCATCTCCGGCGCCGGACTGCGCGAGAGCCACGTGCACGACGTCACGATCACGCGCGAGAGCCCGAACTATCCGTCCCGAGCGTGACCGGGCGGCCCGTTGTCCGAGCGGTTCACGACCACCGTCGCCACAAGTGAGCGGGCAAGGCCAGGACGTAGCAACCGTGCCGACAGCGCGTTCGAACAAGCGTTTGTTTCGGGGCCTTTAGGCGAGCACGCTCGCCGCTTGGCCCAGTTTGGCGCGCCGGAGCTGCACGGCGATGATCGCGTGCAGGATCAGCCAGATCGGGACCAGCACCGTCGGAACGAACGACCAGGGCGCGTGCTGCATCGCTTCCGAGCCCGGACCGGGGAATAGCTGCAAGGGCGAACCCTCTGACGACGTGATGCCGAAGCCGATCGCCAGAACGAGATCGGCAGCACCGAACAGGTTCCAGGCCGCGATAGCCGGAATGTGACGCGCGACCCCGTCCTTCAGAAGCCAAAGCACCGGCACCGCGGCGACGCCTGTGATGATGTCGCCCCAGGCGGCGCTGTACGGGAACGGGCCCGTGAGCCGCCCCTCGGCCGCCAGCATCAGAAACAGCACGGCGAAGACGCGTACGATATTGAGTGCGACCATTACTTGCATCGGTATGCTCAACATCGCATGGCGCGCCGCCGGCCATGCGGTCGCAAGCGCCGCGGCGAGAAGCGGCACCACCACGAAGACTCCGACCACCGGGACCGGTCTCGAGATCGGGAGCCACCCGGCTGCAGCCGCCGCAGCGGCAAGGCCAATCCAGACGCCGAATACGGCCGCCAACGTAATCTTGGCGACACGCGAGGCGTCCATGAAGATTGTCAGGGCGTTGACGACCAGCACCATCAAGGTCGCCGTGATGACCATGCCGATGAAGTCGAGCATGTTGCTTTCCTCAGGGTAGGGGCGCCTTGCCCCGAAGTAATTGCCGGAAGATCAGCGCATGCGTCACCAATAGCGGCGGCACGATCAGCGTCGGAATGAAGAAGGCCGCGCCAAGAGCGCCAGGGGGTTGGGGAGCGCCGACAATGCCTTGGTAATAGGCAAAGAGGAGGTCGGCAGTACCTTCGATATTGAAGATCCAGACTGCCAACATCGCCCACGACGCGCGAACGGAGAGCCCCAGGACCGCTATCATCGCAAGTATGGCTGCAGTCAAATCGCCATAGGCCGCTGGATTGGCAAAAGCCGGAGACAAGGTTGGCGACACGACACCGGGCATGAGAAAAGCGAGCCCCACGAACCGGAACATGTGAGGCGCCGCAAGCGCCTTGATGGCGTCTTCCCTGGACCACGCCTGCAGATGGGGCGTGATGTAATTCGCTGTCACGATGCCGAACGCGATAAAGCAGAGCAGCACGCTCAATCCGATGATCGCCTGGTCGTTCATGGCACGGCAGCGCCCTTGCTCGATGGGTCAAGCGCGAATGCCTTGCGCAGGCTGGGCTCGAACAGCCGGGCCGGCAGCAGCCTGCGCAGCCAGTTCAGAAGAACGGCCCTGCCGATCGGACGTCGCATGCGATAGGGCCCGTCGATCGATCGCAACACTTCCTCAGCGACGACCTTCGGCTCCGGCGCGGTGTTGGTGTCGCGGGTAATCACTGCCGCCGTCCGTAGGCGCTGTGGCGCATAGGCGTCGATCCGACCTTCCGCCTGCGCGGCGCTCGCGTCGAGGTTGGTCCTGGTATAGTACGGCTCGATCAAGACCACGCGGATGCCGAACGCGCGGACTTCGTGGTCGAGCGATTCCGACAGCCCTTCAATGGCGTGCTTGGTGCTGGCATAGACGCCCATGAACGGCGCCGGTATGAAGCCCAGGATCGAGCTGATGTTGACGATCAGGCCCGCGCCCTGCCGCCTCATGCCCGGGAGCACGGCTTGGACCATGCGCAGGACGCCGAAGACGTTGGTATCGAACAGCGCCTGCGCTTGGCCGATGCTCGTTTCCTCGACGGCACCGACCAAATTGACGCCGGCATTGTTGATCAGCACGTCGATCCGGCCAGCGCGGCTACCCACCTTGTCGATGCAGGCCACGACTGAAGCGTCATCTCGGACATCGAGCGGCACGAGCTCGACGCCCGCGAGCGGACGTGTCGTTGTGGCTGCACGGACGCCCCCGAAGACCCGGTGGCCCCGGGCGGCCAGCAGCTCGGCGGTTGCCCGGCCGATGCCGGACGATGCTCCCGTGATCAGGACAACACGCCTCGGTCCGTTCGTCATGGGAACTCCTGGCCGCGCCGGCGGCCGGACGACGAGGTTGCTGCCTTCTCAAAGTCGATCGGCAAAAGATGTTCAAGATCATCTTTTGGCGGTACTATAGTCACGTTGCGGAGGACGAAGCCGATGCCCTATTCGCCGAAGCACAAGCGCGACACGCGCGAGAAAATCCTCGAAAGCGCCAGGCGGCTGTTCAACCGCAATGGCTATTCCGGGGTGTCCATTGAGGAGGTCATGAACGACGCCGGCCTCACCCACGGCGGCTTCTATCGGCACTTTACTGGCAAGGATGAGCTCTACGCGGCGGCCGTCCGGCAGTTTCTGTGCAAGAAGACGCCCGCAACTTGGCAGAAGCAGCGCGCGCCGCGTGCGGTCACGAAGCCTCGCGCCCGACGGATCGTCGACGCCTATTTCTCGCGCGAGCACTTCGACGACCACGACGGCTGTTGCCCGCTGCTCGGGACGGCCTCCGACGTTCAACGCCGCGGTGAGGTGGTCAAGGCCGCCTACCAGGAGGTCGTGGAGCGGCTGGTCAACGTCTTCGAAGACCATCTAAACGGGCCGCGCTCGCGCGAGCGCGCGCTCGCGCTCGTTGCCCTGTGCGTCGGCGGCATGGTGCTAGCGAGGAACGTCTGCGATCAGGACTTGGCCGACGATCTCCGCCGCGCTGCGCACGCCGAGGTGCTGAGGGGCGCGGGCTGGATGCAGTCTACCCCCGGCTACCGTAACCCGGCCTTTGCCAAGCCGTCGGCGATGCGCTGAAAATCGCCCGGGTCCTTGTATGGCAGCACGCGCGCGCGCTGCTCGAGCGAGAAGTCTGGATTGATTTTGAGCATCTCGGCCCACGCCCTGCGCGCCTCCTCCATGCGGCCGAGATGGCCGTAGCAGGAGGCGAGCAGCATGCGGCTCGAATCGGTGCCGGGGGTTCGGGCGATCCGTTCGCGCAGCCGCTGCGCGGCCGGCTCGTAGTGGCCCAGGCTGAAATGAGCCTGCGCCAGGAAGTGCAGCACGATCCCCGAATAGTGCGGGTCGAGCCGCATCGCCAGCGCGAACGCCTCGAGGGCCTCTGCCGCGCGCCCTGCATACATCAATGCGACTCCCGTCGCGGAATGGCCCTGGGCAAAGTTGGGATCGAGCGCGATCATGAGGCGAAACTCCGCGAGCGCGCCGACGTGATCGCGCCGCCACAGCAGCGCACTGCCGAGTGCCATGTGGCTCACCGGCTCCTGATCGTTCAACTCGACCGCGCGGCGCGCCCATCGCTCCGTCTCGTCCAGCGCCTGCGCAGGATCCGGCGCCCAGTCGCTCACGTACTCGGCAAGCGCGGCGAGCGCCAAACCTGCGTGCGGCGCGGCGAAATTCGGATCGATCTCGATCGCGCGGCGGTACATCGCCTTCGCTTGCAGCACCGAGTCGCGCGTGCTGCCGCCGAGCAACTCTCGCGCGCGCAGCCAGATTTCGTAGGCCTCTACGTTGGTGGTCGCGTGCCGGCGCAGCCGCTGCGTCTCGTTCTGCGTCAACTTGACCGCGAGCGCGCAGACGATCTTCTCCACCACCTCGTCCTGCGTCGCGAAGATGTCGGTGAGATCGCGGTCGAACCGCTCGGCCCAGACATGCCCGCCGCTGTCGGCATTGATGAGCTGCGCGGTGATGCGCACGCGGTTGCCGGCCTTGCGGATGCTGCCCTCCAGCACGAAGCGTACCCCGAGGTCACGCCCGATCTCCTGTACTTTGACCGACCGGCCCTTGTAGGCGAACGAGGAGTTGCGCGCGATAACGAACAGGGCCGAGATCTTCGAGAGATCGGTGATCAGATCTTCCGTGATGCCGTCGCTGAAATATTCCTGCTCGGCGTCGCCGCTCATGTTCGTGAAAGGGAGCACCGCGATCGAGGGCCTGTGTGGCACCGCCGGGGCCGCTGATGGTGGCGCGTCTGCCACTTGCGTCGGCACTGCGATGCGGAACACCTGCACCGGCTTGGCGATGTTCTTGAGCTCCCGTTCGCCTAGATCCTCCAGCACGATCTCCGGCGTGCTGCCGACGACATCGCGCACCGTACGCGAGATGTAGACCGCGCCCGGTTCGGCGATACTCTCCAGCCGCGCCGCCACGTTCACCCCGTCGCCGAAGATGTCGCCGTCCTCGACAATCACATCGCCAAGATTGATGCCGATGCGGAACTCGATCCGCTGCCCGTGCGGCACGCTGGCGTTGCGATCGGACATGCCGTGTTGCACGTCGATCGCGCAGCGCACGGCCTTGACCGGGCTTGCGAATTCCGCCAACACGCCGTCCCCTGTCGTCTTGACGACGCGCCCCTGATGCTCCGCGATCTTCGGCTCGATCAGCTCGCGCCAGTGCGCCTGAAGGCGCGCGAGCGTGCCCTCCTCGTCGGCGCCGACGAGCCGCGAGTAGCCTACGACATCCGCGGCGAAAATAGCTGAGAGCCGGCGCTCCATGACACCCCTTTGTGAAAGAGAAGCGAACCCGCTCCGACAAGCGAACCTGTGTCGCAATTATATAGGGTCTCAGCCGCGGGATTTCCCACCCCCGCGAAGCGAACAGGGACGCACGGGAGGCAAAAGGGTTGCCAAGCATCTGCAGCAACACCCTTCCCGACCATCCCAGTCGCTACGGCCGCTAGACGGCCGCATTCCGTCGCGAGACTTGCTGACCTTGATACCGGAACTGGCGGCGGAGCGATCCACCCCATGAGCAGGTCGACGATCAGACCCGAGCGCTTGTCTCGGTTGCGCACGCTCTGTCTGGCCTTGCCCGAAGCGTCGGAGAAAGAGACCTGGGGCGATCCCACCTGGCGGGTGCGAGGTCGCATCTTCGCTATGCAGAAAGGCAATTACGCGGGCGGCCGGCCTTCACTGTGGGTCAAAGCGCCAGAAGGCGCGCAGGCTGTACTCGTCGAATGTAGTCCAGAGCGTTTCTTTGTGCCTCCCTACGTTGGCCACAAGGGTTGGATCGGCCTCCATCTCGACGGCCCCCGGCTCGATTGGGATGGCGTTCATACCCTCATACGACAGAGCTATCGCCTGATTGCACCGAAGCGGTTGGCAACACAGGTCGATGCGAATCCGCCGAGGCGCTAAGGCATCGGTAACGAAATGGCAGCAAAGGGGACCCTGCAAATGTCAGCGCAAGAGATGCCGCCGCCGTTGGCCCTCTATCGGATGATCAGCGGCTTCTACGTCTCACGCGCGATCCATGTCATGGCGCGCCTCGGCATTGCCGATCTCCTCAGCGACGGCCCCGTCCATGCCGACGAGCTTGCGAGGCACACCAAGACCCACGCCCCGTCGCTCAAACGCGTGCTCAGGCTGCTCGTTACCGCCGGCGTTGCTACGGAAGACGAAGAGGGACGGTTCGGGCTCACCGCAATGGGCGATTGCCTGCGCACGGGCGTGCCCGGCTCCATGCGCGCCGTCGCGCTGTTGTTCGGTGGCATTACGGAGCGGGCCTGGGGTGAGCTGCATTACAGTGTCGAGACCGGCGAGCCGGCCTTCCGCCGGGTCTTCGGCAAGGATTCGTTCGCGTACTTGGCGGAGCATCCCGAAGAGGCCGCCAATTTCGATGCCGCCATGAGCACGTTCACCGCGCCGATCGCCGAGGTCGTGGCAACAGCCTATGACTTCTCCGGCCTTCGCCACGTGGTTGACGTGGGCGGTGGCAACGGCGCGCTGCTGGCCGGCATCCTCAAGGCCCACCCACGGCTGAAGGGAACGCTGTTCGACCTGCCTGAAGTCGTCGAGCGGGCAGGCCCACGATTGCATCAGCTCGGTCTCGCCGACCGCTGCGACGCGGTCGGTGGCGATTTCTTTGCGCACGTGCCGGAGGGCGCTGACGCGTATCTTCTGAAACACGTCATCCACGATTGGAATGACGATCAGGCCGCGGCCATCCTGCGGACCTGTCGCAAGGCGATGTCGCCCGCCGCCAGACTGCTCATTGTCGAGGGCGTGTACCCCCCGCGCATCGATCAGTCTGAAGCAAGCCGCGGGGCGGCTGCCAACGATGTCAACATGCTGGTCTGCACGGGCGGCCGCCAGCGGTCAGAAGCGGAATTTCGAAACCTGTATGAGGCGGTTGGCTTGTCGCTATCGCGTATAATACCCACCGACCTGCCTTACGCTTCCGTCATCGAAGGCGTGCCGGATTAGGTGCCGCAAGGCGACGACCGTCGGATCATGAGCGGCAGACACTCACCGCGAGCCGATCTGACTGCGTCGCTTCGATGGCGCTTTGGCTCAGCGGCATGGCCGGGGGCCGCCATGGCGCGCGGCTCGGCCGACCGCTACTTCCAGCAGGACATCAAGGACACGCTGAAGCTGGTGCCGGAAGGCATCGAAGGCCAGGCGCCCTACAAGGGCGCGGCCGCGACGGTGCTGCACCAGCTCGCCGGCGGCCTGCGCGCTGCCATGGGCTATGTCGGCGCAGGCACGCTCCAGGAGCTGCACGCGAAGGCCGAGTTCCTGCGCATCTCCGGCGCCGGGCTGCGCGAGAGCCACGTGCACGACGTCACCATCACGCGCGAGAGCCCGAATTATCCGAGCCGGGTGTGAGCTTGGCGAGCCGTTGAATGCTCGTAACCAGGCGGGTGCGCCATCCCCGATGGTAGCGTGTCCGAGTACGGTCGCGGAAAACCTGCAGGATCGGATTGGAATTCATCGTCAGAACGGCGCGCTCGACGCGTTCCGCCCCGTGCTTCGCTTTCAACGCGGTCATCCCGGCGGACATCAAGCGGATGCGTTCGTCAGCGGGATAGCTCTGTGATTTTGCGTGGAAGACGTATGTATGGGTGGCCACGGCAAGGTCGAAGCCGGCGTCCGTGGCTCGGAAACAATAGTCGTTCTCTTCGCCGTAGCCGTCCGGGAAGTTCTCTTCGTCGAACAGGCCGATCCGATCCATGACCTGCCGCTTGATGCCGAAGCAGAAGCCATGGATGAGCGGAACCTTCGGCAAGATTGAGCCGACCGTCCATTCTTCGCACCATCGATCCATTCCCTCGACCGAAATATGTTCGGGGAGCTCGTTGATGGCGGTCTGAGTCGCGTCGCCGAGATGGTTCGGAATCGATTGCGGGCCCCCGGCATTGGAAAGGGCCCGACGATGCCGATATCCTCGCTCGTGAAGGCGGCCTCGCACAGCTTCTCGATCCAATCATTCGTGACGATCGTGTCGCTGTTGAGAAGAATAACGATTGCCGCATCCGGGGCGCGCAATCCGATATTCGCCGCCTTGGTGTAGCCGAGACGAACTTCGTTCCGGATCAAATGCATCCGGCCATTCCCCGCAGCGGCATGATCGCGCAACCAGGCTGCGGTTTGCGGCGTTGAACCGTCGTCGATCAGGAGGATCCGGTGGCCGGGTCCAAGCGTCGGCGCGAGCGACGACAAGCATTGCCGGACGTGCTCGGGGGCGTCGTGCACGCAAATCACGATGTCCACTTGGCGTTCACGTTGCAGCGCAAGCCGCTGCGGCTTCAAGCCGGCATAGGATGGGCCCTCGTACGGGTCGACGACGCCGCCGAATGTCGAAGAGACCCCGGCCGGGGGCTCGGGCTGGTTGTGGGGGGTGAGGCTGAAGTCGCGATGGTCCCGAAGGCTTTCGCCCTTCTTCAACAGCCACGACCATTCGAGGCCTGTCTTGCGCAGTGCATAGTTGATGCTGAGCTGGTCGCGTCGGCTGTGTCTGTCGATTTCGCTCCACCAATGGTCACAAAACTGTCTGAACAGCTCATCCTTGGGTCGACAGATGAAGAAGTTGGATTCGATCAGATCGTCGCAACCGAACCCTTCACGGCGGTAACGTGCCATCTGGGCATCAATCGTCCGGGCATCGTCCTTGCCCTCTGCTTTGCAGGCTTCCGCCTCTTCGTAAATTGAATTTCGTAACGGGTGCGGTACAGCGGCGAATGTCTTGCCGGGTCGCAAAAACGCGTCGACATAGAGCTGCAAGTCTCCGTAAACGATGACGTTAGCGTCCAGCCATATCACGATGTCGTAGTCGCTCAGGTAACGATGCAAATGGGTCTTCAGAAAGCGTGCCGAACGGAATGGATCGGAATGGATGAAATCGATCGGCCTGATCTGGAATACGCTCCAGTCATGCTGCAGCCGGTCGGAGAAGCAGATATAATCGGCGCTCGGCAACAGGCGCAGCGGTAGCGCTCGGCAACAGGCGCAGCGGTAGAAGGAGCAGATCATAGCCAGCGCTGATGCAGGATGCGACGGCGACCCGATTTCCGGCTCCCTGTGCTTTCCTATACTCGCTGACGATCTGGTCCTGGCATTTAGGCTCAAGGACGGCATTCCGTCCGCCCGTCGGCGGAACGCCGATATGCGACGTCAGATCGTACCGGACCTTGTCCGTGATCGGCTCGGCGACAGGTTCACGTCCAAGCCGCTGACGCCAACTGTAGGTCCGCGACGGCAATGGCGCTGCTCCAGATGGTCGGGAACTCGGAAGGCCTTCTCGGGCAAAAGATCGGCGTCGGCCAAACAATCGAATCGGCGACACTCAGTCAAGCGAGCAGAGATGCACCCTTGGATCGCGTGAAACCGAATGACGTCATTGCACTTGGTCCGGCTTGGGCCGGCAGCAGCGTGAATTGCGTTCCTTTTCGCGTCAGCGGGCTGTTGACTCGGCGCGGCCTTCGCTACTGCGCCTATTACGATCCGTCAGGAAATGTCGTTGTCGCGAGGGTAGCGCCCAGTGATCACGCGGTCTCGCGCCACATTCTCGCGAATCCGCGACCGCCTTTCGATGCGCATCGCGCCATCAGCCTCGGCCTTGACTGCGAAGGTCACCTTCATCTCGCCTTCGGCGCCCATGACTCGACCTTGTTGGTCGCCCGCTCGAATGGACCGGACTTCGACAGCGGTTTCCCTGGCGCTGTCCCGCTCGACGATGAGGCCGGGCGGCGCGTCACATATCCCATGTTCTTGTCGCCGCCCGGCACCGGTGAATTGATCCTTCTCTTTCGCGACGGCTCCGCGGCGGACGGAGAGCTGCGGGTCAAGCGGTTCGACGCCACAGCACGACGCTGGCGGGACGATCCACAGCCCATCATAACCGGACGTGGAACGTCGCTTTCGCCTGCCGGCCCCTATCTCAACACGCCGGCCTACGGTCCCGACGGGGAAATAGCGCTGTTCATCGTGTGGCGGATCAAATCCGACACCGATCCGGAAGCGGTGAGCAATACCGGCATTGATTGCGTCGTATCGAAAAACGGTTTTCATGCCTTGACCACGGCCGTGGGCGAGCCGCTCCCGCTTCCGGTCTCCCGCGCCAGCCCAACAAGGATCATTCCCGTCCCGCCCGACGCGAGCCTCATGAACCAAGGCACCGCCGCAGTCCGACCGGATGGCGCCGCGATGGTGCTCACCTATTGGGACGACGGCGACGGCGTTCCGCAATACCGGCTCGGCTGGCAGGATAGGGGAGCCTGGCGAGGCTCGACCGCGAGTCGTTTTCGTACACCGTTCCGCCTGCACGGGCCGGGTACATTGGCGCTGCCGCACAGTCGGCCGGAGATCGTGGTGGGACGCGGAGGACGGGTTCTCATCGTCTTTCGGAGCAGGGAATACGGAGGCCGGCTCGCGCTTTTGTCGCTCGAGCCGCCGGACTACGGGCTCGAGAGCGCGCGCTGTCACATTCTGGTCGACGAGGATCTCGGTTTCTACGAACCGGTGCTGGACCGATCCGCTTGGGCGCAGGACGGGACGCTCCTGGTCTACGTCCAGAGATGCGAGCAACAATTCGATGGGGATCGGAAGGTCTTTTTTTCCTCGGCGCAGGCTCGGCTGATGACTTGGCGCGAGGAACAGTTCGCGTGAAAGCTATGATTGCGATAGGAAGCAGCCCTGGCGCTGAACCATCTCTTCGACATCCGAGTTAGTCCGAGGGCTCTCCTTGTTGCGAGCGTCAGAATGCGGATTTTCCTCACCGGAGCGACCGGCGTGCTCGGTCGGCGGGCCCTGCCGCTGCTGACCGGCGCGGGCCACAGCGTGACCGCGGTCGCGCGCCGGCCGCAATCGCGCGCCGATCTCGCGCGCGAAGGGGCAAGCCCGATCGAGCTCGATCTGTTCGACGTGGATGCGGTCGGGAAGGCGGTGGCCGGGCACGATGCCGTCATCAATCTCGCCACCCACCTGCCGGCGGGCTTCCGCGCGTTCCTGCCCGGCGCCTGGAAGGAGAACGACCGCATTCGCCGCGTCGT
>Ga0075430_100004413_pt1 | contig 11877 bp, 12 predicted proteins | sample RhiMetdeltSRZDD4_FD_75294 | JGI IMG/M metagenome (GOLD analysis project Ga0075430, IMG submission 75294) | Populus rhizosphere microbial communities from Tennessee, USA - Rhizosphere MetaG P. deltoides SRZDD4 | ecosystem: Host-associated > Plants > Roots > Rhizosphere > Soil | place: USA... | reverse complement strand
CCTACTTCGGCGGATCGCTGCAGGACCTGCAGGAGGCGCGCTCGGCGACGCTCCTGCCGACGCTGCGCAAGGACTTCATCGTCGATCCCTACCAGGTGCGCGAGGCGTGGATCGCGGGCGCGGACGCGCTGCTGCTGATCGTCGCGGTGCTCGGCGAAGCGGACCTGAAAGATCTGCTCAAGGTGGCCGACGAGCACGCGCTGGACGCGCTCGTCGAGGTGCACGACGAGCACGAGCTCGACGTCGCGCTGCGCTCGGGGGCGCGGATCGTCGGCGTCAACAACCGCGACCTGCGCACGATGGACGTGCGGCTCGAAACCGGGCTGCGCCTCGCGAGCCGGATTCCCGAATCGGTCGTCGCCGTGGCCGAGAGCGGGATCAAGACCGCCGCCGACCTGAGGCGGCTGCGCGACGCCGGCTACGACGCGTTCCTGATCGGCGAGCAGCTGATGCAGTCGGGAGATCCCGGCCTCGAGCTCGAAGCGCTGTTGCGCGACAGCGTGGAAGGGGCCGCGTGATGCCGGTCCAGGTCAAGATCTGCGGCATCACCTCGCCGGAGGACGCGCTGCTCGCCGCCAAGGCCGGCGCCTCCGCAGTTGGGCTCGTGTTCTGGCCGAAGAGCCCGCGCTTCGTGGACCGCGCGATGGCGCGGCGCATCGTCGAAGCGCTGCCGACCTTCATCGTGCGCGTCGGGGTGTTCGTGGATCAGTCGCTCGACATGATGACGCGCACCTCGGAGGACGTCGGCCTGGACGTGATCCAGCTCCACGGCAACGAGCCGCCGGAGATGGTCGCGTGCCTGCCGCGCCGCGTGCTGAAGGCGATCAAGGTGGACGGCGAGCTGGGAGACGCAGCCCTGGCTCCCTACGAAGGCGCCGGCATCCTGCTCGACAGCGGCGACGCGGCGCGTCCGGGGGGAACCGGCAGGACCTTCGACTGGCGTTTCGCGCAACAGGCGCGCGCACGGCTGCCGTTCCTGGCGCTCGCGGGAGGGCTCACGCCGGAGAACGTCGCGCAAGCGATCAAGGCCGTCGGCCCCGACGCGGTCGACGTGTCGAGCGGCGTCGAGGCGTCGCCGGGCAAGAAGGACAAGGCGAAGATCAAGGCGTTCATGGAAGCCGTGCGAGGCGCACGATGATGTTCGAGGCCTTGATGCGGCCGGACGCCTCGGGCCATTTCGGTCCCTACGGAGGCGTCTACGTTCCCGAGACGCTGATGGCGCCGCTGCAGGAGCTCTCGGAGGCCTACGCCGCCGCCCGCAACGACTCGACGTTCCGTCACGAGCTCGCCGACCTGCTGCGCGACTACGTCGGCCGCCCGACGCCGCTGACGCGCGCCGATCGCTTGTCGCAGGCGCTCGGCTGCCGCGTGTTCCTGAAGCGCGAAGACTTGTGCCACACCGGCGCCCATAAGATCAACAACGCGCTCGGTCAGGCGCTGCTCGTGAAGCGCATGGGCAAGAAGCGCGTCGTGGCCGAGACCGGGGCCGGCCAGCACGGCGTCGCGACCGCCACCGTGTGCGCGCTTTTGGGTCTCGAGTGCGTCGTGTACATGGGCACCGAGGACATGGCGCGCCAGGCTCCCAACGTGCTGCGGATGCGGCTCCTGGGCGCCGAGGTCAAGGGAGTCGACTCGGGCGCGCGCACGCTCAAGGACGCGATCAACGAGGCGATGCGCGACTGGGTCACCAACGTGCGCACCACCCACTACCTGCTCGGCTCGGCGCTCGGCGCGCATCCGTATCCGATGATGGTGCGCGACTTCCATCGCGTGATCGGCGAGGAGGCGCGCGCGCAGATCCTCGGCCAGACCGGCTCCCTGCCCGACGTGCTGGTGGCCTGTGTCGGCGGCGGATCGAACGCGATCGGCCTCTTCTTCGCGTTTCTCGACGATCCGGTGGAATGCGTCGGCGTCGAAGCCGGCGGTCGCTCGCTTCGGCCTGGCGATCACGCCGCGCGCATGCAGCCGTCGGGTAGCGGCATCGGCGTCCTGCAGGGCACCCGCACCTATCTCCTTCAAGACGACGCCGGCAACGTCCTGCCCACGCACTCGATCTCGGCCGGCCTCGATTATCCCGCGATCGGCCCGGAGCACGCGCTGCTGCACGACGAGAAGCGGGTGCGCTACACGTCCGTCGGCGACGACCTTGCGCTCGGCGCGTTCCGCCGGCTGTCCACGCTCGAAGGCATCATCCCTGCGCTCGAATCGGCGCACGCGGTGGCCTGGGTGATCAAGGAAGCGGAAAACCTGCGCGGCAAGACGGTGCTCGTGAACCTGAGCGGCCGTGGCGACAAGGATCTGGGAGTCATCGAGCAGTGACACGGATCGGCGTGCGCTTCGAAGCGCTCGAACGCGCGAAGCAGAAGGCGTTCGTGGCCTTCGTGACGGCCGGCGATCCGTCCGCCGAGCGAACCGTCGAGGTGGCGCTCGAGCTCGAGAAGGGTGGCGCCGACGTGCTCGAGCTGGGCGTGCCGTTCTCCGATCCGCTCGCCGACGGTCCGGTGATCCAGCGTTCGAGCGAGCGCGCGCTCAAGGCAGGGGTGACGCTGGCGGGTGTTCTCGGGATCGCGAGGAAGATCCGCGCGAAGAGCGAGCTGCCGCTCCTGCTCTTCACGTATCTCAATCCGATCCACCGCTACGGAGCGGAGGCGCTCGCGCGAGATGCGAAACAGGCCGGCATCGACGGCGTGCTGGTGACGGACCTGCCGCCCGAGGAGGCGGCCGGCTGGCTCGCGGCCGCCCGCGCGAACGACCTCGACACGGTCTTCCTGGTCGCGCCGACGAGCCCGGACGAACGGATTCGCAAGATCGCCGAGGCGTCGCGCGGCTTCGTCTACGCGGTCAGCCGCACCGGGATCACCGGCGAGAAACAGAGCGTGTCCGACGAGGCGCGGCCGCTGGTCGAGCGAGTTCAGGCCGCGACGAAAGTCCCGGTGGCGCTCGGCTTCGGCATCTCCACTCCGGAACAGGTGAAGGACGCGGCCGCGGTCGCGGACGGAATCGTGGTGGGCAGCGCGCTGGTGCGCTTCCTGGAAGAAGAACCGGCCGGCGACGTGGCGGGGAAGGTGCGATGGCTGAAGAGCGCGCTCTGAAAGCGGCGAGCCCGGCGGACGCCGGGGACGCCGAGATCGAAGCCTGGCGGCGGCGCATCGACCAGATCGACTCGCAGCTGATGGGTCTCCTGAACAGCCGCTCGGCCTGTGCGGTCGAAGTCGGCAAGTTGAAGCGCGCGCTCGGTCTGCCGATCTATTCGGCGGAGCGGGAGCGGTCGATCCTCGAGCGCGTGATGCGCGAGAACCCGGGGCCGCTCGACCCGATGGCAGTGCGGCGCGTCTTCGAGCGCATCATCGACGAGAGCCGGCGGCTGGAGCGGATGGCGGCGGAAACCGACGAATCGGAACAAGGACAGGGATAAGGAGCAGGCGTCATGGTCATCGTGATGGAACGGACGGCCACCGAGGAACAGATCCAGAAGGTCATCGAGACCCTGGTCGAGGTCGGATACGACGTGCACCGCTCGAGCGGCGCGGCGCACACGGTGCTCGGCGCCGTGGGCGTGCCGCGCGAGCCGGTGGATCCCGCCGCGATCGAGCTGATCCCCGGCGTGCGCGAGGTGATCAAGATCACCGAGCCGTACAAGCTGGTGGGACGGACCTTCAAGCCGCAGGACACCATCGTCGACCTCGCCGGCGTCCAGGTCGGGGGCAGCGAGGTGATCGTGATGGCCGGGCCGTGCTCGGTCGAGTCGAAGGAGCAGCTCCGCTCGGTCGCGAACTCGGTCCAGGGCTCCGGCGCGCGCGGCCTGCGCGGCGGCGCCTTCAAGCCGCGCACCTCGCCGTACGCCTTCCAGGGCCACGGCGAGCCGGCGCTGCAGTGGATGCGCGAGGCCGGCGACGCGCTCGGTCTCGCCGTCGTCAGCGAGGTGATGGACCTGCGCACGATCGAGATGATGCTGCGCTACGTCGACTGTCTCCAGGTCGGCGCGCGCAACATGCAGAACTTCGACCTCTTGAAGGAGCTGGGCCGGGTCCGGAAGCCGATCCTGCTGAAGCGCGGCATGTCGAACACGATCGAGGAGTGGCTGCTCTCGGCCGAGTACATCCTGGCCGGCGGCAACAGCCAGGTGATCCTGTGCGAGCGCGGCATCCGCACCTTCGAGGTGGCGACGCGCAACACGCTCGACCTGTCGGCGATCCCGGTGATCAAGAAGCTCAGCCACCTGCCGATCCTGGTCGACCCGAGCCACGGCACCGGCCGGCGCGACAAGGTGATCCCGATGGCGCGCGCCGCGGTGGCCGCGGGCGCCGACGGGCTGCTGATCGAGGTTCACAACAACCCCGAGAAGGCGCTCTCCGACGGCGCGCAGAGCCTCTACCCGGAACAGTTCGACAAGCTGATGGGCGAATTGCGCGTGATCGCGCCGGTGCTGGGACGTTCGCTGCCGGTGGCGCGCGTGCCGGCCGCCGCCCGCTAGCCGCCGATCTCGCCCTGAAGGTCGCGGAGGCGGGGCCGGCTCATTTGCGCGGGAAGCTGAAGGTGACTCCAACGGTCGCGCGCAGGAAGCCGTAGTCCTTGAAGTACCCGCCCTCGCGTTTTCCCTCGTCCACGAAGGCGTGGAAATACCGCAGGTCGCCACGCAGTCCAAACCGGCGGTTGCGCGAGTACATCACACCGGCGCCGACGTTCAGAGCCAGGTCGTTCTGATCGAGGTCGTACTGGTCGCCTGGGCCTTCGACCCAGGGATGGATCACGCCGAGCCCGGCAGTGCCGAAGGGACGCCATTTCGCTCCTTTGGGGCGAATCGGCGCCACCACGTTGCCCATGAAGCTCCAGGCGTCGGTATTCAGGTCGACGCAAGGCTCGTCCCGCGAGCCGACGCCGCAGTTGTTTCGAGCGAGCTCGAGGTTCTCATCCTTGAAAAAATGGTGGTAGCGCTGGACATCGAGCTCGAACCCCACGCGGTCGCCGTAGTAGCCAACGGATCCGCCCGGGCCCCCTCTGCGAAATTCGGCGTCGCCCGCGAGGTTGATGCCCAGGTGCGGCGTCACGACCCATTGCGCCTGCGCGGGCAGCGCCGTCCATGCGACGACCAGCAGAGGGAGCAGAATGCTCCCTTGAGCACTCGGAACTGTTTTCATGCTGCGCGCCTCATGCAATCGAGATGCCCGTTGGGATTTCCATGAAGGGCAACAGCAGCGACGGGCGGTCGTCCCCCGCCGACGACACCTCGAAAGCCCAACCCTGTCTACTCGGGGTGACAAACGACGCCAGCGGCGAGTCTTGGTACGCTGGGGCCGTGACGAGCCGACCCAAGATACTGCTGCTGGCGCTGGCCCTGGTCACGATCGGCTGCGACCGCGTCACCAAGCATCTCGCGTCGGTGAGGCTCAAGAGCCTTCCGCGACAATCGTTCTTGAACGACTCGTTTCGCCTCGAGTACGCCGAGAACAGCGGCGCGTTCCTGAGCCTGGGCGCACAGCTTCCAGAAACCGCGCGAACCGTGGTCTTCACGTTCGGCACCGCGGTCATCCTGTCGGTGGTCTTGATCCTGGCGCGGCGCCAGCGCTTGAGCCCGCGGGTGGCGCTGGGCCTGACCCTGGCCTGGGCGGGCGGGCTCTCCAACCTGATCGACCGAGCGGCGCAAGGCCACGTCGTCGACTTCCTGAACGTGGGCTTGGGTCCGCTCCGAACCGGCATCTTCAACATCGCCGACGTCGCGATCCTGACCGGAACGGCGATCGCCGTTTGGAAGCAATGGGACGTCGAGCCCAAGGAAAGCGCTCTTGAGACGTAGAGAATTCCCCGCGGCCCTCGGCGCCGCCGTTGCCGGAATCCTGAGCGGCGTTCGTCTCGAAGCCCAGGGAAGCCCCGCGCCGCCAGCGACAAAGGCGCCCAAGCATGTTTGCCAAGGACTGAACGCCTGCAAGGGCCAGGGCGGCTGCGCTCACGGCTGCGGCAACAACGGTTGCGCCGGCAAGAACGATTGCAAGGGCCGGGGTGGCTGCGCCGCCGATGCCGCCAAACACGCCTGCAAGGGCAAGAACGTGTGCAAAGAGATCGGCGGTTGCGCCACCGGCGATCGCGGCTGCGCGGCGAAGAACACCTGCAAGACCAAAGGCGGCTGCGAAGTGCCGCTGAAGATCGAGCACACCAAGGCACGGAAGGCCGTCCGCAAGAGCTGATCCCGAACCCCGCCCAGGGCCCAGTGAGCCCTCGCAGTACTATCTCCACTACCCAACGTTCGACGGAACTGTCTTGTGCCCTCCCTATCCCTTCGCCAAAATGGAACCTAGTGTTTCCGACCGCTTGTCCAACCCCTCGGAGTACGGATCTCGCTACCCTGTCAGCTCTGTCCCCACTACCTTGTCAGCCGACTTGGTGTTCGACGGACGCTGACTGGCTGCGTGGTCGGCTCCAGTGCTACGACCGTGGCTGAGCTCCTCATGGTGTTGCTCGTAGTCCTTGGCATCGACATCGCCACAATGTGGAAGCTCCCAACGTTCACGCGAGTCCTGATCGCCATCACCTGCGTGCCGGTCGGCGGATGGTGCTTCACGCAAATGGACGATCGAGGCACGGCACTCACTGCTTTGTTGGCGCTGACAGTGCTCTTTGGCCTTGCCGGCCTGCTCCTCGCTCCGTTCAAGCCAACACGAGCGCTATCGCTGAGAGCTCTTGCCGCGGCAGCTATGTTATGGACCGGCTACGTGAGTGTCGGGGCAGTCGCGGCTCTGATGATGCACACCGACTAGTGGCACTACGGCCCTGTTCTGGGAGACAGCTCGGATGTCCGTGGCGGCGCCGTCGAACAATCGGATGAAGCTGACGAAGCGCCCGCCCTTCAAAGGTCGGCGCGCCTTCGCGCGCCTGCTTCATCAAGTCGCGCTTCGCAGCATATCCGTGTGTTCGACCGGCACCACTCAGGACGGCCCTCTTGACTGAACCGACGCCGGCAGCGCCACCGGCCGGCACTGTTTCCGTCGGCGCCTTCGCGCGGCTGAGTGGCTACGCGGCGAACGCCCTGCGCTATTGGGAGCCATCTCGAATCATCTACAACATCGCTCTTGGTGCGGTCGTCCTCATCCACTTCGGAATTCGCTGGCCTGGCTCGCGAGCACACGTTTCTGCCGAGCTGTTTCTTGGATTGTTCTTCCTTGCTGTCATGGCGAATGTCCTCTACTGCACTGCCTACATCGTGGACATCTTCGTTCAGATCTCGGGCCTCGAGAACGCATGGCGAATCGGGCGTATCGGTCTGTTTGTCATCGGAACCGCCTTCGCCGCAACCATCACCCACTTCTTCGCGCAGGGGATGTTCAATGGCTAAGCGGGAGCGGCCGAACAAAGGATGAAGCTGACAAGTTGCACTTTGCAGCAAATCCGTGGTTCGACGGACATGAGGAGACCGAATCAGTGACGCGACGACCGTGCTTGGCCGCTATCCAGATCGCCCTCGCTATAACGGCCTCCCATGGGTGCGCGTCGGCCCGCGCTGTGCCCGCTCGCTTTCGTGCACTTGACGAGCGGGACAGGACTGCGATCTACCGGACGGCCCTTGGGCGCTACCTTGAAAACAGTAAAGGTATGACAACTCAAAGCCAGGTCATTTACGTCTCCCTCAACGGCGGAAGCCCATCTGAGGTGTTCCTGCACTCCCTACCGCCATCCGAATCGACACTGGAGCCTCTCAAGAACTGGAAGGTCGGTGGTGGCCGGCTTGTCGATGTCGATGTCCGAACCGTGGATACGGCTGTGAGGGTGGAAGCGAGTGAGGGCTTTCACAGGCGCCACCGTCCCAATCAGAGCGGCTGCTCGTGCGTCTACACGATCGCTCAGGACACGTCAGGAAGGTGGCGCATCACGAGTGAGGACTGCGCCATCCTCGAATGACGCCGTCGAACAAATGGATGCAGCGCACGAAGCGGGCGCAAGCGTTGGTGCTTCGCCCCTGATCCACTTGTTCGACGGACTGCGCAGGGACTGCATACCTTCAGGTGCGCTTGGCCTTCTCGGGGCCTTTCATCGAGGTCCAGTGACGTGCGGCCGAGCAAACGATGCACTGCGGAAGACTCGGGAAGGCGCTCGCGCCAGAGTACGGCCGAGCCGAAAGGCGGCCCACTGACGCGACAATAGCAGCGCGATGCCGCACGACACCTCGCTCCTGACCACTCTCGCCGCCGCGATCGTGGTGGCGTGGCTGCTCGGCCTCCTCGCCCAGAAGCTCCGGCTCTCGCCGATCGTCGGCTACCTGCTCGCGGGCGTCGCGATCGGTCCGCACACGCCCGGCTTCGTCGGCGACGCCGGCCTCGCGAGCCAGCTCGCGGAGATCGGCGTCGTGCTGTTGATGTTCGGTGTTGGCCTGCATTTCCATCTGCACGACCTGCTGGAGGTCAAGGGGATCGCGATCCCCGGTGCGCTGCTGCAGTCGGGAGCGGCGACGCTGCTCGGTTGCGGGCTCGGCGCCGCGCTCGGTTGGCCGATCGCCGAAGGGTTGGTGCTCGGCCTGGCGCTCTCAGTTGCGAGCACGGTCGTTCTGCTGCGCGGCCTGGAAGCGCACGACCTGGTCAGCACGCCGGCGGGCCACATCGCGGTGGGCTGGCTGATCGTCGAGGACATCCTGACCGTGGTCGTGCTGGTGCTGATCCCGGCGCTCGCCGGAGGCTCTGCCTCGGCGGCCGGCCTGGTCGGCGCGCTGGCGCTCGCGCTCGTGAAGCTCGCGGCGCTCGTGGTTCTCGTGCTCGTGATCGGCTCGCGCGTGCTTCCCAGACTCTTGACCGAGGTCGCGCGGCTCCGCTCGCGCGAGCTCTTCACGCTGACCGTGCTGGCGATCGCGGTGGCCGTCGCCGGCGTCGCGGCGGTCGGCTTCGGGGCGTCGCTGGCGCTGGGCGCCTTCCTGGCGGGCATGGTCGTGGGCCAGTCGCCGGTCAGCGAGCAGGCCGCCGCCGATGCGCTGCCGCTGCGGGACGCGTTCGCGGTCCTCTTCTTCGTCTCGGTGGGCATGCTCTTCGAGCCCGGGTTCCTGGTGCGCGAGCCGCTGCTGCTCGCCGCGGGGCTCGCCATCGTGCTGGTGGGCAAGCCCCTGGTCGCGCTGCTGATCACGACCTTTCTCGGTCACTCGACGCGGGTGGCGCTGGTCGTCGCGCTGGGCCTCGCGCAGGTCGGCGAGTTCTCCTTCATCCTGGGCGACCTGGCGCGCCAGCATCGCCTGCTCGGGGAAACCGGGTACAGCCTGCTGATCGCGTGCGCGCTCGTGTCGATCTCGCTGAACCCGTTCCTGTTCCGGTTGCTGGATCCGCTCGAAGACTGGCTGCGCCGGCAGCCCCGGTTGTGGCGTCTTCTGGATGCCCGCGCCGCGCGCCGGCGCGACGCGGTCAACGAAGCCTCGGCGTCCTCGATCCGCACCGGGGCCGCTCCGCTCGCGATCGTCGTGGGGTACGGACCGGTGGGACAAGCCGTCGACCGGGCGCTGCGGCAGACCGGCACCGAGACGGTGGTGATCGACCTCAACATGGACACGGTCGCCGAGCTGGCCGGGGCGGGCCGGCTGGCGCTGTTCGGGGACGCAAGCCACGCCACGCTGCTCGAGGCAGCCGGCATCGCGCGGGCCAAGACGCTGGTCGTGACCCTGCCGCATTCGGTGAACCGGACGCCCTTGATCACGGCCGCTCGCCAGTCGAACCCGCGCTGCCGGATCTTCGTGCGCGCCCGCTATCTTCGCGAGCGCGAGGATCTGGTCCAGGCCGGCGCCGACGGCGCATGCTACGAAGAGGCCGAGGCCGCGGTGGCGCTCACCGCGCGAGTGCTGGCCGATCTCGGCCTGAGCGAGGCGGTCCTCTCGGCCGAGACCGCGCGCGTGCGTCGCGAAACGACCGGAGAAATCGCGCCGCGTCCGTAACCTTTCACCGGATCGCCGCGCTGCTGCGGCTACTGAAGAGATCGCCGTCCTTGTCCCGCAAGCGCGTCGCCAACCCAGCGCAACAGGGCTCGCTGCGCGGTCCGAAGCGGACCGAGATCGGTGGCGAGCCAAACCGCCGCGGAGCTGACGGCGATGCCGTCGAGAGCGTCGATTTGCTGAGCGATCGCCGATCGAAGGTCCTTGCACCCGTCGGGACACAGCCGGATCGCCGCCGTCAGCTGCCACAGCAACTCGTGGATCTCGCGCAGGATCCGGAAGCACTCGTCGCGTTCCCGCTCGGAACCCCGGCGGCTCGCAAATGTGCCGGTCACGCGCTGGCCCGCACCGTGGCAGTCGTAGGCCGCGCAGCCGGGGAAGCCTCGCGCAGCGAGCTGGTCGTGGATCCCGCAGCGGTTGCGCTGCGTCAGATGCGGGCACGCGACGCCCGCCGGCTTGTCGAACGCGAATGCACGGGAAGTCGTGAACGACGTCGCGACGCAGCAAAGCGCGTCGCAGCTCCCGCAGTCGGGAACGAGGTTCGTTCGGTGCATTCGGTTCCTTCCCTGGGCGTAGCGAGTCCTGGCGTGAGGCGGCGCTCACCGCCGCTGGCTCTTGCCACAACGTCATGAAATGAAAACGCGCGCCGGGAGGCGCGCGCGGCTACGACGCTATCGGTTCAGAAAACAGAAACGCCAGCCGCGAGGACTGGCGTCACCCGACAATCTAGGATCGGCAGGCCTCGGCGGCAAGCTCTTTTCTTCTAGTCCGGCAGGTAGTGAATCCGCTTGTTGATGTCGGTGTTCACCGAGTGGTACGGGCGGAACAGGCTCCCCGAGTCGAACGCGGACTGGCGCAGGAACTCGACGTCCGAGTAGCCGACCGCGTTGCTGAAGATCGGCAGCAGGTAGTCGACGCCCATCCGCGACGGCCGCATCATCTCGGGATCGTAGAAGGACGGGTGCATCTGCCGCGCGTGGATCAGCCCCCAGCGGTCGCGGAAGCCGTTGCCGTCGAAGCTCGCGACGTGGAAGCCCTTGTCACGGTTCCACTGCAACACCGAGACCGCGTTGTTCTGGCCTTCCAGCAGCATGTCCACCGCGCGCCCGCCGAGCAGCGCGGCGTGGAAGCGGTCGAACAGGATCGGCCGGCCGCCGCGCTGGGTGTGGCCGACCTTTCTGGTGAAGATCGCGGCGCGCGCGCTCTCGGCGCGCCGGTAGGCCTGGAAGTAGGCGTCGCCCAGGTTGTTGATCAGGATCTCGCGCACCGCTTCGGCAGCTCCGGTGAGCTGCACGTTGCCGGCCGGGTCGTGTGACGCCTGCTTGGCGCCGAGCTCCTCGCCGTTCTCGTCGACGATGCCTTCGCCGCACACGATCACCGCGTGCTTCTGGAGCTCGTAGAGCTCTTCGACGCGGCGCACCAGCGCCTTCACGTTGAGCGCGTGCTCCGGCACCAGCACGATGTCCGGCTGGCCGTAGGTCGAGCCGAGCGCGATGTAGCCGGCGCTTCGTCCCATCACCTCGATGATCGCGATGCGGCGGTGGCTCTCGGCGGTGGTGCGGATCCGCCGCACGCCTTCCGAGGCGACGTAGACCGAGGTGGCGAAACCCGGGGTCACGTAGTTGACCAGGCCGTCGAGATCGAAGGTGGTGCGGGACGGCGTGCGCGCGTAGCGAAAGCCGGGCGGTTCCGGGTGGGGAATCCGCGCCCACTCGTCGGGCTCGTTCCGGTGGTTGAGGCCCAGGTCGTTGTCGATCGTCTTGGGCGCGAGCACCACCGGGAAGCGATCGGCCAGCGGCTGCAGCCCGTTCAGCGAGCCGTCGCCGCCGACGCAGATCAGGCCGTCCACCGAGAGCCGCTTCAGGCGATCGGCGGTCTCGTCGAGCGCCTTCGTGTCGCGGGCGTCCACGTAGGCGCGCGAGGCGCCGATGATCGTGCCGCCGCGGGTCGCGTCGATCTCGGGGATCTCGGTGAACAGCGGGTTC
>Ga0075430_100004412_pt1 | contig 11878 bp, 11 predicted proteins | sample RhiMetdeltSRZDD4_FD_75294 | JGI IMG/M metagenome (GOLD analysis project Ga0075430, IMG submission 75294) | Populus rhizosphere microbial communities from Tennessee, USA - Rhizosphere MetaG P. deltoides SRZDD4 | ecosystem: Host-associated > Plants > Roots > Rhizosphere > Soil | place: USA... | reverse complement strand
TGGTACGACTGGCGCCGTTCGCTCGTGGCGCAATGCCGCCCGAACGCCGCACACGAGGCGCTCGCGCGATTGAGCCTCCGCGAAGGAACCACGCTCATCACGCAAAACGTCGACGGCTTGCACGAACAGGCCCTTCAACAAGCTCAGGGCAAGCCCTCTGAGGCTCAGGGCGCCGCCACGCGCGACGTGATCACGTTTCACGGCTCGATCTGGCACCTGCGATGTGCGCTCGATTGCGGTGCGGCGCCGGCAAGCTGGGAAGATCGGCGCGTCCCGCTCCCTGACCTTCCGCCCCGCTGCCCCGGCTGCGGTGGATACGCCAGGCCCGCGGTCGTGTGGTTCGGCGAACCGATCGATACGGCGATCATGAACGCGTGCGTCGCCGCGACGGCGTGTGACATCTACCTGTCGGTTGGGACGTCGTCGCTCGTCCACCCTGCGGCTGGATTGATGGCGCGCGCCAAATCGCGTGGCGCTTACACCGTCGAGATCAATCCGGATCCGACGGCACACGCGCAGTTCGTCCACCTTGCGATCGCACTACGCGCCGAAGAAGCGCTGCCGCTCGTGTACTCCTAGCTCCTGAAATCGCGGCGTCATGCGGGCCTGAACACCTTTTCGACGTACCCGTGACGCATCCACGCTCGGTGTCTGGACACGGCGACGAATCCACCAACGTCCTCGACCAACTCTCTTACACAGTTCTGCGGGTCCATGCCAGCGACTCGCGCCATCGCCTCTTGATTGATCGACAACAGGACGCCACGAGTAATTCGGCGGATCGTTCGGAGGTACTCGGCTGCGGTGGCGCGGCCCATCTCGGGTAGCGAGTCTGAGTTGACCAGCACGTCGAACGACTTGTCCGGTTCGGTTTCAAGTGCGTAGTACGGCAATACTCGAATGTCGCCGGTGGACTCGCCGTATAGCCGCACACTGCCCGCCGGCAGCGCTCGAATGAGGAAGTACCCTTGCAGCACGTTTACCCATGGCAAATCGAACACGGCGTACGGCGCCAGTCCCGCCCGGTGCGCCATAAGCGCCAGGCACCCGTAACCGCCCCCAATTTCCGCCACTGAGGCCCCTGGGCCACCGAGTTGCCGAAGCCGCTGCGCGGTGTAGGAGTGTACGACCCCGTCGGTCGTGTGCAGTTGGCCGCCAACCCGGAAGCCGAACGCAGAGCCGACGGCCGGGAACGACAGGTCGAACCCGAGCCGTGCCACCACTGCTCCATACAGCGCATCGAAATCTCGGTCAAGGGCTGAACGTGCGTGGCGAGTTCCTGATGGACGTTTGTCACATGGGCTGCTCCGATCGCCTCGGCAAGACTCACAAGCGCATCGCTGAACAGCATGTGCAGGTGGGTCGGCTGATTGGATTGCAACAGTTGCACGTGATCGGGGTGGAAATGTCCGAGGACCACCACGAGGTTCGAGGTGAACAAGCGGCTGAGCGAGGCCTGAATTGTCTCAACATCGCCGCGCCCGAGCGCTCTTATAAAGTCCGCCCTCGTCTTTCCGATCCGATCCCACATGCTCGGCGCGGGCGGCGCGACGCGCTCTTTCATGGCCAGCCGGTAGGCGGCGATGAGTCTCTCCGTCGCCGCGAGATCCGCGGCATCGTTAGCGGTGGGGGCGAGTGGCAGGATCGCAGGGACAACGCGTGCGCACAACGGTGAGTGGAGCAGCCCGTGCGAGTGCTCGTACACACAGGCCGCCATCGGGTTGGAGCCGCTCATCGAGCCCAGGACTTGCGCCCACAGGTCGTGCAGTGTGATAAGGCGGCGAAACGTGGCGCCGCTGAGAACGTGAACCGGGCCAAGCTTCATGCTCTTCACCCTATGGGTGGCGGGCGGCGAGCGCTCCGCGGGTTGCCGGCCGTCTCAGATTCTTGGCAGCGTGACTTCCTGCTGTTTCAGGTACTTGCCCTTCTTGTCGCCGTACGAGATCTCGCACGGCTCGTCACTCTGGAAGAACAGGACCTGTGCGATGCCTTCGTTGGCGTAAATCTTGGCGGGAAGCGGTGTCGTGTTGGAGATCTCGAGCGTCGCCGTACCCTCCCACTCCGGCTCGAATGGTGTCACGTTGACAATGATGCCGCACCGAGCGTAGGTGGACTTGCCGAGACAGACGGTGAGCACGTCGCGCGGAATGCGGAAGTACTCGACCGTGCGGGCCAGCGCGAACGAGTTCGGCGGAACGATGCAGACGTCGGTCTTGAGATCCACGAACGACCGCGGATCGAACTGCTTGGGATCGATCACCGTATTGTTGATGTTCGTGAAGACCTTGAATTCGTCGGCAACTCGAATGTCGTAGCCGTACGACGAGAGGCCGAACGACACGACACCGGCGCGCACCTGCCGATCCTCGAACGGCTCGATCATCTTGTGCTCGAGCGCCATCTTCTTGATCCACCGATCGGATTTGATCGCCAACTAATAGCCTCCGTGCGCCGTTCCGCTGGTGTGGCTCGCTCGCTGCCTCATCGTCGCAGCAACGCGAACAGAAGCGTCAGCACCACGCTAACCACAATCGATGTCGTCAGCGGAACGTAAATCGTGGTGTTCCCACGACGGTAATAGATGTCGCCCGGCAGACGGCCGAGCGGGACGCCGAGCATTACAAGTATCCCGGCGGCGGCAACCAATATTCCGATAACCACCAGCCACTTGCCCATGATTGTGTTACCTGGAAAGCTCCAACCCTGAAAAGAAGTACCCGAGCTCGAACGCCGCCGTGTCGGGTGCGTCCGAACCGTGCGTGGCATTGTTTTCGATCGAGCTACCGAATTCCTTCCGCAGCGTTCCCGGCTCAGCCTTCGCCGGATCGGTGGCGCCCATCAGCATCCGCCACTTGCGGATCGCGTCCGGCGCGGCCAGCGCGAGAACGATCACCGGTCCCGACGACATGAACTTCGTCAAGCTGGCGAAAAACGGCCGTTCCTTGTGCACCGCGTAAAAGCCTTCGGCTTCTTTTTGCGTCAGCTCCCGCAGCCGCATGGCACGGATCTGGAATCCAGCTTCCTCGATGCGCTGGAGAATCTTGCCAGCCTGGCGTGCCCGAACCGCATCGGGCTTGATGATCGCGAACGTTGTCTCCATATCCTGACGATTATATCGAGATCAGTTGTCGTTCCCAGGTTCCCGGGTTCCAGGTTCCCGGGTTCTTGGTTCTTGGTTCTTGGTTCTTGGTTCTTGGTTCTTGGTTCTTGAGAACCCTGAACCGTGAACCTGGGAACCTGGAACCTGGGAACCCGTGAACGACAAGAAAGGGGTCGAAGGGACTCGTCCGGAGGAGAAACAACAAGGCAACGGGCTAAACCACTGTCGTTCCCGGGTTCCCGGGTTCCCGGGTTCCAAGTTCCCGGGTTCTTGGTTCTTGAGAACCCTGAACCCTGAACCGTGAACCTGGGAACCTGGAACCTGGGAACCCGTGAACGACAAGGACTCGTCGTGGTTACCGCAGCGAATCCATCACCTCGTCGAGTACGGCCTTGCCCGGCCGAACACGATCGATGGGCAGGCTGGCGAGCGGCTCGTCGACGAGACCGAGCAGCGAAATGAAGTCTTCCTTGTCCGGCTCGATGTAGAGCACGCCCGTGGCAAATTCTCCGCGGCGCGCCGTTTCATGCAAGAGGCGCAGCGCGGTCAGCTTGTCGGTCGGGTTGTAGTCCTCGGCCACCTTCTTGAGATACAGGCTCGAGCCGTCGTGCATCTTGACAGCGGTTGTCGTCCCTGCGTCGTAGTCGACGCTGATGTCCTCGAAGAACGGTACGAAGCTGACCTCGCCCAGGACCTCGTCGTGGTCTTTTGCGTAGGCGTAGCTCTTGGTCGACCCCTCGTGATCGTTGAACGTCACGCACGGTGAGAGCACGTCGATCATGCAGGTGCCGCGGTGTGCCAGCGCCGCCTTGAGGATCGCGAGCAGCTGCTTCTTGTCTCCCGAGAACGACCTCGCAACGAACGACGCGCCGAGCTCGATGGCCAGCCGGCACGTATCGATCGGCGGCAGCTCGTTGGCCACGCCGTTCTTGGCCTTCGATCCGAGATCGGCGGTCGGCGAGAACTGGCCCTTGGTGAGGCCGTAGCAGCCGTTGTCTTCGATGATGTAGACGATCGGCAGATTGCGCCGCATCAGGTGCACGAACTGACCGATGCCGATCGCGCCGGTATCGCCATCGCCGCTGACGCCAATGGCGATCAGTTTGCGATTCGCGAGCAGCGCGCCCGTCCCGACCGAGGGCATGCGGCCGTGTACGGTGTTGAATCCGTGCGACGCGCCGAGGAAATACGCCGGGCTCTTGCTCGAGCAGCCGATTCCCGACAGCTTGATCACTTGCTCGGGATTGATGCCCATCTCGAAGAATGCTTCGATGACGCGTTCCGAGATGGCATTGTGGCCGCAGCCAGCGCACAGCGTCGTTTTGCCGCCGCGGTACGGCTGCAGTTCGAGGCCGATGCGGTTTGTTTTCTTCGGAGCTTCGGGTGTGGGTGTCGACATAGCTATTCTCCGCGCCCGGCCACGCCGGCGGCCAACGTCTCGCGGTGCGGCGAGTCGGTCGTCGGCTTCAGCCCTTCCTGCTGCAGGATGTCGTCGGTGACCGACCGCGCGTCGATCGGCAGCCCCGTGTAGTGCAGGACGCTGCGAACCTTCGCGTGGTGATCCGCCGTGATATCCAGGCGCATCAGGGCCAGCATCTGCGCATCGCGATTCTGTTCGACGATGTAGATCCGATCGTAGCGATCGAGAAAGGCCGTGAGCTCGTCGGTGAAGGGGTACGCGCGCAGACGCAGGTAGGCGCTCTTGATACCGTATTCGCGTTCGAGCTGATCGCGGCACTCTTCGATCGCCCAGTGGCTGCTCCCGAAACCAATGATCCCGACTTCGGCGGCCGGCACGTCCTGCACTTCCGGCTTCGGCACGTACTGGCGGGCCGTGTCGAACTTCCGGGCCAGCCGTTCCATGTTCTGCACGTAGTCGTCGGGGCGCTCGCTGTACTGCGCCTTGTCGTTGTGTCCCGATCCTCGGGTGAAGTACGCGGGCATCGACTCGCCGGGCACGGAGCGATACGGGATCCCGTCACCATCGACGTCGCGGTACCTGCCCCAGTCGCCGATGCGCTTGAGCGTCGCCGCGTCCAGCCGCTTACCTCGATCGAATGCTTTCTCCGGGTACTGGAACGTATCCGACATCCACGTGTTCATGCCCAGATCCAAATCGCTCATCACGAACACGAGCACTTGGAAGCGCTCGGCCAGATCGAACGCGTCCATCGACATCGTGTAGCACTCCTCCGCCGAGGCGGGGATGAGCATGATCTGCCGTGTATCGCCGTGTGAAAGGACGGCCGTGGACAGCAAGTCGCCCTGCGCGGTACGTGTCGGTAAGCCCGTTGACGGCCCGACGCGCTGAATGTCGAACACGACACCGGGGACTTCGGCGTAATACGCCAGGCCGGCGAACTCGCTCATCAGCGAGATCCCGGGACCCGACGTGGACGTCATCGCCCGTGCGCCTGCCCAGCCCGCGCCAACCACCATGCCAATCGATGCGATCTCGTCTTCCGCTTGAACGACGGCGAACGTGGCCTTGCCGGTTTCCGGATCCTTCCGGTACTTCTTCAGGTACCCAATCAGCGTCTCGGGCAGCGATGAGGACGGCGTGATTGGATACCACGCCACGACGGTGACGCCCGCCATCATGCAGCCGAGCGCCGCAGCGGCGTTGCCTTCAATCAGGATCTTCCCGGCAGTCTTGTCCATCGGCTCGGCCCAGTAGGGATCCTGCTTGGGTAGGTGCTGCTCCGCGTACGCGAAGCCCGCTTCGAGCGCGGCCATGTTCAGCTCAATGGCCTTCTGTTTCTTGCCCATTTGCCGCTTGAGCGCGTGCTCCATCTCGGCGAGGTCGATGTTCAGGAGCTTCGACAGCACGCCGTCGTAAATCATGTTCTTCACGAGGCGCCGGAGCTTGGCGTCTTTGCAGACCTCCGCCACAATCCGATCGAACGGCACCGGATAGAACACGAGATCCGATCGGACGCCGCTCAACTTGAGCGGTTCGTCGTAGAGCACGGCGGTCCCAGGCTCGAGCGACAGCACATCTTCGCGCGCCGTCTCGGGATTCATCGCGACCAGAAAATCGACTTCCTTCTTGCGGCTCACGTAGCCGTTCTTGTTGGCCCGGATGGTGTACCAGGTGGGCAGCCCGGCGATGTTCGAGGGGAACATGTTCTTCCCCGACACGGGCACACCCATTTGGAAGAGAGAACGCAGGAGGACGAGGTTCGCGGTCTGACTGCCGGACCCGTTGACCGTGGCCACCTGAATACTGAAGTCGTTGACGACGCGGGTGGCGGCGGACCGGGAGACGGCAGGAACCGCGGCATCACTCAAAGCCATGAAGCTCCTTCGAGGCGAAGCGGCGGAACAGGATGCGTCGAGACCTCACGAGCACGCACGGAGCGGTTCTCGGCGCAACAATCATATATGATATCAGGAAACTATAGCACCGTAAAGCCTTACGCCGCCCATTCCATCGGGGAGCGGGCCAGAGTGCTCCTCTAGTGGCGTAGGGCGGCCTGAACGGCGTTCCCGATATCGGCAGGGCTCTTCACGACGTGAACCCCGGCAGCAGTCAGCGCAGCCATCTTTTCGGCTGCTGTGCCTTTCCCTCCAGCGATGATAGCGCCGGCATGGCCCATCCGGCGACCAGGAGGTGCGGTCTGCCCGGCGATGAAGCCAACGACAGGCTTCTTGAAGCGCTGTTTGATGAACGAGGCGGCTTCTTCCTCGGCAGTGCCCCCAATTTCGCCAATCATCACCACCGCTTCGGTGGCAGCATCGTTGGCAAAGAGGCCGAGCGCATCGATGAAGCTGGTGCCGATCAGCGGGTCACCGCCGATCCCAATGCAGGTCGTTTGCCCCAAACCGAGCCGCGTTAGCTGGTGAATCGCCTCGTACGTGAGCGTGCCGCTCTTCGAGACGATCCCGACCCGCCCTTCCTTGCAGATGTGTCCGGGGATGATGCCCGCTTTGGCCTGGCCTGCCGTGATGAGACCGGGGCAGTTCGGTCCGATCAGACGCGTCTTCGAGCCGCGCACCAGCATCAGCGCCCGCATCATGTCGAGGGTGGGAATGCCTTCGGTAATGCAGACCGCCAACGGCAACTGGGCGTCGGTGGCTTCCATGATCGCGTCCGCCGCGAACGGCGGCGGCACGAAGATGACGCTCGCGTTTGCACCGGTCTCGCGGACCGCGTCCGCAACGGTGTCGAACACCGGCCAACCTTCGTGCGTCGTGCCGCCCTTGCCGGGGGTCACGCCGCCGACAACCTGCGTACCGTACGCCGCCGCCTGCTTTGCGTGGAACGTGCCTTCGCGTCCGGTGATCCCCTGGACGATGAGGCGGGTGTCTCTGTCGATTAATACAGCCATATGTCTGGGTTGGTTCTCTGTCACGGCCAGTCGCGAAGAACGCGAGGCTCACGACGCTCGCGAAGAACTATCGGAAAACACTTGCTGCTCTTCGCGGGCTTCGTGAGCTTCGCGATTCTTCGCGATAGTCGACGTGCATCAACGGGCCAATGCCACTACTCTCTCTGCGGCTTCACTCATCGTGTCCGCGGTCGTGAAGTTGAGGCCGCTGTCCTTGAGCATCTTCTTGCCTTGCTCGACGTTCGTGCCTTCCATGCGGATCACGATCGGCACGGGCACGCCTAACTCTTTCACGGCCGCGATGACGCCCTCGGCTAGCACGTCGCAGCGTAGGATGCCGCCGAAGATGTTGATCAGCACCGCCTTGACGCTCGAGTCCGACATCAGGATCTTGAACGCGTTGCGAATCTGCTCGGCATTTGCGCCGCCACCCACATCCAGGAAGTTCGCCGGCTCGCCCCCTGCCAGCTTGATAATGTCCATCGTCGCCATCGCCAATCCGGCGCCGTTGACCATGCAGCCGACCTGGCCATCGAGCTTGATGTAGTTCAGCGAGTACTTCGACGCCTCGACTTCGAGCGGCGCCTCTTCGGACAGATCTCGCAAATCCTTGATGTCGGGGTGGCGATAGAGCGCGTTGTCGTCGAAGTTCATCTTCGCGTCGAGCGCGAGCAGATGGCCGTCGGCGGTCACGATCAGCGGGTTGATCTCGATGAGCGAGGCGTCGGTCGTCTTGAACGTATCGTAGACAGCGTTCATCAGCTTGCCGGCTTCAGAAACCTGCGGGCCCTTCAGCCCGAGCGCGAACGCCAGCTTGCGGGTCTGATATCCGGCCAGCCCGGCGCCGGGATGAATGAATTCCTTGAAGATCCGCTCCGGCGTTTCGTGCGCGACTTTCTCGATGTCGACGCCGCCGTCCTGGCTGACCATGAGCACCGGTTTCTCGCTCGAGCGATCGAGAACGATGCCGAGATACAGTTCGCGCGCGATCGAGAGTCCCTGCTCGATGAGCACGCGCTGCACGACCTGCCCTTCGGGACCCGTCTGATACGTCACCAGTCGCATGCCGAGCATGTCGCGCGTCGCCCGCTCGGCTTCGTCCAGACCTTTCACGACCTTGACGCCGCCGCCCTTGCCGCGGCCACCGGCATGAATCTGTGCTTTGACGACGACGGTTCCGCCGCCAAGCCGCTGCGCCACTGCCCTCGCTTCCGCCGCGCTGTGGACGACTTCCCCCTGCGGCACGGGCACACCGTGCGCCGCGAGGATCGCCTTCGCCTGATACTCGTGGATTTTCATCGTTCGGTGAATGATATCTCAGTCGTTCCCGGGTTCCCGGGTTCAAGGTTCCCAGGTTCTTGGTTCTCAGGTTCTTGGTTCTCAGGTTCTCACGTTCTCAGGTTCATCAGGTTCATCAGGTTCATCGATCGATTGCCGAAGTCGATGGCCACCATGCGCTTTCGTCATGACGACACGAACCAGGAACCGAGAACCAGGAACCGAGAACCTGGGAACCGGGAACCTGGGAACCCGGGAACGACGATCGAAGTACAATTGATCGGTTACGCATGCTGCCGAAATTCACGCGGATCGTGGGCTCCTCAGTCGGTACCAAGCTTCTCATCGGTCTCACCGGTTTGGCGCTGTTCGTGTACATGATCCTGCACCTGGTGGGCAACGCCATCATCTTCCTCGGGCCAGAGCTCTTCAACGAATACTCGCACTTTCTGATCTCGAATCCGCTCATCATTCCCATTGAGATTGGGCTTGTTCTCGTGTTCGTCATCCACATCTACAAGACCGTGACGATGTGGATGTGGAACAGCGCGGCGCGGCCGGTGAGGTATCACAAGAAGGAATGGGCCCACCACACGAGCCGAAAGAGCCTGTCGTCCTCGACCATGATCGCGTCGGGCCTCTTCCTGATGGTCTTCGTGATCGTGCACGTCAAGCAGTTCAAGTTCGGGACGTTCTATCTGACCGAAGGCCCTGAGTCGATTCGCGATTTGTACCGGACGGAAATCGAGGTCTTTCGGAATATCGGTTGGGTCATTGTCTACGTGCTCGCAACCCTGCTCGTCGGCTTGCACCTCCGCCATGGATTTTCAAGCGCCTTCCAGTCGTTAGGGCTCGATCATCCGCGCTATACCAGGCGGCTGGTCGGATTGGGAATCTTCTTTGCGATCCTCATCGGGGGTGGGCTGGCCGTGATTCCGATCTTTGTGTATTTGACGAAGTAACCACATGCTTCTCGACGCCAAGATTCCAGTCGGCCCACTCCAGGACAAATGGGATCGCCATCGCTTCGATTCGAAGCTGGTCAACCCGGCGAATCGGCGTAAGTACACGATCATCATCGTGGGGACTGGTTTGGCCGGAGCGTCTGCGGCGTCGTCGCTCGGCGAGCTTGGGTACAACGTCCTCAGCTTCTGTATCCAGGACAGCCCGCGGCGCGCCCACAGCATCGCCGCGCAGGGCGGCATCAACGCCGCGAAGAACTACCAGAACGACGGCGACAGCATTCAACGGCTGTTCTACGACACGGTCAAAGGCGGCGACTACCGATCGCGCGAAGCGAACGTCTATAGGCTGGCCCAGCTGAGCGTGAACATCATCGATCAGTGCGTGGCGCAGGGCGTGCCGTTCGCACGTGAGTACGGCGGTCTGCTCGACAACCGATCGTTTGGCGGCGCGCAGGTCTCACGCACGTTCTACGCCCGCGGCCAGACCGGCCAGCAGCTGCTGCTTGGCGCGTATCAGTCGATGATGCGGCAGGTCGAGCGTGGCACCGTCACAAGCATCCCCAACCGCGAAATGCTCGACGTCGTTGTCGTCAACGGCCAGGCGCGCGGGATTGTGTGCCGAAATCTCACGACCGGCGCGCTCGAACGGTACGCGGCCCACGCGGTGCTGATTTGCTCGGGCGGATACGGCACGGCGTATTACCTCTCGACGAATGCCGTCAACTCGAACGTCACGGCCGCGTGGCGCGCCCACAAGCGCGGCGCGTATTTCGCCAATCCGTGCTTCACGCAGATCCATCCGACCTGCATCCCGGTCTCGGGCACGCATCAGGCAAAGCTGACCCTGATGAGCGAGAGCCTGCGCAACGACGGGCGCGTTTGGGTGCCGAAGAATTCTGGCGACACACGACTGCCGGTCGAGATTCCTGACGCCGACCGGGATTACTACCTCGAACGCCGGTATCCGAGCTTCGGCAACCTCGTCCCCCGCGACGTCGCGTCGCGAAACGCCAAAGCGGTCTGTGATGAGGGCCGCGGTGTTGGCGACAGTGGCCTCGCGGTCTACCTCGACTTCAACGACGCGATCAAGCGACTGGGCGATGACGTCATTCGCGCGCGGTACGGAAACCTGTTCGACATGTACCGGAAGATCACCGACGAGGATCCGTACAGAGTACCGATGCGGATCTACCCGGCGATCCACTACACGATGGGCGGGCTCTGGGTGGACTACAACCTGATGAGCACCATCCCCGGGTTGCACGTGCTGGGCGAGGCGAACTTCTCGGATCACGGCGCGAACCGGCTCGGCGCCAGTGCGCTGATGCAGGGGCTCGCGGACGGCTACTTCGTGATCCCGACGACGGTTGCGCATTACCTGAGCGGCTCCTCGCTTCCTGCGGTCACGACCGATCACGATGCGTTCCGCGACGCGGAAGCCTCCGTCCAGGCGCGCATCGACACGCTGCTGTCGGTCAAAGGATCGAAAACGCCGAGGCAGCTCCATCGCGAGCTTGGTGCGGTTCTCTGGGATTACGTTGGCATGGCCCGCAACGACGAGGGCTTGCGCATCGCGCTGGCAAAGATTCCTCAGCTCCGCGACGAGTTCTGGCAGAACGTGTCGGTGCCAGGGCCGACGAACAACTTGAACAAGAATCTCGAGTACGCCGGCCGCGTCGCCGATTACCTCGAGTTCGCCGAACTACTCACGCTCGACGCTCTCCAGCGCACCGAGTCGTGCGGTGGCCACTTCCGCGAAGAGAGCCAGACACCCGACGGCGAGGCGCTGAGAGACGACGAGCACTTCTCGTATGTCGCGGCATGGGAGTTCAAGGGTGTCGGCGCGCAACCCGTGTTGCACAAGGAGCCGTTGGTGTTCGAGTACGTGAAGCCGACGCAGCGCAGCTACAAGTGAAAGTACGAAGTCTGAAGTCTGAAGTCTGAACCGTGAAGGGGGAAGGGTGAAGGTTGAAGTCGGAAGGGTAAGGCTGAAGGGTGAATGCGGTTGAAACTTCAACCTTCCTCCTTACCCTTCAACCTTCGCCCTTCAGCCTTCACACTTCACGGTTCAGACTTCAGACTTCACACTTCAGACTTTCAAGGATCAAGAATCATGAAAATCTTCCTGAAGGTCTGGCGCCAGGCGGGCCCGCGGAGTCCGGGGGAGTTCGTCGACTACACGGTCGAGGACGTCTCCCCCGACA
>Ga0075430_100004410_pt1 | contig 11881 bp, 12 predicted proteins | sample RhiMetdeltSRZDD4_FD_75294 | JGI IMG/M metagenome (GOLD analysis project Ga0075430, IMG submission 75294) | Populus rhizosphere microbial communities from Tennessee, USA - Rhizosphere MetaG P. deltoides SRZDD4 | ecosystem: Host-associated > Plants > Roots > Rhizosphere > Soil | place: USA... | reverse complement strand
GCCAACCGCCTGGCTTATGATGGCGTCGGCGAAGCGACGTACACGGGAAATGCGTTCATGTGGCAGGAGAACGGATCCCGCATCTCCGGCGACACCATCGTTCTGAACGACAAGACTGGCAACCTGACGGCTCGCACGAATGTGCGAACCGTCATGATGCTGACCGACGACGATCCCAAAACCAAGACTCGCAAGCCGTCAGAAACGCGCGCCTCGGGTGACATGCTTGTTTACGACGATGCGAAGCGGCTGGCGACGTACACGGCGACGGCACCGGCCAAGGCGCAGCTGACCAACATCCAGGGAGACATGAGCGGCAACCGGATTGACTTGTTCCTCAAAGAGGGCGGCGGCGAGCTGGAACGCATCGAGGCGGACGCCAATGTCAGCGTGAAGCTGGACACGCTCTATGCCGTCGGCAAGCATCTCGTTTACACGACGTCCAACGACGTCTACGTCCTGACGGGCGACCCGGTCGTCGGCATCCAAAAGGACTCACAAGGCGCGTGCAAGCAGACCGACGGCAACACGATGACCTACCGGCGCAAGGATGACAGCCTGCTGGTCGAGGGTCTGTCGGGCCTCGCCAACTTCCGCTCGAAACCGCTCGACGCCTGCCCCGCGGAACTTCGAAACTGAATGGCGACGCTGCGCACGCGCGACCTCACGAAGTCGTACAGCGGGCGGACAGTCGTGAAAGGCGTCAGCCTCGAGATCGCGTCCGGCGAAGTCGTTGGACTACTCGGGCCGAACGGCGCCGGCAAGACGACGACGTTCTCGATGGTTGTCGGCCTCACGGCGCCCGACTCGGGACGCGTCCTGCTTGACGGCGCCGACGTCACCGACGATCCGATGTACATCCGCGCGCGGAAAGGAATTGGCTACCTTCCGCAGGAAGCCTCGATCTTTCGCGGGCTGACAGTCGAGCAGAACATCCTTGCCATCCTCGAAACCGTCGCGCCGAATGGCGCGGACCGGCGCGCGCGTTTGCGCGATCTGCTAGCCGAGCTGTCGCTGACGCCGCTGGCCAAATCTCCAGCGTACACGCTGTCGGGCGGCGAGCGGCGGCGCGTCGAAATCACCCGTGCTCTGGTAATCTCTCCACAGTTCATGCTGCTCGACGAGCCGTTCGCCGGCATCGACCCGATTGCCGTATCCGATATTCAAGAGATCATCTTTCACCTGAAAGGGCGAGGGATTGGCGTCTTGATTACCGACCACAACGTGCGTGAAACGCTGAAAATCACCGATCGCGCCTACATCGTGCACGATGGGGTGATTTTTCGGAGCGGAACCCCCGACAGTTTGGCCGCCGACGAGGAGGTTAAGCGGATTTACCTCGGCGCAGACTTCCGATTGGACTAAACTTGGGTAAGAGATAAGCGCATTCGTTCATGGCGATTCAGCAGAGGCTACACACCAAACTCGTTCAGAAGCTCATTCTGACGCCATCGCTGCAGCAAGCGATCAAGCTGCTGCCGATGTCCACGCTCGAGCTGTCCGACCTGCTGAACCAGGAGATGGTCGAAAACCCTCTCCTCGAAGAAGTGCCCACTGAGGAACTGCAGCCCGCGGAGCAGCAGCAGGCCGAGAAACCGGAAGCTGAAAAGCCTGCCGCGGAAAAGTCCGACGCGTGGGACGACGCCGACTACGAATACTTCTTCGGCGATTATCTGGACGACGGCTACCGATCGCGGACACCGTCCGAAGTCAAAGAGCTCCCGCCGATCGAGAACACGCTCTCGACGACCGGCTCGCTGTCGGATCACCTGTTGTGGCAGCTGTCGCTGCAAACGAGCGACGACCAGCTGCGCGACATCGGCAAAGCGATCATCGGCAATCTCGACGACGACGGCTATCTGGTGGCTTCGGTCGAAGAGATTGCGGCTATGGGCGAGTGGTCCGTTGCCGACGTCGAGAGCGCTCTGCAGCACGTGCAGACATTCGATCCGATTGGCGTCGCCGCCCGCGATCTTCAGGAATGCTTGTGGCTGCAGATTCGCCACATCGGGCTCGAGGGGACGCCGTCAGAAAAAATCGTCACTGAACACCTTCGGCTACTACAGAACCATCAGGTGCCGGAGATCGCTCGCAAGCTCGGGATGACGATCGAGGATCTCAAAGAACACATCGAGATCATCCGCAATCTCGATCCCAAGCCCGGCAGCCGCTACAACCCGACGCAGTCCCAGTACGTCATTCCTGACGTCTATATCGTCAAGGTTGAGGATCAGTACGTGGCCGCGCTGAACGAGGAAGGTCTGCCGCAGCTGCGCATCAGCCCGGTCTACCGCCGGCTGCTCGACAAGAGCGGTGGCGAGTCGAGCGACGAGACACGCGCCTACGTGAAAGACAAGTTCCGGTCCGCGCTGTGGTTGATCAAGTCTGTCGATCAGCGGCAGAAGACCATCCACAAGGTTGCGACCAGCATCATTAATTTTCAGCGGGAATTCCTCGATCACGGGATCGAGTACCTGCGCCCGCTGGTGCTCCGTGATGTGGCGAACGACATCGGCATGCACGAGTCGACGGTCAGCCGCGTGGTGAACAACAAGTACATGCACACGCCGCAAGGCGTGTTCGAAATGAAGTACTTCTTCCACAGCGGCATCAGCAGCTCGTACGGCGAGAGCGTGTCGTCGGTGACGATCAAGCAGCGCATCCGGAAGATCATCGAGAACGAGGACCCCCGCAAGCCGCTCAGCGACTCCAAGATCGTGAGCATCCTGCAGAAGGAAGGACTGATGCTGGCGCGGCGGACGATCGCCAAATATCGGGAGGAACTGAAAATCCCGACATCCAACCAACGGAAAGTGCTTTTCTGAGACCTTTCTGCTGCCAGCCTCCAGCTCCCAGCACTGCAGCGCTGGGTTAGCGGTTGGAACGCTGGAAGCCGGAAGCTGGAAGCTGCACCATGCGCCTTGATATCACCGGCCGGCATATCGAAATCGACGAATTACTTCGCGCACTCATCGAACGTAGACTCGCCAAGCTCGAGCGCCTCCTCAACGACAACGCGATTTCCGGACAGGTCATCCTGACCAAGGAAAAGTACCGCCACCGGACCGAAATCGTGTTGCACGCCCGCGGCGACCACATGATGCGCGGGCTCGGGGAGGGTACCAGTTGGGCCGTCGCGATCCGCGATGCGGCCGCAAAAATCGAGCAGCAGGCCCAGACGCTCAAGGGAAAATGGCGGGAGCGCAAACGCCGTGGCGCCGGACCGCGCCAGCCAGTCACATCCGCAGCGCGCGAACCGAATAACAACCGGCGGGTCATTCGCGCCACCCGTTACGCCGTCAAGCCGATGTCGGTCGAAGACGCCGCGTTGCGGGTTGGTTCGGCCGGCGAGTCGTTCGTGGTGTTCCGAAACGCCGACACAGACGCCGTGAGCATTTTGTATCGGCGGAGCGACGGAAATTACGGGCTGATTGAGCCGGACTAAGCCACGGACAAGAGATCTGGGATAGCTTGTAGCTGTGACGGACACCGAAAGCAACGAGCCCGGCGGGGTTACCGTCGCAACGGTGCTACGCGACCTCGCCGATTCCCGCGCCCTCGACCTGGAACTGCTGGCCGGCGCCGACGGGTTGACGCGCCGGATTACCATCCCCCACACACAGAAGACCGGGCTGGCGCTGTCAGGCTTCGACGCGTACCTGCGCGGCGGACGCGTGCTCGTATTCGGTGAAAGCGAAGTGCGATATCTCGAGGGCTTGAGCAGCGCGGATCGGACGATGGTGCTGAAGCGCGTCATGGATCACGAGCTGCCGTGCCTGCTGCTCACCGACGGCTTCGCGCCACCGCCCGAAATGGCCATCGAGGCAGACCGTGCGAGAATCCCGCTGCTCCGCACGCGGGTCGCGACACCCGAAGCCATGTCGCGTCTGTCAGCGGTGCTCGACACGTATCTCGCCGCGCGAGGCGTGATCCACGGCGTGCTGATGGATATTCTCGGCCTCGGCGTGCTCGTGATCGGGGAAAGCGGGATCGGCAAGAGTGAATGCGCGCTGGACCTCGTCGTGCGCGGTCATCGCCTCGTCGCAGACGATGCCGTCGAGATCCGCAGTCGCGCGCAGTCGTTCGTGCTCGGCAGCTGCCCTGAGCTGACCCGCCATCACATCGAGGTCCGCGGGCTCGGGCTGATCAACGTCCAGGATTTGTTCGGCGTGGCCTCGACGCGCACGTCGAAGCGAGTTGAGCTGGTCGTGCAACTCGAGCGATGGGAGCACGGCCGCGAATACGACCGGCTCGGGCTGGATGAGCGTTACTACGAGCTGCTGGGGATACGCATTCCGATGATCCGCATGCCGGTCGCGCCGGGACGGAACATCGCGATCCTGGTGGAAGTCGCGGCGCGCAATCAGCTGCTTCGCGCGCGCGGTCACCACGCGGCCCGGCGGCTCGTCGAGCGATTGAACGAGCAGCTCGAAGCGGCGCGCGAGCAGAACGTGCCGGAGTTGGACTACGGGGAAGACATTTGAAACATGTAGGGTAAAAGGCAGAAGGCAGAAGGCAGAAGGCAGAAGGACTCACTCAGTTGCGCGAAAAGAGGCACGCAGCCAGAAGGGCGGCGCGAACGGCGGTTAGCTCGCGGTTCGTCGTCCTCACCGGGCTTTCCGGGTCCGGGAAGTCACAGGCGATTCGAGCGCTCGAGGATCTTGGGTATTTCTGCGTGGACAATCTTCCGGTCACGCTGCTGCCCATGCTGGCCGAGCTGACGCTTCGTGCGGGCAGCGAGATCTCACGCGCTGCAGTCGTCGTCGACGTCAGAGAAGGGCGGTTGCTCAAGGATTTCCCGGCCGTCTACCGGCGGCTCAAAGGGATGAGAAACCTCAACCCAGTTCTGATCTTCCTCGAGTCGGCCGAGGGCACACTGGTGCGGCGGTTCAGCGAAACGCGGCGGCCCCACCCGCTCGCGCCCGGTGGATCCGCGATCGAGGGCATCCGCGAAGAACGAAAGGCGATGCGGTCCATTCGCAGGCTCGCCGATCATGTTGTCGATACGTCGGCCATGACGGTGCACGAACTGCGGCACGTGTTCACGAACGTCGCGAGCGGCCGAGCGCCCGGCACACAGCTGGTGGTCACGGTTTTGAGCTTCGGCTTCAAGCATGGCATCCCGGTCGATGCCGACCTGTTGTTCGACGTCCGCTTCCTGCCGAACCCGCATTTCGTGCCCAACTTGCGCCCGCGAACGGGACGCGATCGCGAGGTGCGCCGTTACCTGGACCGATCGGAGGCGACCGCCGACTTTCTACGTCACACGCTCGATCTGCTGAAGTTCCTGATCCCGCAGTACGTCAAGGAAGGGAAGGCGTACCTGACGATCGGCATCGGCTGTACGGGTGGGCGGCATCGATCGGTCGCTATCGCGGAGGCGCTCAAGCGAGGGCTAACCGGGATGCAGGACGTTCAGATTCGTGTGAAGCACCGGGATATCGCCTTCGATTGAGGCCGCGGACAACACAAACACTATGAAACTAGGCGTCGTCGTCGTCACGCATGGGCAGCTCGCCGCGGAGCTGGTGAACTCGGCCGAGATGATCGTTGGCGATCTGCCGCACTTTGCCGCGGTCTCGATTGGCTGGCATGACGATGTCGAGCACGCCAAGGAAGAGATCGGACAGGCGATCGGGCGCGTGCAGGCGTCAGCTGGCGCGAACGATGGACCGGCGTGTGTGTTAGTGCTGACGGACCTGTTTGGTGGAACGCCGGCCAACCTGGCGGTGACGTTCGTGAGCGCGGAGGTCGAAGTCATCACCGGCGTGAACCTTCCGATGCTGATCAAGTTGGCGCGCACGTCGAAGCAGGGCGACCTGATTACGCTGGCGCGCGAGATTCGCGAGGATGGCCGCAACGCCATCTGGATTGCGTCCGATCTCCTTCGCGGGGAGAAAGGGTGACGTCGTGCGCGGTGACCGTCGTGAACCCGCTCGGGCTGCATGCGCGAGCGGCGGCGCGGTTCGTTCACACTGCCAGCGGATTCGCGTCGCGGATCCGCGTGGCCCGCGGCGGCCGTGACATGGACGGCAAGAGCATCATGGGACTGCTGTTGCTGGCGGCCGCGCAGGGAAGTGTCATCACCATCTCGGCGACCGGGCCGGATGAAGAACAGGCGCTTGCAGCGCTGTGCGCGCTGGTCGAGCGCGGATTCGACGAGGTAACGCCATGCGCATGACCGGGCTCGGGGTCTCGCCAGGCATTGGGATCGGAAAGGCGCTCGTGATCAAGCGCGGTACGCGCGATTTGCGCTTTCGCGTGCCCGCGTGGCTGGTCGATCGCGAGCTCGAGCGGCTCGACAGCGCTCGCGCCAAGTCACGGCAGCAAGTCGACCAGATCAAGCAGCGCATCGCCGCCAGTGCCGGCGCCGAACACGCCTACCTGTTCGACGCTCAATTGTTAATGCTTGACGACGCGATGCTCGTCGATCGCGCGGCCGAAACCATTCGCGGCGAGCGGCTGAACGCCGAGTCCGCCCTGCAACGCGCCCTGGAGCACATTTCGGGGTTCTTCGATCAAGCGCAGGATCCGTATTTGCGGGAACGCAAGGGTGACGTCGCCGACGTGGTCGGCCGCCTCATGATGAACCTGCGTGCGGCCGGCGATCCGACCGACCTCTTCAACGAGCTCGAAGGTCCGCTCGTGCTCGTCGCGCATGAGGTCACGCCGTCCGTGATTGCGCAGCTCGACTGGCAGCGCCTCGCTGGGCTTGTCACGGATGCGGGTAGCTGGACCAATCACACCGCGATCCTGGCGCGCTCACTCCACGTGCCGGCTGTCGCAGGCCTGCACCAAGCGAGCGCGATGATCGCCCCCGGCACGCTCCTCGCGGTGGATGGCACGACGGGCGACGTCCTGATCGAGCCGGATGCCGAGGCCCTCGAGCAGATCGAAGATCGGCGCTGCCGCCGGATTGCGTTCGAGCAGGCGCTCGACGAGTACCGGGGGCTGCCGGCTGTGACCGAGGATGGCGTGGAGATCCGGCTCGAGGCGAACATCGAGACGCCCGACGATGCGGCGCGCGCCCGCGAACGCGGCGCGGAAGGGATCGGGTTGTTCCGATCGGAGGGCCTGCTCAGCACGGTCGCGGCAGGCGGGCTCGTCAGCCTCACGGAAGAGGCGCAGTACGACGCCTATCGCCGCTTGATCGAGAGCGCTGCGTCGCGGCGGGTCACCGTCCGCACGTTTGACGTGAGTGAGGGACAGCTCAGGCGAGAACCGCCGGCCGGCGACAGTTCGCGAGCGCCGATGGGCATGCGCGGCGTCCGGCTGATGCTCGCCGCGGAGGACGTCTTTCAAGCGCAGCTGCGCGCACTGCTGCGCGCCGCGGCACATGGTCCGCTCAGGGTCATGTTTCCGTTCGTGTCAGGTCTCGAAGAGTTGCGCGCGGCGCGCAAGGCCGTGGCACGCGCCGCCGAATCACTCCGCGCGAGAGGCGAGCCGGCACCGGACGTGCCCATCGGCATCATGATCGAGTTGCCGTCGGCCGCCTTGACCGCCGATCTGCTTGCGTCGGAAGCGGACTTCTTCAGCATCGGCACCAACGACCTGATTCAGTACTGCCTGGCCGTGGATCGCACTGACGACCGCGTGTCGCGACTCTACGAGCCGCTGCATCCGGCGATTCTGCGGGCGATCCGGCTCGTCGTGCGAGCAGGTCGACGTGCCAGGATTCCGGTCGCGGTCTGCGGAGAGATGGCTGCCGATCCTGTGCTCCTCACGCTGCTCGTCGGACTCGGGCTGCGCGAATTGAGCATGGCGCCAACGGCCATCCCTCTCGCCAAGCGCGTGATCCGCAGCATGCGCGCGGCCGACGCGCGTGCGGCCGCGAGCCGCGCCCTCGTCGCGCGCACCGCGACAGAAGTCGAGCAGGGATTGAACGACTTGGCCGAGCCGATTGGCTCGAATCAAGGCTAGGAGAGCGGGTAGCGGCCAGCGGATAGCGGGTCCATGAGAGGAGCGTTTGCGGTGTCAGAGGTAACGAGAGTTGACAAGCCCTGGGGCTACGAGCTGCATTGGGCGAAGACCGACCGGTACGTCGGAAAGTTGATTCATGTCAACGCCGGCCACGCGTTGAGCCTTCAGTATCACAACCAGAAAGATGAAACGATTTTTCTCTGGTCCGGGCGCCTCCTGTTCGAGATTGGCGACGTCGGCGCGCTCGAGCAGCGCGAAATGAAAGTCGGGGAATCGGTCCACATCACACCCAAGACCGTGCACCGCATGACCGCCATCGAGGATTGCGACATCTTCGAAGTCTCCACTCCCGAGCTGCACGACGTCGTGCGGCTCGAGGACCGCTATGGGAGACAGACGTGACACAAGGCGCAGGGTGCAGGGCAGAAGGCAAAAGGCAGAAGGCAGAAGGCAGAAGGCAAAGCGGAGAGACAGGAATTGCGCGGGGGTCGGGCGGGGGAGTTCGCACGATCTGCGTACCGGAGCCGCGGCAGATCGCGATTGACGCCTGAAAACAGCGCGTTCAGAATGGCGGGACTCTTGAAAGGACCTCTGGCATGGGAAGTGTGAATAAAGTCATTCTCGTCGGAAATCTTGGCCGCGATGCCGAACTCCGCTACACGCCGGGTGGTGCGCCGGTCGCGACGTTGAATCTCGCAACGACGGAAGTGTGGAACGACAAAGGCGGTCAGCGCCAGGAGAAGACCGAATGGCACCGCGTGGTGCTCTGGGGCAAGACCGCTGAATCGCTGTCGGAATACCTGACCAAAGGCAAGCAGCTGTACATCGAGGGCAAGCTGCAGACGCGCCAGTGGGACGACAAAGACGGCAACAAGCGCTATACCACCGAGGTCCGTGGCGATCGTGTCGTCTTGCTAGGCGGCGGAGGCGGCGGCGGTGGACGGTCGATGCAGCGCAGCGCCGGCCCCGCCGGCATGGACGAACCCATGGGCGAACCCGCGTCAGAGTTGACCGACGACGACATCCCGTTTTGACGCGCACAGCGCGTCAAAACGGAAGGCAGAAGGCCTTCTGCCTTCTGCCTTATTCCTTTTTATCCTGCACCCTCACCAACGCCTGCCGGGCGAGCTGCGCGTCGGACGTCCCACCGTGATTCTTGATGACGGTCTCGAAGGCGCTGCGGGCCGCCGCGTACTGCTTCAGCGCCTCATACGTCAGCCCCAACTTGTAATAGGCCGCGGGCAGGCTGTCTGACTGCGGATAGCTGCTGATGACGCGCTGAAGCGCAGATACGGCCTCCGTGTACTTGCCGGCGTTGTACAGCGAGTACCCGATGTACAGCTGCGCATCGTCGGCCTGCGGCGACGTCGGAAATGCCCGGATATACGATTGGAATCCTTCGATCGCGAGATCGAACTGACCCGCCGTGTAGAGTGCGTACACGCGATCCCAGAGCTGGGTGGGGGAGACGTTCGGCGGAGGATTCACGCCACCGGCCGGTTGGGTAGCAGCGGCGGCCGGATCCGTGGGAACCGGATCTCCGGTCGGCGACAGGGGAACTTGCGCGGGCGCCGGCATCGACGCCACGGTCTGGCGCAGCGCCTGCACTTCCTGAGTCATGGTCGAGAGCCGGACGTTGGTCTCGTCCGCCTTCTCGCGCAGGACGCGCGTCGTTTCGGCAACCCCCTCGATCACGAGACGTTGATCGGCGAATGCTTTCTGGTTGCGGGTGGCGTCGGCGTCCATTCGCGTGTTAAGTGCCTTGAGCGCCTCGTTCAATCCAGCCAGCACCTGGCGGAGCTGCTGCTGTTCTTCCTGCAGCATCCGGATTTCCGCCATCAGCAGCTTGTGTTCCTTGTCTGCCGCCTCGGCCGTCGCGACTGGCATCAGGACTGCCGACATCAGACCGGCCGCGACGATGAAACGTGCTGTCTTCATGAGCTCTCCTCTAAGAACAATGTCGTTCCCGGGTTCCCGGGTTCAAGGTTCCCGGGTTCAAGGTTCCGGGTTCAAGGTTCCGGGTTCAAGGTTCCGGGTTCAAGGTTCCGGGTTCAGTTCCGGGTTCTCGGATCAGGGGTTCTCGGATCAGGGTTCGCGAACCTAATGCACCAGGAACCTGGGAACCCGGGAACCTTGGAACCCGGGAACGACAAGTATCACCAAGTATCACCGACTGGTCAGCACGAAGTGTGCCCGGCGGTTCTTGGACCACCCGGTTTCGCTGTGGCTCGGGTCAAACGGGAATTCCTTACCGTAGCTCACCGTGCGCAGCCGATCGCCGGGAATCCCGAGCGAGACGAGGTAATCGCGTGCCGCGGCCGCGCGCCGCGTGCCGAGCGCCAGGTTGTACTCCGCCGTACCACGCTCGTCGGCGTGCCCTTCGATCGTGATGACCCACTTGGGATACTTCTTGAGGATCCCGAAGTTGGACTGCAACGCCTGTTGGCCAGCCGCGTCGATCTCGATGCTGTCGAGGGCGAAAAAGACCGGTTGGAACGGCGAGTTCTGGTTGACCTTATCGATGTCCGACACCTCGAGCGGGTCTTCGACCTTCGGCTCGGGTGGAACCACCGGCTCTGGCACTGGCTCCGGCGGCTTGGGCACCGAGTTCGAGCCAGCGCTGGGATCGGCGCTGCTACCCGACGAAGCCGGGCGTGCCACCGGCGGCTTGGGTTTTCCGCACGCGACGCTACCGATCGAGACGGCGATCAGCATCGCCGCACTTATGTGTCGAATCTGCAGTCGTGTCATTCGTTGCCTTTTTCTTTGTCCGAAACGGATGGTTATTGCGACCAGTTCGGATACTTGTTGATGCCAACCTTTGTGATTTGCCGGAGCGATCGACCGTCACGGGCGATGGTGTAAACCTGCTGCTTGCCGGTGCGATCCGAGACGAAGGCGAGGTGCCGGCCGTTCGGCGCAAAGGTCGGGCTCTCGTTGCTGCCGATCCCGTCAGTAATCGTCCTGACTTCACGAGTCGCGATCTCGTAGACCTTGATGTCGAATCCACCACCCGAGCGCGATGCGTAGGCGATTTCGTTCAACGGTCCCCAGGTCGCGCGGTCGCAGTGCCCCTCGTTCGTGATCTTCAGAAGTCCCGTGCCGTCGACGTTCACGATGTAGACCTGTGGCGTGCCGCCGCGGTCAGACGTAAAGGCGAGCTGCGTGCCCGTCGGCGAAAACGTCGGCGTCGCGTCGATCATAGGATGATTCGTCACGCGCCGAATGCCCGAACCGTCGGGATTGGAGATGTAAATCTCTGGGTTGCCGTCGCGGTTCGACATGTAGGCGATCTTCGTTCCGTCCGGGGACCACGCCGGCAGGTAATTCTGGTTATCGCCGTTGCCTTTGGTCAGCGAGATCGGCGCCCGAGAATCCCGAAGCGACTGCAAGATGATGTCGGGGAATCCCGAGCGGTACGAGGTGTAGGCGATCTGACCGCGGTCGGGCGCAAGCGCCGGCGCGAGATCCAGCGAGCGCGTGACGGTCAGGCGCGTCTGGTTCGCGCCATCGTAGTCGGCTTGATAGATGTTCGAGATCTCACGCTCGCCGAGCGGCCCCTTCATTCGTCCGCCATCGCGATCCGACGAGAACGCCAGCTTCGTCAACGCCACGCCGCGCAGGTTGCGCTGCGTCTTGTGCACCTCGTCGGCGAACGAATGCGCGTAGACCCGGCCGCCATCAGTGACCGATCGCATCGAGCCGGTGTACTTCTTGCCGACCGCCAGCGTGCCGTCCGTAACTTTCAGCAACCGAATCTCGACGACGATTCCCTCAGGTGCCCTCGCGACGGTACCGACGACCAGACCGTCCGCGCCAAGCGCTTTCCATTGATCGAGCGGCACCTGCTCGACCGATGCCGGTCGCGGCACGGTACGCAGGCTGTCGCGCGGGATCATGTAGAACTCCTTCTCGAAATCGAAGTCGTCCCACAGGACATCGCCAATGGCCTTCGCCGCGC